>Ga0265780_10001048_pt1 | contig 40485 bp, 37 predicted proteins | sample P1T30metagenome_FD_192432 | JGI IMG/M metagenome (GOLD analysis project Ga0265780, IMG submission 192432) | Plant litter microbial communities from East Loma Ridge, Irvine, California - P1 T30 | ecosystem: Environmental > Terrestrial > Plant litter > Unclassified | place: USA: California...
GTGACTTCGAGGAAAACGCGTTGTTCAACAATCCTGATTGCTGGTACGCTGGTGGTGTTGGTTCCAGCACTGCTGTTCGAGGCACGAGAGCGAGTAGAGGAAGAGAAGAAACGAGGGTCAGAGGTCAACGCAGATACCTCACCGGCCTCACGACTCGGCACCGCTAATTTCTACTGTACGACGCTGCCTGTTGCCGTGTTTGCCATGAATCAACGAGGTAGGTAGCTCAAGGCAGCAGGAGCAGACTAGCCGCCCGCCACAGCCACCCCCCGCACTCCACCGCGCGCAGAGCGATGATACCAGCCTCGTCTTAGACCAGATCAGGCCCAAATTCGATGCAGATTCTATCCATTAGACCCTCAAATGTCCTTATGCACTCATGATGAGTGATAGAGAACAAGACAAGGTTGCAAGGTGTAGTCCAAGATACAGCTAGTTTGCCCCACTATCTAAGCCGCGGGAGCGAACGTCCCGACCGACTGGCTCTAAATTTAGGCGATCCAGGAACATCTCCACAGCTGTTCATATCTCCGTAAGACATCATGGCCGTGGCTGAAGAGAAGACCGTCTCCAGATCCTCACATGTCGCTGATCCCGCGCTCGCACCGTTCTTGGAGTCCAAATTCGACCCCGCCGAGTACCTCAATGCAACCTTACCTGCACTCTCGCTGTCCTCCGCATCGGCCCGTCCTTTGAAGTCAGCGAATGCTGTCCCCATAGCAGACCTCTCCTCTCAAACCCAAGACCTCCTCTCACAGCTCAATGCACATACCACGCGGCTATCTGCCATCCTCACCCAGCTCACCGATGACATCCTACGAAGCGGGGCACGGCTAGCCTACGAAGTCGAAGTGCTCCGTGGAGAAACAATCAGCCTCACAGAGACCCTGACCACCGACCTGAAAGACGATGTCGACAAGTTCCTCCCCGGCGGCATCAAACTCCCCACAGAGCAGAAAGACGAGGAAACAAAGAGCCCAGCCCCATCCCCCTCACACCCACCCCCGGACTCCACGCCCGAGTACATCTCCGACCTACGCACCCTCACAACCGTACGCACGCGCCTCGAAACCGTCATCAAAGTCTTCGGCGAGGCCATGCACTGGACGCTTTCCCCCTCCGAAATCTCCCTCACCTCCTCGCTGATCTCCGTGTCCGCGCCCGAGCCCGGCTCCGACCACGCCTCGCAGGAGCAAAAGGGCAAGGAATTCGCCGCCGCGCTGCGGTCCGAGATTGCGGATTTGATTACGGGTGATCCCGAGGGTGGGCGGGAGAAGGCGGAGGTTAGGATACAGGCGCTGAGGGACTTGGCGATGGTGTGGAAGGGCACGGCGGAGGAGAAGGCGAGGGGGAAGTTTGTTGAGGGGCTGGTTAGGGTGGCGGAGGAAAAGATGAGGGAGATTGAGAAGGAGAGGGAGAGGAGTAAGAGGCCGGGGAGAAGTGGGAGTGTAAAGACGGCGCAGGCGCCGGCGGTGCCGCAGCAGAGGTCTGGGGGCGGGTTTTTGGAGAATCTACAGAGGATACGTGGGTTTGTGGAATAGACGTATGAATCTTTCGACATGTATCAGCATTAGACAACCTTGGAATGAAACGCGATGTCACGTGAGACCGTGTTGTCAAGATTCAAGTCTCAGAAATGATCAGCCAAACTAGGTGAAATAGCGTCCATGCACTCGTAGCATCACAGTGAGGCAAGTCAAATCATTTAAACCGTGTTATTCATCCATCATAATCTCATACTCAAACAAAATAAGCCCAGCTCCAACGTTGCCCAGTCGCAGTACCCCAAAACATAAACCTCGCCTACTCCCACCCTCTACCTGGCAATATACGGTCATCCCGAGGGAGCCAGCCCGAAGGCGGCTACAACCAACGAGACTCCCTTCAAGCCGCGATAGAGGGGAGGAGAGGCTCGATCCAGCTCCAAAGCAAATGCTCCCAAGAAACCATACAGTAGCCAACGAGCGAATGCCCTCCGATATATCCAGTAACGCCTTGCATGCCTTCAGGCCCGTGTTTCCGGCCAGGGTATCATAAACGATTGAACGCCGCCCCGATGCATCCCAAACTCCGTAATCCTCGCAATTTCAATCTCTCTTAGTACGTAGGGATGGTCTGCAACTGCGCCAAAGCACGCTTGCCCTCCGCGCGGAATGCCGCAATCTGCTGCTCGCATGACTTGCGCAACTTCTCTTCTCCTCGCTGTGCGTTGTACATGACCCATTGCTCGATGGTCATCGCCTTCTCCTCGTCTGTCAGAGCAGCCAGCACTGCAGCCTGGACCTGCTTTGGCGAGGTTCCAGTTACGGTGAGCTCGTCCAAGCCGGCATCGACCAGAACTCCGTTAAAGAATCCCTGTACGTCTGCCTGGTTGCCGAAGAAGGCGTCCATGTCGGTTGGCTTCCAGCCGTTGTTCTCGTCGTCTTCGATCTGCTTGCGAGAAGGGGTCTTGTTGACTGCGGCCTCCCTCAGGTGAGCCGGTGTCCGCTTAGGTGTACCAGCTAGCACACTTCCGGGTAGACTTGACATGGTGAAGGGCTCGGTGACCGTTTCCGTCGTGGGCTGATTCTTAGGAGTACCGACGTCAAGGTCGTCTGGGAAACTGGACATGCTTGAGAAACGCATGCGCTTGGGAGGGTCGTTATGAATGTCGGACATGCGCATTTCATCCTCAATGGCTTCACTGGTACGTTTCTTACCACGAGGCTTAGCCTTGGGCAGTTCGGAGTCATCGGTTGCCTCGCTGATGCGCTTCTTTCCGCGAGTTGTGGCCTTGGACACCTGAGTGTCGTCGATTGCCTCGCTGGCGCGTTTCCTTCCACGAGTCGTCGCCTTAGATAGCTGAGTATCATCGATGGCCTCACTGGCGCGCTTTCTTCCACGGGTGCCGCGAGTCGTCGCCTCGGACATTTGTGTATCATCAACAGACTCGGTGGCGGCCTTCTTGCCACGAGTCGCCTTCTTCTTCGGAGCCACTGTCTCAGACATTTGCGTATCGTCAATGGCTTCGCTGGCAGGCTTTCTTCCACGAGTAGCTTTCTTCTTTGGGGCCGTTGCGTCAGACATTTGCGTGTCGTCAATCGCCTCGCTGGCTCGAGCCTTTCCTCGTGTAGCTTTCTTCTGTGGGCCTGTCGTAGAAGTAGCATTGCTGGCGATGGACGAACGATTGGACGCCCGCTTTCCCTTCGTGGCGCGCTTTGCCTTCTTGGGTTCTGGTGCGCCTGGGTGGCAGAGCTCGCTGAGCGCGAAGAAGAGACAATCCGAAGCGCGACGACGATGTTCCTCGAGTGGATCATCTCCGGCGTCCCACGCGTCTAGCGACAAGTGACAGTATGCGCAGGTCGCACCATCGGGGGTCTCCTCTGTTGGATCGTAGAACCAGCCTGCTTCGGCCAATTGGTCGACCGAGGGGTAGCCAGCGCTGACGTCGAGAGGCCATAGATCGCCAAAGGTTCCTTTTCGTGCGGCGATCATTCGCTCACTGATCGGATCTTCTTCGGTTCTGCCAGGATCTCCATGGCGGAGTCGGATAGTAGTGACAACGGCAAAACCACAACTGGGTGAATGTGTGAGATGCTCATATGCGGGGACATCGGCCTCTTCCCAGCCATCGAGCTGGCAGTTGCAGGCCCAGCACTGGACGTTGTCTGGGCTGACTGACGTGGGCTTCCACACGAATCCAGCGAAGGCCAGGTCTTCTGCACTCGGTGCTGCCAATGGCCATGCTGCCTTTGCTTTTGGCGCGGTCTTCTTCGAACGTGAACTGGGGCGTCTCGTCTTTGCGGCAGGTGCTCCTTGGAATGTTGCAAGTCGCGCCTGGAACGTGGCCATTGACGCGTCCATGGTAGCAGTTGGATGCGACAATGCGACTTTGGTGTGTATTGGTGGGTTTTCGAGTTTCGCACCGTGATCGCGCGGTCCGATAGATGAATCGAATGCGCAGAATATGGCTTTCCGCGTCGTTATAGCGTTTGGTGTGTACGCTGGCGTGGATGATAAAAGTGTTGATGGGGAAGGCGCGCGTAAACAAAGTCAATCGCGAGGGGTCCGCGCCATCCCGAAAGCGATCAAGCCCGGGCTTACGTCATCCAAGCTCCCTCTTCGCAACGCCTGAGGCACCGAGCTCAGTACAAGATGAATCGACTTCGCCCTTTAGTACGGATAGCTGGGTGCAAAAGGCCGGTCGCCCAATGGAATCGCCGCTTTATATCGTCGCAACCGACGGAGCCGACCGAGAAAAAACCCTACGAGTACCATGCGCTGCCTCCAGAGTGGGAAGATGAAGCTCCGTCGCTGTCCGACTTCAAGCAGCTGCCGGAGGGTTTCGGGAAGAACCAGTTGATGCAGACGAATGAAGAATTCAAGAGAAGCCTGAGAGGCATTCTGCGACAGTTCCCTCCTATAACGTATGCGTTTGCCTACGGGTCCGGCGTCTTCCCTCAGTCAGCTGCAACAGCGTCGCGTACGACCAATTCACCTCACCCGAACCCGCCCGAGGCGATACTGAAATGGCAGAAAGGGGGTGGAAAGATGATAGACTTTGTCTTGACTCCGCGCTTCTCAGAGCACTTCCATTCGCTGAACTTGCGCAGCCATCGTGATCATTACTCCTTCTTAGGCTCACTTGGCTCAGGAGTAATAAGCCGTGTGCAGAAACTTGGCGCCGGCGTGTACTTTAACCCATATATCACGGTCAATGGCACAATGATCAAGTATGCAGTGGTGGACTATGAGACTCTCCTTCGCGATCTTACCGAATGGGACACGTTGTACCTCGCCGGACGACTACACAAGCCCGTCAAGATTCTCTTCGAAGAGCCGAACATCCGTGTCGCGAACCAGCGCAACCTCCTCTCCGCCGTGCGATGCTCGCTTCTTCTCCTCCCAACAAGCTTCACCGAGAAGGAACTATACTCTACAATCACTGGCTTGAGCTACCAGGGCGACCCGCGCATGCAATACGGCAGCGAGAACCCTAAGAAGATCTCCAACATTGTCAACAATCAATTGCGACACTTTCGCTACCTTTACCACGATCTGATCATGTCACTACCAAACATGCGATACCTCGACGAACAAGCAACGCATAAATCAGGCTGGATGGAGGATAGCAACCTAGACATCAAGCTTGAACAGGACATGGATCCCGAGCGACGCGGCAACATTGTTCGGCGGTTGCCCAAGAAATTCAGGGAAAGAGTGTACTTCCAGTACCGCGGCAAGATTGGCATGTCTGGCCGCGATTACCAGGAGATGCTGGAAGCAGCGACGGATGAGGATGCCAAGGGAGGACTGAAGAAGCAGTTGGGTGGTGCATTTGACAAGGGCTTAGTTGCAGAGAAGGATCTGCCGCAGATGGTCACCAAGGCCATCAACCAGACAGTCAAGTGGCCCTCATCGATTCAGAGCGCCAAGGGCATACTCACTGCAGGCCCGGAGAGAGCGTGGCGGTATCTGCAGGAGAAGAGGGCAAAGGGACGGGAGAAGTCGACTTGAGGCATTGGAGCCCGTCGGTATTTCGCATTCATTCCATTTGTAGCATTACCTAAAAGCACAAGCAAGCGAGCTTTGACATAGCATATTTTGAGAGCTGCATGCAGTCGCCGTTGGATAGCCACGGGTCAGGCTTGGGCTAAGAACAAAAGTACACAATAGAATTGAAACAATTGATGTAATCCCAAAGACTTTGGGGTTATGCCTGCTTGTGCAGACTTGGATTGAGGATGAAGCAACCCGATTCAGAGTCGTGACACACTCTGCAGACAAGGCTGCATAAAACCACACATCTACTGCTAACAAAACATGTACTGCTCTTACCAGACTTGCCAGGTTCATAGTTCTCGTGAGTACGTAGTGCAGTCTCCACACCGCACACCGCACACCGCACACCGCACACCACACACACCATCCAAAAAAGTCTACCCCACCCCCACCACCCACCCCTCCCCTAAAAAAAAAGAGCAAAAAAGATAAACTCGGGCCTCACTGGGAATTGCTGTTATGTGTTAGATCCGAACGCGCGCCACATCAAATGATTCAAACGTACAACCCAGGACCTCCTGCATTTGCGCTTTGGTAACCCCTGTTGCTTCATTAGAAGATGCTCCGGTAGGAGACGGTGAGGTGGTAGAGCCTTACAAAGCAGGAATCATACGACTAGCTGTGGTGGTGTTAGTGGTGTGATGGTAGAGGGGGCGAGGAGAGACATACACCATAAGGCCGGATTTGTTTTGATGAGTAAGCATGGTTTTGGATGGTATATGTAGTGGTATGGAAAAGGCGATGGGGCGAGGTGACTTGGCTGCGCTGTGGGTGTTTGGATGCTCACCATGTGGGCTTGCGAGGGGCAAGCGAAGGGCGGAGTGGAGATAGTGGGGATGGGGGGGCGTTGGTGGGATGCAAGGTATGAGTGGACTCCACGTTCATAACGAGGAACAAGCAAACACAAGAGGCCAAGTCAAGCAAGAGTAGAGTACTTCAACGTGAGAGAGTCGTAATTCAGGTCATTACAGAGGTATCATATCCAAATCCAGCAAACTCCAGTGTCCAGAATCCAAAACTGAGAAATCGCACATTATCAGCCCAAAATATTAACACCGAAGAGCAATCTACCACATATCACTGCTGCGGCCAGCGGATCTCCAGCCCCCGCGTCCGATCAATCTTGACGCCCTCCGCCTCATCCGCCCTAACCTCCTCGCCCAGGATCACCGTCGCAAGTCTCCTCATGACCTCTTCCGCGCCGATCAAGTCACCCGCCTTACCAGGCAAGCAGTCGCCCATTTCGATCTCCCTACCCTTCAGCGTCTCATACGCCTTCACGCTATCCAAGCTCATGAGTTCGCAGAAGACTTGACACAGCACCACGAGTTCCTCGGTCATATCGAATTCGTAGCCCCAAGCGGCAAAAACGGCGCCGACGTAAGGCTGCTTGTTCTTGGCGAGAAACTTCTGAAGTAGGTGGGCATTGGTCTGGGACAAGGGCGTGGGGGGAGTGATGTTGGGTGAAAAGAGGGCCAAGTGCTTCTGATTGATGGCGTACAGCCTGTCCAGAGTCTTGTAATGTGTTTTGGTCCAAGGCTCAACTTTGGGGAGCGGACTGAGCTTTGACAGAATGGGGTGGGGCTTGACAACCTTATCCTCGCGGGTGACGGTAGACCACAGTGATGAAGTCATGCGCGAGAGGATTGTAGGTCGCTGTTGTTGTGCTTCAGGTTGTACGGCAACAGCATGAGACTGCTGTACTGAAAGAGAGCTGGTTGTGTTCTCTCTGGTCGACTCGCTCTCGTTATCCTTTCGTAGACTCTCAACAGGCTTCGCTGGTGACGGTTGGAAAAGTGGAACCCTCTTGCGTACAGGAGACAACATCTTCATCCGCGGAGGACTTGATGCGACCCTGCTGATATGAGTCCGGCTGAGCTCCGTCACCTCCTCAATCTCGTTCAAGCTGCGCTCTTGAGCTTCATAGGCCTCCAGATATCCGTCCGCTTCATTGCGCACGCGCCGGATGCTAGATGCTGTAACATCTCCCATTTCCATTTGAAGTTGACGTTGGTCAGATGCTACTGAGATTTTGCTCTCTCCATCTACGTAAGTATGGAATGGTGAGCTTTGTGGAAGCGGTAGCGACGATTCTTCCTGAAAGCGTGAATTTGCCTCAGACGGATGCTCTGAGCTGCGCAGCTCTCGCCGGAGCGGACTGCTCTTGTGTGGAGAGCTTGGAAAGCCCGAGAAGCGAGGTGGTGTGTTGAGAAATGGATTCGCCTTTGTTGATGAAGATGACTTCTTTGTCGCAACAGGAGGTGAAGATTCTGGCACCAAGCTCGCACCCTCCTGCATGAGCAAAGTCAGATCCAACTTTTCTGTTTTCCTCTGTTTCAGGTCGCGTGAGTGCCTCTTGCTAAAGATGCTGGGCATGTTGGATTGAAAGAACATGCCAGTATCGTCGCTACCATCGCTAGCAGGATCGTCGTCCTCGGCCATCTCTTCATTATCGTCCTCCGCCTCATTCTTGTCCGGGCCGTCTTCGACGAGCTCTTCCTGTACTGGAGCGGGCTGCTGTGGCGACTCTGCCTCGTCGCTATACTGAAAGTGGTTGCCACTCTTGCGTCGCCAGGTGCGAGGAAGCTTGCCACGAGCAGGCACGACAGGACCCGGCTCAAATAGATCCTGTGCTTGTGGGACGTTATCGATTTCAGCGGAGTTGGACGATCGACTGGCCTCCTCTTGCCAGATATCGCCATAGTCTTCTTCGTGCATCTGATTAACCGCATGAGCTGCAGACTGAACCTGTGCACTACCGTGAGATTCTTCCGGGTGGTCCTCCATCGCGATAGAGTGCTGACGCTCAGAGTTGATATTCGCTGCGGGTGGAGTATCAAGTTGCCAGCTCATCTCATTTTCGCTTCTCGCTGGACTGGGTAGCGACTTCTCCGTTGCAGTGTCGAGTATTGGGTACTGGACATCGTTCACTTTGGCCTCAGCATTCTCCGTGACCACGAAATCGTCATGGTCTTCTGGTGTAAGAAGGCGTGGCTCGCGATGCTTCCGCTTCGACTTGAAGACGCCGCTGGGTCCAGTTTCTGGCTCTGCATTTGGCTTGATAGGACTAGAGTGGCCACGAGACGACTGTCCTTCCCCCTGGCCTTGGGCAAGCTGTTCACCCAGACGAAGACCTGCTTGCAGTTCTTTGCGAGTGCTGTCACTGAAGCCGCGGAAGAGATCATCTAGCCTATCACGTTTCTCTTCCAGCATCTTCTGTGAAGGTTCCGGTGTGAGACGACTGGGGTCCAAGACTCCTTGAAGGGCAACACCCGCGGTCACCACACGGCCGAGTCCCGGAGTCTCAGCTTTGGGCGGAGCCACCTGGACTGGCGCAGCTTCAGGCGGCGCTGAAGGGATCGCAGCGTCGATGACTGGAGTTACAAAGCGTCTGAAAGCCGGACGCGACAGGCCTGTGTTTGGCTGCAAACCACACGACAAGTTTGAGGGTTTTGGCGATGGAGCTGCGACTTCTTGAACTTTTGGGGGTGAGGTGACGCTCATAGATGGCTGCAGATACTCGTGCCTAAGCATAGAGCCACTTCGAGGCGTGGGCTTGCTGTTCTCTTCGGCCTTGGGTGGGCTGGTGAGGCCGCCGCTACGAGGTAGTGACTCGACTGAGATCATGCTGAAGTTCTCGCTATCCATTACGGTGGTGTCGTCTGGCATGCGAGTGGTTCCCTCATCGAAGGCAAAGTTGGTAGCATCCTGAATCTCTTCATCGTCATCCTCTGTTGGCTGGTCGGAGAGCATCCCCCCGTACGCGACAGGGCCTTCAATTTCGGGATATTGATCGTCTGAATTCGATTCGTGTTCGACCACGTCGTGCATTTCTTCCGCCGCGCCCGCAGTGATGAATGGATCCTCCATCTCTTCGTCGGTAGCATTGTCGTCTTCTCCGCTTGTCGGGGTAAGAACGTCGCTTTCTTGGTCTGATTCCTCATCCGACGAGATAGGCACGGCTTTTTTGGAATGTGGCGTGTTCTTACGAGCGCGTAGTCTGTCTCCCAATTCTGTGCGCGGAGGTGTATCAACGACTAGTAGTTCATACTCTGGCAGGAATCCTCTTCTGCGACGGTCGGCTGGTAGCGTGAGGCGTGCATCATTTTGCTTTTTATCTTGTGGAAGGGCGGAGCTGGGTGGCTGTGGCGTGGCATCTGTGGTCTCAATATCTGGGACGGATGCCAGCGGAGTCGCAAATCGTGTGCTCTTTTGTGATGTAGATTGCTTAGACTTCACTGTAGGAAGCGGTGTCGCGTCTGGTGATGGCTCGTCATGGAGCTGGAGTGCCTCCATAATGATATCCTCGTCCTCCAAGGGGTGCTGCGCGTTCTTCTTTGGGCGTCCTCTCCTTCTCTTAGGCGGAGCATCTGTGTCTACATCCGCTGCATTCGCGTCTGTAGTCCCCACACTCAGATCCCGTGACCTTGATCTTGCCGCCCGTTTCTTTGGTGTTCCAGCTCGCTTGGGCTTGGGAGTCGCTCCCACGTCAGATTTCCTTGGTCGACCACGGCCACGCTTGACAGGCGAGGACGCGTCGGGGTCCTTCAAAGGAACAGTGGTAGTCTGCGTTCTCGTTGTCACGCGCTTGACGCTCGGTGACTGCGCGTTCTCTTCATCGCTTCCTGGTTCGGCACGGACGGTGACCTTGATCCGCCACGGGCTTGCGCTGCCCATCCTGGGGGTGTTCATGACCATGGCCTTGGATGGTGACGAGAATTCGAATTCCGAGACGCCTCCTCGTCGGTTCTGCTTGCTTGGAGATGTGGAGCCTAGTGGTTTTCGCGGTGTTGCTTTGCGTGCTGACTTTGCTTTGTTTTCATCGAAGGACATGGCCAATGGGTCGGGGCTGGAGTCGTTGCTGCGGACATCGAAGTCGCTCGTAACTGGAGAACGACCGCGGTATGCCATGACTGCAGCTGATATCCGGAATCTCGTGTATAGTTTGGTAGCGATGGTGTTGCAGAGGCCAACGGTTGGAATGCGGACGGGATGTGGGCCACGCGCGTGCAGTCGCCCTAGCAACAATCTTATCGGCACCCCAGCCGGCGCGTCACCACGACGACAAGGAACGTCGATCTTCTTTGCACATGTGCATGGAGTTGAGATGGGTATTCATGGGTGAGTCTTTTCGAGTATTGGGGAGCTTGCGATACTGATGCGCGTAGTATTTACAAGGAGATCGGCCCTGGAAGGCGCATCGCGCTCTCAAAGCTCGCCTTGGAGAAGTTTGAAGACACTGGGCGGCCGCTTCGCATTGCTATAGATACATCCATATGGCTTTTTCAGATACAAGCCAGTAAAGGTGCGCACTGCGGCAATGTGCCCAAGTGAGAGATGCTGACAGATTAGGTGGCACAAATCCTGCGCTTCGTACTTTCTACTATCGCCTCCTACGCCTAATCGCCTTGTCCATTCACCCCGTCTTCGTTTTCGATGGCCCCAACAAGCCGCCCTTCAAGCGCAATAAGCGCACAGGACCTAATGTTGCCTCCATACCCGAATTTCTTGCGAAGCAGTTATTGAAACAGTTTGGATATCCAATACATCTTGCGCCTGGCGAGGCCGAGGCAGAATGCGCGCTTCTTCAGCGTGAAGGCATAGTCGATGCTGTTTTGAGTGAAGATGTGGATACACTGATGTTTGGGAGTGGCATCACAATCCGTAACTGGTCCCCTGAGAAGGGGTCATCAGGCAAGACTCCTACGCACGTCAACGTCTATGATGCCGTGGAGACGAAGAATGGGCCTTCAGGACTCGATCGAGACGGGATGATACTGGTCGCTCTGATGAGTGGGGGCGACTATGTGCCAGAAGGCATACCAGGGTGCGGGCCGAAGACGGCGTGCGAAGCAGCCAAAGCGGGATTTGGCCGCGATCTCTGTCGCATACCGACTAGTGATAAGAGAGCTATGGCGGAATGGCGAGAGAGACTCCAGCACGAGCTGAAGACGAACGAGAGTAAACTCTTCAGACGAAAGCACGGAACCCTCAAGATCCCAGACGACTTCCCGCGACTAGACATTCTAGGATACTACACGCACCCGGCGATTTCGAATCAGGCCGGACTGGATAAGCTGCGACGATCGATCAACTGGGACCAAGATCTCGATTTCGCTGGGCTTCGAGACTTCACCCATGATGCCTTTGACTGGGTCAAGCTCGAAGGTGCAAAGCATTTCATCCGTAGCCTTGCACCATCTTTGCTTGTTCGGCAGCTGCGCATACGATCGAAGGATCTCGATCGACTGCCTACGGAGAACCTGAAGGCGATACAAGAGGATGAGTCTTTGCTTGTCAAAGGCATACATGGAAAGCGGCAGCATCCTGTAACCGACAATTGCACGGAGCTGCGCGTCAGCTTCACGCCGATCGAGCTCGTCACCATCGACTTAGACCAAGAGGAGCCTGACGATGAGCCCGAGCTACCGCCCCCAGGCTCGCAAATAGGCGAAGTCGATTTAGAGGATGAAGTGGCAGATGAGCTTGAAGAGGACGGCCCGAAGAAGCGTGGACCAACGAAGTTCGAGCCTAGCAAGCCTGCTAGAATATGGGTATTAGAATCGATCGTCAAGGTAGGCGTACCCTTGACGGTTGAGGACTGGGAGGCGGGGAGACAGACCAAGCAAAAGCCTCGACGACCTGTTACGGCGCAGGAAACCACCAATACAGTACCCAAAGCCAGCAAAGCAAGGCGCACAAAGGCTACAAATGATGCGCCTCAAGCGTCCATCAACCAATTCGCAAAAGTTACGAAGCCAGGGTCGAAGCTTTCCCGTGCATTCGCGAAGACTCTGGATGACCCTTCTGAGTCACGGCAACCCACACCACAGACAGAAGATATCATAGATCTGCTATCCTATCCACCTGTAGCCCGGAGGAGTGTTGCACCGGCACCAAGGCCAGCCTTCAGAAAGTCGCCTTCTCCGGACTTGCCAGATTTGCCCGCGAGCGTGACGAAGAGGAAGAAGCGAATGCCAATGCAACGTTCACATACCCTTCCAGCGCAGCTTGGAGAGACATCTGAACGACCCAAGACACCACCATTGCTGAACACGGTTGACTCATTAGATCTACTCAGCTCGCCAGTTCTCCCTTCACCATCCCAACTTCCCGCGAAGAAGGCAAAGACTCGCAACAAGACGACACAAATTGGGCGTGGCACTTCCGTAGCTTCATCGCCTGGTAAAACACGACAGACTACGCTCGATACATGGAGAGCATCTGCAACGCCTACAAAGTTGCGCGATGTCATGCCTGCACTCGATACCACTCCTATACCGGTACCGCTGGACCTTCGGCCGTCCCGTAGTGGTTTTGATGAGCTCGATCTGACGTTGTCGTCACCCACAAGGCCAGAGCCATCGAAAACAACACAACCAGTGCCCCCATATTCCCGAAGAACTGATGCTACATCCACGGCTCGGCCACCATTAACCTCGATATCTTCCAACTCATCGTCACTGTCATCAGGCTCGATACCAGAGAGTCGGAAGAGCTCCAAAGAACACATACCACCTATACCAAGCAGGCGTACGTCACCTCGTTTACGCAAGACGAAGTCGGCATCCCCTGGGGTAGAAAGCGTAGATCTGTTGTCTTCGCAGCCCATAGCAATACGAAAACCATCACTGGCCGTCGACTCGATAGATCTGTCGTGCCTCTCTTCTCCAGCCCCACCTGCAGTGAGTACAATAACAGATGTCGACGCAATCGACCTATCTGGCCTGTCTTCCCATGCACCGCTTGTACCCGACACGACCGCAGAGACTGCAGTTACGCCCGCATCGCCGCCACCAACCCAAAATCTCACCATGCGTCGCTCGCCGCGCAACCACATCTTATCATCGCCCGAGCCCGCGAGCAAGACCTCGCCGCCAGCCGCATGGAAAGCGCGTGAGAAGAAGAAGCGCCAAGTCATACTGCGCAAAAGCGTCGTCGGCGGATGGAACTTTACGGATCTCGACAGTCCGCAGAAAGTGGATAGTGATGGAGATGCGGTGTTGAAGGGCAAGGAGCGGAAGAAGTGGAGGGAGAGCGAGGTTGACTTTTTGGACTTGACTTAGCTTTGTGTATGAGATTGTTGAGTTTAGAATAATGAGAGGACTTGCTTATAAATTGTCGCATTACTCGGTGCCTGTGTCAATGGAGTTCGAGTTCTGGCAAAGGGTGGCGTTTGGGTCGGTCTAGCAAACTCTTCCTACTCTTGCCACAGCAAGCATGCACAACTACCCCGTTGGTGCGACATCAATGCACGAAGCTTACCTTGATCTTCTTCTCATATCCACAAAAATAGTAGCTGCAATACCTTTGTCTTTACTTCCTTGACTCATACACTAACCTAAAATCCCTACTACCATACCACCCTTGACCAAAAAAACGGCAAAAAAGAAAGATGGGGCCTGACCGGGATTCGACTATACGAATGTTAGAACAACATTCAGATCGAATCTGTACGGATGTAACTTACACCCGGGGCCTCCTGCAGAATAGGCTTTGATGTCGAAGACATCGTTCCCAAAGCAGGAATCACTAAAAGCTTGTTAGACAAGGCTTGTAGGATCAAGATTCAGTAACACTCACTACCACTAGACCATCAGGCCAATTATCGAATCTCAGGGAGAGATGATTGATGGAAGTTCAGAGAATTAAGTGCATATGTTACAGAGCACATGGGTGAGTTAAAGGCGTGTTGGGAACAGTCATAGTGTGGAATGTGCGGGATGGCATCGGAGGGTAAGTGGGGTTGTGCTGTTAAGCGAGCTTGAAGTGCGTCAGGCGCTTTCCCGACGCTACGTATCAGACCTCGTTCTCTGCTTCTACAACCTCTTACTAGGAGCCTACTCGAGCACAACGAAAGCGATTCAAACATTGTAACATAGCAGTTGAAACCGTAGTTCAGATTGGTTCGCTGGCATCTATACTGAACGCTGTGTCATCGAGTTCGCCCCGGCCATAGACATTGACAAGTCTGAGGAGGCTTAGGAGGCTTGATTCGATTTTAACGAAGCATGTACTACAAACCTAAGATTTAATGTCCTGTACCGTGTCAAGCAGTTAACTTCCATTTGCTCTGTTGTACTGCTGTGGCTTTGAGATGCATGTGTCGCAGGCAGATGGTGGCTGCTTAAGCCAGATCGGGCTAGAATGCTTGGCGTGTGGACCTCGACTTCTCGTTCCTCGCATCAACTATTCAATTGTTTTGCCCCCTCACAACTCACCTACACTCTCCGTGGCGGTTCTTGATCATATAGGTCCCCGGTGAACAATGAGACTCAGCCTTATACTCTGTTCTTGCAAGAGAGTTGTCGACTTACTGGGTTCAAATGCACGCGCATCCGAAGCTAGAAAATTGACTAAACTTTCATATGGAGACTACAAGAGGCTGACTGTACGTCGTTTCAACCAAGTTCTGTCTGCAGAGATGATCTCATTCTATTATAGAGTACGGCTACCAGGATTTGTAACCACATGTCCTACGCGGAGTACAGGCGCCAGGGCGCTGATGTCCAAGCGAGCCTGGTTGATCGAATCAATGCAGAATTAAAAGATGCAGGCATCGGGCCAATTAGTCACGAGATTGGGCACTGTTTGATCCTTCGCGGTACTAGAGTTCGTGGTAGATTTCTCAGGGGTAGGTCGCTTGCAGCATTTTCGGTCGTCTCCGTAACACAGTAAACAGAGAAAAAGCTTATCGAGGACTGGAAGAGCAAGTTCACAAGTGGGGATAATCCGGACGTAAAGTTTGGATGGTCAATTCTCTTGGTAGTGTCAAATGCCCAGGGCCGTCGTCATTGGGCTAACGTAAATGGCAGAGCAGTATTCACGAAGTGCTTGAGAATTACATCGAGGAGAATGAAGTCGATGGCTACCATCTATTTTTTCGCGATGTCCCGCAGCAAGACCGCGAGGAATTAGGGAATCAGATAAGGTAAGCCATAGTCACAATTACGCCCCTGAGGACATGCCAACTAACATCCATCGCAGTAGGTATATTCCCGCTCTCATTCGGCAAAAACTGCCATTTCTCTACCTCACGTACCTATTGTGCCCCTATATTCTTGCAAGATATTCGCTGATTCTAGTTCCTCCTTCGCTTAGATCATCTTATACGCCTCGCAAAACTTCCAGATATTGAGCATGAGCTTCTCATGTATAGAATCCAGAATAAACTTGCTATACGGAAATATCGTCTATTGAGAAAGACGCGTAGGATAGAAGCTGCCACGCAGGTCGACTCGGAAACATCATCATCTGAGGGCCAGGGCAAGAAGGGCAAAAGCTCCAAGCCATCGGAGAAAACAGCAGCATCATCTCGAAAATCTTCGAAAACCTCGGGGCCGGATGGCGTTTCTGAGCGCGCCGACGTTGGACAGGAGCTCGGGAACGCACACTCTGGATGTGGAGACATTCGACGGGAACAGCAGCCATAGTCTTTGACACATAGCGGGTAATTCGGAGATCTCACACACAGGAGGGATTTGTGTGCTCGTTCCCGCCAAACGGCAGCAAGGGACGATCACACATTTTCGACCCTCATATTCGGCAACACCACAGAGCATCTCAAACCTCAGCGCGGCTTAATTATTTCAATTTGAGCCTACGAGGTCTGACGAACCGCACGCTTCATACAGCCTTGCTTCCGTCTCTGCTAGGGTATACCAATCAAAACGCCAGTCCCATTTCCAATTCCTCTGAGCCCACAAGACAGTCACTCGCCGCGCCACCCCTAGTGGGTCTTGATGTTCTGCCTTGCTAACCACAGCGCCACGCTCTCCTTGGCAACATCGGTGCCCCATACGCCATCCGCGCCGCCGCGACGCCACTCCTCGCCAGACGCGTCTTCGCCGCCTCCCCGTGTCGCCTCGCCGAGCAGGACCTCGAGATCGCGCCTCTGCGACGATAGCCAGCGCTTGACGAACGCGACGGGGTCCTTGGACATGCTGGTGAAGAAGGCGTGCTTGGCCTTTGATTGGCCGATCGCGCCCATCAGGAGCACGATTTGCTCGTCGAGCTTCTGAATTTCTTGGAGGGTTTGGATGCTGTCTGGGCGGCGGAGGATGTCTTGGAAGAGCGGCTGCATGGGGTCTTCGAGCGCGACTTGGACGTCGTAGATGGTGGGCTCTGACGCCACCTTGCCAGAGTCGGCTGGTGGTGAGATGTAGTCCTTGTCGACGCGGATCGTGTATTGTAGTTGGATCGGAGGGAGCGTCGTCAAGTGCGGCTTGATGAGCTGCGGCAGGTTGGGGAAGTAAAACGAGTCCTGGCCGCCGAAGAGCGTCTTGAGCTTGGCGTCGCATGCGAATTTGCGCTCGTCGTCGTCTTGCTGTAGGTGTTGCGCTCGGGCGTACTCCCAGATGCCCATCAATACGCCGGCGCGGTCCTCTTCGTCGGTGTCCAGTAGTTCTGCGAGAGGTTTGCTCAGGCGGAAGATCTATAAACACATTAGCATGTGACTATAAAGCTCATGCGACCCAACATACCTCAGGATTCTGGAATCGCTGCAAGTTGACCGTGATGTTGATGTTCTCGTCGCCCTTGCGCTCGAATTCCAGCTCGCTGAACGTCGTCTCCTTTGCGCCGGGCTGGTCCGGGCGCTTCCACTCGATCTGAGTAAAATTGTCGGGCTGCAGGCTCTTGGCGCGGTCGAAGTCGATGGTGATGGAGCTGAAGTAATTTGAGAACGGCTTGGGCTTTGCTGCGGGGTTCGGCTCGCTGTCCTCGTCCATGGCATCTGCGCCCTTCTCGTCTTCCTCATCTTCAAGGCCCTCGTCGCCCTCCTCGTCCAGCAGGCGGCCCTGGATCTTCACGCGGTACGTCGCATTCGTATTGCTCTCGAAATCGAATGCGTCGGCGTCAATCCCGGTGCTCTGCCAGGGCTGGTTCTCGACGGTGTTGGAGATCCATATGCGCATGGTGCCGTAGCGCGAGGCGCGCGAGTGGTGCTTGGAGTCCATAACATCAAGCTTTTTGCGCATCATGGTCGCATCGAGATTGCGCTCGACCTCGCGCAGCTCCTTGTAGCGGACGACGCCATCGCCGATGCAAATTTCCTCTACGCCCTCGGGGATATTCTTGTCGGTCGGGTTCCTGGCGATGCGGCGCATCTTTTCGCGGCGCTCAGCGTCGATGCGCTGCTGGGCCTGCATGTTGGCGTTGCCGTACTGCTGCTGGGTGGCGTGCTGGGGCGGCACAATGGGGCCTTTACGGAAGGCGAAGGCTATGTCAGAAATGCTAATCATGTTGAACGGTCGCGGCGGTTGGGGTAGTTGGGGCAGGTGCGGTGAGCGCTAGGGAAGAATACGCAGGTACGTACCAGGACCTCTGCGCGCGGCAGGCATGGCCATTTGCTGCTGCGGAACATAGTTGGGCCGGTAACTCGGCTGCATCTTGGGCAGGTGCGCGACTGGGTGAGTGAATGGCAGCGACGATGGAAGGGCGACGTCTGCGATGAAGACGCGTGAGTGGAGATGGATGTCGAAGGAAGCTTTCTGGGGACGCGTCTCGAGGATGGAGCTTAGACGTGATTCGCGCCTCCTATATGGCGGGGCTGCAGGCTGGAAACCCCACGAAACTACCCTTCTCTGGAAAGATCACCATTTCTCGTCGTTTGGTTTTGCCTGGAACAGTCTTGTCTCGTCTCAGTAGTTATGAGATGCTATCACAAGTCATCTTGCTGCCGCTGCAGGCCAGATACATTCACGCTTTAGACGCGTGGCGCTTGGCGAGCGATCCGCGACGTACATCTAGTCTCGTCAAGTCCATCTAAACGTCATCCGTCTCTTCAAAGTCATTACTTCATTTGATCCTCACTGACGATTGATTACTCGCATCCTCACCCTTGACCTCCGCGCGAAACCGCTAATACTATGACTGGAAGACGTGATCAGCATCTGGAGGCGTCTAGGGCTTTGAAGAAGATTGCCGGCGTGCGTTTACCGCACAAAGACTCCTCGGAACAATGGGACATCACTATCGAAGACGGCAAGATATCGTCTGTGGACGCTCACGACGGCTCACTCGACCTGAGTGACACTGATGTCTTAAATGCAAACAACAGACTCATAGCGCCCTCGCTTTGCCATGCCCACATCCATCTCGACAAATGCTTTCTACTCCAGGACCCCAAGTACAGCGACCTCCAAATCGAAAATGGCGACTTCAAAGAGGCTATGGAGATGACTGGAGAGGCAAAGTCAAGGTTCGACGAAGAGGATCTACTCAGAAGAGGGGGCTTGCTGATTGAGGAGAGCATTCAGCATGGTGTCACAGCGATGCGAGCATTTGTTGAAGTGGATGGCGTAGTGCAATTGCAGTGTCTGGAGGCCGGCTTGAAGTTGAAGAAGCAGTACAAGGACAGATGTGACATTCAAATTTGTGCCTTTGCGCAGTTGCCGCTCTTTTCTGGATCAGACAACGGCGCGGAAGTTCGAGACCTGATGGCCACAGCAGCGTCCAAAGAAGAGGTTGAAGTTCTTGGGAGTACGCCGTACGTGGAAGACGATGAGAACAAGTCGAAAGAAAACGTGCGTTGGATCACCCAGTTGGCATTGAAACATACGAAACATTTAGATCTTCATCTGGACTATTTCCTCGAGCAAGAAAAGAAACCACTTATTTGGGACGTCCTAAAGATTCTCAAGGAGCTGCACTGGCCCACGTCCGGGGGCAAACAGATCACACTCGGCCATTGTACTCGTCTGACACGCTTCAAAAAAGACGAGTGGCTATGTCTAAGATATGCAATTAGCGAGCTGCCTGTCTCCTTTGTTGGCTTGCCCACTTCGGACCTGTTCATGATGCGTACACCGGAGAACCTACGTGGCACACTGCCCGTCATAGAGCTTATCGAAGACTACGACCTCAATGCAGCAATCTCTATCAATAACGTGGGTAACGCGTTCACCCCGCAAGGCAACTGCGATCCACTGAGTCTAGCTCAGCTCGCGGTTGGTCTGTATCAGGCAGGCACAAAGAATGATGCGGAGCTACTCTATGTATGTACCCGTGCCGCGTTACCATTCGCAGCCACCTCCCTAACGTCACGATGCAGGAAACCGTCTCAAATCGCGCCAAAGCTGTCATTGGTTATATGCCAACATTAATGAACCTGGAACCTGGCCAACCAGCGGACTTTGTGTTGTTTGACACTTTTGAAAGCAGCTGGAGATGCAGAAAGAGCATAGTGGAAGTGGTCTATGATGCCGGGACGACACGACAAACAGTCTTGCGAGGCCGCTTGACTGCATCTATACACTGACCAATAAACGTCGTATAGCAAACGTGCATCCCGGGTTCCCAATTACGACGAGAGGCTGCTCATACAACAGCCTGGAGCTACACACGGTACTACGAGGTTGCAACTGTGATGGGAAGGCTCAGTGTACATCTTCAGGCTATGGTATACCCCACGCACATCCTGCTTTATTCAACAGCCTGGTGTACGTTAGTAGGTGAATGGCCGTCTGCTTCAGCGTTTGTTTGGAGTCACACGGATCACGTGCTTTCTGTTCACCGAGCGCACCTACCACCCATATATTGGCCGTGCGCCTACCCCACAACGACTTACTGCGACAACGTCAACACGCAAAATTGCCAGCAACGGCGAAGACAATCCATACACGCTCGCGCGCCGTCGGAGCGACATCATGGAGTCGCAAGCAAACCCCGTTCAAGTCCCTATCGGCGCCTTGTCAACGGCGTTCGTTGAGAATGTGAAGGTAAGTTCATCCACCCCACCCAGATGACCTTCCATGGTAATCATGCGCGCCGCTTGCTCAACACTGCGACTGTCACTCAGTAGCTAACTCCTATGAAGCTCACGTTCGGCGAGTCACCGGAGGCAATGACCATCTTCGGCGCACTCAATGAGTTCCGACATGGCAGAGCTCCGAAGAGAGAAACTTTGTCAACAGTCTCCGCAACTCTTGGCAATCATCACGACCTCAAGCGCGATCTCCAGCGCATATTCGACCATAAAGACGCACGATGGGGAGCTGGCGACTTCGACAACTTACCACTAGTACCAGTCGAGGAACCAACACCACAGTTCCTTCAGCCAGTCCATCAGCCCCAGATGCGCCCTCCTTTCACCTCAACTCCCTGGGACTCCAACGGCGGTCTCTTATCGACATTCAGTCCGAGGGGTCTGACTGGTCTGTCCCGATATTCAACTCTCGCGCAGTCAGTTGAGCACACAAAGCACATGTCCCAGAACGAGCCCGGTTCTTCGTACACGTCCAAACATGCTCTGCTATCTTCGCCGTTTGTCCCAGATCCTGTTGGTCCACCGCGTGCGCAGCCCACATATCCTGGCATCGACCAAGCGTCAGGCTTCCTACCCTACCCACATCCCAAACAAGACTTCGGTACGACTCTGTCACAGCCAGCACAAGGCAACATGGCGCAAGAATCTTCGTACCATGATCCGCGGTGGAGCGAGGATTGGTTTGGCCACCAACAGGGCAGAGGTCAAGCCATGTCGTCCCAGCAATCACCCGAAGCTATGAATGCGCAGAGGCCTTTGGCTGTCCCGCCCGCAGCGTCAGTCTTGGAATCCTCCGGACGCAACAGGATGTCCAAGCCGATGGATGCCCCAGACATCGATATGCCACCACCATCTAGGAAGCGCAGCCGTGCTTCATCGTTCTTGCAGCCCAAAGTCAAAGGAGCCCAGGCTTCGGGTAACACAGTTCACGATTACAACGTCAGCGAGAGCCAGGTAGCTTCTCCGCCTTCTACAAAGGCCTCGCGGCGAAGTGCGCCAACTGCTCGGAAAGGCAGTGGCCAGTTCATACACAGTATATGTGGTGTGGGCTTCTCGAGGCGTCAAGCAGTCAAGAAGCACCATTGGGGAGACAAGCTCGACGACTTGGATACGACTACTGGATGCTGGGCAAAGAACGGGAAGCCAAACGTCAACTGGAATGAACACATTAGCTGCAAGGTTACGTCAAGGGTCCCTCCACTGCGCTCCTACGGGGCGGGATCTGCATCTGCAACATCCAATGCGCCGGCTGTTCCTGCCATGGTTCCGAACTACCGGGACACCAACCCAGGCCCCATGACCCTCATGCCTTACCATTCGCACGGGCTGCCCGGGACTGCTCCACCTTCTAGCAGTCCTTTCCAGAGCTTGTTGAATGCTGTCAACATTGCTGCAAGCATCGAAGAGCCTACACCCAAAGGTCGCATCGATTCACTAATTGCCTCTAACTTAGGTGCACAGGCCGATGCAGCAGCGCCGGGACATTTTCAACCTACTTCGGGCTTTACTAATCAATACCTAGGCAACAACTTCGAGGAAAACGTTGCGCAGTACCACGGTTACTGGCCATCTCTGGGGTACAATGTTGGTGTTGGCTCGCCGTCTCCCGCACCTAAGCCAACGGGAATGAGGTTTTCTTCGCAACCAAACTTCATCGACCCTACCACACCTGTCATGCCATCGATGGCCTCTGACCCAGTCTACAGGCACCAACACAACTTCTTCGGTCTAGCCACACCTGTCATGCCATCGATGGCCTCTGACCCCGTCTACGGGCACCAGCACAACTCCACGCAGCTCGATGAGGAGCCTGTGGCCGACCCCAGCTTCTTCCTGGACCCAGGATCGGAGTAGGGCTTAGGACTTGGTCGAAACTCAGGGTTGGCACAGATAAAAGGGCTGGATAAAAAAACCCAGGATTGGGTGCTTCAGGATGAACGAAAAACTAGCCTGTGGCTTTCACGACGACGATGACTTGGAGCGGGTTGGATGAGAGGAAGACACGCTTGGGCGGATAGCGAATGGACGGCGAATGGAAGATTCCAACGTCTGTGCTTTTAGGAATAAAGAGGACGTGCTTACTCGCCCGGGACGGAGTGCCATCGTCTGTTCGTACCTAAGGAACCACTTCATGATAGAAAAGCCACCAATCAAGAATTAGATTTGGATATACGTTGTGAGCAAGTTAGCGACAATGTTCTTCATGTGTCTATTTGTTTGGTGTCTCGTCAAACTTGCCAGCCGCTAATGTTGATGTCACTGGCATCCCAGCATGCGTGTACCAACTGCTGACTGTATAAGTAGAATGATAGACATACATAGCTTGTGCAGGCCGCCTGAAATCTTTCCTTCGAACAGGCAATAGCGTACCCGGAATCAATACTACTTGCAGTAGTCCGTCCCCAGCTTTTTCCACGCACCTGGTGGCGTTCATCCCCGCGTAATCACGGGCAGGGATGGGGCTGGTCAACCCCAGCGGGGGCTCCACATCTCAATTCAACCTTAACTGATCCATGCTTGTCATTGCATCACGCGAAGATATTCCGCGAATCGCTGTGTCCAGCTAATTATCGGGTGCACTTTGTCTATTGGAGCATGCACTATCGTGCCGCTCGGTAGCAGATGACGTCCGAAGCTTCGAAGCTACCCCAGCAGCTGTCGAGCTGCGCTGCTGCATCGAACAAAACATAGACGACAACACAGCGCGGATCTGCGGTCAATTGAGATCGTACAGCTGGACATACTGCCTCACTAGGTGTATGACAAGGCGCAAGCCTCTAGATCGCTCCGTCATAGCGTTGTGTTCCTGCAGTGGCATGAAGCCTTTTTGCCGAGAGCGGCACACCGTTCCTCGGGAACTGGACCAACCCCGGAATCCAACCTCCAATGAGATAGCGTCTGCGAAAGCTACGGGTGAAAGTCAGAAGATCAGAAACCTGGTTAGAAGGGTCCGGGAGCATGCGTACGTGCACTAGTTTACCTTTCTCCATATAAACAACAGCACGCCCTGCCCTGTGAGCTTCTCCACCTCGTCGCTTCATACCTCTTCCCCACAATCGCGATTGACAAGTGCAAGATGTGGACTTCTTCTCTTCTGTCGTTGTTCGCAGCGACTGCCTTTGCGCAGTACGCCACGTCGACCAATGGGTCGCTTGGCCCCGACGCCGATGGCAAGTACGAGATCTCCTCTGAGGGCATTCGCGCGCACTTTATTCCATATGGTGCGTCCGTGTCCAACTTGTTCATCAAGGGCAAGGATGGCGTCGAGCGCGATGTCGTTCTTGGCTTCGACAAGGCGATTGACTACGAGGGCAAAGTGCACCCGCATTTGGGCGGTGTCCCCGGCCGTTACGCCAACCGCATCAAGAACAGCACGTTCGAGATCGACGGCGAGCGTTACAACATCCTGCCCAACGAGAACAACAACAACAACACTCTGCACGGTGGACCCAACGGCTGGGATTACCGCAACTTTACTGTTGTCTCGCACACCAAGGACTCGATAACCTTCTCGATTGTCGACCCAGATGGCGAGCAAGGCTTCCCTGGCGAGGTCATCAGCTATGTTACATACACCATGACCCCGAACACATGGAAGATCAAGATCGTGGCCATGGCGACTACTAAGAAGACTCCCATCATGCTGACTTCCCACGTAAGTAATCTACTGAGTTTCGTAATGTAGACCAAAAGCTGACCCTGGCAGACATACTGGAACCTTGACGGCTTCGCCAACCCCGATACGCCTCTCGCACTAAACCACACTTTCCATCTCCCATACTCTGGCCAGCGTATTGGTGTGGACAACATTCTCATCCCTGATGGCACTATCCTGCCCAACGCACCGTACTCCGTGAACGACTTCTGGACCGCGCCTAAGCAGATTGGTGCCAACTACACCTCTCCCGAGCTCTATGGTAACTGTGGTTTCAACTGCACCGGTTACGACAACTGCTACCTTGTCAATCGTGCTCAGAACGGGCCCTACGACTGGCGCCAGACTGGACCCGTCGCATCCCTTTCTAGCGCGTGGTCCGGCATCAAGATTGACATCTACTCGGACCAGGAGGCTTTCCAGATGTACAGCTGCCCCGGTCAGGACGGTATGTAATCTCTCTTTTTCTCGATGAATAACTGCTAATCATACACAGGCACTCTTCCCATCAAGAAGACGCAAGGTGTAGAGGGCCGCGCCGCCTTCGTTCAGAAGAACGGTTGCGTTGTCATGGAAGTCCAGGACTGGATCGCCGCGATCAATGTGCCAGAGTGGCAGCGCGAGAGCAAGCAAATCTTCGGTCCCAACAGCAAGACGTACACTCTTGAGGCTGATTACGTTTTCTCGACTACGAAGTAAATGTCACCATTCGGATGAGTAATGACAGGTCCAGAAAATTATGTGCTCCGATCTAGATAGACATCTGTACTAGATGTAGTAATGGTAATGTGATCCTTGCTCTATCACCTCTCTGTCTACTCCTTACTTTCGTATTATCAGCTCTACCTACGGGTAGACAAGTTGACGCGTGCACCTCGTCTCGGAATTTACACCAGATCTTGACAACGACATCTACCTTTCCTTCGACAAGTGCTCCCTAACCCTTCTTTTTCAATCTTCTGCACCTAGAAGCCATACTTTCACTGCTCACCAGAAGAAAAATATTCACCATGGACGACGGCGAAAAACGTGGCAATCGGGAGCCCAACACCGCAGAGTCGGCGCACGGCAATACTCTCCAGAGCCCCGTTCACCTCTCAGCGCTCACTACGCCTAGCTCGGTGTCGTCACTGACATACTCGCCACCAACTGTTGCCTTCCAAACCCTCACACTCAACGCAAAACTGCGCCCTCGCGCTCGGAGAACACCGCAAAGATGAATTACTACCCGGAGTTCATGTACGCCAGCAGTGATATCCCAGACGCTCCTCCCGCCGATCTCCACTCCAAGCGCCTCGTCGAGTCCCCGCTCTTCAACCGGAGCTCAGCCTTGGCCGTCGTCCCACGCACCTTCAGCGCCACCAAAAAGTTGCAGCAAGTTCTCGGCATAAATGGAAACAAGTCGGAGCCATTCATGCGCCCGCCGCACATGCCGCAGGGTCTCGAGCAGCGGTTCTTGGCTAGCCTGCAAGAGTACGGTATCGATGTAGATTTGCTAACGGGGGAGAGCATGAGCCAAGCCGCGAGGAGGCCGAAGAAGATGGGCGTCGGAAATGAACTTGGTAAGTCAGTGCTGGAGATGATCAAGGAGGAGAAGGAGAGTCCGGTCAGCGTTGTGCATTTGCAGGAGGGTATGGGTGGATTGAATATGGGCTTCAGTATCAACCCGCAGACGTGGAATTTGGGTCATGGGGCTGTGTCAGGCTCGGCGGAGCGACCGTACAGTGCACCTGGTGGAGGTACCGACGACTATGGAGACACCGGGTACAGCTACGATCCGTACATTGGCTATGGTTCGACAGCCGCTTTCCGGGACAGCCAGCGATTTCGCCCGAGCAGCGCATCGGCAGCAGGCACCCAAAAGGTTTTTGGACAAACCTATGGACCACATATGGCCTCATATGCTCCTGATACTCGCAACCCTGATTACGACTCGATCGGTGCCGGAGACAAGCTGCCACAGCGCTCCAGCAGTCTAGCGAACGCGTCTCAGTTCACTAGACAGCAACAAGCGCCATACTTCCACGATGTCGTACACACCCAAGCTCGCAACTCGTACGACTCGCCGAATCGCATCAGCAGTGTTCCGCCAGTGCTGTTCCCAGCGCCGCAAGTTGAGCAGCAGATGTCGTGGGACTTTGGCCAAACTGTTACTGGCGACATCACTTCGCAGACCTTCGCGCTCGGTGGATTTCCTGTTACGTCCACCAACGAAGAGGGCGACTATCCGTTGCGGCCCAAGTCGCGAGTGAAAATGTTACCTCAGATCATGGTGCAAGAGCCATCGCCCACGAAGATGCCACCTCCCACGTCGAAGAAGCGCCGTGCAACCTCACAGGCAGCACCTCCAGCAAAAGCTCGAGCTTCAGAAGACACTGTCGGTCTGCCCATCCTTCCCGCCAACCTCGAGATACTGTGGAAAGCCAAGTTCCCAGGTAACACATACGCCTTGTTGACCACCCTACTCACCTGGTCAGTGAGCATGCGTCGTCTCTCCAACCTCATTCCCGACCCCAAAGCCTTCTCCGTCAACGGCGCCTTCCCCTACGTCGTCGAACCCCCAGTCCACAAGAAACTCATCTCCGTCGCCTTCTACGACACGAGCGTGACTCCACACAAGGAAATCCGCTTCCACGGCCCCAACGACTGCGCCGAAATATCATACAACGAAGTTGACATCTTCGCCTACCCCGACAACCCTGCCATAGTATCTACCAACCCGCCCTCCAAAGCCGGTGCCGTCAAGCGCGCCCTCGGCCTCAACACCAACACCCCGCAAGCTACGGACTACAAAACCTTGTCGATGCTCGACCGCGCCATCACCGGCGAAGGCCGCTGGTCCTACATCCTCTTTCGCGCGCACGCCTCGCCCACCGAACCCTCGCCCGTCCCTCCGCACTGCATGCTCGCCTGGCCCAAGCACGCCACGACCAGCTCCTCGGAGTGTCTGCACACCATCTATCCCGACAGGTCGTTTGCGCCGCGCCACTTCACCTCGCTGCAGACCATTGCGGCGGCGATGTGGCTGCAGCAGAGTCTTAGGGCGGCCAGTAGCGACCAGTTGCCTGAGCCGTGGCTGGGATATATGGAGGGTGCGGTCACGCTCAAGAGACAGGTGCTGAAGATGGAGAAGCCCGGGGGTGTGCCGCTTGTGGAGGGGTATAGGGTTGATGTTAGGAAGTGGGAGGGGTGGATGAAGGCGGTTGGAAGGGGTCAGGGGAAAGTCATGATGTGGACGGAGAAATGAGGCGGAGTTGAGAAGTTGGGGAGTTGGGGACTGTGAGAGTACCTGTGTGTAGGTTCTTGGTATTGGGAATTTTGTGAAAGAGCGTGCGGGCTCACATTGGTTGTCAATTGGAAGCAGCACTGCAGGTGTTCCAAGACAGATGGCACTTGGATCTCGATGACGATCTGACGGCGGACAAAGTAGACTTCCCGCGATGGCCTCAGCGAGATACTGTGTTCTCTGAACGGAGCCAATCGGGCTTCTATTCGACTTGTACCTTGGGTCCAAGTAGTCAGAATTAGAAGAGAGTGCATAGGGCTACAGAGTACGATGGAAAGTCTCATACACCTCACGATGCATAATCGACCCCCAAAATTGTTCGCCCCATCTGATGCTACGACAACGTTAGCTTGCATCAAATGTGAGATCGGATGTCACTTAGTCGGTGAGGAAGGAGAACATAAGAGTCCAGAATGTATTTGTCGATGGACGCGTGATTGGTGTTGTCAATTGCGACTAGATGCGGCTACTATGAAGCATGTGGTAAGCAGCCAGGAGCTATACACTGAGTATTGCTGCCATGTTTGAAGTCTGGTGATAGTGTTTACAGCTTCGGGATGTCGTAAGACCTTGTACACTTTCATTTCGGGCATAGATGAGAGCCAGCAGCATGCGCCAGCGTCCAGCGTTGCGGAGAGCACTGCCACTGAAGCATGCAGAGAGGCATACGGCTTTCGGCAGGGTTTATCTGCGCTACGGATTGCGAATGCGGTATGCCAGAGCAAGGGCGAAATGCGGAGGAGCTGCATAATTTGAGTAGACATATGTAGTGCCGCTGACTGGCCAATCTGTAACCAGGCAAATATCACCACGACTGGGAGCGGCAGGAAACTCCAATGAGCTCGGGGGATCCGGAGAGCTTCCAATCAAACCAATATAACGTGCCATGAGTTGAAGATGCTTGGTCGCGACGATGGCGCACTGGGGAGGGCGCAACAAGGCAGATTGAGAATTGGAGGACCTCGTTGGTTTGAGCTTAGTCTCGAGGACTTCATTCGTCAATCCTGGCCAGCAAGAACCATGGGCCTGCATCGTGGGAAGTGGGCGTTGCTCGATGCGGCAGGGCGACTGAGGTGATGAAGTTGAAACTGCTGCAGTTCCCATTGGACAGAGGTACGTACCATTATGCCTCTTTCAGCCTTGTCCAAAACATGTACTATTCGTGTCTTTAATACATCCCCTTACGGTTATGGCGGACCCGCCGTTACTCATCGGCCCCAAACATGGCAATTATTCTTAGAGCCACGGAGACCGTCCAAAACTCTGCTCCATTCACTTCAAAAGCCTCTCCAGCACTGACGCGGGCTATTGTAGCGGCCGCAGTTGGTAGCATCGCCTCTCTAGTGTTTATTTTCGTGCTTCTTGTGTTTCTTTGTCTTAGAAGGGTTAATTGCACACTAGCATCAGATGAACACGACAATGGAGCCCCAACTAGGGGCCGATACAAACGCGATGATGGGACGACACTGCGGCCAACTTGGCCCAAGGGGCCATGGCGAAGCTCAGAAGAGACAGAAAAAGTTACTTGGGTGGAATTCCTTCGTCGAGACCAGCTGCTCGCTGACCGAAAGGCGCGACATGTGTTCCGATGGAGACGGCGCAGTGCTGTCCGCGAGGAACAACATATAATTCCACGATACGCATCACCAGAACAATCGCTCAACAGCTCGTCAAAATCGTCTGATACAATCTCCTGGCTACCAGTTCAAACTCCCTTGGCTTCAATTGTCATCGAGCAATTGGCTCCAGGAAGAACGCTTCTATCCGAGCTTTCTCCAACACATGGGGCTTCGGCATACCACTCACGTTTTCTCAAAGACCAGCTATTCCGTGATCTTCTCAATCCATCATGTAAGCTCAATTAAGTCTCATCGCAAGCCAGACTGACCGGTCACAGTTGAGCAGCCGCGGCCTTTAATTGTCACTCCAGCCCAAATCTACACAGAGCCCCGCTGCGTTAATCCCAGTGAAGTTGAACACGAACCGAATCCAGTCATATTTGGGCATCTCTTACTCAATTCGCCTGAGCGATCTGCTTTCGCTCGTAGTCCGACCTTGGAATTGCCTGAACCGAGCGCCCAGCAATTTGCTCTCGAGATGGCTGAAAGGAATTATCGATACGAATCATCAGGTGCATACGCTTATCCCGAGTCGTCCAACGTCGGTATATTGCCTACAGCTTCGCCAGGAAATTCCAGTTCGACGCATGGCAGCACGCCGAGATACTCTCCAATGTTGAGTTCAGAAGCCAGTCCATCCGAGTCTGCTGAAACGGTCTCTCCATCAAGCACTTTCAGCGGGGAAGGCGCATCACCTCTAGCCCAGTATGATACCAACGCAGACCAGGCATGTAAATGCCGAACATGTGGTCTCATTTTTCGCACGGCAGGTCTCCAAAGGATCCACTATAATCGCAAGCATAATCATCGCTATATCTGCCAGGAATGCGATAAATCTTTTGGACTCAGGAAGGATCTGGAGCGCCATGAATTGTCGGTCCACCAGAAACACCTCAGTTCGACTCCAGCGCATACGTGCCCGAATGAGGGATGTGCGACTCCCGGGAAGAAGTTTCCGCGCAAGGACAATTGGCGGAGACATGTCAATAAGTGCAAGGAGACTTTGGCTGTTAAAGCCATGAGACGGTGATTGGTATCGGGGCACTCCGTGTGCAAAGTAACCGGAGGTTGGTGTTTTCAAATTATGACTGCATGTGAGGAGGAGGGCTGGTTGGCATGGATATTCCGGAAGTGCAGTGTGTGGTGTTCTACGGAGATTCCTGATAGATGTGGGGTTTTCCTTAACGATTTATGAATATTTCCCTTCCTGTTCATGGTTGTGTTCCCTTCGTTGGGAGAGATTGTAGCAGTCATGCTGTGCTCTGTGGCTTGATAATCTTCCTTTTTTGCCTTCATGTATGGTGGAAAAAGAAATTCTAGGAGTAAAGAGACATGATTGGGAGCCTCGGTCGGTGGTATTCCAGTAGATAGATGGTATTATCGTGATCGAGGCAAATATCGGCTCGTATAGCGATATCGGTGGCCAGAAGTGAAGGACGCTGCAGCCAAGATCTGGTGGACCAATCGAATCTTACTGGAATCCCGTCTCTCAGCAGATCCGGTGATCCAAAGCTCGTCCGGTGAAAATGGAGATGCATGTGGCGTAATGTACCGGTCTGTAGGTTGATGGAGTTACAGTGCTGCAGCCACCTGTAGTCGTGATTGGCTGCCCACGGTATCAGTATACTATCATCAGTATGCCTCTTTGAAGCCTCGTCCTCCTTTTCAATGACCGATCTTGCGCCATTTAGACTCGCCTTGACCCAGAGAGGTCCAAACGAGTTTCGTCTTCACCGAATTACATGATGGCTGTAATTCCTACACCGACGGCAATCGCCAATACTGCCTCAGTGGGAACTGCACAGCTCGATGAGCCGCTGTTACGAAGGGAAGTCGCTGTTGCAGTTGGAGCAACCATACCGGTGGTAGTCTTGGCCATTCTTCTGATAGGGTTTTTCTTGCGGAGGGCACGAGCACTAAAGACTGCTAGCCCTAGGGAATATGACACGTCTGTTTATCAAGAAACCAAGTTGGAGGATGGTCTCCGAAAGACGGAATCAGAAGGGGATTTTCGGGCAAAGAACAGTGAAATGGAAGGGAGCGCCCCCACTGAACATGGCCAAGACGCTATTCGATGTTGCGAACACCCGGATAGTCCAGCAGAATTATCAGATGCCTGCGCCCCGGCGGAGCTATACTCCTCGCCCCAGGAGACATATCGAGAGTGCACTGCATCGGAAATCTCAAGTTCAGCACTATTCGCTCGCGGTATGTTAGCGAAAGAGTTTGGGGAGCCAGAGCATCTCGATCCGGAACCGACCCTCAGAGAAGAGAAGCTGAGGATTTTACAGAAATTGACGATACCAACTGGTCAGTTGCACGTATCTTCTCGTAGTTGGCATTTTTGACGCTCTAGTAGGCCATCCCTCCGAGGCTCGTTTTGCTCCAGAACATGTCACAAGCGATGAAATCTCCTCGAAACTCTATGTCAATCCATGGGAATTGGAGTATGGTCCGAATCCTGTCTTATACCCGCACCTATGCGCGCCTCAGAGATCTGCTAAGACTGGAGTTGTACTCACGAGGTCAAATGCTGTTCGTGGTACGTCATTACCGCCAGTCCCTAGAAGTAGCCCGACATTGCCTCCAGTTCTTGGATCAGACGCAAATCCGATTCGAATTTCTCCATCGAGTCCTATCTTGTCGCCTGCTGGTGGAAGGAGTCCGACGTCCTCGTTGTTCCTTGGAGTGAGCGCAGCATCAGCTCCATCATCCACATCAGCAATCGATGTGGAAACAGTAGTGCCGACCCCACTGATGGACAACATTTCTCCTCTCTCTCCAGATCATACCGTTGGCCCGTATGAATTGGACGCCGCCGATCACGTATCCAGGTACAGAGTCGATTCGCCGATGTTGATGGTGGGCAGAGTGCCGTACAGGTGGGAACAGACCACAGGGGTGGGGGTGAATAGAATGTTCTTCGAAGCCGATCAGGACGTTCTTCCATTTGGCTTGAAGCGGAAACCTTCTCAAGAAGCCATGTCGCCGCGGCAACGACTGTGCTATGTAGGCAGGACATCATCACCCGGAAGCTGGCAAGAGTTCGATGGAATGGGCTTCGCGACAGGGATGAGCATCGATATAAACCAAGATCCTCGCTTTGTTGACCCTGGTTCGGCAAAAGAGGGCCACTTTTGTGCAAGCGAGTCGGTGTTGCAACAAGATGATAGATCGTGCTGGGATTACTCCTCGTTGTTTGAGAAGCAAGTAATGCCCGATCGATCTACTCCAGTAGAAACAGGATCCAACTATCTCTTAGGGCAGAGAAGGCTCTTCATGAACGATTCGCAGCAACGCTCCTTTTTCAACGCTGTAGCAGCCTTGCATGCTCAGCAAGGCGAGTTACAACCCAGATTTGGCGGCGCATCTCCGGCCCCTCGAGGTAACTTCGAACTCGATGGGAGCTCTTCTGTAATCCAATCCTCTGTTCAATCGCCGTCGTCCTTGCGAAGTTCTTGCTCATTGCTCGTCCCCGAAACACCTCGAACATCCGCTTCCAGCTCAACCTTCTTCGCGACTCAATCAAACTGCGACTTCTCAACAGTATCGTCTGCAACCACAGTCAGTGTTGGCTATGGAGAATACGGTTGTTCAGACTGTGAAGCAGCATTTCTTACGCTGCGTAAATTGAGGTCAGTGCTATGTTGACTTTTTCTGATCTGTACGAAGCTTACCTTGATAGACAACATCACCATCGCAAGCACAATCTTCGACATACGTGCCCGTTGTGTGACAGTGCTTTTGCTCTTCGTGCTGATCTCGAACGACACAAGGCAAGCAAGCACACCAATGACCTTGAACACAAGCCAAAGGTCTTTCTTTGTCCGAACATTGACTGCGCGCGACCAGGTAAGGAGTTCATCAGGAAAGATAACTTCAAGAGACACGTGAAGCGCTGCGCAGAAGCCAAAGGGAAAGCCGAAGGGAAGAGCAAGGCTCAGCAAGGAGGCGATACAAGACCAGGAAGAGAAAGTTGTTGTTCCCGGCGAACATGAAGTATCGTAGCAAAATGCATCTACAATCGCACCCTCATGCACCTATCTTTGTCAGCTTATATCCCCAACCATCCCATCAGCAAGCCTCACGCACACTCACCCCTGCCCAGCAACAACATGATAAGACCAGATCCAATCGCCAAGACCGTTCACATGCGACACCTCTCTAAGCGAGGCTTCTCACTTTACCCACCTCCAGAAGCAGGTCCTTCTCCGTATACCCCGCATGCGGCTTATGCGGATGAAGAACATCAAGGTGGATTCCCGGGCACACCTCGCGATAACCATGGTTGTACGAACGACCATTCAAAGGTACGTATAAGATCGTCTCCGCACTACGCGTAGCGCCAAACATCTTCACCGCGGCTTCCTTGGTTGCGCGTCGCCCCGCGTGTTCCGCGACGCCTGGAATTCCGATACCTCCATCGCGTGCCGACGAACGAGAGGTAACGAGCCGATCGTCCGCGCGAACTTCGAGAAGTGAGGGTATATCCAGAGGTGGTGAAGCGTGCGGTCTTATCACGAGTGGGAGATAACACGTCGCGCCAAGACTGGCATGAACACACGTGAATCGTGGATCAAAATGGACGCCATTTCGAATGTGAAGAGTAACGATGCGATTCTGGATACGACGAGGAGTAATGAACCGTCGGGATATGGAGAGGCGAGTGCGCCCGCACATGCACGAGAGGGAGCTGGAGATGAAGAAGGGCACGTGACCAGCAATAAGAGGCGGCCCTGGGCAAGGAAGCGCAAGAGTTACAGCCACGAGCATTTCAAAGTGTACAAGAGGCGGTGGTTTGGACTCGGACAACTGGTATTGCTGAATATAGTTGTTAGTTGGGATGTAAGTACCATCATCATCCTACCTGACGTCTTTACATGTCCACTACAATGAAGACATCAATAAACTAACCCTCTCCCAGTGGCTAACCTTCGCCCCCGTCTCCACCTCCGCAGCAACATACTTCTCCGTCTCTGAAACCGCCATAAACTGGCTCTCCACAGGCTTCCTCTTCGCCTTCGCAATCACATGCCCCTTGACCATCTACCTACTACACCGCGGCCCGAAACCCAGCATCCTCGCCGCCTCCGCGCTGCTGCTGGTCGGAAACTGGATCCGCTATGCAGGCACCCGTGCGAACATTTTCTGGTTGGTGATGATCGGCCAGATATTGACTGGTCTGGCGCAGCCGTTTGTGCTGGCGGCGCCGACGCGGTATAGTGATATGTGGTTTACGGAAGAGGGGAGGGTGGGGAGTACGGCGTTGGCGAGTTTGGCGAATCCGTTTGGGGGTGCTGTACGTCTGAGATCCGATCCCATTCAATCGATGACAATGCTAACGATTCAATGTAGCTTGCTCAACTCATCAATCCGCTGCTCGGCGATGTACCGAATATGGTGTTGATCATATCCATCATCTCTAGTGTGGCCTGCATCCCTTCGCTGTTCATCCCAGCGGCTCCGCCATCACCGCCTACCGCATCATCTGGGCTGTCGAAGATTCCTGTCGTCGACTCATTGCGGTATATGCTGCGATCTCGACCGTTTTACATCGTCTTCATCACGTTTGGGACGTACACTGCGGGCTTCAATGCCTTCAGCTCGCTGCTCAATCAGATCCTGTATCCATATGGTTATTCCGAAGACGAAGCGGGGATATGCGGCGCGATCATGATTGTCGTCGGCTTGGTCGTTGCGGCGATCGTATCACCGATCCTCGGTCGCACGCAAGCTTACCTTTTGGGTATCTGGACACTGGTTCCGCTGGTAGCGGGATCCTATCTAGCGATGATCTGGGCACCGCAGACCCGCACTCTCGTAGCCCCATATCTCATGAGCGCGGTGCTGGGCGCAAGTAGCTTCAGCTTGATGCCTGTAGCGCTCGAGTTTCTCGTCGAGATTACATACCCAGCAAGTCCCGAAGTTAGCTCGACGATTTGCTGGGTCGGCGGACAGCTTTTTGGAGCGATATTCATCATCATCATGAATGCTCTGAAGGATGGGAGATATGTGGACTTGGGAAAGGTCAATGATGGTGGAAGGATAACTAGTTCGGGGACACGGCCACCAGGCAATATGTACAACGCCTTGGTGTTCCAGGCGGTTGCTGCTATGGTAGTTCTCCCACTGCCATTGATGCTGGGTACTAAGAGGCTTGGTCTGGGATTCGGGGAGGGCAGACGGATCTTGGACGAGCATCGAGAGGGTACTGAGGAAGCGGCGATTGGTCATGAGCAATGACTCTTGGAGGACTTCGAGTCCGATGAAGGGTACGAGGGATCTGACGATGAGATGTAGGACGAGATTTGACATGATATAACGAAGACCGGATGACAGGGATGATGCAATGTTTGCGTTGTGATGATTTGGCTTGATGAGGAAATAGTACAGTATTCTAAACATGACTTCTGTATTTACAGTCATCCAGTATGCATCTTGTCATATCCTTCAGTTCCAGAAGCGTGCCGTCCGTATCGGTCGTGTGTGGATATGGGATATTGCGGTCGATTGCTATCGATGCTATCTCTACTTGAGCTGGGCGAAGAGCTTGGGTGCGGCGCATTGGGTTGCGCAGTGAGCAAGGTGGAAAACTAGACGCGTCAGCTGCGGTGCTACGCCGGGTATGTGGCGTTGGCTTACACTCCTCAACGCAGTCCTCTGAGGCCTTGCCGTCGTTCTCGATCTGGCCTGTTACGCGCTCGACGCACTCATCGTAGTGGTGCTTTGCGGGGTGGCATTCCTTGGACTCGGCGCATTCTGTCGTGTACATGTCAGTCTGTGCTCTCTACTCCGTATGCCCCGCAGACTGGTGTTGTGGTCATGACCGCCACAGAATCATCAATTACTCATCAGGCTCCGTCTTGAAGCCAGAGAGCAAGATTTGGTCTTCCGAAAATGTGCCCTTCTGTCTGTGCTAGGTGTACTCACCCTTCTCGAGCGTCTCCTTTGGGTCCGGTGTCTCCTCCTCTTCTTCCTCCTCCTCGGGCTCGTCGTCGTCGTCGCTGCCCTTTCCGCTTGGCTTGTGTCCCTGCTCGCCGCTGTCACCGCCCTTCTTTGCGTCCTGCTTGTTGACCTCGGCCTCTGCGCCAGATTCCTCGTCGGTGCCGGATGCAGGTGACTTGGTGGAGGAGCCGCCCTGGACCTCGGCGTCGGGCGATGGGTGGGAGAACGTCTCCCAGACGTCAGTGAAGAAGTCGGTGATACCCATTGTTGCTGTGAGGGGGCAATTGGGTGTTGGAGAGTTGCGATGGCGCTGTGACTGGTGATGATGCGGTTGAGCTTTGGTGAGGTTCGAGCCGGGATCGCGAAAAGAAAGCGCCAAGACGCTTGTCATTCCATCTGAGCCGCACCGGATTGGTCCCCCAGGTACACCATCGACGACATACACTGTGAGAATTATTTCTTGCGATTCTAGCTAATTACGATGCTTCTTGAACGCTTCCTGCACGCTGAAACCCGCCTCGACATCTTTGATAACCTTCTCATCTGCCTCAACCAGCTTAGGCAAGATGGCTAATAGCTCGTCCACCTTTCCTTGCGGCACTGCGACGACCCCGTTCTCGAACGGATCAATCATGATGATATCTCCAGCCTCGACAGTAGTCTCACCAATCTTGACCGCCACATTGCGAGCGTGGAACTTGGTCTCCGCCCCAGCTCCGATGATGCTTGTGCCCTTTGACCAGATGGGGAGCTGCGTTTCGTTCAGTGCGACCACGTCACGTACTCTGCCGTCTACCACCAGGCCTTGTGCGCCCATGTACTTCGCTCTAGCAGCCATGATGCCTCCGACAACTGCGCAGGACTGGCCAGCAGGTTGACTGATGACAGCAATCGTGCCCTTTTCAGTCCAGTCGGACCATGGCCGCGAGTCAGGCAGATTCGAATCTGGAGTATCTTGAGATGATGATGCTGCGTTGGGGAAGCTCTTGGTAGCTTTCGGCACCATCAAGAAGGTGGAAGCAGGCGCAAGCACTTTCTTGAGTTCTGGCCTGGGAGTGCTCGCGGTGTGAAGCAGGGGTCCTGCATTCATCAGATACGCGCGTTTCTATCAGAGCCAGATACGAGGTCATACTGATATCCGCGATGAAGCCCGCCCCAGGGACATGAAGCTTCAGAAGGCCATCGGCCAGCTGCATCTCTCAGCTCGGGTAACGCAAAATACGTTGCACAACTTACATCACATGCAGCATACTTGTAAAGCTCCTTCCATCTTGGAGCAGCCATGATTGTTTATAATTGAACTTGTTTTGCGAGTCAATGCGGTCGCTGGTCCGGACGGAATGCAGCTTGATCTGCTTAACCCCGCGAACCAAACCTCGGGACCGTACCAAACCAATTCCGCGCTGATCTTGCACGCACCTGTCAGCTTGATGTTATCGGCTGTACGTCGAAAACGACTTTCCAATAGCAAGCTAGGCACAGACATAGTGAACAGAGCGCGCTCGAATGCAGCAGGTACCTGGCCCCCGGCCCTCGTGTAGATCACGTGACACGTCAAGCCAAGCAGGGTCCATTCGATCATCGGCCCAAATGAGTCTATACGTTTCCGCCGCATCGTCCAGCGGCATCTTGTCGCAACACGCGCCACCCACCCTCTGCGCATTTGTTTTCTTCAATTCGCTGCTTAGTTATAATCTCTTTCGCGGCCGTTGCCGCCTTGTCACACCCACCATGGCTCTTCGCGCGCCTGCCGTCTCGGTGAGTTGCCACGAGTTCCGATACTGCGTCATGGACGTGTAGCTAACAGTCATACAGAACGCGCTCTTCGCTACCACTGACATGCTTCCGAGAATGGCGACTGTATTGAGAACTTCCTGGAAAGGCCTTGGGCAAACGCCTGCAGCCAACGGCGCGAGGCAGATGCACACCGCGCCCGCCTCCGCATCGGCACAGGTAATCAGATGAGACTTCATCATCTCAGACGGCATGCTAAACATTCAAGCAGTCATCATTTGTAGCCTCACGTCATGTCCTCGGTCTTCGTCAACCTTTTGCAAAGATGACACCCCTCGGATCCCTCATGGCACGATCATACTCCACCATGTCTCGCAACGGTCCTCTTTCGCAACTTCGTCAGCTCCCCAAGCCAGGAATGGTCGGACTGAATTTGGTACAACAACGCTCGCTATTCGGTGGACCATCAAATGCGCAGCTTGCTCGTCTGGAGGATACTGCTAACAACAACCCCCACAGCGCAAGCTCTCAGGCATCTTTCTACTCTGCTCTTATGCGCGCCAACATGCCCAAGATCGTCGTCGAACGCTATGATACTGGGAAATTCGCCACAAACTCTGTCGTGGACAAATTCTACGAAAACGCTATCAACAAGCTCGCGCAGTCGGAAGGCCAGGGCCTGTCCTCGGACAAGGTCAAGGCAGTCGGCCAGGCTGTTGGCACCCACCTAAATGCCGGCCAAGTCGGAAAGCAAAAGGGAGGCTCCGGCCTCAAGAGCGACCCCGTCTATGTCGTCGTTGAAGAATCGCTGATGGGCTCCATTTTCAAATGGGTTCGCTGGATCGCTAGTTTCGGACTGGCTGTATACGTCTCCCTGGTCCTCATCACCCTCTTTGTTGAGTCGAGTGGTGTGCTCAAGAAGGTCGGCGGCGCGACTAGCGCTGAGGTCCGACCTGAACACCAGAACACCCGCTTCAGCGACGTCCACGGCTGCGACGAGGCGAAGGAAGAACTCCTGGACATTGTCGATTTCCTCAAGCACCCTGAACGATACAACAAACTTGGAGGTCGTCTCCCCAAGGGTGTTCTTCTGATCGGCCCTCCTGGTACTGGAAAGACGCTGCTCGCTCGTGCCGTTGCCGGAGAAGCTGGTGTTCCATTCTTCTACATGTCAGGTTCTGAATTCGATGAGGTCTACGTCGGTGTGGGAGCTAAGCGTGTGCGCGAACTCTTCCAACAGGCTCGTACCAAGGCACCTGCTATTGTTTTCATCGACGAACTGGATGCCATCGGCGGAAAGCGAAAGTCGCGTGATGCCAACTACCACCGCCAAACCCTCAACCAGCTGCTGAACGACCTGGATGGCTTCGACCAAAGCACCGGCGTCATCTTCATTGCCGCCACTAACCACCCGGAACTGCTCGACCAGGCACTTACTCGCCCCGGACGTTTCGATCGCCATGTCCAGGTCGAGCTCCCTGATGTCGGCGGACGTCTTGCCATTCTGAAATACCACACGAAGAAGATTCGCCTCAACCCTGAAATCGATCTTACGAGCATTGCTCGTGGTACCCCTGGCTTCTCTGGAGCCGAGTTGGAGAACCTGGCCAACTCGGCTGCTATCCGCGCTTCTAAGCTGCAAGCAAAGTTTGTCTCGCTCACTGACCTCGAGTGGGCCAAGGACAAAATCATGATGGGCGCTGAGAAGAAGACACGCGCAGTACCCCTCCAAGACAAGATTCATACCGCCTACCACGAGGGTGGCCACACTCTTGTCGGTCTTCACACCAAAGGCTTCAACGATGTTCACAAGGCAACCATTCTTCCACGAGGCCATGCCGCTGGCATCACTTTCTTCCTTCCCCATGAAGAGCATCACCACACACGCAAACAGTACATTCGTCAACTACAAGTGATGATGGGTGGCAAGATGGCAGAAGAGATCGTCTTCGGCGCCGAAAATGTGGCCGATGGAGCATCTGGAGATATTCAGCAAGCCACTCAAATGGCATACACCATGGTCACTGCCTGCGGTTTCTCAGACGTGCTTGGCAATGTCGACTTCAAGTCGAATTACGAGATGGTTTCGCCAGAGACCAAGCGCCTCATTGACAACGAAGTACGGCGGTTAATCGACGAAGCCAAGGCGAGCGCAAGAGATCTGCTGAAGTCGAAGCGACCCGAACTGGATCTTTTGGCAAATGCCCTCGTCCAGTACGAGACGCTCGACAAGGAAGAGATCCTGAAGGTCATCAAGGGCGAGAAGCTGCCAAACCGATTAGAAGCAATGCCCAACGCGCCTATCAAGATTCCAGACAACCCGATTGTCGATCTCCTGCCCCCTGACCAGGGCGGCAAGGGCGGCTCAGACTCATCCGGACCTGGTGTACATGTATGAGCCCTCATATAAGGCAGGATGTTTGGAACTTGGTAGCGTGCATCTTCAGGCGAAAAGTGGCGTCTCTTTCCTCTAGCTCCTCAAAGCTTGGAGCGTTTCGGTCGTTTAATGGGGCACATTTTCCCCCATTTGTACTGTACATTATTTGGTATGAGTAGCGCTGGCGAGAAGAATCCAGTCCTTCGTGATGATGCGTAGCATTGGGTGTGGGGAAGTGTAGAGGAGAAGCAAAGGTGTAGCTAGACTGAAACAGAAGATTTACACCACTTGTCGATCTATGGGTTGCACAATGATGTCAATTATCGATGGACTACTTTCCATCTTAATGTGCCAATTTTTTTTTTTTTGACGCCATGATCATCCACCTTACACGGCCAGAGAAGATCCTCAGCTATACATCCCATCAACGTACCACAGCACCGCCCTGCCCCCACGCACCACTGCATCCTTCAAGGCACCTCCAATCATCGTCCTACGAGCCTGACCACCGCGAATACTTCCTCGGCCTACTGCCCCATTCTCCTCGTTCTCCACAACCTC
>Ga0265780_10001051_pt1 | contig 40442 bp, 38 predicted proteins | sample P1T30metagenome_FD_192432 | JGI IMG/M metagenome (GOLD analysis project Ga0265780, IMG submission 192432) | Plant litter microbial communities from East Loma Ridge, Irvine, California - P1 T30 | ecosystem: Environmental > Terrestrial > Plant litter > Unclassified | place: USA: California...
AGCGCTGGAGTGCTGGTCACCATGGGTCTTTCCAACTTCTTCTGGGGTCCTCTTGTCCCTCTTTGTGGTCGACTCTACGCATGGAACAGCTGTCTCGTGGCATGTCTCGCCTGGACTCTTGCGGCGTCCTTCTCTTCAAACCTTGGCTACTTCATGGCTTTCCGTCTACTCAGCGGTCTACAAGGAACTTTCTTCCACATCACCGGACAGGCTATCTTGGCCGAGTTCTTCCCTCCAGTCAAACGAGGCAATGCAACCGGTCTCTTCCTCTGTGGCACTGTTCTTGGCCCGCCGCTAGGGCCCCTCGTCGCCGGTGTCATAACAACATACACAACCTGGCGCCTGATCCTCTGGATCCAATGCGGCATGCTGGGCTTCAGCCTAGCCCTCTCCCTCCTCTTCCTAGGCAAAGGCGGCAAAAACGCCACCATCAAAAACCCAACCCTGAGCGAAGTCGCCTACGCCTACAACCCTTGGCGAGTGCTGACTCTCTACCGCTACCCCAACGTTGCCCTCGCCGACCTCGCCGCAGGCCTCCTCAGCTGGTCGCAATATTCTCTCCTCGCCAGCCCGCGCCACATCCTCGAAGCGCAATACGGTCTCGACTCCCCCCTAACATCCGGCCTCTTCTACCTCTCACCAGCCGCAGGATTCCTGGCAGGGACTCTGATCGGCGGCCGCTTCTCCGACCGCACAGTCCGCAAATGGATCTTGAAGCGCAACGGCCTGCGCCTCCCCCAAGACCGCCTGCGCAGCGGCTTCGTCAGCCTCTTCATCGTGCTGCCCGGAACGTCGCTCATCTACGGCTGGTGTCTCGACCAGAAAGTCGGCGGCCTGGCGCTGCCGACGACGTTCGCTTTCTTCATCGCGCTGTCGGTTCTTGCTGCTTTCGCGGGGTTGAATACTTATTGCGCGGAAGTGATGCCGCACAAGAGGCAGGAGGCGATTGCTACCAAGTATCTGGTGCAGTATGCTTTTTCGGCGGCTGCGAGCGGGGCGACGATTCCGTTGGTGGATGCTGTGGGGGTTGGGTGGCAGTGTACCGTGGGAGTTGTTTTTGCGCTGATTGCTGGCGGAGTTTGTTTGATTACTGCGATTTATGGGATCCGGATGCAGACTTGGGTTGATCGGAAGAAGTCGTAATGTGGGATGGTGTGTGCTTGAAAGACGAGATTAGATTATAGATTTTACGAATATAGATTAGGAGGGTACTACCTCTCATGCCTACTTATCTTGATGGTATCGAGAGTGTATTTGGGTCACCTGATTGTGTCAGTGAGAGGTATAATCTGGGCAAGTCTCCGTCGCCTCCGTCCTAGTGAGATGATAGTTGATAGGACCTCGAGCAGTCGCTGAAATAGAACGGGATTTCAATACCCAGATATGTCTTGTAACGTGTATGCTTGCAGCCTTCGATCCAGCTCGCGGCTTTACTGTCAGATCTTCCGGATCGCTCCCCCAGTCTTGTCGAAAAACGCCCAAACACCATGCTTTCCCAAATCTGTGCACAAATGTAGGATAATCGCCAAAACGACGACCTTCAACTCTTCAAAGCCTCCAACCGCCCTCTCATAGCCGCCATCATCTCCTCCGAATCCAAGTCTTCCTCGACCGCAGGCTCCGTAGGCTGATCCACAGGCACAGCAGGCGCCTGTACCTTGTCCTTCAGAATCTCGCCAAGAACCTTATCAACCTCCGACTCAGCCTCCTCGTCCTCACCCTCCAACAACTCATCGTTCGGCATCGAATCCTCAACCATCTCCTCGATAATCCCCGCCTTGACCAACTCCATGCTCAACTCCTGCATCGTCCCCGTCAACTCCGGCAGCCTGACAAGCGTGTTGACATCCTTCATGATCCCCACGGAATTCTTCATCGAGCCCTCGATCTTCCGCATGCCAAACGCCTCGTTAACCTGCATCTGGACGCTGTTCAGCGTCGCCTTGGAAGTCGTCAGCCGCTGGTGCTGCTTGCGCACCCGCAGGAGTTCGCGGGCGAAGATTCGCGTCTCGGCCGAGGCTTGTTTGGCTTGCGACGGGTTGCGCTGGGCGCGCTTGGAGGCTTGCAAGATCAGGTTGCGGGTCTTGGAGTCGAGGGTTTTGAGGTTGAGGATTTCGCGGTCGAGTTTACGCTCGTTGGCGCGCATGATTTGGGTGCATTTCCGCTTCTGTTTGAGGGGTGTGTTAATTCGTGCTGGCGGGGAGGGTTTACATGTAGGGTTTGGGCAGGCTGACTTGCTCCTCGGGCGAGGGCCCGTAGAAAAAACGGCGGACTGTGTCGGTCATGATCGTGGTTTTGATGTGATTGGTCTATCTTCGGGTGTGCATGATATTGCTGTGGTGGAGGAGAGAGAGAGGTTGGCGCATTGCCGTAGTAGTGGTGCCTTGTCGGCGGACGAGGAGCATGTGAAGTGCTCGCTCGAAGGTCGGGGTTCAGTGTCTACGTCAATGGGTGGGGTTGAGGCGCCTCGATCCCAAAATGAGAGAGGGCAAGAAACAGGGAGCGAGAGGCGAGGAACACACAATTACTGTACATACAACAACACACGCCACTGATAAAAGGTAAGCGGCAGACGTCTTTTTCTCAATTGCAACCTCACTCATTCCACCCACAAGGGAATAGGTACCAACACTGACCTGCGGCTTCCCCAGCAAAGACGCATTGAAATCGGACTTCGACGGCCTTCTACGGCGATCTCTAGCAAACGCCAGCCTTGCAATCTACTAGTACTTATATCAACCGCAGACCGTCTCAGCTACATCACTGCATAACAGCAACACCACACATCACACAATATGGAGCAACCTAAGAACACCACCGACGCAAAGCTCGCCGGCGCCGGCAGCGCTGCCATGGTCCCCGAAGGTACGTGTCACCAGCAGAATACGAGCCGCCTGCGGATGTAGCTGCAGAAACAGCTGCGAAATACAACAGAAAGTACTGACAACCCGCCTCACAGTCACCTGGGCCCAGCGCTCCTCCGCCACCGAGGCGGAGAAGAACCACGTCTTCCTTGCAATCATGGTCCCCGATGTCTCGCCCGAAACCATCAAGCTCGACGTCCAGCCCGGCTACCTCGACTTCACCGGCTACTCCGAGTCCAAGAAGGCCAACTACCACGTGAAGCTCGAGCTCTACAAGGAGATCGACCCCAGCGCGAGCAAGACCCACCACACCTCGCGCTCCGTCGAATTTGTGCTGCAGAAGAAGGACCTCGAGGTTGAGTTCTGGCCCCGCCTGCTCAAGGACGCCAAGAAGGTGCACTTCCTCAAGACCGACTTTGACAAGGTGAGTTTCCTCAACGGACAAAATTGTGCTAAGCTCGAGAATATATGCTGACTATTCTACAGTGGGTGGATGAGGACGAGCAGGATGAGGTTGGTGAGGACGACGACTACATGTCCAAGATGGGTGGCATGCAGGGCATGGGCGGCGAGGGTATGGGTGGTATGGGCGGCATGGGCGGTATGGGAGGCGAGGGCGGCTTCGGCGGCATCGACTTCAGCAAGCTCGGCGGCATGGGCGGCGCTGGCATGCCCGACATGAGCTCAATGATGGGCGGCATGGGTGGCATGGGCGACGAGGGTGACGATGACGACGACGACGACGAGATGCCCGAACTCGAGGACGAGGAGGCCAAGGGTGGCGCGTCCGACAAGCCCAAGATCGAGGAGGTCGCATAAGCGTGAACTGAGACGAATTCCACGACTATACTGCCATGATGCGACTTGGGAGACCCAGTCGCATCTTTGAGGATCTCCGCGAGAGATCTTACAGAGCAGCAAAATACAGCACGAGATGAGACGAACCACCTTACCAACAATTTTGCAACATAATGAAACAACACACAAAACCTCGGCGCTCGAATGATCCAGCTCCATCTATGACTTTCTCACCAGCAAATGCTACTACACACATAGATTCCTCACTTCTTCCCAGCATTCTGGTCGAAGTTCATACTATACCCACCCGTCTTCGCATCCTGTTCAAACTTGAAATTCTCCGTACTCAGCCCAAAAGGCTTCAGGAAAGTATTCCCCAACCCCTTCAATTTGCCCATCATCTCCGCCATCTCCTGCTCCTTCGCCTGGTTCAACCTAGGCCCCAGAGCCCGCGCATTGGTCTCCACACTTCGCTTGTCTGTTGGCGACAGCGCAGGTAGCATAACACGCGCCAGCAGCACACGGTAATCTTCATCAGCAGCTTGCAGATTCGACCACCCGCCCAGCTCAGTCTTCGCTTTGGCCCGCCGCATCAGCATCTTGACCTGCAGCTTGCGAACTTCCGCCAGCGAGCGTCCGGAACGCGCCAAACTCTCCAACCGCGCCGAAAGAGCCTCGTCCACTTCCTCTACTTGTCCGTCTTCCTCAGCCTGCCCATCCCCAACCTTCCCACCATCCCCAACTTCCTCTTTCCTCCCCTTCTCTGGTGCTCTCACACTGGGCAAAGGCTCCAGCCGCTCGGAACTCTCAATCCCTTTCCCCGCCGCTTCGGCCGCCGCTTTCCAGTCTGCCAGTTTCAGATTGCAAGCCGAGATGTTGGAGTGCAGCACCGCGATCTCGTAGTCTAGGTAGTTTGGACAGAGGGACAGGGCGCGGTCGTAGGTTTGCAGGGCGTTTTCGTAGGAGCCGGAGCCGAAGAGGGCGTTGGCGGAGGTTTTGGTTTCGTTGGAGGAGGCGAGGAGGGAGGCTTCTTCGGTGGGGGGGAAGCGGGTTGGTTCTTGTTCTTGTTCTTGGTCTTGGTTTTGAGGGGGTTCGGAGGATTGGGGTTGAGAGGGTTTTGGGGTTGTGGTTGGAGGCGAGGCGGTTTTGGGATCTTGCTCCGTTACTGGTTCTGAGGGAGTTGGGATGGGGAGATGGGATGTTGTCTTTTCGTGGTCTCTTGTTGAAGTGGGTGAGTCGGGTTCGAAGGATTTGAAGGAGTCGTTGTCGGAGGATGGGTAGTTGTCTTCTTCTTCTAACTGCTGCTCGTCTGGCTTGTCGCCTCGATTCGGCGCCATTGTTGCTGCTTTGGGGGACAGCTGAACAAGAAATTATGATCGAATGTTGCGATTCCATGTCGACTCCCACTTTCCCGCTCCCACTTTCACATGCAGGCGCTGACGTCTTGCGGGGCCAAAAAGCTCCGTGCACTAGACCTGCCACCATGAATCTACAATCTTCAATTGCTCGATGCGTCCTACAAATAATTGTGCACCACTTCCATTCCTATCGATCAGAAGGGTCGACTTCAACTTGACCAGCGACGACAATGGCGGACTCCAACCCCCCTTCTGGAACGTCAACACCACGCTTCGCTTCATCCGGCCACACAGCAGAAGATCTTCTAAAAGAGCAGACAGTCGGCCTGGTGCATCTTTCGGACTTTCGCAAGCGACGTGCCGAAGCGCTTGAGTTGACAGGTGGTGCTGGTAGCGGTAGTGGTGAGAGCACGCCGGGAAATGCGAGTCGGTATGTTTTCCTTACTTTCCAAACTTGATGGGCGCGTCGCGTCGCGTCGCATTGAATGGAGAAACTGACGGACCAAGTGCAGAGAGCAGACGCCCAAACCGGCCGGTTTCAAGAAACGCAAGAAGGGTGTGAAGAAGATTGGACTTTCGTTCGGTGACGACGATGAAGAAGCAGAACAAGGACTAGGAAGTGAAGGAGCGCAGCAGCCGAGCGTCAAACCAAAGAAGACGACTTTGACAACGACCACAGCGCAAGAGGACGGCGAAGATGACGGCGGGCCTACACCTTCGCTCATAAAAAAGCGCCTGAAACCTTCGAGCTCGGTGGCAGTTCAAGCCAAAGCGCAGACGAAATCGGCTCTCGCCAGGGAAGCCTTGTTGAAAGAAGCATTCCGGAAACAATACCTTGCGACGAATGAAGCGGTGCGCAATACTGAATTCGTCCTGCCTTTTGTCTTCTTTGAAGCGAAGGCGTTGTCTGGCGGGAAAGTGCGATTGAAGAAGGGCGATTTCTTGTGGCTTTTCCTGGAGCGGGCGAGGAAAATTGGTATTGAGCTGGGCGAGGTGGGAGAGGGCCCGGCGGGCGTGGGAGGCAGGAGGAGGGAGTGGGCGAGGATCGGAGTGGATGATTTAATGGTTGTGGTTGGGGAGATGATGGTGCCGCATGTGAGTGTCTTTCGGAGCGAAGATGTGGAGACGATCATATATTCGTTTCATTCATATGCGGAAGAGAAAGCTAATATCGTATCTAACAGCACCTCGACTTCCACACGCTCATTCTCAACAAATGCGCCGGCTACAACGGCGTCCTATTCCCTTTCTCCTCTGAGCCTACAGCCGCGACGCCCGCACACCTGATTCCAGCCGCCGACGGCACACTGCCAGAACAACCACCCGAACAGGCCTCGGGCCTCCTCACTGCAGATCAACTCAAAGAGCAACCCGCCTCAATCCCGGATGCCGAGCTGGAAGGTTTCGACCGCGACCCGAGCCTGGTGAAGGTCGTTGATCGCAGATGGTACGAAAAGAACAAGCACATCTACCCGATGAGCGTGTGGGCGGACTTCGACCCGGCGAAGGACTATTCCGATGGCGGGAAGAAGGACCGCGAGGGCAATGCTTTCTTCTTTTCGGCTAGGTGATTGTTTGTCGTGTCCAAATTGGCGAAAAAAATAAAACGCTCGTGGATATATCTTCCTCGTTGATGCCGAAATCTATCAAGTCGACGCAGGGGAGAATCACACAATCAACTCCGCCCTCCCATCATTGCGAAAATCAAGAATCCCATCAACAATAGCATGATTGGATTGAACACGATCAACACCACCGCGGCAGGACTCATCAATCCCATGACGACGTTCGTTGCGCACCGATTTGCGAATTTCTCTACGCGCTTGACCAACGTCTGCGCTCGCGCTTCAAAGTCTTGCAACGAAGGTGTGTCGGCGTCGAGATACCAACCGGTCGAATCGCTGGAGATGCGGCGGAGCTGTTTTGGCCGGAGGGCGGGACTTGATGTTGGGGTGTTGGGTGGTGTCGGTGTTGTTGTCGCCGTTTTCGTTGTTGCTGGAGAAAAGTATGGAAAGGGAAAGGAGGACGGTGTGTTTTCGGTTTGCGCGTAGGGCTTGGTTGGGTTCGTGAGTGTGATGGTGAGGCCTGCGGCTGGGCGGCCAGTGAGGAGGAGGGATGTGGTGTTCATCGCTGTGATTGAGGGGCGTGCGATGGTTTGCTGGAATTGGTGTGCAGATGTTCTCAGGTTGATTGACAACAGCAGTGGTATCAAAATCGACAGGCGTCGTAGTCTTGCCGCTTTCGTCTTCTTCACAGATGTCGAAGGTGGGGATTGTTCGAACTGCGGGAATGAAGAAACGCAAGCCCCGCCACCATGAATATATATACAGAATATGGATATACACCATGGACACGATAATTCTACCGACAATGACTGCGGGCCCAATCTAGTTTCTCACCACCCAATCTCACCCAATCTACTCTCAGCAATGCCGGACAAACCGCCGACAGATAACCACGGGAACATCGTGACTCTTTTTCTCAATCCACAATATTATCATGCCGTGAGACGAGCAAAGACACTTGAACGATACGAGTGCGCGTTTCATCGCTTGTCATTGGCTGACGGCTACGTCCAATCGGCTTGCCTGATTTGACCATGGTTAGGGTTTTGGTCGAAGAGTGCGAGTGAATTGGGTAGGTCCTGGCAAGTAGCTAAGATATAAGCCGCGATAGCCGCTCGATTGCCAATCATGCGTTGAGGTATTGATTAGGTCGATACTGAGATAGGCAAAAAAAGTGAGGGGTCGTACATTTGGGTGGTATGGTGGTATGGGACATGGCATTTCGCGTCGTGCAAGGCTGCAGGTGAGTGGCAAAGAGGAGAGGGGACCGGGACAGGCTCCGCCGGGTCTCTTGGACCTGTGCATGTATTTGTACCTTTCCGCCCCAACAAACGCTTCGTGTGTTGTCCATTAAAGTGCCCTCCGAACAGTTCTATCCCCGCCCGTCTTGCTGGCCTACGTCCTCGCATTATTGCGTAATCTCAGTCATCCAATTAGTCGGTCGATGGACTGGTTGACCACTTGATCGATCGATTGAATGATTGGAAGACTTGGATCCATTCGCAACATCTGATGTCGTCCTGCTTGTGCGGGAATTGTGGCTTGTTTTGAGAAGGGCGAGGGAGCAGGGCCAACATGAAAGCGTGTTTTTCATTGAGCGCTAGGCAGTCATTGTTCCCTTGACAAACCAGTGGGGTTCGGTGCGTATACCGCACTTACAGAGTCTTCCATCTGACTGAGTTGGTCGATATGTTGTTGTGTTGCGTCGGTTCTCCGCATTGAATAGGTGCGTCTGAGGAGTTGTTCCCGACCCCTCATCGTTCATTTCTTGAGATGGCACTTTAGGCCATTGGGTCTCCCGAGAAATCGACTGACAGTCAAATGTTCGTGTGGAAGAGACGGAGGGCACTTCGGTGGAATCCAATGCTATACACAATGCTCTGCACGGCCCTTTATCTCCGCCATCTCCAGAATCTACCCCACCAGAATTAAACCATCATCCCGCCTGACGTCCCTTGGTCTTCCTTCCAAACGTTCTGACTCAAGTCTCTTCCTCTTGAATAACATTAGGAATCGAATAAGAAGAACATAGGGACCTTGGCCTCCTGCTACACACCCTCCTCACCACCAACCCAACCTACACCCACTTACCTCCAAAATGCCACCCCCAATCCGCGCCTGCCTCTTCGACATGGACGGCCTCCTCCTCGACAGCGAAGACCTCTACACAATCTGCACCAACGAGATCCTCGCCGAATACAACCGCCCGCCCCTCCCCTGGTCCATCAAAGCCCGGCTCCAAGGCCGCCCCGGCCCAGCAGCCGGCGCCATCTTCCACGACTGGGCCAAACTGCCCTGCACAGCAGCCGAGTTCCAAGAAAAGAACTCCGCCCTGCAACGAATACACTTCCCTTCAACCGCTCCTTTACCCGGTGTCGAGATTCTGCTGCAGAAACTAGGAGCAGCGCAGGAGGCTGGCCAGACGGAGTTGGCGCTCGCGACGTCTTCGCACAGGGCGAATTTCGAGCTGAAGACGGGGCATTTGCAGGGGTTGTTTGAGGTTTTTAGGGGGGAGAATAGGGTTTTGGGGGATGATGAGAGGATTCCGAAGGGGAGGGGGAAACCTGCGCCGGATATTTATTTGTTGGCGCTTGAAACTATCAACGCGCGGAGGCGGAAGACGGGAGAGGAGAGGGATATTAAGCCGGAGGAGTGTTTGGTATTCGAGGATTCAGTGCCTGGTGTCGAAGCTGGACGACGGGCGGGGATGCAAGTTGTTTGGTGCCCTCATCCGGGGCTTTTGAAAGAGTATGCTGGGAGGGAGGAGCAGGTTCTTGCTGGATTGATGGGGGAGCACAAGGGAGAGGAGGGTGACGATGTGGCTGTTGGGAAGATCGGAGATGGATGGGCGGTGTTGTTGAAGACGTTGGAAGATTTCCCCTATGAGAAGTTTGGGATTGAGGTTTGAGGACTGGGTTGATGTCCGTGAGGACGCTGGGTTTTCTGTGACAAATTCTAGCTACTGTATAGAATAGACATGCTAGTGTTGAAGTGTTGAAGGTTGTGACCTAGACTCCTTGCACGTGAGTGCCCACTTGTACTGTTTAGTGTAAGCAAATGCAATTTCCGTTGCCTTGCAGCTAGTACGTGTATGACAGATACAGCAGAGAATCGTAATCCGATGTGGCTTGTCGACGGAAAATGTCAATCCGTCCCATACATTGGTGAAATTGATCGCGCGAGCACATCAATATCACTGTCCATGGCAATAGTCCACAGCTTCTTTTCTGGTTGACCAGGCACCATCTGCGCAGTTTTCCTGTTCTGCCCCATTTGATCTTACTTCTCGTATCTACCGTCAGTCGTACTTTTATCATTGACACCAGGCATCCAGTACGAGACGCATTATGTCGACTCATCCCGTCACTTCTCCCCAACTCATCCACCAGCAGCAGGAGCAGCTGCTTGAGTGCCACCACCTTTGCCAGAACCGGCGCTCCCAGAATTGTTGTTGTTGTTGTTGGCATTGCCACCTCTGCCACTCCGTCCACCTCTGTTCCTGAACCCACCACGGCCTCCGCCTCCGCCTCCGCCTCCACCTCCTCCACCGCCGCCGCCTCCTGCCCCACCACTATTGTTGTTTCCACCACCGCCAGAAGCGCCACCCCGATCCTTGAACTCAATCACTTCGACCGCTCCTTTCGCCACAGGAACCTTCTTCGCTTCCACCGCTTTTTTCAAACCCTCCTGCGTTTTGAACACGGCAATGGCCGTTCCCTTCCTCGGGTCGATCGTCACGTTGTTCATCTCGCCGAACTGAGCCAGGGCTTGCTGAATGAGAATCTCCGTCATGCCTTGACTTGGGTTGGCGTGTTTGAGGTACGCTTTTGGAGGACCGGAGTTGGAAGATGCCGATGTTGTAGACGCAGCCGACTGCTGCGGCTGCGGCTGTTGTTTGGGTGTCTGGGCCGGGGATGAATTCTTTGATTGCGCTGGTGTTTGTGAGTTGCTGGGAGCGGGTGATGGTGATGCCGCTGCTCTCCCTGATTGACTCGCTGCGGCTGCGGCTTTCGGTTTGATCCCAAGGTCCTTCTGCAGCATTTTCTTGATGCCTTCGGCGTTGTTGCCTCTCTGTCTTTGACCACGCTGTGCTGCTGGACCTGCTGGAGTGGCTTGCGGTTGCGATGGAGGCGGTGCAGCAGCCGGCGTCGCTGCAGCTTTTGCATTCTGGTTTCCCGCTCCACGTCTACCCTTAGCAGGCGTTTGTGCAGTCTTCGGTTGCGATGCTGCGTTTGCTGCGGCGTTCTTCTGGCCTTGCTTCCCACCAGCCTGTTGGTTTACACCCTTTGAGCAGACTGCTGAAGAGGCGGCTTCTTTGGCGGCTTCTCTTTGAGCAATTTCTTTAGCCGTTTTCTCGCCCTTGCCCTTGTCGCCCTTCTTGTTTCCAGAAGTGTTCGCCGTAGCAGCGGTAGTAGGCTCCACGCTTTTAGCGTCGCCCTTGCCCTTTTTGTCCGCCTTCTCGGCCTTGCTCGCCGCAGCCTTTGCCTTATTCGCCTTGCGTTCTCTCAAATCCTCAATCAAAGGCGTGCTCTTCACCTTGACCTTCCCTCCAGCACCTGCACCCTCCTCATCCTTCTTCTCCCCAGCCGCAGCCGCACTATCAATCGCAGCCGCCTTGGGGATAGGCTGCGTCTCCGCCTCCAAGAAAGCCATATACTCCGCATCCTGGTCAATCGTGCCCTGTCGATTATCCGGCCTAGCAGCGCGCTGCTTACCCTGAACCAACGGCACGCGCTGGTTCATAGCGAATCCCAGCATGGGAGCCAGAAACGCCGGGTTCCCGCTCCCACTGCCACCGCCATTGTTCACGTTGTTGCCGCTGTTGTTGACTCCCGACTTCCACGTCCCAGCCGCATCGCGGAAGACAACCCCCAAGAACCGCCTCTCAAACTCCGCGACGTATTCCTCCTTCATCACGTGCACGTAGCACCTGCCGAGCTCGGGCATTTTGCCGCTGCCGCCCATGGTGGTGGAGGCCGCATTGCGGCTACCGGGGACTTTCCCTTGTCTGAACTCGCGCCAGTCGACGCGGCCTTTGCCCGGTTTCCATTCTTCACCTAGGGTCTCTTCGAATTCGCTGAGAGTCAGGCCGGGTGGTAGGCGGCGGATTTCGAGTTTTAGGCGGGTTGTGGGCGTTTTGGGAGCGTTGCGGGCGGAGGGTAGGGAGTTATTGTGGTTGTGGTTGTGGTTGTTGGAGTTTTTGTTGGAGTTGCTGTTGTCCTTGGGAGTATTGGAGTTGTCCTTGTTCTTTTGTAGGACTTTGGGTGGCATTGTGGCGGGTGGGTTTGCGACCCGAGGCCCGTGTTTTAGGTAGGTGTCGTGTATATGTTGGGTGTTTGTATGAGTGGGCGGGTGAGTCGGTAGTAAGTGATAGATCCAAGGTAGGGCAACAGTGGAGCGTGGGGTGATTGGGTGGGAAGGTCTAACGAGGTGTTTGTGAAGAGCGCCACATGGCAGTCAAACATCACGTCTCATTCATCACACATCGAATTTTTGGAACATGAGAGTTTGCATTCAACTTCTAAACCTGGTATTTCTGTTTGATAATAGCAAAGATATACAGCATACAAAGCGCAAGCGGTATAAATTTTGATGATTGCGATGCTAATACTCAACAGCATGCGACATCGTTTAGACAGCCACAGCTAAAAAGTCCCGGACTGAACGATACCAAAGATTCTTCAATTGCTTATTTGCATTCATAACATCATACGTAATTACATCGGACAGTACCCGAACCGAACCAAGATAACAACACTCTTCTAACCGAAGAGAGCGTCACCCAGACGAATGCTGACAGACTTGGTCTGGGTGTAGTTGGCCAAAGCATCCTCGCCAAGCTCGCGACCAATACCGGACTCCTTGTAGCCACCGAAGGGCATCTGGTGGTGCAGGGTGTTGTAGGTGTTGACCCAGACGGTACCTGCCTTGAGGGCATTGGAGACCTCGATGGCGGTGTTAAGGTTCTTGGTGTGGAGGGCGGCGGCGAGGCCGTACGATGTGGAGTTGCCGAGCTTGATGGCATCCTCCTTGGTCTTGAACTTGGCGATCGAGCAGACCGGGCCGAAGATCTCCTCTTGCACAATCTTCATGTCTTCTGTGACGTTGGAGAAGATGGTGGGCTCGATGAAGTAGCCCTTGTCACCCTTGCGCTTGCCACCAGTCTCGACGGTGGCACCGGCGTCCTTGCCTGCCTGAATGTACCTGGTGATAGGGGTCAGTTAAGCTCTTCTTTGCGGGAGGTTTACTCGACTGAGTAGTGGCAAACTTACTCCATGATGCGGTCGAACTGGATCTTGGAAACCTGCGGGCCCTGGAAAGTGTCGGCAGAGAAGGGGTCGCCAACGACGTTCTTCTCCGCGCGCTCCTTGAACTTCTTCACGAAGTTGTCGTAGATGCTCTCCTGGACGTAGACACGAGTTCCGGCGCAGCAGGTCTGGCCGTGGTTGAAGAAGACACCAAAGTTGACCCAAGAGATGGCGTTGTCGATGTCAGCATCCTCGAAGACAATGTTGGGCGACTTGCCACCAAGCTCGAGGGTGACCTTCTTCAAGTTGGAAGAGGCAGCGGCCTTGAGAATTGTGCGGCCGACGACGGTGGAACCGGTGAAGGCGATCTTGTCGACGTCCATGTGAGAAGAGAGGGCGGCACCAGCGACCTTACCGAAACCGGAGATGACGTTGACGACACCAGGAGGGAAGCCGGCTTCCTTAATGAGTGTGGCAGCGACGAGACCACCAAGAGGAGTCTGTTCAGCGGTCTTCAGGACGACTGTGTTACCGCAGGCAACGGCCGGGCCAATCTTCCATGCCCACATGAGCAGGGGGAAGTTCCAGGGAATGATCTGGGCGCATACTAAGGGTGTTGTCAGCAATCGTTCAGGAAGTTGATGCGCCCGAACTGTGGACAGCAGCTCAGAAGAATCGAGAGTCGATACATACCACCAATGGGCTCCTTCTTGATGTAGTTGAAAGTGTCGGGGGTGGTGTCAACGACCTTGCCCTCGATCTTGTCTGCCCAGCCACCGTAGTACCTCAAGCAGCCAACACACATGCTGATGTCGACCTTGGCCATGGAGATGGCCTTGCCGTTGTCGAGCGACTCGACGGCAGCGAGCAGGTCAAGGTTCTTCTCGAACAAGTCGGCGAGCTTCACGAGAAGTCTGCCACGGTTCTCCGGGGTTTCTTTCCTCCACGGGCCCTCGAAGGCCTTGCGTGCGGCGGCGACAGCAATGTCTACATCCTTCTCAGAGGCCTCTTGGACCGAGGTGATGACGCTCTCGTCGCAAGGGTTGATGACATCGAAGGTCCTGCCCTCTGTGGCTTTGACGAACTCGTTGTTGATGAACCTGAGAAATGAAGTTAGTGGGTTGGTTGGCAATCGGGAGACAACCAATTCCGAAATAGGTGATCGCGGTGATCAGATCTGTGGCGAATCAATGGCCGGGAGGAGTTGACTTACAAACCAGTAGGCTGGGTGTACTTGCCGGAGGTCGGCGTCTCGAGCTCAACGGAAAGAGACATGATGGGTATTTTTTCTATTAGAGATTTGTTTGGAGATAAGATGGTAAGTCAGACGGTGTGGGATGGCACAACAGTGTCTTCTGAGGGAGGAAGAGAGAGTAAAGTAATAGTATATGAGCGGATGGCGGGGTTAAGTACAGACGAGGAATGCACCTCGATGTCACGGCCCACCGGGAACGCTGCTCTCCACCGTCCAATATGCGGCCGTAGACTCCACTTGACACTCTCGTTTGGTAGAGGCGCGCGCCTGTGATTCGCGATTTTAGACCTCGGGCATGGGGATGGAGACGGCGCAAGGCGTGTGTCGTTCCTGCTATGTCTGTCTCGAGCCGTGCGGGGAAAGCTGTAGGTAGGTACTGTAGTGATGTCTAGAGTCTGCGACTCCTCTTCTGTCCCCTCTGTTCTAGCTGTCTTATTATATCCGTTTGTCCATATCCGAATATCATCTTCCTGCTTTGCACCAGGACGACAGGCTCCAATGCAACGTAAGCATGAACATGGGTTTTCATGCACATGCGACGACGACATAACAGTGCGCAGGCGCTATGATGTACGAGTGGTGGGGTCGTCGGGTTATGGAAGACCGAGCAGTGGACACACCCTGAACCACACCTGTTAAGCTAGTCTACTTAGCAACTGCTGCACCCACAAACTAACCCTCAACCCTGAAGCCTCTCCCCGCGAAATCAAACCTCCAAATCGCGGAGGCTGTCACGCTGTTTTACTCCTTCGAGCAGAGGAGCGGTTCAGTAATCGAAGCAGGGCAACTGTTGCCACCAAACGCAGGGCTTCTGGACCGCATCCATGGCGAAGATCAGTTCAAGGTGACAAATGAGACGTCTCAGCCACTTGCCTTCCAGGCAGTAAACCGAGCCTGCCCGATATTGCCCGTCGACAAGATGCAATTGCAGGCATTCGTATGTTTGCTTTGTCTTGCTTCGCTATGCTTATCACAGTGTTGATCACATTATAAAGCAGCCAAGGATCCTATGGTGTGTATGTTGGCGCTGTAGGCAGCTCACGATGGGCGCTATTGGGTCCTTCGAGACAGTCTGGTGGCGTGGTCGCTTCCGACCCTTAGGTCCGAGAACGGGTCAACCGGATGTCTGGGGTCCATTCAAGTTGGCGCTGCACACTGTTGCAGCTTGGTGTGAGATGAAGATGCGCGAGGCAAGCTGTATTATTAAGCCGATTGTTGTCTTGTGATGAGGGGAACGTCTGGTCTAGCCAGCGTAAAGATGTCTCGGGCTGGGACAAACCGGCGAGTGGAAGCCAATAATCGCCAGCTGGTCATGTAAGTTACTGTAAAATGAAAGTCTGGTCTTGCGGATCGCGGGATGTTTTGATCATCGTCAAAAGATGTGCATTTGTTTGGTGTTTCGACTTTTCGCTCAGCCCAACAACAATCCTATTCGCATACGCAAAATGTAACTCCTTGCAAGAGCCTGATCCTGCCAACGCCAATGCCTACGCTCCAATTTCATCGCATCACATTCTGTGGTATACATACACGCCGATCAAAAAGAGAGAAATAGAGAAAAGGTCTTTGGTGCTGACCAGCTTGCTGTCGTGCGCCCAGATCTTCTGAGCTGTCTTTGGATAATCGTTGTTCAGGGGTTATAGTGCTTCCAATCTAAGAGATCTCGTCCATGTTGGCATCGTCGTTGGTAGCCGGAGCGGCCTGGGGAGCAGCGGTAGCGGCAGGAGCAGTGCCATTGGTCTCGTTGCTACCGAAGTAGTCCTGCATTTCGGCGTCCAGCTCCTCGGCGGTCTTCGGCTTGGGCTTTCCAGCACGTCCAGCCTTCTTCTTGTTGGCACCAGCCTTCGCGGTACCGGCGGCACCGTTGGCGGCACCCTTTGCTCCCTTCGCGGCGGCACCCTTGGTCTTCTCCTGTGCGGCGGTCTTGGGCTTGCTGTCATGATGTTAGTCCTGGATTCAGAGATTGCGTCGGTGACCAGACTTACGCAATGCGGTCTCCCAAGCTCTTGGCCATGGCGGCGGCGGGGACGCTCTTAGCGCCAACAACAACCTCGATCTGCGCGGTGTTAGTAAAGGGCCAAGCAATCAGTCATCCAAGGCAAAATGTACCTTCATCGCGCGGTTGTCGACCTTGACGCCGTTCAGTTCGTGTGCGGCCTGAGCGGCACTTCCTGCCTTGGCGAAGATGATGGTGGCAGTGCCACGGCTGCGACCAGTCGGTCCGTACGTGAGCATGACCTTCTTTACAGCTCCCACGGATTTGCTGAAGTAGTCCTGAACGAGTTCCGTGTTAGTCCAATTTTGTCAGGTGTGGCGTCAAGCCCGTTCGCAGAAATCGACGTCGCGTAGCCCCGTTGAGTCGCAAGATAAACCATCGAACCGGTCGTGTCCAGAAAACGGCGTGCAAGAGGAAGGCAGAGGTAACAGTTAGTGAGCAGACAGCAGCGCAAGCAAGCCACCCCAATGTCCAGCTTCGGTAAAGATCCGCATTCGTCTCATTCGTCTCGTTCGATGTGTCGCTCGGGGCGACATTCGGGTGAGGTGCTGATTCACCAATCTAGACACGATCCTCGCGAATCACCGCGAGTCCGTCGTCCGCACATGAGGTCTGCCGTCTTGCAACCATCACGCTTCGGCCTTCGGGCATCCGTTGCCTGCCTGGCTTTGTGCGCGCATCTTGGACGCGTGCGACCGAGACGTTGTGTCGTCGATGAGACGAATGTAGCCAGGATCCCGAATATACCAATTGTGCTGCGCTTGTGCTGGTCTGCTCACTGGTCGTTCATGCTCTTCAAGACTCACTGCACCAAGAACGCGCTATTGTGGGTGCCAGCCACTGGCAGTTCTGGTCTCTTGCAGGAGGTATTTCAGGAACGCTGACTGCTCATAACGGGCGCGCTATGGCCAGCGGCTATGTGTCATATCGAGCAGAAGTCCTTGTTCTGGCCACAAAGGGCAGCAGAGATGCGCAAGCGCAAGCGAAATCCTCGCCCTCGAGAGGTTACGCGTTGAATCGCGCGGAAAAGTAGGTACGGTCGACAAATGTCGTTGAAATCGCGTGTTGCTCATCCAGTCCGATTAACATACCTTGATCTGCTGTTCGTTCACATCCTCAGGCTGGAAAATGTTAGCAATGCGTCGCATTAACAGGCAAGAACAGGTGGCTTGACTTACAAGACCGCTGACGATGATCTTGCTCTCGCCGGAGACAGGGATGGTCGCGGCAACGGGTGCGGCGGTCCTAGGTCCTTTGGGAGCTCTGGTCTTCTTGGCGATGCCGCCGGCTGGGGCAGCGGTGGCGGCAGCCGACTTGACGGCAGCAGCGCGGCGAGGGGCGCGGCCGCGACCGGCGCGGGCGGGCTTGGTGTCCTTCATGATCTCGTCAAGGGACTGGTCGAGTTTTCCTTGTCCAGACATGGCGGCGGTGTGTGTTTGTTGATGAATAAGTTGGGTTGTGATTGTGGCAGATGCGATCGCGTGGCGATGCTGATGGCTGTAGTGAGGGAAGGTTGATTAAGCTGTTTTCGCGAGGTGATGCAGTGAGGTGGCAGTGGCAGTGACCGGAGTCAGAAAAGGCACGGTCGTAAAATGACGCGCGCGCAAAGTGGCAGTTGGAGAATGGCGTGCAGGTGATGAGAATAGCACGTTGCAGATGGTGTGTTGTTGTGTGGTTGAAGAGGTGGGTGGTGCTGGTGAGAGCAGTTGTGTTGTCTGGCGCGAACGGAAGCGCGCGACAAGGGGAGGATCTGAGCACGGGCCAGGCGGCAGAACGAGCCGTGCGCTGGAGCCTGGCTGGTCCCTCCCCTTGTTCCTCAGTACCTGCTTACCTTTCTGCCCGTACTTCACTTGTCATTGCACGTAATGCCATCTTCGCTTACTGTACGTTAGGTACCTATATAGTAACCTATTGTGACCATATTCAATAAGATATCACCTTTATTGTTTTTGCACAAATGATTATACATACATGCACGGACATGGTCAAAAATTCACAGCAATTGCAGTACACCTTTCACATCTTCACAGCTCGTCCTTCCCCTGCGAGACACCAAAAGTCTCTCCCTTGCTCAACCACTCCTTTTCCTCTGCAGAGCTCTCTCTCCCCAAGCAAGCATTGCGATGCGGATACCGTCCGAACTTCCTGATAGGATCCACATGCATTCCCCATGCACTCCGTCCCTGCTCTACATACACCTTCGCACCTTGGTCATCACCTGGCACCATAGCCTTCATATCCGCTGCCAAAGAGTCCCACGTGTTGTGACTATTCAAATCCTCAGAGTGCAGGAGCGGCATGAGAAGCCACGACTGGATCGCGGGACGCTTCATGTAGGGCGGGAATGCCACCGGACTGAGAGCGAGGGACATGCTACTGTGGACGAGAGCTTGGGCGAGGCGGTCGTAATGGTTGTAGACGAGCGGCAAAGTAGCTTGTGAGCGGAAGATGTTACGCGGTAGCTGGTCGAGGAGTATCACGAGGCTGAGTAGTGTGTCCGCTGCTTGTTGTGCAGAGCGGTCGCTTGCAGCCTTCACTTCGGCCAGAAGGGGGCTAGCAATAACAGGTGCAGAGTCTCGTTCTGCTTGGTGGGATTCAAAAGCCGGTAGGCGTAGGTTTTCGGGTCCGAGTGCCTCGATGGCTGGTAGGAATTGTTCACTGCAGGATGCATCGAATTGCTGCTTCTCGGCTTGTGATGCGTTCATGCCCCACCATCGTTTGAGAGCGACAGGGTTGGCACCTGTGAATCCGGGAGGGAGACCTTCAAACCAGAATTCACGGATTCGGGAATAGAGGGTCTCGTTGAAGATGCCTTTGTTGAGCATGAAAGTTGATGGAGGCTGCTGGGTTGTTGTCGAAGCGAACGCACGAGAGAGAGACAAGCTTACGGCGAAGCTCCTGCGGTTAAGAAACGAGGGTCGCATTTTGCGATACTTCGGAAAAGAAACAGGAAGGAGGTTTCGTGATACGTTGACAGATTTACGTATGAATTAAAGACACGAAAACGTCCAAGTTCAGCGGCTTCCGAAGGAAGGAATGTTTATGTAAGCAGAGATGGAGCTCAACCTTCTTCAATGATCTAGCATTCAAAACAACTCTACACTCTAAGTCACTGACAAGGCTATATGAGTTGGACGGCGCGAGATCGACGTGGAAAAGAAGAAGATGTAACATCGAGACGAATTGTGAAGAGTTTGATGAAATATCGACCTACGCGAGGTAAGTACCGCAAATCGACATGGAATCCAAGCAAAACGAAAAAAACCGAAGATAACACAATCCAACTAACTCCAGTCCAAAATCACAAGAAACTCAAACACCACTACGCTCCAGCCATTCCCCTCCCCCCTTTCTGATCGCTTCTCTACGTCCTAACCATCGGCTTGTACCGCTCTGCTACAGGCACATATGGCAAATCCTCTTCTCCAAAGATTGCAGCAGCCCTCCGACAAATCAACATGGTCCTTTCCCGTCGCGCTGCCATATACTGCTCTCTGATCGCCCTCCTCCTATTTGCGTCCGCAATGTACGTCGCCGAATGATGCATCGCTGTCCGGGAAACTACCTGGGCTTCAGACATACGTGCTTCGGGTGGCACAGGCTGCTCTTCTGGCAGCGGCACCCGTTCCCTCACTGCCGGGAGAGGGTGTGGTACACGTGTTTGTGTCGTAGTCTGAATTTCGGTTTCGGTCTCGGTCGGCGCGGGCAGTTGCTGCGACTGTGCTGGTTTGCTTGCTGCTGGGAGGGGCATTTTAAGCGCGTCCTCGATAGACGACGGGGACTTGGCATCGCCGGTCCGGCTGCTGTCACCGGCGGCAAGTTTTTCTTCCAAATTGGCGATTTTCTCATTGCTCGTCTTGTACAGTGATGTGTATTTCGCACGAGAATTGCTGAGCTCCCGGGCGAATTCGTCGCAGTCAGATCGCATTGCATCGAGTTTCTCTGTAAGCTCGCCGTTTTCGAGCGACAGTTTCGCGTTAAGCTCCTGATCTCTCATCTCTCGGTTATCAAGCATTCCAGCCAACCTGTCCAATACGGCCGTCGATCCCGGCGCTGCATGCGATGGAGGCGAATCTGGATGTATGATGTCCACCATCACCTCAGCCAACGTTTGTTGCGTCTCTTCGAGTTCCGCCCGTGAGGCTGCGTACGCATCCTTCAGCCTTGAAATTTCTTTCCGATCTGCTTGACTCCCAAAGTCTGTGATGCCAGCGGAGTTTGACAATGTTTTCCTGAGTCTTTCTATTTCCTCCCAGGTATCGTCGAGTTCGGCATTGAGATCTTTGGCCTCCTTTTCGAAATGTGCTTTCTGAGACTTCATGTGTCTCAGGTCCTCCGTGAACTCGTAAGGCATCCTGAGATTGTCGAGCTGCCTCTTCAATTCCACAACTTCTTCCATGAGCTCCTTGACAGCATTGTGTCTCTTCAGTCGGCGAGCTTCGTACAAGACAGCGGTATTTGGCATCGGTAGGCCGTAAGCAAAGACGTTCTTGGGATCCGCAAGAGCCTGCGCCAGGTGATCCCGTCGGATGGTGTAGCCAAGTTTGAACAATTCTTTGATGAGCTGATTCCATGACAAGAAGCCCACACCCAGGATCTTGTCCAGCTGCGCCTTCTGTAGCGGGTTGGGGGCATCATTTGGTTGCCGCGTTTCACGGTGCTTGTTGATCCATTTGGTCATGAAGTCAACGACAGCAGGGCGAACTTCCAAAGGCCAGTTCGCCTCATGTTCGGGTGCCGGACCGCGTGGTCTTGGGAAGGAGCCTGGCGAGTCTGGCGAGAATGGCGAGAATGGCGGAGGAGGACCCCTTCTCGAATTGTAAGTCGGCGGAGCAGACTTGGGATGTCGGCCTGTATCTGATGAGGATCCTTGCGAACCGAAATCTACGAAAGACGTGAAAGGCGACAAGCGGCGAGGAGCGGCTCGCTTTCCTTGCTTGGTCCTCTTAGACTTCTGGTTTGTACCTGACACAAACTTCCACGAAAAGACATCCATAATAGACTCAAATTGCTGAGGCGTAATCAGCTGGCTATATTTGGCATATTTGGCCTGCTTACTTACACCTGACTCAGTCTTCTCGCTCGTGTCCGGCTTGGGCTCGTCGTTGGCGTTTGACTGGGACTCATCATTCGTATTTGACTGAGGTTCCTGGCTTGTGTCTGTCACAGGCTCTCGCGAAGAGGTCTCCATGGAAGATGACGGCTGCAAAGGCGTAGGCTGCTTGGGCTGCACTGGTGCCTGCGAAATGACTTTCACGATAGGTGCAAATTGCAGAGGCGCGGCTCGCTTGAGCTGCCTAGGCTTCTCCTTTGTAGCTTGCCCAGGTTCTTGCGAAACGGCCTGGATGGGTGAGAACTGAAGAGACGCTGCCATTTTGGCGAATCTGGCCCGTAGGGATCTGAGATCGTTGCCACTGGACTGCGCCGCTTTCTGGTATGCTTCGGACATCTCAGCCTGCGCCTGATATTGAGCTTTCAGTTGTTTCCGCTTGTCCTTTTTCTCTTGCAATATTGGCTCCCAGCTTGCTTTTTCCTCCATGATTTGCTTGTATGCTCGTTCAGTCTCCCAAAGCTTTATGTTCAGTTCATTGATGTATTGTCTGGCCCCTTGTTCGGCCTGGTGAAGCTCTGCGGTCATGTGGTCTAGTTGTTCTTCACGCCTGCCCACCTTCTCATGGTTGTAAGCTGCTTCCTCGTAGTATTTGTTGCGTTCGAACCGGTACTTCAGCATCCGGAGCTTTACGTACTCCAATGCCGATTCGAGATCGAATTTAATTGCTTCCGAGATCTGGTGGCTCTGCCTGGCCATGGCCTGCAAGTCTCCCTGCTGCATGTTCACTAGCTGCTTTACATCCAGTCGCTGGGCGGCCAAATACCGTTGGGCCTCGAATGTAACCGCATCATCTTTGGACGTAGTGGGTCTCAGATCTCCCGTCTTATCTTCATTCCCTGGGTTACGATTGGTGCGGAAGGCTTTGCGTGCTGGTCGATTCTTTTCGCGCCAGGCCCACCAAGCATCGATGCCCTCTTGGGGTGTCTTCCCAGTCAAAGGTTCTGGTCCGAAAAAATCGGGAGACGTTGGGCTCGTTTCCCTCTCAGCGTCGTCATGTTTTTCTGCTCCAACGGAAATTGGCTCGAATGATTTAGGTGCTGTGTCAGTCTGTTGAGGCATCTGCACGTCATCTTCCGATGCTTCTGCATTGTCGGATATCTCTTCGGGAAGGTTGGAACCGTAGACCACCATCCGATTCTCTGTCTCCCTGACTGGGTCGACGGGACTGGTTGGGTCGTTGGGACTGACTGGGTCGATGGGACTGACTGGGCTTCGTTGCTGGTCAGACAGAGCCTCGTCGCCTCCATCTGCGGGTGTTTGGTCCGCGGTCAAAATCTGCTCCAAGCTACTTTGAGAGCCTCGGCGCGAGCCAGTGAGCTTCTCGATTTCGTCTTCGATCCAGCTGTCGTCTGAATCATCATATTCTGACCAGGAACGTCTAGTGATATTGTGTGGTAGCTCCGGCAGAGTCGGATTCTGAGGCCTGAGAGGTAATTCATGGTCTGACAGTGGAGAGACAGGACTTTCGTCGTAATGAAACTGTGGACTCGGTTCCGGCAAGATCCCAACGTCGTCCGCCGTGGGCTGCGTTTTCTTCGGCGAGACGGGTGAATCTGGACTACTTGCAATTCGCAGAAGGCTGGGCCGAAGCCTCGTGGCCGAAAATGCTTCCTTCAACCTTTTGCGCTCCTCAGGGTCAAAAATCTGAGAATATCTTTCAGGGTGTAGATTGGACACGCCATAGCAGCCCGGTCGGAATACATCATCATTGCCTCTAAAGCCAAGGACTGGTCGATAAGGTTCCTGATGCGGTTCCCACAATCCGTGATTGAATGTTGGAGACTCCCGGTTCGCTGTACGGTCAATGTCATCATCGTCGCCTTGTTTTGCCCTCTCGTCATCGGCATCCTCGTCGTCATCGCCGGAGGAAGACGAAAAGCCCGATTCGGGGGGCATGTCGTCCGTGTCTTCGGGAATGTATATATTGTCGGACAGGACCCCAAGTGGCTCATTGTGTGGTGCGGGTTCGTTTTCATCTTGTCTCGTAACATCTTCGGGAGCATTAGTACGGTCAGTCGGGAGTGGTGTGTTGTGTTGCTCTGGTTCATCCGCATCTTCTTCTGTGACAAGATTATCGGCTTCTCCCAGCCCTTCGAGATGGACAGGCCGAGTTTTTCGAGGTGTGTCAAGCTCGCTGATGCCTGGCCCGATCGGGTTATCCAGTTCTTCCGTCTGATCAGCCATGTTATGGTAGCTTACCTCCTCGGATAAACGTGGTAATCGTGCTAGTGGGAAATCCGAGGACCTGGCTCTTGCGTTGGTGAATGAGACTCGGGATGGTGCGTGAACTAGTAAACGTGGGTACCACTGTCGATTGAGACTCGGACGTGAACGTTGTTGGAAAAATTGTCCGCTTCGGGGCAATTGCCATTTAGTTGCAGAAGTGAGGGCATTGCCCTTTGTTCGTAACATGGGCCCGAAACGTAGATGCGTATTGTGTCAAAGGTCCAGTCATTGGCAAGTCCAGGTAACAAAGAATGGCGGTATACCAACAAAGCATGTACAGCGCCCAGATAAATTGTATGCTTGACGTTCATTATCCCAGCTGGTGTGACCATCTAGGCCAAGCATTGGCTAGTATGCGGACTGTGATGTGGCGAAAGCGTTGTGGTTTCTGGAGTTTGTCAAACATGGGAGTCCTTAGCAAATGTCACTCGCATGGTTGATTGTAGTGGATCGCTGCGTCTGGCAAAGTGGTTTCCTTTGTTCTCGGTAGCTATACCGGCAGCTTCGTTCGCCATGGACTCGTCGACTAAGGTGCCAATAGTTCAACGTAGTCCGGCTTGGACGCTCACCCGGTCTTCTTACTACGTCGGCTCCCGTCTTTCTTCTCCTTCTTGCCAACATTGTCCTTGTATTTCTTGAGCTCCTCCTCCGCTTCTGCCTCTTCTTTCTTCTCTTCCTGCTCTTTCTTGGTCTTTGCCCTGTCCGTAGCACCTCTTTTCTCTGCTTCTTGAACCATCTGTTCACTGTATTCCCAAAGCATCTTCTGCTTTGATTCGTCCAGTACATCTTTCCTAATGTAGTCCCGTTGCTTGCACTCCTTAATCAGCACTCCGCCTTCGGTGCGGCTGAACTTCTCTTCCATCGCGGCATATAGGAAGGACTGCGCTCCCATGTCTGGACTCTTCAGGATGAGCCACCAAACAGGGTAGGTTATGAGGTACGCCAAAAGACCGAGAAGAGAACCTCCAGTGAGCCAGCGGCGCATGCCTGGCGTACGGCAGTATCCTGGATCCACAAAGAGAACCTTGATGTTGGGAGGGAAACCGTCTGGTCGCTTGTAGGTAACAAGGTGCTTCTGGAAAGCAATGCCGAAGGAGACCAGTGCAAGTTTCGAGGTAGCATAGGCGTTACCGGGCGAGAATTTGGTGGGGGCAACGGCTGCAGTTGCTGGGGACTTCTTCGGTTTTGCGTTCGCTGTTTTTGACGTTGATTGTGCATGTTGTGTTATTTGCAGCAGGTCACCGCCCATGTAGCTACTGCAGCTGCCGAACAGGACACGGACGTCTCTATCGGGTGGCTGAGCACGAAGCGCGGGAGACATGATGCTGAGGAAGTGGAAGTTGGCAAGATAATTGACCTGCCAGTTGAGTTCGACACCTTCGCTGGTGCTTTGTAAGCCTTTGCTGGATGGTGTGAGGGTATTGGCGCAAAGGACAAGCATGTCGAGTCTCCGGGGAGGAGCATTGTCGATCCACTTGGTCGCGAAAGTCCGAATGCTGTGAAGCGACTCCAAGTCCACTTGCTCGGCTGTGATGAGGTCGTTGCTGGTTTCTCTTCGCATGTCGTCGATGAAATCAACAAGGAAGGGATCGGCGAGTGCATGTTGCGTGAGCAGTACAATTTGAGCACCTTTGGTGGCCAGCTCGCGAACTACTGCCTCGCCTACACCACTGGTTCCTCCCTGGAGATGCTTAGCCAACGTGTCCATTCCTGCATGTTCGCCGTACGTACTGTCACCAGAACCACTCTGCCATGCATGTTGCGATCGCTCTTATTGCTGACGCCAGAGAAGAAGAACTTCACGGCCCACAATAGGACCAGCCATGGGATCGCCTTGAGGAACGGCCATAGGAACGGCACTGAGCTGATGCCATCGTTGAAAGCCGTGCGAATAATATAGATGGCCATGATAGGTCCCAGCTGCCACAATGGCAACTTTCAAGGGAGGATAAATTCGTCCAGTCGGTTTGGTGGGATGTGGACGAGGAGTTTCACATGTTCGTGAGATTGAAACATTGAAGCACAGAAGGGTCTCGTGCCTGACTCGCCGGCGTAGGTGACGCAACGCTCCTTCTTCTCGATCCTCAGCGACACGTTCTACTACAAACACACGGCGCCTTGAACACCTTCAAACCTCACATCCTACTCATGAGCGGTGATACATCGTAGCAGAGATGACCGCGACGGACGACGATGACGAGTATGAGATTCCTTTGCGCGATCAGAGGTATTTCGGCGCCGGTCTGAAACGAAAGCGCGTTCGTTTTGTGGCATCTACCAAGCAAGCACAGTACATTGCGAGCCTACCAGCTTCCTCGAAAACTCTCCCTTCTGCTGCAGACAGGTACCTGGCAATTGTGCTCGGTCAGTCCAACACTGCCGAGTCGGCGGCTTCAGCTCCAACAACAACAGATCAGTCAGAGGCGGCGGCGGCAAAGAGAACAAAAGAGTCGGGCACTGCTGGCGAGGATACGGCCCCGAGCGTCCCAGCTCCCACTGCGAAGACCAAAGAAATATATTGCGATATCTGTAGTTGCGAAATTGCAGCCAACACGTCAATGGCAGTGCATGAGCGCAGCATAGCCCACCAGATATCACATCAACACTCACACCCGCCATCACATTTGGATCGCAGCCGCAAAGGACTCGCCGTCCTCCGCGATCATGGCTGGGATCCTGACAGCAGGTTAGGACTAGGTGCGACAGGTGAGGGTATATTACAGCCCATCAAAGCGGTGGACAACCCACACAGAGCTGGTGTGGGTGCCAAGTTGGCGCCAGTACCAGCAAAATATAAGCCGGTGAAACTGGACGCTGGCAAGTTGAGACTAATGGAGCAAGAGGGCAAGAAGAAGGCAGAAAAACTGCGAAATTCGTTTTACATGAGCGACGACGTGCAGAAATATCTCGGAGAGATGTAAAGCGGTGTTAGCGGTGTATCTTCACTGGGAGAGCTACAGAATTGATACCCAACAGAATTCTCTACGAACTTATATCATGGTGCGCAAAGGCAGTAAAGTCTCGCTCTTCATCTCCGTGGCATTAAGCTCTCATGCACCCATGTACTCTGTCTTACGTGTGATCAACAAGAAATGCTTGGGCCTAAAACCAAGTCCCATTGTTCTTAATCGATGCCTTCCCATGCTACAATACTAAGTCTATGGCGGTTTACTATCGGTTTCCTTTGTGTTGTCGCCGTAAGTCGATTCGCTCAGGCTTGCGCTTGGCGGTCAGAATGTCAGACCACTGCGGACGACATTCTTTAGAATGCTGCCATCTTCACGACCACACTTTCAACAACGCAGGCAATATCTTGAAAACACAAGAAGTTCTCAGCCAAACCCTCTGATACAGTGTGCAATCTCGGTGAGTAGACATGAAAATACGCAAACGTGGCACGTACGCGGACTTCGTCGACACGTACCTACATGTACTTTTACACACTTGTGGATCTTCGCTAAATGATAACTTAGATACGTCCTCTTTTTTGAAGAGGCAAAGTATACAATCACCACAGCTGCTAGAGATCATCTCGACAAGCTGCTGTCATGGATATTTCTACTTTCGCCCGAAATCACACAGGCCAGATCGCCGCAACCATCGGTCTGGTCACCTTTGCCTTGGCTAAGAACAAGCTCACGCCCGGAGGCATCGTCGTGGCCGTTCTGGTTGCATTCGTTCATATGCTCGACCCATGGCCGGTATTCTTCTGGCTCCTGGTCCCATTCTTTCTCCTCGGCGTCCTAGTGACCAAAGTCGGGCACGCTGAAAAGGCCCGTCTCACCAAATCTTCAGACGGCTCTGCCGGAGGCGAGGGTCCCAGAGGCTGGATGCAAGTTGTAGCCAACGGCGGCGTGGCGTCTGTCCTCATCGCGCTGCACACTATCCTCAGCACCAGCTCTCCGCACATGTCTCTGCGTGCTGGTATCTACCCTGGAATTCACGCTCCGACACTACAGCGGCTGCTTCCCATCGGAATCATCGCGCACTATGGAGCCGTGGCTGCTGATACCTTTGGCTCAGAGTTAGGAATTCTGGCAAAATCAACACCGGTCCTTGTCACTGCGCCGTGGAAGAAAGTCCCTCGTGGCACCAACGGAGGCATTACGGTTGAAGGTCTGAGCTACGGATTATTCGCCAGCTTCCTCATTACTTGCATTGCTTATGTTGGGTCCTACCTCGCGCCTCCATACAGGCTGATGGACATTCGCGTTGCCATTCTGGTCTGCGGCATGGGCGCATTTGGTAGCGTTCTCGACTCACTTCTCGGTGCTACTATGCAAGCCACCGTGACTGACAGAGGAAGCGGCAAGGTTATTGAGGGCCCTGGTGGACAGAGGGTGAACGTGTTGGACGGAGGAAGCCGTGTCCAGCTTGGCAGGGACATCCTGACGAACAACGGCGTCAATCTTGCCATGGCTGGTCTCACCAGCTTATTTGCCATGGGTGCAGCATGGATTCTGAACTTGAACTTTTGAGGAGGCATGAGGAAGAACTGACGTGGGTTCCATCTTCGGACATGCTACCGGGCACCGAAATACCATTCAGGCAAGCTGAGCCGCGGCTTCATGCACGGCTCGAACGTTCGAACATCACCATGCATGTCACCGCAGCAAATGCCAAGCTGCCAACCATTTCGCGCTGTCTTTTACCCGCATCTCACAGAAAATGCTCTTCTGCCTCAGTCTGCTTCACATTTGTGACGACAGATGCCGTGTCAAAGATCGCGTTCATCTTGGCTCTCCACTGTCTCCACGCCCTCCGCGCGCGGGGAAACTCTAATGATCTAGACTCGCCAACATCGAGCTTAGATCGACGCAACAACCTCTGAAAGATGAGCTTACCATGGAGACTCGGGCCTTTCGGGTGACCGACCGGCAGAGCATGTCTTTCCACCAGCGTGTCAAGATCATCAAAGTCTCCACATCTACGGTAATTCTACGCATCAACGCCCGTTGCGCACATGGCTTTCCAGTGGCATGTTTCAAGCCGTAGTGATCTGCCGTCCGTGGCAGACCCATAGCACAGCTTGGCTAAAGAGTGAGTAAAAGTAGATATCTCTCAACTTCCATGTCTGGTTGAATTTCGCTTCTTCGAGTTGCCTTCAACACATCTCTTTACCTTTGATTTGGCCTACGGTGTTGGCAAGATGGCCACCAAGAACCCACTCGACATGAAGCTCGATAGTTCAGCAGATCACATTGATGATGTCGAGTACCAGAAACAGCACGTGGAACGTACAGAAGACAACGTCAGTCACGTCCCACAGCCTTCTCACATCTGACCGCGGAATGAAATCTGACGACAAGACAGCAGGAACAAGTCTTCGATCCGAAAGAAACGAAAAGAATCCTTCGCAAAGTCGACTTCAGACTAGTTCCAGTGCTGGCACTCCTATATCTTCTAGCTTTTTTGGATAGGAGCAACATCGCCAATGCTAAGGTTGCCGGCATGAATACGGAGTTGGCATTGACGGGGTCACAGTACAACATGGCTTTGACTGTGTGAGTACTGGACACATCGAGCGCTCTAAGATCAGACATGGAGCTAACCCTGGTCATAAGCTTCTTCTTTCCATACGCGATCTTCGAAGTCCCATCAAACGTGGTACTGAAGCTGATGAGACCGAGCATTTGGATTTCGATCCTGATGGTAACTTGGGGCATCGTAAGTTGTTGTCATAAGCACAGAGTTCTCGGGGGACGTGCTAATGTTGGAGTTGTGCAGGTCATGACACTGCAAGGGATTGTTGAGACCTGTAAGTTCAGATTTGATAAGCATGAGATACAGCTTACTTGGTTTTATACTGACTTGACTGCGTCAGACGAACACCTGATCGTCACTAGAGTATTGCTCGGGTTATTCGAGTCTGGTTTCTTTCCGGCTGCCTCGTATCTGTTATTTACATGGTACTGCCGTTACGAAGTTCAGACACGCATGGGTACGTTGTTTTGCTTAACTCTCAGAATTCCAGAATCTCGAAACGAATTTCGAGGACAACGGTGTGCTCTTGAGGAATGATCACCAGCTGACAGCCTTCATTTCTACAGCTGTGTTCTTCTCCGCCGCCTCCTTGGCATCTGCTTTCTCTGGACTTCTTGCTGCGGCAATTGTCAATATGGATGGTGTTGCTGGCCTGGGCGGTTGGAGATGGATCTTCATTCTCGAGGGAATCGTCACCGTCGTCGTCGGCGCCACATTGTACTGGATTCTACCGGACTCGCCTCAAACAGCCAGCTGGCTAGAACCCTGGGAGCAACAATACCTAATCAACCGCCTTGCCCAAGACTCGGGTACCAAAAGCGGCCGGGTCCAGACGGCCGAGAAGTTCCAGTGGAGATACATCATCGCTGCTTTGACAGACTGGAAGATCTGGCTGGCTGTTTTGATCTATTGGGGAAATTCCATTCCCCTGTATGGCTTTACTTACAGTGCCCCGACCATCATCCTCAATCTGGGCTACACAAGCATCGAGGCACAGCTCTTGACTGTCCCTATATACGTCGTCGGCGCCTTGTCGACCGTCTTCTTCTCTTACTTATCCGACAGACACCAAACACGCTGGCCTTACATCCTGATCCCTTTCTCGATCGCAGCGTGTGCCTTCATCGCGCTTCTGGCGATTCCCCATCCGAAGTATCCTGGTCTCACATATGGGATCCTCTTCGCCATCCCGGCGGGTACCTATCCCCCAATTATCGGCATCCTGAGTTGGGTCGGCAACAACCTCTCGCCTACCTGGAAGCGATCGGTAGGAATGGTGAGTCTCCATTGTACTCCAACATCTATCGTGCTGTCCGAACTAACAGCGATCGCAGGCTTTGCTCATAAGTATGGGCAATCTCGGAGGCGCCATTGGCTCCAATATCTTCTTGCAAGAACAAGCGCCCAACTACTGGCTCGGATACGGTTTCAGCTTGGGAATTTTGTCGGCAGGAATCGTTGCCACGCTGACGCTGCGGTTCGTTTACGGGACGCTGAACAAGCGGAGGGAGCACATCAGTGAAGCTGAGGCAAAGGAGCAGTACGGCGAGGAAGAGTTGCTCGCTATGGGTGATAAGTCGCCGCTTTATCGATATGTCGTTTAGATTAGTAGGTGTTAGATCGATGAGGAGCTATAGTGGCCATCTGTGTATTCCTCTGGATGATCGATCTAGGCTGGATCTGTTCTTGGAACGAGAAAGTGGCGGCGTCGTCTCGAGTATGGACACCTGACAAAAAGGATTCACTCCGCAACATGAATTCATCGTCCCTTTGATTCAATTGCGTTACTTACGGCTGAATACAACAATCCCAACGATATTGGATCTCATCTACCCGTTCTAGATACGTACTATACACTTTTCGCTCATGATCAGATCGATAATCCTTCCAGGCATCGTCTTACTAGACCCCAACACTAACCCTCACATGGCTATTGACATTGTGGCCAATGAAAGCCCGCGCTCGCCGCAACCCGTGCCCGAAGATCACGACTCCCATCTATCGCACACGCGTCTATACCAGCATCAACGCGTGTACACAGCAAAATAAACTGTCAGAACGAACACCAACATGATGTTTTCTCACCGAGCCGTGGACTGATTGATATCATGGCTACATCAGTCAAGCCGACACAGTGTCTACCTACGATCATCAATATCTTGACTGTTGCCTGGGCATCCTTGAGGGACAAGCCCGAGCGCTAGGTAAGCGTATTAAGGCGTAGATGCATATTTACGTTTCGTAATATTCTGTACCTGATTTCCTGCATCAATCTTCCTCTCGATCGAAAGACACCGCAACCTGCCCCCTAGACGCTCCAAGTGAGACCGGAAACTGGGATCATGGCCCTCACCACGCGCTTACCACCCGAGCTCATCATACGGATCTTTCATTCCATCGACCCGCCAGATATCGTCGAGCTCGCCTGCAGCTGCAGGTTCCTCGCGAGATGTTCGCGTGACACACTGCGGAAACATCGATCGTTACATGCTCAATATCGGGTGGTCACTGACGTGGCACCTCGATCGCTTACCAACGTACTTCGCAAATCTCTCGCTGACCACCACTTCGCATGGCATGTGCAAGAACTGGAGTTTACTCGCGCTAGAACGCAGTGGTCGCAATGGAAGGGGTCTGACGACATTGGAGAAGTGGGGAGTACTGGAATGGTAGACTCGTCGCAACCGCCGAATTACGCTTTCACACCGGATGAGCAGGTCGATCTCCTGGACCGACTCCGGTGTGTCTTTCACCTTGGGGAGGAGCAAATTGAGAAGGTTCGTGCGGACTTGCAGCACGGCAATGATGCACCTCTGCAGCTTCTGTTGTTTGCAGCTTGCCCAAGAATCAGGTCTGTCAAGTTCACCCGACACATCCGCATTTCAGGGAAATGTACCATCGAGAGGGCACCACCCAACGATCTTCACGACAATCCACGATCCGGTCTGGAGTACTTTCACCAGGCGATACTCATCCAACTTCGAAATGATTCTCCTATTTGGCCTGCGGGTCTTGACTCTCTCCGAGATCTTGCTATTGGTGTAGATGCCAGGGATGGCACCTGGAACTCGGATTTCAACCCTTCGTCGCTTCTGTTTACTAGTTGTACGCGTCTACCACATCTAAATTCCTTGTACTGCTTCGGGTTGATGATGAGGCGAGAGCATCTTGACGGCTACGAGATCGAAGAACACAGCTCCTCCGTCCAGAATATATTCCTCGATGGCGCAAACTCGCGCTACGAGCCAGCGGGATGGAGCATCTCCGGTTGCAAACAGCTCAGATCTCTTACGATCGCTGGGTGCGAGTTGATGGACGCCGACGAGCTGGTCAAGGCAGCAGGACGCGTCTGCCCGCAGTCACTGGAAACGCTGATGTTCTACGACACCACCGAGGTCAGTAGTAATCACGGCAATGTATTCCTACCAGAATCCATGGAAGACTTGACACGGCTGCGGACGATCTACGTCAATGCAGACGACGTGCTGCGTGGCGCTTCCAAACGCTATGATCGTGACGCCGAGAGTAGGCGGGAGGACTTGTTACTAGGGTTTTCCAAACACTCCGGTGATGATGAAATCGAGTGTGAGTGCGAAGATCACGGTTGGATCAGTGAACATGACTACTTCATAAGATTCTGCATGAATTCTGCATTCCCTAGCAGCACAGAGGTGCTTGTACTTGGGACCAACGAAGGCTCCGGATTGTGTGACGGAGACGCGATTCTTATCGACGAAGCCATGGCAAGGATGATCGAGTACGGACGAGTCGCTGAACGTGATGATGCTGAAGAGGACGGAGCTGCGGCGAGCTCTGAGATGGTATTTGAAAGGTGTTTCCCAAATCTCAAAGCTATCTACTTGGACGCCTTGGACGATATATCTTACATCCCGCACCACCGCAAACGTTGGTTCTCGAAAGCGATCGCCATAGGGCGGAGATTTGGCGTCGATGTGCATACGAGGACGACCCGAAGCCGACCGTTCCATCAGGTCGACTTCCCCAAACCGCCCACCTGGACAACGTGCAAGCCTGCGGAGAACGACCTCGTTTTTGACATGTACACAGGCCTCTGGGCGCCCCCAAAGTGTGAAAACTGCGGAACGTGTAAGGCATGTTTTCAGCTGTACAATGCAAGCGTTTGGAAGGAGGTTGAGGATGAGCTTGGGCGAGTTCGTTCTTGAGATTAGACTTTATCCACCATGCTCTTGATGCGTTCTGACGCTCCAAATCAATCATTCTGTGTTTTCTAATACTAACAACTACACCATTCTGATTGACCTTTCTCTAAAGAATGACGCCCTTGCCACATAACAAGCGCAGTAGGGTGTGAAGTGATCGGTAGACCAGAAAGACGCAGTCAGACGCTCATTTGAGGTCCGAAATATCGCAACGCTATTAGTCTTCGCCGTCATACCTAGGTAGTTCAAGGCATCAAAACTCGCATACCCATCAAACCGCATCTCATGACAGTCTATCACCTGTGTAACTCTTTGCGCGACATTGGTGTTCCAATCTGGATGGATCCTTGTCCGGGTCTTCTGGCGTCTCACTCTGCGCGTCCTGGTGACTCTCGCTCATCTCGCTCACCGCGGGCGGGCCTAAGATTTTCATTACTTGTTGATTCAAAAATGAACTTGTCCAGGAAACGGAGTTCCTGACGTTTGGCATTTCACTTCTTCGTTTCCTTAAGGAAGCGCCATGGTGCTCATGAACTTCAGCCATGCCTCTATAGGCAGAGCGGGCTTGCTGGTGTCAACACCCTTCACATCTCCGAAAGGATCGCTTGGAGGCTTCGCAGCAGGCATAACGTCTTCTTCCATCTCCATATCCTCATCCTCGTCGTCTTCTCCATCCTCTTCGCGTTCCTCATTCTCGTCGTCGTCGTCGTCGTCGTCGTCCAAGTAGTACTTGTTCAGCTTCCTCCTCAGCCCCGTGACCACCTTGTTCAAACCCGCCCTCTTCTCCGCAAGCGAGTAATCAGCCTTCCATACTTCAGTCACGTCCATGTACTGGTTGCGCGCTTTTTCAACAGGGCTCGCGTACGCCCAGAGCTCCCGCTGCTCGTCTTCCTGCAGACCCATATCCGCTGCGGTGTCCCACTTTGCGACTTTGGCGGGGTTGGTGTTTTCCTCGATCCAGGCCTCGACGGCAGGTTCGGCTTTCTTACGCAGGAGCTGTTGAAGCACCGGTTCGGCTGTGACCGGGAAGGATGCGTGTGGGTAAGGGTGAGCAGCTGTCAGGAAACCGCGGTTCGCTTCGAAGATGTTTTGTAGTATTTGAAGGTCGGTGGCCAGAAGGGCCGCGCGAGTTTGAAGCGAGTCCCTGCCATTGCGCTTAGCAATTGGGAACAGGTACCTTGCTCGGAAGTAGGAGAGGGAGATACACAGGAAACCAAAGGGATTGTAAGCGGTCACCTACCATGTCGGGAGCGATTCTGTCCTAGTGAGATCATTCTTCAGCATGGTGAGAGATTGTGACATTTGCTGCAGGCGTTGGCGCAATTGGTCAAGCGCGCGGACATTCTCTTCGCGGAGAGTGCCTTGGCCGAAGAGACTTTGAGGCTGAGCCATGATGCCGGCGACGCGATTTTTCTGATCGACAATCTTGTTGCGCCGTCCTTTTTGTTGTGCAGAGTCGTATGGGAGGAGAGGACAGGAAGTGGTGTCTTGTGGTGATCAGCAGCTCGGAGACGGAGCTTTGGAATGTGATGTAGCCCGAGCTTTCCAAGGTTCTTGTTGCAAGTGCGCCTTCGAGAACCTCACCTCACTCTTCTTCTCCATACCTACATGTACATGTACATATTTCTCAGACTCCGACAACATGCCATAACGATTGACACATCTCACTGCAATGGCTCCCAAGTCCTGGTGTCAGCTGACGGTAACGGATACTTTCAAGGAGCTCACCACTTCTGACCTTCATGCGCCAAATGGCTCCCCTCCACGGCATGCAACGATTACCTGAAATGATGATCAGACGATCATCATTGCAAGTCCCTTGATGTGTCGAATTCTGGCGTCTGATAGCTCACATTTTGTCTCATGTAAGTTCAATACAGATCATGGGTACAACAATAGTGCCAGCTTCACCTCACTGCAATGCAGTCACACGGTAACCTTCCTATTCACAAGCTCCCTTGTCTATCATTCTGTTTCGTGACATACCCCAGTTGTTTGCTAGCGAGCCGATTGATCTCGATTGATCCTGACAATAGCAATGACCCCTCGAACACGACACTCGACCTTGGGCGGCGACAATAGGAGGTGATGACAATAGGAGAGCAACACCTATTGTAGTACACGAGTGTACTTGATCTCTCACTGGACCGACTCTTCTTCACCACAACATGCCACCTACCTTCACGATCAATTGCAACTACTTTCCTGCAGAGATACCAGTCAAGATCCTAATACTCACTACTCGGCTCCTTCAGAACACGACACCCTCATCACGACATACCATTTGCCTTCACAATCAATCACACTCCAGGAACATGGCTCTCATCCTCGAAGAACGCAAGGAGGTTGTTGTCATCAAGACCCTCAAAAGCATGGGCGTGACCAATTTTGCGGCGGTGCAATTCTGCCGCGACTTCAGCAGACCAGGCTACAAGACCGCAGTTCTCTCTGGAATGATTCGTGAAGCCATTTACCACGAAATCGAAATCTACCGAAAGCAGACCTACAAGACCTTCGGAATGGGAATCTCAATTTCTGCGTCTGGACCCAAAGATCCAGTCTCCAAGATTCCTGTGAAACTCACGCTTCCTCTCCTCGGCAAAGTCGTGGTCGGCTACAGTCACTATCAATTCGCTCCCCAACACAACGACAAGCGCGAGAAGACCATGCGCGTCCGCCTGCACGTTAATGGAGTCCAGGTCTATTTTTGCGGGTCATGGCGACTGGTATCTGCCTACCTTGATGAGATTGGAACAGAGACCTCAGAGGCATTCAATGCAGAAGTTGCCTTGGACAGGCAGCGCGAGTGGTGGGAAGCCAACGGCAAGACCTTCGACATCCAAAATTTGCCAGTTGAGCTGGCCGAAATCGTCTTCGATCACGCCCTACCCGTCGTGGCTCAACCCCACCCTATGCACAAGTGTAGGAAATTGCACAGACTCGTAGTGGCTCCCAAAGACAGCATGGCTCTGATGCACGTCAACAAGCGCACTCACGACATTGCGGAGCGCGTACTCTATCACACAAAGACCTTCTTCATCAAACACTACCCGATCTTGAACAAGACTCTCAACTCCAAAAATTTGGAACAGAACATCCGCAACTTAACTCTCGCCTTCAGCCACAGCGGCTACCTTCATCTCTTCAACTTCGACCAGGAAAATGTCACTTTGCCCCACACATACACCAACCTCCATTTCCGCAACTTGAACCTCAAGTCCCTCGAGGTGCATATCAGTGCGCCTTCCAAACTCGCCGAGACCCCGATCCTCGAAGGAGCCTGTCAGATCGCTGCTGTCGACTTGATCTTCAGTGTCGCCTGGCCTTCCATCAAAGGCCACCCCCTTACCATCAGCGGCTGGGTTAAGGAGAGCCAGAAGAAACGCATCGAGTCTCTAGCCGATGAAGGGATAGTTGCTTACAAGAAGTGGGCGAGTCTCAAGCTGACCGCTACCAACGAAGTCAGTACTCTCAGCCAGTACGATTATTTCAAGGCTAGGATGATGGAAGAAGAACAGGGCGGCGTGCGTCTTGACAGCAAGTCATGGGAGGACTCGGAAGGACAGCCGGAAACCGGGCTGTCGGCATTGACGACGCACGGCTTGGAGCACTACCTGGAGTGCAGGTGTGAGACGGAGTGCAGTGCAGAGGATTGGACTTGCAAGGGCTGAGACTTGGAGCTTTACTTTGGGTCGTTTGTAGCACACCTAGAGATAGACAATCTCATTAGTGCTAGCATGGTTATGGTATTCAAAAGTCACTGATTTACCGTTTATTGATTTCAGACCGGTGAGACGCGGAGATTTTTCTTCTACGTCCTTTTGGTATCTCGCTGGTGCTAGCATGTCTATAGTATACGAGAGTCGCTGAGACCGTTGCATGCGGAAGTTTGTATCATTGAGATACCCTGATCCAGAAAGCTGCGGTCCGTCACCCTTCCGCCATCGATCACTCTCTCGTTGTAGCCAAGGATCTAATATTGCCATATGGGACATTGATGCTAGTGAGATACCAACTGTGTTTTCTGAGTTGGTGATGTTTCGCCGGAATGAAAGTGTCAACAGACTTCGGCGTTGATGAAGGGTACACGGCCCTTGCCGGAGCCGGCGAAGTCTTTCTTGGCGGCGATCTCAAGAACCATGTCGCGGACGACGTCGACTTGTCGTGCTGGACATAACTTACATACAGAAAGAGCAGAGGATGTCTATCTGTGGCTGAGGGTTACGTGCTGAGGGTGTCGCAGGAGCGACATGCGGCAATCACTCACGCGATCATGAAAGCTTAAGTCGCGAAACACGAAACGCCTCCATTATTAAGGCGACTACACCTTCCAGGACTGGACGACATTATTGAGAACCCGGACCGGACCACGTACTACATTAGCCATACGACGACCTGAATAAACTTTTACTACCAGCACCGCAACACCAAACATGTCACAAGCCTCTCAGGTGTCGCGATACCGGCCTGCCGTAATCGCCATCACTGGAGTGGCGGCCGCCTTCGGAGCCTGGACACTCTACTCTGCTTTCTCGGACCGTACATCGCAGGAGCCTTTGCATAGGAGTAATGCCGTGCGTCGAATTCGTCGCGCATCCGTCGATGGCCCGACTGTCGAGACCTCGGGCCCGACCGTGGAAGAGCCTTTCGGCAGCGTTGTGGTCACGAGAAACGGCCTGGCAGTGGGTAGAATCGTCTTTGGGCTGAATCGAATTCCCTCTCCCGAGGAATGGCAGGCTCTATATGGTGGTAGTGCTGAACATGCTAGAGCTTGCATTGCTCGCATCGCGTTGGCGTCCGTCACAACCCAGTCACCGACCAGACTCGTGAGCTCGAGGAGGATGTTTGAGGAGGCTCGGGATGCACTAGCTCCGCTAGGATCGGAAGAAATCGGCAATGCAATCGCGTCTGATCCTGCTATCATAGCACATACTCAATTGCTTGGTGCGCTTTTCGTCCTGGGCATACAGGACATTGACCTCAACCGTCCGGCTGGTGATTTGGTGGTCGGATCCGCACATGATCCACCCATCGATGAGACTGACGCTGGAGACGCGCTCGACGGCCTTCACGCCTCGGAACCTGCGCAGGGATTGAAGGGTCTTCTGTACTACATTGCTGAAGAAAAAGCAAAGCGCGAGGCATACGAACACCGCGGCATACGCTGCGACTCTTGCAACGAGTCTCCCATCCGCGGTGTTCGCTGGCATTGTCTCAACTGCCCAGATGTCGATCTTTGCTCCATGTGCGAGGCGTCATTTACTCACCAACAGACTCATGTCTTCGTTAAAGTGAAAATTCCTCTGCCTGCGGTGGGACAGCCGGGACGAAGTCTATCCTATCCAGTGTGGTACTCTGGCAACCCGCACATTGTACACCAGCCCATCAGTCCGGCTCTCAGGAAACGTCTGGCAGAAAAATATCATTACGAAGAATCACAAATCGACGCCTTGTACGACCAATTCGTCACCACCGCCAATGTCCCCTACACCGAAGATCCATCAGGTATCAAGATCGGCATTGACAGGCGAGCATTCGACAGCGCGTTGACCATCGAGGCCTGGACGGAACGGTCTACGCCCAACGCTTTGTATGACCGCATGTTCGCATTTTACGACCGTGGCAACAAAGGCGCTATTCTCTTCGAGGACTTCATCGATGGCATGGCGTACCTGCGCGGATCGAGCAGATTCCAGCCACTGGACCGCGCACTACAAGGATTCGACTTCGATGGAGATGGCTTCGTGAATCGTGGCGACTTTCTCCTCCTCATGCGTGCCAAAAACGACGTACAGAAAGCGCTGATAGCGGGCGCCTCGAGCATTCGCGCGGACAGGATCTCCCAGGAAGGGGCCGAAGTTCTTAGATCGAGCCAGCCGATCAGCGCGATCTTTTGCGAACAAGATATGCCGCCGGGCGAACTGCGCGCCAGTGGTGGAAAGCAGAGAGACAACGTTGGTGACCTTCAGCTTTCGGATGGCACAAAGGTCATACTTGAAGATGACGAGCTGCCTGCGGGCGAGCTGGTCAGCAACGTAATTCGCGTGCGTTCTCTCCCGCAGCTGCAACGTCAACTTGCGCGTCTTGATCGAGCGCTCCATCGGTCGGATGAAGCAGGCGAAGCCGATACCGAGGCCGGCCAAGCGCCGCAAGAGCGAACCGACTCACTAGCAGGCGCTTTGTCGGGCGAAGAAGCTGCTGCCCTTGGGCTTACAAACAATGCGTCCACTGAGAATGGCGTCGACTCGACTCGTCAGGATATATTGTGGAAGTACGCAGAGATGAGCTATAACGAAGTACTCGACCCGATTTTCAAAGCAAGAGAGGAACGTGATCGCGAAGTCTCCGCAACAGTAGACGAACGTCGTCGCTGGCGGAAAGAGATCGACGATGCCGTAGAGCAGAAGAAGAACATGGAAGAGCAATTGCGCACTGGAGCCGAACTCGACCCACTCGTAGCCGCAGCAGCCGATTCGCGAGACCGCAACTCGAGTGCTTGGATACGCTCACAGGATACGCCAGAACGACGAGCGGCCGAAGTGCAAAGAGAAATAGATATCTTGATGCGCGACAGCATTCTGCCGACGGACACGCCGAGTCTTGAAACCTTTGAAGAGGAAATCAAGGAGCAGTCGCTGGAGGAATTGCTCGCCGCTGCCGGCTATAGTATTGACGGCGCAGAGGGTGATGAGACTGAGGTGGCCACTGATTCTACGCCTGCTGCTGAAGCGCCTGATACGAGCGCAGCTCAGGAGAACGGCGACGATACGCCACCGACGCAGCAGCATCTAGAAGATTTGGCAGCTCTTGATGAGGAGGAAAAATTGATTGAAGCGCGAGGTGGTGCTGGCCGTCTGGCGTACAATGAACTCGTTACCATGGCTGAGGCGGATCGAGAGATCCGCGGTCTGATCACTTGCTGGTTGGATTTGGCAAGCTTTTAGGATGGGGCATGAGTGGCGTGTGATTCCTACTTGTACATACCTGTATTCGTCCAGATGTAGCTTTCATTACTTGGGAGCACCGTATGTATATACAGTCATTCGTTTGCTTATAGTTAACGATAAATCGCACGGATAAGATTCAAGGACGCAGGCGTGTAAGACAGTTTGGAAAGCGCGCCTCTGTCTTTTAATACAATGACCAAGTGTCGTGTTCAATAGCAGAACATGATATTGAGATATTCGTGCAGCCAAACTCGATCGAACCACCCCTCCAGAAAGGGCAAACTACTGCTATCTCGGTTGATTGAAAAGACTGATAATAGTTTAGTCTTCCAGCCCCAGCCTCACCTAGCGAGATTAAGCCGCTTCCCCGTTTCGCCATTGGCCGCGCTGTCCAACTTGACATCCAC
>Ga0265780_10001052_pt1 | contig 40421 bp, 35 predicted proteins | sample P1T30metagenome_FD_192432 | JGI IMG/M metagenome (GOLD analysis project Ga0265780, IMG submission 192432) | Plant litter microbial communities from East Loma Ridge, Irvine, California - P1 T30 | ecosystem: Environmental > Terrestrial > Plant litter > Unclassified | place: USA: California...
AACTTGTTGTAGCTATCAACAGATACTTTAGGTTAAAAGATGTCCTAGCCTCTCTCACTTGTATGCTTCAGGATGTATTTCTTCAAGACCATTCCATTATCTCAGAGTCAATGATCGTGGATCGCTTTGCAGAGTATAGTCGAACGATCTCGCATATGCTCAGAAGCATTTCCTCGAGCCAGCGCGCATCACGTTGGCAGCATGTCTGACTGGAACATTGTGGATCATTCCTGGCTGCCCACACATATACGAACGTACTGACCAGCTGGCACTAGACTGTCCGTCATGGATTCCATAAAGCGCCTTGTGCCTTCCATTTTCGACCCCACAAAAAAGAAGAATCCAGCAATGCCTCCAGGCCCACGAATCTCCATATCCATCCGCATCCCCATCTCACAATTCAACGATGCAACGCTCCAACAAATGGACGAGAACCAAATCGCTCGAATGATCATTGACCGCTTGGTTACCAGTCGGAGCGAAAACCAGCTGCTCCAAAGAGTCGTCGACCACATGATCGACGCTCGCAGTTCTCCTAGCCCGCGGGACATCCGTCTCTGGGAGGGATATCGTATGCTGGAAATGCGGTTTGCTAGGGCGCTTGCTGAGCTTGATACGTATGAGATTGATGCTGAGATTGCGGGGAGGGTGGCGGAACGACCGAGGGAATGGGTTTGGCTGTTGGATCGGTTGGATTTGCAGCCGCTGTGTGGGGAGTAGAGTTTGAGACTGTGGGAGATTGTGAAGGGAGAACAACTGTAGATTGAGGCTTGGGAGATGCATCAGAGGATGAAAATGGAATGCGGGAGATCTGCGAATTGCTTCAAGTATATTTGGGTTTTGATCAATCTCATGATCAGCAAGCTCCAAGGACACTTGATCTTGAGAATGGTACATGTGGTGTGGCAGTCGCGACTACGTATAATTCATGAATCAGCAGCAGGTAAGGCACGTTCTTCAGCGCTCTTGCTTTCGCAGAAAAGATGGCAGCTACTACGATAAACTGTACGGAAGGATGGTCCAGTGCAATCAATCTTCTTCCAACTCCAGCCTCTCTCATTCGACGTGCTTACAACCGCCACACACACATCATAGTTCCACACTACATCCATTACCCTCGATCATCACTTTCACAGAAGTTCAGACTCCAGACCCTCTCTTTGCTACTATTCATCCCACATCTAGCCCACCTTCACGCTCATTATGGCTGCACGCGCTCATTACGACGACGCCGAACAGGTCCGCCTGCGCAATAGATCTGATACCAATGACAGTGGGTACGATACTGAGCCAATCATGCCCACGACATCAAACCGCTCCGAAGATGGTAGACGCATCGCAATGATCGGGAGTCCACAAGCTATACCCGTGACGGTCTCCGCGGCTCGCAATCGAGTACAGCAACTTACGACAGAAACAGTGGCCAACCGTGCCATGGCTCCCGCACCCTTTCAGCGTTTCCCCGTTGACCTCACCACGGTTGTCGCTAGCGCACAGTATAATGTACTGCATCGCGACATACAACAAGTTCTCAATCGTCCTGAAATCTCTATCGACCAACAGCGCATTCTCTGTAGCCTTTTTGACGCCACTACGGCACTCCGTCAGGAACTCCGAGCTCCCGTGCCCGACGACTTTTTCTCAAGCTTGGTGACCTCACGGTCTCCTACATTCCTGGTCGGTCCACGCCGTCGACCTCTTTCAACCGCAGCTATCACGCAGAACGTACGTGCTCGAATTCGAAGATCATATGGCGCGGCCCTCGCCGCCGACAACATCCATTTGCAGGCTCCGCAAACTCAATCACGATACCCGCCTCGGTACGGTCATGCCTACGACGAGATGCTCGGCACAACAATTGGCGAAGACGATGAGAAGGACGATGCAGATGAAGAACCTGCTCCTTTCTTCAGTGAGAGATATGCACGGTCCAGATCAGTCAATCGCGAATATTACTTTGGTCCAAACAAAGGGAAAGGTCATTCGTACACGGCAACAGAGGACAGACACCTGATAGAGGTACGACAAGCCCGAGCGCTGGGCGGACTGGCGACAAGAAGTCTGGACGAAGAGATCGAGCGCCGCATCTCTCAGAACAACTGTGCTTGGGGCTGCCTTGGTCGCTTGTGGATCCTGAATTGCGTACGATGGAAGCCAAAAAGGGATGTCGAGTAGCCGGAAGTCGTCCGTAGGCGGTGGAGAGTGACATACGAGATTCACTAGGCTGTACATAGTTGACGTAGCAGGCAAGACATTCGTCGACTTACTACTTGACTCGCAACATCCATGACCCTGTGGAGATGCCTGTGCAGCACATATCGCGTCGCTTCGAATCGAGTACGCTCGAAAACCGCGTGGCGAGCTACATGAGTCCTTGATCAAACATGAGAGACACCGAGGGGTCAAACTCCGTCTTCGCAATGTCCACCGCGCCACTGACCTCAATGAAGTCCTCCAGCTCCTCGCTAGTCGTCTTCAGCTTCTCCTTCACTGCCGTGACACCCTCGGTACCCACAATATGCCTAGCAGGCGGATTGTCATGACCCCCGATCGCCGTTAACGCATGTACCGTCTCAGCAATCAACGAGTTCTTGAGTCCAGCCGGTAGCGGCGCGTACAACGACGTCACCGTGTCCGAGCTCAGCAGGTCTCCCATGGTCGGCTCGCTCATATCTGCATCTGGAGAGGTGACGTCCTCGCTATCGGGCGACTTCGTGTCGAAACCAGGGTGCGGATTTTCGATGTGTTCCAGCTTATCGAGCAGGCCAGAGAAGATCTCTCGCGCGAGGGGGGCTGGGTTTTCTTCTTGGAGATACTCGCTCATTGGGGGCACGGATGTGATGCGGTTGGTGAGGACGTTGACTTCCATGTTTGCTTGGACGATTGACATTTTTACGTTGAAGGGCGCGATTTCGTATGCAAGACTCTAGGAAATTTTAGTATCGCCACGCACCCAGTCGAATCATCTCGACTTACATCGCAGTAACCTTCAATAGCCCACTGCGAGGAACAGTACATGCCGAGCCCTGGAGTGCCTAAATGACCAGCTACACGTTGTTAGTGCGAAGTCAGATGAGAACTGGCAAGACACCTACTGATTCCCGTAATCACGATTACATGTCCGTTCTTGCGTTCTCGCATTACTGGTAGGATGGCTTTTATGATGTTCACGTTTGCGAAGAAGTTGATCTCGAAGATCTCATCGACCAGGCTGATCGTGCGGCTACTTTGCGCCAACTCCTCGACAGCGCCGATTACAGCTACATGAACGACGTTTATCAGCTCATTAGCGATGTGTAAGGGGTTTCCATCACTGACCTTCGCTTGCCGCGCACAAAAGTACATCAATCCGCCCAAAAGCTTCCACTGCTTCCGCAACAGCTGCTTGGCACTGTCCAACGACTCTCGCATCCAGTCCAACGACCCGCAAACGCTCGCGCCATCGTTCCGTCCCCTTTACTTCTTCGAGAAACCCTCTGAAGTCCTCGCTCTGGCCTTCTCTTTTCTCAAACTCAAGTGGCATCACGCCTGCTACTACATAGTCGCCATGTTCAAGGACTTGCCTCGCCAGTGCAATGGCAATGGGCGATACTCCCCTGGTGATGAACCATACTCGTGGAGCGTTGTGCGGTGGGAAGTGTGGGGAGCGCGGGCGATTTGGCTTTGATGAGGATGGTGCGGTACTTGTCATGGCGACGGAGGGGAGAAATGATGCATCTTCACCCCTAACATGCTACATATGGTTCTGAAGGACGGGTACGTTGCTGGATCTGAGTTGCGGGGACAGCTCTTCAATTGCCTAAGTCCGCTGAGCGCTAGCCGCATCTGCGCTAGGTCGCACCGAAAAAGATCTCGAGCATTCACCACTCACAACACCGGCGGGATCAGTTTCCAGATCTACTATACCAGCCAAATCTGGGTAGGGAAGATCGACCGAGAAACAAGAACTCAATCGATGGTCTTTACTAGCTAGTCCGTGCGACACGACCATTACTGTCTGACTTCATCTGACTGCTGGGTCACCTTCGCGTACGTCCCCTTCATCAAATTGCACAGTACTTGAAATCCAAATCTTTTCCTTGATTCACTGTTCAAGTTATTTCACGTCAACACCATATGTCGATTTTATCAAGCTGGACTTCTCAGCCGTCGATGCGCTCAAAGACTCTGTCGATCTATTTCATTCTCTCCAGGCCTGTCAAAACACAGTGCTCTTACAAATACTCTTCATCATACCTCAGAAGTAAAGAACGAAGACGTGTTATGCAAATGGTCGCTGACAAATCTCTAGCACCAAACAAAGTTGTTCCAAAGGAAGTGTACTACCACCCTTCACCTGTTCATCAAGACTGGCCTTCAACTGGGTGTGACACACTGAGCTGAGGGGCTCAAATAAGCTGTATTCAACACCCTTAGGAAGTCCCACCAAGGAGCTCCACCTGAAGCGCATAGTCTATCGACAAGCCCAGACACACGGCCGGCCATCACCCTGAACTCATCATGGCACCGCCTAACAACTGGCAACAACAGCGCCACTCCATCCAACTGATATCACGACTCCTCAACATCCGTCCCAACGCCTCGCCCTTCACCCTCATACTCGACGACCTCAATCAGCGCGCTCATCCACTCATCAGCGAACTAGTCCGCCGCGCTCTATCACGCCCTGTCAACGTCGTTGTCCTATCCTTCGAAAGCACACGCCTCCCCACTCCAATCCACCACATCCCCGCCCAAACCTTAACAAACGGCGGCGATGTCCTCCAACATCTCACCAAAGCCCTCAACGACTCCAAAGAAAGCCTCGTGATCGTCGACTCGCTCTCCGATCTTCTCGCCATTCAAGGCATAGACATGAGCGCGCTGTTCAACCTCGTAGCCGGCAAATTCGCATCCACGCTCGTGGGCGTATATCACGCGGATCTTCTACCCATCCAAGATGCACAGAACGCATACGCACCGCAGCCACTCGACCTGCTCAAGTACATGGCCACTACCATCATTACATGCAGATCCTTCGCACACGTGCTCGCCGCGAAAGCCGCGCGCGAGCGAAGTCTGCCGGAGCCGGCGCACGGTCTACTCCAAAGCGCGGAGGGCATCGTGCAGTGTCTCGACGCGAACGACGCTCGTGGCATCGTGCTGGAAATTGAATTTCGGCGCAAGTCTGGACGACCTGAGAATGCGACGTACTTCCTGCGCGCTGCACGGTCGAGCGACTACAATGAGCCTGTGAAGGAGCTGGCGCACGGCATACTGAAGCAGGAGTTTGTTGTCCTGCTCGAGCAAGTACCTGCGTATAGTAGGACGCAGGATGTTGGAGGTGGTAATGCTGCGAATGAGGAGATGGAATCGACGTTTAGCCTTGGGCTTACGGAGAAGCAGAAGCAGACACGAGAGGGTGTTGTGTTGCCGTACTTTGATGCGCAGAAGGGTGAGGGTGGGGAGGGAGGCAGGATCTTGTATGATATGGGGTCTGAGGACGATTTTGATGAGGAGGAAGATGAGATATGATGATGTGAGACTTGTGGTTTAATGCATTTCTTGGAGTCACCAGGTCTGGCAATGATTCGTGATCGATGGAGACAGTACTAGCTACCGACTTTAGGTGTAAGGGTTAACGTTAGAACATTATTTGCAATCTAAAACAATAGCGTGTCTATCTTCGATAACTTCTAAGTAAGCAGGAAGTCTTTACAAAACGCATTAAGGATATTCAGGCTATACTTTAGACGTACTCTAGGTAGGGCTTCGCTGAGCTAATCGATCACGAATTCTTGCCGCACCTGGTGGAGTTCACATAGTCCAGCATGATGCAAACTGAAGATTTGTGACAGTGAGGATAAAAGTGTTCCTTCTCATCTGCTGTCGAAAGGTAGTCAAGTCCTAGACTAAGTCGATTGCGGTATGATCGCATCCATCGCACAAAACTTCCATTCTGTATGTGTCAGATTCCGCCCAGCGCCAAAGTGGTTACAGTGTAAAGAGTAGCATACCACAATCCATTCTTGTTCAAGTCTGGGTATCGACCTTTCCATGGGAAACTTAGGCATGTGTCTGCGCTTGGGCACTCTTCGGTGTGCCAAAGCTCATCCCCCTCAACCAAAGACTTCCAATGATTAGCTTGCGCCAGCAGTTTCCTTCCGTTCCAATATGACTTTGCATGCATCAACTAGGCGAACATCCTCGCGCTCAGCTTCTGCCTGGCGACAACGGCCTGTTGAATCCACCCTGCCGGTTCATGTACTGCCTCGCCTCCATCGTCTTGTCCCTCCTGACGCCGTAGTTCCTGTCGTTCCCGGGGACTTTTTGGTTTTGAGTCGACTTGAAGCCCGTAAAGCCCATCATCTTCTTCATCTGCCATGTGTCCTCGTCCATGTCCTCGGGCTTCTGCACCTCTTCCTTCATTTCCACATCTGGCGTCTCTTCTTTCTTGACGGGCTCTTCGGGTGCGCGGGCAGGCTTGACGGGACCGCCACGGCCTTCACGGGGAGGAAAGTCGGATCTGCGGGGGCCACTGGGTGCTGATGCACCGCCGCGAGGACCCCGAGGCGCATCGAAGCGGTCGCGGTCGTGGTTGTGGTTGCCGCCTCTGCCTCTGCCTCGGCCTCGTGAATCACGTGGGCCGTCTCTGTCGCGCTCATCTCTTCGGATAGGTGATCGTGATCTGTAGCGATTGTCGCGCCGGCCGCCGCGCTCGGGACGTGGGCTGCGCGATCGATTGCGGCGGTCGTTGTGCATCTCGCGGTTGCGGTCTTCTCGTGGCTCGCGTGTCTCACGACGGCGGTCGCGTGGTCGCTCGCTGTCTGACATTGTGGTGTTGTAGGTGTGAAGTGACTGAAGTTGTGGTGTTGAAGAAGTTTGGAATCTGGGAAAGAACATTTGGGAGCCTACGCCAAGTGATGTTGGCGCTAGTGCGAACGATGAAAGCGTAACGCTCACCATAGCTCCGGGTCCTTACACATCACCAACTGATAGACCGTCAACGACTCTACGATGCAGTTCTCTATAGCGACCCTTGCCTCTCTGGCATGGACAGCATCAGCCGCCCGCTTCCTCCTCCAAGTCCCACCAACGGGCCTGCTCAACCCGTCCACACTTCCCTCCACTACTCACGCAACCCTCCAAAGCAACGGACCACCACTCGATGCCTACCTCACTCGCTCCAATACCTTCAACTTTGCCAATGTCAGTGCAGGGTCTTACTTGGCTACCGTACATTGCCGTGACTACCTGTTCGAGCCACTACGAATAGACGTGACCCTGGAAGAGGCCGTCGAGGGCAGCGGCGAGACGAAGGAGGTCGTTAAGGCATGGCAGACATTCTCGGGTAATGAGTGGGACAACAAGGGAGAGTCGAGAGGAGAGGGCGGTAATGGACTTGTGATTGAGGCGCGGCCTGTAGGAACCAAGTTCTTCTACCAGGAACGGACTGGCTGTGAGTAGACATGATATTGATGGCATTGCACAATCGCTGACCATACACAGTTTCGCCCATATCCTTCTTGAAGAACCCAATGATCCTCATGGCAGTCGTGTCCATGGGCTTGATGTTCGGCATGCCCAAGTTGATGGAGAACAGTACGTTATCTGCACCTCCCACTCGAATGATAGCTGACTTGTGCATAGTGGACCCAGAGATGAAGGAAGAGTTCGAGCAAATGCAGAAGAACGGCGTGCTCGGATCAGGCAATACCGACACCGCATCGCAGATACAGAACTTCGACCTTGCCTCGTGGATGGCTGGGAAGACAGATACGAAGAAGAGCCCGGAGCCTGCTGGGCCAGCAAAGTTGCGATGAAGAGAGCGTGTATATTGATTGTGAAGAGCTTTGGGTAGGCGTACGATAGATCATCACAACGAGGTCAACAAGTGTACGTTGTTTTCCACTTTTGCTGTCTATGTGACACCCACCTTCACTCCGTTTGCATTTCGTTGCGCGTGACGTAGTTGCATGTGCTTTAGCCATTGGGCACAATCTCTTCTCCTCACTACCAAACCTTGCGCAACAACAAATTTTGCTTGTAGCTAACAATTACCTTTTTTCGCTAGTATATAAGCTCAAATATTCTACATTCTCTCATAAAGCAATACCCCACCCTCGTACAAAAATGATAGGGTCGCCCTGTGGATGAGTAGTACTTGGTGTGTGATTTACTTTATTTTTTGCTCTTATTGTCGTCAGTTTAGATCATGGGTTCGAGCACGCGCTCCGCCGGTTGCAAGTTTCCTACCTTTTTGGTCAGTATGTGTTGGATCTTCGATTACTGCGTGCGATGACGTCTCATGTATAGCTAAAGACTTGTAGCCACATATTTTTAAGAACCACACAGTGTCCATACTCAATGCGTATTTCTAGGAAGTATGAAAGATGACACGGCAGCGAGAAGATTGTCAATCGCGGCACACGACTATTACAGTCTCAAGATAACTTATTGTCGGCTTCTGGATAGTCTGGGACCTTGCAACAATTCTCTGTGAGATTCAATCGTATAACTCCAGCCTGCACTGTTGTGTCATTCCTATGCACTCAAACGTGCACTGTACACCAACCAGGCCCCTTGCCCTTCTTCTCTTGATCCCGCTTAGCAATACTTTCCACATTCAGCACCGTGCCCTCCCTCGCACTCTTCTCCAACTCCTCTTTTTTCACTCCACATTGCGCACTATACGTCGCCTTGTTCCTCGTACACCCCCTCTCCCAAAACATATTCTCGCCCCAACAACTGCTGCCCACGAGCTCAATCACCAGCACCGAGACCACTAGCCCCGTTGTCGTGGCGATCAGCTGTAAGCTGTTCATATGTGCCTTGGGCAGCACAATGATGACGACTGACATCAGCATGCGATAGACAAGACGCGTTTCTTTGCGGACGCGCTGGTGTGGGATCTTGCGGTGCGTGTGCGTGAGTGCAATGATGGAAAGGCAGAACAGACTGATGCCGAGGCCGCCACAGTAGAACCACTGCAGGCCATCCGAGATGTGGTCTTCGCTGCGGGGTATAAAAGTCTCGAAAAGGCTGTCGACAGGAGCATCGGGGCAGTCGTGGGCGCGGACAAGGACGGCAAGAGCGGAGGCGGACAGCACAAAGGACATGATGAACGGGAGGTGGATGGAAAACCATGTCAGTGCTGTTGGTAGTACGTTAGCGTATAGTCCCCTAATTTTAGAGATGCGTACTTACCAGAGACAACGTGCCGTCGAATGGCGTGTGTATGCAAATTGAACGAGTCGATTTCGAAGTAAATCCAGTTGAACGCAAAGGCCTGCACCAGTCCCAGGACCGCTTTTCCAAAGAACGCATTGATACCGAACTCCACATTACTCTGGTATAGCAAGCCAAGAACACAGCTGCCAAAGACTAGCGTGACAAATGCGTTCGTGCGCTCGATGCGGTGCTCGATATTCGTGCCGGGGAAGAACTCGAAACGCTCCCTCAGACTCTTCGGAAGGATCTTCGCCATCGCCGCACTGGGACGCTGCACAAAGATCAGGAGCATATTGCCGAAGAGATCGAACGCGATAGCGACCCAGATGAGACCTTGTTTCTCAGGCTCTTCAATGTGAATGCTGCCGATCCAGAGTGCGGCGGGAATTATCATGATGAGTGCGTTGGCGACCATGCTACCGCGTACCATGGGGATAGTGTAGGCATACCAGCACAGGCTGACCGCTAGGAAGAGTCGAGCCGCGAGGTAGAACGCGACCAACGGGGTGTAGGTGTGCTCGAATGCCGACGCCATGTTAGTTGTGAAACCAAGCAGACACGTCAGGATGAAAAGAACGCTCATACGACGCAGGACGTCGTCGCTGTCAAACCACGATATTAAAATGCTGATGTCGGACCTGAGATTATGTATACGAAGTCAGTGTATGTCTCGCATGCACTTCGCACAACTACTGACCAGAATTTCCAACCCATGATGAACGTGATGACGAAACGCAGAAGTGATTCGCCAGTAGGATGTTCGGCCGCCGAATCTCCAGTAATCGCGATGATGCCCACGTAGAAGAGATCGATAAACAGTTCGTAACTGGCAACTTCCTGAGCTTCCTTCGCGCGCCAGAGCAGCCCTTTGTGAAAGTACTGCCGCACAATCGGCTTCTCGTAGAAGTGCATAAAGCTCCCGAGTTTACGCTCAGCTTTCCACATGTCCTTGTCGAAAGTGGATCCTCCGGATGAAGAAGCAGCATCAGAGCTAGCGTCGTGGGTACGTAGGTGAGCGGAGTATCCATACTTGGAAAAGTTGGCGTCGAGTTGTACGGCATGTTCACTTATCATGTGCAGTTCGTGAGACAGCGCGTCCATTTCGCGAATCACGCGTTCAAACTCGTGGGCGACTTCGCCGTGCTCTTCTTTGAGCTTGTTATGTTCTTCCTCATGGTAGGCGTGAGTGTGGCGCAGAGCTTCGATCTTGATGGTCAGCATGGATTCAAGCTTGGGAAGCAGATTGCAGAGCTTACATGCTCGGAGCTTCCATGAATGACGAGATCAAAATCGTCCTTCTCGTCCGATCCACTCAGCGTCTTTCGCAGGTTGTTCGCTTCATCCGGAGAATGCGCAACGTGCACTTTCCGTCCATTAGGCAGATGCAGTAACCGCCGTACTCTTTTTCCAGAATGTCCATGTAGGTGCGGGTGATGGTGAGGATGTTGGCTGGTTGGTGTGTCCGAACCAAGGAGTGTTTGCGGAGTGTCTGACATCTTCGCGCTCCCAAAGGCTATCGTGAAGCTGAAGGTGAGCAGCGACGAGGTTCCGCGAGGTATATAAGATCGCCGTACATTAGCTACAACTCATTCGGGCCCCACTCCGCCTGTAACGAGATGGAGGGCTTACACTTTGTTGTGCTTGGCACTGCAATGATTGGGTGGTTTGGATAAAGCAAGTGGTGAATAAGCCGGGCGGCATGCGTGTTGGACCTAGCGTCGAACTAGTTTCAGGGTCCATAATGGCGATGCAGTCGAGGGTGAAGTGTTAATTTTGCCATGAGCACAAGCACAAGTATACGTAAAGACGTTCAAATCTAGACTGGCGCTGCTCTTGGTTTGGGTAAAAGACATGTCATCATGATCTGATCCGCAGGAGCCTTGAGCTCTCGACGACCAGATATCAGGGTTGGCTTTGAGTTTAGTCGGGTCTTACCGTATGAAATGCGCAAGCTTTTGCCGAGGCGGCTAGGGATGTGAGCAGTCAGCAAGACGTTCTGATCGCAAATGCTTTGGTGCATGCCGACCTTACGCTACTGATCTTGCAGCCAGAGAGGGGTGCGGCAAGATCTCTTTGCTCCGCTTGTTCTGATTCGCTGGCGAAAGTTGTACGCGATTGAATTGCATTTCCTTGGTGAACATGCTCATGGACTTCTTGCTGTATGACCAAAGTGCAATCGATCGACTGGAATCTAGTCCCGTGCCAGAGGAAGATTTCGACTTCGCATGGTCGGTCATTCAACCCATGATCTTTGTTTTCACATCTCATCGTCCTTAGCTCGATAGACTTTGTAAGTGTTGAGGTACAACACCTAAATATATTGTGCCCATAAGTTTCACGAGACTGCTGCCTTAGTACGACGAGTCTCGAACTACGGGCTTTCCACTCGTTGAGCCGCAGGACAACGTATTTCTATTGACTCTTAAAGAGATTGATTGACCACCAAACAACCCACCACAGCCGAAAAGCTTCCAATGCCAACAAGTAGTTGCAGGGAGGACTGCTTCGCATTGGAAAGGCTTTGGCGCTGGGAAACGAGGTTCCTGAGAGCGTTGAAGGTACAACAAGCTGGTCACCGATTCAGTCCAGAAGCCGTCTGAGAACGCCGAAGCGTCCCTGGGCAACACCAGTTCAATGATGAGACCTGCATATTTCAACATCAGTCATGATCATGGTGCAATCAACCGCTTGGGGTGCATGTCAGTATCACCTGGTCACACAGAACGACGGTCGTGAGATTTCGTGTTATTCATTCCCATGTATGCTGACGCTATGCTCGTGCGAGTTCAATGCCGAAAAAGTGCCACGCTCAACGCGCGCGCAACAAACATCTCCCAGCATCCGCGCCCAGACTCCATTACTCGCATGAAGTCGTCCCGCTATCCAATGCTTGAAAGCCTTTTTTGTGTGTATCATGTCCAATCGAAATATTGACGTCGAAAAGTTCGTGATGGCGTTGGCGAGAAGCTGTTGGCGTTTGTCAGTGACTGATTTGCGTGGTGGGGCAAGCATACAAACCGAAATACGAAAGACAGCCGCCCAACGAACGGGACAATCTAGTCATCCTTCATCTCGTCATCGGGGTCAACGAAGTCCTCGTCGTCGTCCTCCTCCTCGTCCTCGCCCAGCTCCTGATTGGCCTTCGCGAAGTCGATGTTCTTGCCGCGGGTGCGGGAGCCGATGACGTTGGCGGTGTCGATCTGGTCCATGTTATCCTCATCGGGTTCCTCCTCTGCTCGTCTGTTAGTTCGAATGTTTGGGCTTGCGTTGTTTACGCAGCATACCTTCGACGGGCTACGGATGTGTTAGCTGGTTGCGCAACGACGGCTGAACTGCGTGCAGAAAGACGTACCTGCTCCTCGGCGCCGGACTCGTCGCTGGAGTCCTCGTCCATGGACTCTTGCATCATCTCGACTTCCTTGCCCTTGCCCTTGTCGGACTCTTGGACACCTTGCGGGTTGGTGTTCTCTGGCTGAGCAGACATGGTGGCGGTAGTTTCGTAGAGGTTTGAGTGCTTGAGTTCGCGTGCGATTGAAGAGTCGGAGTGTTGTGAGTTCGTGGTATTGTGAAGTGGGGTGGAAGACGGTGAAGGTGAGCGCGAGGCTTGCCATTTCTTCGAGATGCTGCTAACTGAAAGAAGAACAAGCAGCTTGATCACCCCGCCAACGCGCTTGCCTCGCCAAACATGGGACAATTGGTTGACAGCCTTGACAGGCTGACAGCTGTCGACAAGGAAATAGTACGATGCAGAATAACACGCTTCTTTTGCAAACCGTGGTCATGAATGAACCCAGATAATTTTTACGCAACAGCATGTTGTTCCTGTTCGCGCTGTAGTTCGACACGTCGAAGATAAATGAACTGGGCTACAAAGCTCCCTTGTAATGAGCAACCACAGGCTGCATGTTGAATGTTTGTTATCCACATTGTAATGGCCAACTTTTCCAGGACCGATCCAGTATCTATGATTCCTACCAACTCTGCCAACATCAAATCGTTTCCGTAACTCGTCCTCGCCAGCCAGTACACACACCCTCTAGTGATGGAAAAGCCTGATGTGCTGCTCCACGAATGTGATGTCCAGCTTCTCCGCAGTCTCAAACACTGCTCCATCGTTCTGACTTCCTGTAGGCGCAGCAATGTACTTGGCACCGCTCCTGTGAGCCCTGAAGACGTTGTCGATGAAGGGGAAGAACGCGTCTGAGCTGACAGCGACGCCTTCCATCTTGGAGAGCCACTCCTTGCGCTCTTGAGCGGTGAACGGCTCTGGGACCTGGCCTTCGTCGAAGAACGCCTCGAAGTCGTCGCGCTCGATGCCTGCCTCTGGCACGAGGCCGGAACACAGCAGATCGATCGCGTTCGATTTGTTTGGCCGCTTGGTGCCCTTCTTGAAGTTGAGGCCGAGGGTGCGCGAGTGGAATCGCATCCACCAATTGTCGGCCTTGTCACCCGCAAGTCGAGTGCAGTGAATACGCGCTGGAAGTTATTAGACAGTGCTACAGAGCGAGGGATATGACAAGACTTACACTGCTGACCGGCACCAAGGCCGATGATCTGGCCGTTCAGTGCATAACATACACTGTTTGACTGGGTGTACTTGAGGGCAATAGTTGCAACCGTCAGGTCTCGCTGCGCTGACTCGGGCAGAGCACTGCTGTTCTTGGGTACGATGACGTGGTTGAAGGTGTCTGAAGGCACAATCTTGGCATCATTGCGGTGCTGCTTGAGGGTGATGCCGTACACAGTCCGCGTCTCCTCAGTCGCTGGTACGTACTCAGGATCCATTTGAAGTACCAAGTACTTTCCACCCTTCTTCTTCTTGAGGATCTCGAGTGCCTCTGCTGTGTATCCTGAAGCAATGACACCGTCCGAGACTTCGCGGCTGATGATCTTTGCTGTGGGGAGCTGCACCTTGTTAGTATGATTTTCCTCCGAAGGACTCATCTACCTTACATCGACCTCATGCGATAGAGCAATCATGTCGCCGAAGCTTGACATCCTGTCTGCACCACGCGCCCTGGCATATGCTTGCGCCAGACCTGAGTTCTCTATGCCCTCAATATCGTCGACCATGTATACTTTTCGCTCAACGTCGCTCAGCGGCACACCAATGGCAGCACCGGCAGGCGAGACGTGCTTGAAGCTCGCTGCGGCCGGGTAGTTGAGTGCCTGGCTCAGCTCCTGCACCAGCGGCCACGCATTGAGCGCATCCAGCAGGTTGATGTATCCAGGTGCGCCGCACAGCACCTTGAACGGAAGTGGCTTGTCGGGCATCGAGACGGTCGCAGGCTTCTGGTGGGGGTTTGCGCCATATCGCAGAGGGAGGAACTGGTCTCCATCGGCTGCGTACTTCTTGCGGAAGAATTCTGAGATAGCGCTGTCGTATGTGGCTGTCTGCTCGAATGCCTTCAGCGCGTATCGCTGCTTGCTACGCTCTGAGACCTCGCCGTCTTTCTTGAGCTCGGTCAGGAGATCATGGTAGTCGTTGGGGTCGCTAATGATGGTGACACGCGCGTGGTTCTTCGCCGCAGCCCTGAGCAGGGTGACACCGCCAATATCGATCTCCTCCACTGCCTCTGGGATTGTGACGTTGATCCTCGCGACCGTCTCGGAGAAAGGATAGAGGTTGCAGACAACAAAGTCGATCTTGTCTATGCTGTTCGCTGAGAGGTCCGAATCGTCGGAGTCGAGGTTGCGCGCCAGAATGCCTCCGTGTACCGCAGGGTGGAGTGTCTTGACGCGGCCGCCGAGCATCTCAGGCGCCTTGGTGATGGCGGACACATCTTCGACGGGGAAGTTGGCCTGGCGGATCATCTTCGCCGTACCGCCAGAGGCGAGAAGCCGGACACCGCATTCGTGCAGTCCCTTTGCCAGGTCAAGGAGACCTGTCTTATCGTAGACCGAGATGATCGCTCGTCGAGTCAGCACGTGGTACAGCCTCATGGCGCAATGCCCATACCAGTTTTTTGGCCTGCCATTGTGACAAGTGAATCCTCAGATCTTCAGCGAATGTTTCCAGGAAGGTGTTTTGCGAAGACCGCGGTTTCGTGGGAGTATTTTTGTTTCGGGCCTCCACGTCATACCCCGCCAAAAGCCGATGATCGGGAAGGCGCGGTCGCTCAACCTTCTTGCATGTGGTGCGAAGTGCTTCAAAAGTCCATCACGCTCAGCAACTCTGGAAAAGAGCTCGTGCCATCATAGTCTTTCCTCATCTGCAGACATGATAGTGTCTGTTTTAGCTTGGTGTGAGCCTGTATCTCCCCAAGACATCGACGAATCGTCGTAGCCCAGCATCGACATTATTTGCGATGCGGCCTCGGTTCTGACATCGTCCTGTTTGACTTCGATGCCAACAATCGTAGTTTCCTACTTTCCCAGCGTCAGAAAATTAGAGCTTCAAGAGCTTCAATGAAACGATATTGTCAATTCTGAGCATTGCCTCGTCGCCCACCTTCGCGTAGACTTCAAAGTTGTTGACGGCCTCCTGCTTACCATCGCAAGCCATTATCTCTCGAGATCACCCTCACCTACCGCACAATGTCTGTGCCAACGAATACTCAAGACATCATTAGCAGCCTCAAAACCGTCCTCGTCGAACTCAATTCGCATCCCTACCCCGAGGTCGCGTGTCCACCGAAAGTGCCGAAGAGAGCGTCCGTAGCTCTCATCCTTCGTATACAACCGAACAATGCGCATTGGCCTGACACGTCAGAACACTTGCCAACCAGACGTCGTCGTTCCTCTGCCGCTTCCAGTAGTAAGCTGAGTTTCAAAGACGAACTAGATGCTTTCTTTCAGCAGGACTGGGTGAAGCATGGCGACCCAGAGATACTGTTCATCAAGCGGGCAGCTCGAATCGGCGACAAGTGGAACGGACATGTCGCTCTCCCAGGCGGTAAGCGCGATCCCGAGGATGAGGACGATGCAGTTACAGCTATGAGAGAGGCATTGGAAGAGGTTGGTATAGATCTGGGCCATGACAATGCGATAGCAGTGGGCAATCTACCCCAGCGTATCGTGACTACAAGCTGGGGGAAAGTACCGCAAGTCTACCTAGGGCCACCCATTACGATGGTTTGCTAATACACTCAGACTCATGGTCCTCTGTCCCTACATCTACCTCCTCACCTCGCCCGCCTACCCATCCCAACGCCTCCAACCCACCGAAGTCGCCTCATCGCACTGGGTACCCCTTCGCGCGCTCCTCAACCCCTCTCTCCGAACACACGAATTTGCAGATGTGAGCGCACGTCTAGCAAAGTCTGAGCTCGGCATAAAGCGCTGGTTCCTGCAAGCCATGCTCAGCAAGATGATGTTCGCGGCCATACATCTTGTTCCCTCCAACTCTACCTCATGCGCCATGATACCAGACTTTGTGAATGCAGCGCCGCCCAGATCAAGCAGACTAGGACAGTTGCAGGACACGCTGATGGGCTTGGATGGTGGGGCGAGGGACATAAAGCCGCCATTGTTACTGTGGGGTCTTACATTGGGAGTGGTGAGCGATTTGTTGGAACATCTGCCACCCCATGACGCGCTGGAGCTGTGGACGTATCCAACCTTCACGAGCTGGGACGTCAGATTCGTTATGTGGGCTATGTCGTACCGCTTCAGGAAGCAGAAAGCTCTGGAGATGAGCACGCAGACTACAACAAGCAGTTCAGATCCGGACCAACCGCCCGTACAAGATCTCCAGGGCCTGGGAAGCGAAGGAGTTGGCAGTCTTTACGATGAGAAGCCTGGTGAGGTTGGCATTGCTGGTTTAGGTGTTGGGCGAGGCTGGGGACAGACGGGTAGGGCGAAGATGATTGCAAGAGGCGCAGCTGTGAACTCGATGCTTGAGGGGTACTATCCCATTGTCAGGAAGGCGGTGGCTACGGCACTCGCTGGCAGGATAGGCATTGTCGCTTTGCTGGCATTCGTAGCATGGCGGAGACTTAGAAATGGTAGATGAAGCTTGCTTCGTTCAAGAGGTAGAATTACTGTATGCAATAGACTCCTGTCAAAGACCGGGAGGTACACAAGTGCTAAACATTTCACGAATTTATCGGATAAGACTAACATCTTCGACCAGCCAGGAAATACAGTTGCAGTATTGCCGAAGACTGTTCTTTCAGCACTTGAAGACATTTTTTTTCATTACCAGCATGGCAGGATTGCTTCCTATGTTTCCCAGAGCCACACACAAGCGTATCTCAATTGCCATTTCTGGAGTATGTTGCGAGTGAACTATCCAATCACAATGGTCGATGCTGGAGGTGCTGGCCAATTATGGCCCCTCCATAAAAGACGAACCTCGGCCAGGCACATCTGCAGGGTCTTTCAGGGCATGGATTTGATTCGTCTGAGACCGTCCGGAGTTTTTAGCGATGTCCAGCAACCTCGAACACTTTCTCGAACACTTTTTTGAGCAATTGCTGGTAGTGTATTAAAAATGGATGACTGCTAAAGGCACATGGCATTCTCAAAGTGCATGTCTGCAAAATATGGATGACGACGGCTTTTTGTTGAGCTGAGAAAGCGCGTTCGGCAGAGCTGTATGCAGCCAACTCTAGGCGGGCCCATGGAACGACACAGATGCAGACCGTGGCTCAAACAGGCGGTCTGCCTGCCGACCAGTGCCTTGATACTCGCCAAGACATCGGCTGGAATTGATCGACCGAAAGCCAGATGTAAAATGCGGGACAGGTCGATGCGCCTGGGTGGATGAGTCCACTCCACAGTTTTCTCGCGGTGCGTGCTGGCGCTCAATATGAAGGTGGAGTGGCGATATCAGGACGCACTGGCAGAAAGTTATTCCCATTGAAGTTAGACCGGAGGTTTGAGAGTGATGGTCAGCGAACTGGCTGTGTGGTACCACGGTAGAAAGGGTAGGAGCGAACGTGCACCCTAGTCTGCCCGATCAAGGGTCCGACCGCCTCGAGCACTGTCTTTGATTTAAAAATTGTGTTGTCCCGCCGCACATCCTCTCCTACAGTTCTTCTCGAAGACCTCTCACTCACCCACTCACTCGAGTAGCTGGTCCTCCTCTTGCTTGTGCTGCCGCAGCAAAGCCAATCTTTGAGCTCAACACCTCGACCTGCGCCTCAACAAAATACCAGACGCCACCTCATAGCTCCAACCCCCACCGCAGCGTACGCTTTTGCAGACATTGGCGATATCCACCCATAATATTCACATCATGGCAACCACCACCGCTCGCCAGCAGGCTCCTATCATGAAGCGGAACATCACCGCAGAGTCTTCTCCTTCCACCCACAACAATTCGCCCTTCGACTCCGCAGCGAACTCGGCGTCGAACACCTCCCTTTCGTCGATGGACGAGAGCCCGACAGAGCCCAAGAAGAACAACGGTGTCCTTCTTGACGGATACGGTAACGACTTCGAGATCCCCGACTACACCATCAAGCAGATCCGCGATGCTATTCCCAAGCACTGCTTTGAGCGATCTGGTCTCCGTGGCCTCGGCTACGTTGCCCGCGACATCGCCTCGCTTGCTGTCACTTTCTACATCTTCCACAACTACGTGACGCCCGAGACAATCCCCTCGACCGCTGTTCGCGCTGGCCTCTGGGCGGCATACACTGTGATCCAGGGCCTTTTCGGTACTGGCCTCTGGGTTCTTGCCCACGAGTGTGGTCACCAGTCGTTCTCGCCTTCAAAGGTGCTCAATGACACTGTTGGCTGGTTCTGCCACTCTGCCCTCCTTGTCCCGTACTTCTCATGGAAGATCTCCCACGGCAAGCACCACAAGGCCACCGGCCACATGGAGCGCGACATGGTTTTCGTACCAAAGACGAGGGAGGTTTACGCTTCGCGGGTCGGCAAGCTTATCCACGAGCTCGACGAGCTGACCGAGGAGACGCCCATTGCTACTCTTCTGCACAGCATCGGTCAGCAGCTCGCTGGATGGCCCCTGTACATCATCATGAACGTTACCGGCCACAACCACCACGAGCGTCAGCCCGAGGGCAAGGGCAAGGGCAAGCAGAACGGCCCAGGCGGCGGCGTCAACCACTTCTTCCCCTCCAGCCCTCTGTATGAGCGCAAGGACGAGCACCTCATCCTGCTCAGCGACCTCGGCATCGCCATCACCTTCGCTGCTCTTGCGTGGGTTGGCAAGACTTTCGGCTTTGCGAACCTGTTCGTCTGGTACATCATCCCGTACCTGTGGGTCAACCACTGGCTCGTTGCCATTACCTTCCTCCAGCACACCGACCCTACCCTGCCTCATTACGACGCCAGCACCTGGACATACACTCGCGGTGCCGCTGCGACCATCGACCGCGAATTCGGCTTCGTCGGACGTCACCTCCTCCACGGCATTGTCGAGACCCACGTCCTCCACCACTACATCTCCACGATCCCCTTCTACCACGCCGACGAGGCTTCAGAGGCCATCAAGCCCGTCATGGGCAGGCACTACCGCTCCGACACCGAGGGTGGCCCCATCGGTTTCCTCAAGGCGCTGTGGAAGAGCGCTCGTTGGTGCCAGTGGGTAGAGCCATCGCTGGGGGCGACAGGCGAGGGAAAGGGCGTACTGTTCTTCCGTAACCACAACGGTCTTGGTGTACCTCCTCAGAAGATTCAGGCTCCGGTTGCGAAGCCCGTAGCGGGCAAGGGCGCGAAGATGGAGGTTGGCCCTGAGAGCGACATCGAATAGGCGATGATATGATATTACGACGTGGACCAGACCATTGTGTCCACTGACGGCGTTGGATTCTCTTTTTTTCCTTTTTTGGTGCGGGCGCTTTAGAGCGATAGACAAACATGTGATTTTGCGCACATGGTTACTGGCGTAGATAATGGAGCGCAAGGCTCGTGGGCGGTTTGCAGGATGATGCACAACTTGACAGATCAAAAACCTCATGACTATTCAACAATTGCTTATCATGTACGTGCCGTGTGGTCCGTAAATGTCGTCCACACGGTGAAGCCGCACGAAGCCGGGAAGCACACATGTGACACATCAAGCATCGATTTCACGCCTCTTGCACAATCATGACGAGAATGCACATTGGCGGCGGTCGGAGCCTTCTGCTTAGCAACACAATGCAACGATCACTACGGGTGGTAGGATATTTCACGGCGAGTTGGAAGTACATTGCCACTGCGTCTTGAGGGCAAAACCTGCTCTCGAAGAGACTTTTGAGCTCTCATCTCGGAACTTGAAGTGAGAGCCACCGCGAAAGCAATCTTGCGTTTAGTACCCTTGTATGTCCTGAAGGTTCACACAAAAGGTACAAGCACCTCTGTGATGAATTACTACATGGATTCCCACCTACAGATGTCTTCACAAATGGATAGAGCACAAAGTATGTCGCAGCAGGTTGGTAAGGAAAACGACGTCCTTGGTCGAAAGACCTCATCGGTTCCAGCTACCTCGCATTTACTATAGGATCGCGCAATAGAGGATGTTACTGTGAAGAAACCATAATACCCTACAATAAATGCGTCCAGATGAGTAAAGAGGAAGAAGAAGCGGCGGGCGCAGAAATGGTTTTGGGCAGTCTGAGCAGGAGCCAATCACGGGCCGGTGATTCCCCATTAGAACGGCGCCGCCAAGTCCAAGGCGTAGGACATATCGAGAACGTCAATGTGAACAGCCACTCCCACCCAAACCACGAGCTTCACAATGCTGCGGCAACACATTGCTCGGTCGCTGAAGAGGCCTGCGCTGCGTGCGGCCTTCAATGGCAGCCGGGCATTTTCTGCGTCGGCCATGCGCAAGGCAGAGGTCGAGTTGACTATAGGTTTGTGCCACTTGCCATTGCGGCCGACGCTGAGTGCTGACGGGTTTCACAGATGGAAAGCAGGTTAAGATTGAAGGTACGCGAGACCACGAAATGACGACGAAGCTATAGACCCGAATCTGACAATAGGAACAGCGGGCGCCGCCCTCATCCAGGCCTGCGAAAAGGCGGGCGTAACGATCCCGCGCTACTGCTACCACGAGAAGCTCATGATTGCGGGGAGTTGTCGTATGTGTCTGGTCGAGGTCGAGAGGGCGCCCAAGCCCGTGGCGTCGTGTGCGTGGCCGGTGCAGCCAGGTATGGTGGTCAAGACAGACTCGCCGCTCGTCCACAAGGCCCGCGAGGGCGTCATGGAGTTCCTTCTCGCCAACCACCCGCTCGACTGCCCCATCTGCGACCAGGGAGGCGAGTGCGATCTCCAGGACCAGTCGATGCGATACGGCGGCGACCGGGGGCGATTCCACGAGATGGGTGGCAAGCGTGCGGTTGAAGACAAGAACGTGGGCCCTCTGATCAAGGTAGGATACGCTTTCTTGGAGGCAAGACGTGTGCTGACATGCGGCAGACTTCGATGAACAGGTGCATTCACTGCACGCGCTGCGTACGCTTCTCCAACGACATTGCCGGCGCCCCCGAATTTGGCTCCTTTGGCCGTGGCAACGACCTCGAGATCGGTACCTACATCGAGACCGCCCTCGACTCTGAACTGTCTGGCAACGTCATCGATCTTTGTCCCGTCGGCGCCCTCACATCGAAGCCATACGCATTCAAGGCCCGCCCATGGGAACTGTACAAGACAGAGACAGTCGACGTCCTTGACGGCCTGGGTTCGAACATCCGCGTCGATTCCCGTGGTCTGCAAGTCATGAGGGTGATCCCACGGATGAACGATGACATCAACGAGGAATGGATCAACGACAAGACCCGGTTCGCCTGCGACGCCCTCAGCACACAGCGCCTGGTCAACCCTCTTATCCGCACCGAAGGCCAATTCGCCCCCGCCACCTGGGAGCAGGCTCTCGTGGAGATCGGCAACGCCTACAAAAAGATCGCGCCTAAGGGCAACGAGTTCAAGGTTGTCGCTGGCCACCTCGTCGAAACTGAGACGCTCGTCGCTGCGAAGGACCTTGCCAATAAGCTTGGGTCAGACAACTTGGCTCTTGACCAGCCCGGTGGCAGCCAGCCCATCGCACACGGTATCGATCTACGATCGAACTACTCCTTCAACTCGAAGATCTCTGGCGTCGAGGAAGCCGATGTTCTTCTTCTCATCGGAACTAACCCGCGACATGAAGCTGCTGTACTCAATGCACGCATTCGGAAGCAATGGCTGAGGTCCGATCTCGAGATCGGTCTCATCGGCGAGGACTTTGAGAGCACATTCGAGTACACGAAGCTCGGAGCCAACGCCAATGACCTGAAGACAGCTCTCACTGGAGAATTCGCAAAACTGCTCCAGGGTGCGAAGAAGCCCATGATCATCGTTGGAAGTGCCGTTGCCGAGAGCCCGGATGCGAAGTCTTTCTTCGAGCAGATCGGTTCTTTTGTTGAGAAGCACAAGGCCAGCTTCCAGACGCCAGAATGGAATGGCTACAATATCCTTCAACGAACGGCATCACGAACAGGTGCTTACGATGTTGGCTTCACAGTACCTTCGCCTGAGATCGCAAACACAAAGCCCAAGTTTGTATGGCTACTCGGCGCAGATGAGATCGACGAGGCCGACATTCCCAAGGACGCTTTCGTCGTTTACCAGGGTCACCACGGCGACAAGGGCGCGCAGCTTGCCGACGTCGTTCTCCCCGGTGCTGCTTACACTGAGAAGTCTGTGACATACGTCAACACCGAAGGCCGTGTACAGATGTCGCGTGCCGCTGTCGGCCTGCCAGGTGCTTCAAGAGAAGACTGGAAGATCATCCGAGCAGCGTCCGAGTACTTTGGCGCGGAGCTACCGTACGACGATGTCGAGCAATTACGGGATCGCATGGTGGAGATCTCACCAGCGCTACGGAGTTACGACTTAGTTGAGCCTGTTTCATTGCCGGGCTTGAGCAAGGTACAGTTGGTGGATAACAACAAGGGCGCGACAGCGTCGGGTGCGCCTTTGAAGAAGCCCATTGCGGACTTCTTCTTCACAGATGTCATTTCGAGAAAGTAAGTCATGGCGGCTCATCTTCATGTAAGGGAAGTGCTAACATGTTTCAGTTCACCGACAATGGCTCGCTGCTCGGCGGCGAAGGCGGAGAAGAACCCAAAGACCAACTTCATGGCACCAGGAGAGCCTTACCCACAAGTCGCATATGGCCCTACAGTAACGGCGGCAGCCAACATATAAACAGAGTCAGCTGATCATAGATGGGCGGAGAAGCATTTGGAGTTTTTTGTACATAGGTCGCAAGATAGCTTTCTGCATTGTAGCATGCACTTTGAACGGTACATGCGAACCTGAGTTTCTGAATAACAGAGATTTCGAAGAAGGCTCATGGTTCAATTTCGTGATGATTGCTCTACGGTTTCCTGGGGCACGCGAGCAGCATTGTTCAAACATGTGGCAAAGACGGAACAGTTCGTGATGCCTACAAGTGTAGTTAGATGATGATGTCTGAAAGCGAAATTTTGTCCCACCTGTCAAGCAATGTGCAAGCAATCTTAGCAATGATCCGGTGGCAACCAAGCCGTCAGCCAAGGCGCGCTAAGGCTTGAATTTCTTCGTACAAGGAGCAAACACCCCTCTACAACGTTCCTTGAGCTTCATGAATTGACACCTCCTTCGACTACTGCTCACGATGTTTCTCGTCATGATCGTATCGATTACTCAATGACCCAGAAATATATCCTAGCCTTGCTTTTTCTGCCTCCGTCCGGTAGAGTGACGTAGCAAATACTTGCGTCGATCTTCGAACCTCGGCGCTCGTCGTACTTTTGATCACCAATTTCGGCGCTCAGTAGGTCCTGAAGGTTGACACAATAGTTGCGAGTCCCTTGGTAGCGATCTCCAAGATGCCTACTCTTGCGGTGGTGAACTTCAACATCGTGTGTGCCACGCTGGGTGGCTTTATCACGTTATTCGGCCTCGTGTCGTATCTATGCAAGGAGAAGTTTTATCTCTCAGAAGCCTGTAAGCTCTCTTACTTCAAAGATTTACTTTCGATACTAACATGTTCCAGTGATTTCTCTAGTCGCGGGCCTTATCTTCGGTCCAAATGCAGCACACTGGATCAGGCCCGAAGAATACGCATTACACGATGAGGAAATCTTACAGACCATTACGCTCTACTTTACGCGCCTCGTCTTGGGCGTACAACTTGTCCTGGCTGGTGTGCAACTTCCGTCCAAGTACTTGAAGAAGGAATGGAAATCGCTCGCATTACTCCTGGGCCCGGGCATGACTATCATGTGGATTTCTACGAGCCTGCTCGTCTTTGCCATGGTGCCGCACATCAATTTTCTACAAGCGCTAGCCGTAGGGGCATGCGTCACTCCTACGGATCCAGTTCTAAGTAACAGCATTGTCAAAGGCAAATTCGCAGACAAGAACATTCCGAAAGAGCTGCAGAGGATCGTTGTAGCGGAGAGCGGCGCGAATGATGGACTGGGATACCCGTTCTTGTTCTTGCCGCTGTACTTGATACAGCACGTTGGTGGAGGTGGGCTCGGATCGGATCACAGCGTCAAAAACGCGATTGGGCTTTGGTTTGGGGAGACGTGGGGATATACGATTATCCTGAGTGTGGTGTATGGGGCGGTGGTGGGGTGGCTCGCAAAGGAGTTGCTGCATTGGGCGGAGGAGAAGAAGTATGTTGATCGGGAGAGTTTCTTGGTGTTTGCCATTACTTTGGCGCTCTTCATTGTCGGCACCGTCGGCATGATCGGTAGCGACGACGTACTGGCATGTTTCATCGCCGGCAATACGTTCACCTGGGACGACTGGTTCCGCCTGGAGACCGAGGACGACTCTTTCCAGCCTACCATCGACATGCTCCTCAACGTAACCATCTTCATTTGGTTCGGCGCTGTGTGTCCCTGGGCTGAGTTCAGGAACAATACCGTCATCCCCATTTACCGCCTCGTACCCCTCGGTATCCTGGTGCTGATGTTCCGTCGTCTTCCCATCGTGTACACGATGCACAAGTTTATCCCCCAGATCGAACAGAAACGACAAGCGCTTTTCGTAGGCTTTTTTGGCCCCATCGGTGTTAGCGCAATCTTTTATTTATACATCAGCCTGGAGTTTCTCGACCTCGTCAAAGTCGACGGCGAAATCAGAGAAGACGCACAGTACCTCAAAGAAGTACTGAACGTAGTCATCTGGTTCCTCGTCATATGCTCAATCGTAAGTCCTCTATTTACTCTCCTACACCCTCCTCTAATCACCACCGCAGATCGTCCACGGGCTCAGCATCCCCATGGGAAAACTAGGCTTCTTCATCCCCCGCACCCTCTCAAACGTCCTCTCCACCGCCCGCTCCGACGACGACGAACCAGAAGCATTTCACGTCTCCGAGCGCGCCGACGAAATCGGGAATAGAATCCGACGACGCAATCGCATCTCGCACGAGCCTAGTGACACGCTGCCCCAGCGCGTGGCGCGCATTGGGAGATCGATTATTCCGTCCAGTCATAGCTCGGGGAGAGGCTCGAGAGCGACGTCCACGGCGCCGACGCCGCTGGCGACGGTTGTGACGGGCGCGCAGGCGGAGGAGGAGAGTAGGAAGAGGGATGGGGATGGGGAGGAGGTGGGGAGGCCGGAGGTGCAGAGGACGATTAGATTTCCTGATGAGGCGCCGGCGGTTGCTCAGTAGTTCGTAGTGCGGTTTCATGTAGTGAGATAGCGGGTGTGATTTAATCTGATTAGTGTCTCTCATTTGTGTGGGAAGGAAGGATTTCAAAGTGTGTTGATGTGAGAGAGAGGATTGTGGCGCGCGCCATCACCTTGTGAGTTCTGAGATTTTCGTGGACGTTTTATCACTTACTACCATCAATAGTATTCTGGTTGTATATAATTATTTTTAAAATTTCCAAAATCTGTCGACAAAGCAATTCCGGAGCCTCCTAACAAACGCAGAAAGGTCGCCTTAGTGGAAGTGGTTAGTGTTGTGACATACTTTGTTTTTTGCTATCATTATCCTTGGATTAGGTCTTGTGTTCGAGCCTTGCATAACTCAGTTCCCGAGACTGTGTTTTTCGTGGTTTTGTTTTTTGCTCTCACATAATCTCGCTCACTCTCTCACACACACTCTCTCTCTCACACACACTCTCTCTCTCACACACACTCTCTCTCTCACACACACACTCTCTCTCTCTCACACACACACTCTCTCTCACATAGTCTTGCTCACACACACACACTCTCTCTCTCATAGTCTCGCTCACATTTTCTCTCTCACTAGCGTACAAAACCTTTTCTCACTCACTCTCACCCACTGACCTACAAAAACTTTTTTCGCACTGCTCGAGACTCCTACCTCTACACCCAAACGCATCACATCTTACTACACCACGCACGTCACATCACAAACCACAAACCGCATCCGACATGACTACACCACACCCCAAGACCTACCGCTACGTCAACGACATCATGTCCGAATGGGGCATCACAGACCCCTGGGCCATCCTCCCCACCAATTTGGCACCTCGCAGTACCTACGCGGACGGCAGCCGCATGACCTTCGCCGGCGTCAGCGGCAACGACAACGCCACCACCACGCACCCACATTTTTGGGCTAAGTCGTTCGCCGAGGAGCTAAGGAGGCTGAGCGGGTTCACGCGCGGTCGGCACACTGACGTGGTAGAATTCTTGTCAAGCTCTGTGTCGCGTCGTCAAGTTGTGGCGGGCATATACGCTGTCGCAGAGATCACGGCTGCAGATGTTCGCGGCGTGTTGGCGGAGCTGAAGTTGGCGGAGGCGGCGGTGAATGACGTGAGGCGGGAGGCGAAGGACAACGGCACATTTGTTGGTGGACTGGCGGAGGTATTGCATGTGCTTGGTGCGGCGAGGGAGGAGGAGATGGAGATGGAGGGAGAAAACGGTGGTGGTGTCGCGCTGCCGGTGGGTGAGAGAAAGAGATGGCCTGCGGTCATGTCGCTGCCTGTGCTTGATAGTACGAGGCAGCGTTCGACGCAGGCGGCTGACGATGCGGCCTACTACGAGCGCGAGCTGTGAAGACCTGCGTTAGTAGGCACTGTATACAAGCAAAGGAAAGAAATGTACACTAATTGACGCTGTCATCAGAGAGCTCTCGAAGCCATGAGTGTAGAGCAGGACACTGAATAATAGATAACGAGTTGTTGGGCTCAGACTAGACAGCAAGTCCAGAATGAAAAGATCCTTTGTTCCGAGGTTTCGTGGACGTGTCCAAAGTAGAGGTCGATGAAGGTCAACGGACAAGCACATGAAACTAAGAAAAAGCAGCGAGACAGGTCATACATGCCCCTTGCAGAACTGGTCGTTGTCTTTGCAGAGTTTGCGTGTGACAAACAGCGCAAGCATGTTGCTTGTATGCATAGGTGATGCATCGATTTGGTGTTGTACAGGTAGAGAAGCCGTGTCTCGTGGCGGGAAAACCGCAACGAAGGTAAATCTGACCACACCACCATTTCAGGCACCTGAAGGATAACAGTAGACCAAGATTCGCTCACATCAAAGGAACGCTGTAGCCAAGCTCTTACACTTACTGTACATCCATCTCCTTGTGCAGAATTTCAGAGTGATATACGCATCCTTTCCGCAGGCTGGAGCATACGAGCGAAAATGCTGGGGTATGTGTTAGATAAAAGTAGCTAACAATAGCTACAACTATAGTTTGTTGCTTAGATCAACGCGTTATAAGTCGACAACGCACTCCCTAGACATGTTTCGATTTTCGCTCGTATGTGACAACATGCAGTACCGTACCGGTCTCAACTGGCCTCACCATGGTATGTACTTGTAGGCTGACCTAACGACTAGGGGCCTGCTATGATTCGCCCGATCTAACTCTAATCCTGTTCGTCTGGTTGGCTCGCAGATCTAGGCGTTGCCTCTTTTGATCGCTCTCAGATCTGACTTGCGCACGGCACGAAATGTGTAGACCACAGGAGGCGTCAATGCGGGCCACTCAAAAGCAATCTACGAACATCACGAGTGCGACAAGCAACAAGTACATGCTGATCGAAGCACATGAAGGTAAGACCTTCCTCTGCAATTTGTGCCCCTCGAACATCAGGCTGTTCTCCGGGAGAAGCTTGCGACTCACATTACTCATGCATTTGCCAACTCGACAGAGGAATGTATTAGGTACACGAATCCTCTAAGAAATCTGCACGCTGTTCAGCCTCCGTGTGGAGGCGTTGTCCTTCGCAGCCAGCCCTGCTCAATGTCCTTCAGTATCCGCTCCAGCATACAGGCGACGGAAGAGGCGACATCGGCCCAGCCAACCGCATTTTTCTAACTCCCCTCGGGAGTTCTGAGTGAGGAAATGAGCCTGAGTTCTCGTGACTCATTGAAACATGTCTGGACTCTGGAGCCGTCTCCTGCGGTGGTCTGCCGTCAGCTAGGTATCCTTATCCCGAGTTGTTCCGACAGGATGAACACCGTCGGCATTGTTCACGGTCGCCTGCTGTGGCGGGATACGGGTGGTTTCGCCCAACAGTGACGGCGATCTGGTCGTTCTTGTATGGTGCATTTTGCACACATCGACCAGCAAGAAGGCACGTAGCTACACGCTTTCCACGCGATGATGTCTACGACTTGGGCAGCTCCGCTACAATGGCGGGGATCTCCTAACCTATGAAATGGAGGCATCGTTGCTCCGTAGCGCGACTGCTCCGCCCTTGGTAGCGATAAGGAACGTCGGACAACATTCAATTACCCACAGCGCAGTGGAGTGCACCGAAGACCGCCGCCGGACCAATGATGAACATCGATGATCCGTGGGCTGCAGCCGCTACCAAGTCCCACCAGCGGGAACATGCAGGCTGCACGTCTGCGACTTCGGAGACCCATCATTGGGTGCACGGCTGACGCTGCATTCACCGCCTCAGCACTTGACCTATCCAGGGACAAGCAATGTCATGAGTGGCAGAATTTCGTGTGGGGTACAACCAAATTTGAACTGCACGACAGAGCTGCAGCGCGTTGCTTCAGCGTATCCGGAGTCTCGCATTGCTAAGAGAGTGACGGAAGGGTGTTCAGGTCATGGATGGGCTGTCATGTGTAGTCGGCCGTTCAATTGCTGGGGAAGATTGCAGTGGAGGTGTCATTCCATTGTGGTACAGAGCGCGCGGAGACAGAGACATGTGCCGTTCGCGATATGTAGATGCAGCAGGACAATTTGATAGACAATTAAAGTACCAAGACAACACCAAGCCAGAACAACTCGAGTACACACGCAGTGACAAGCAGGACTTGCTGTGAAAGACAGCGGGAGCCCCTCTTTTGGCCAATTACTGGTCTGGAAGCGCTCCCAGAGAAATATCGAGTGGGGAGCCCACCCCTCCGCTCTGCCCTTCTTAAACACCGCCGACCCTCCCGCTACTGCCCTCACACACTCTCTACTTTCGCTCAAAGCCAAAAGTTCCTTACCAGAGGAACACAAATCGGTAAGTCCCTGCACTCCGCATTCACTCCCCACCCCTCGCCACATGTGCTTTTGCTACACCACACTGCACGAGCGATCTAGCGGGCGCGTGTCCGGATTATCAGCGTACAACCCCGCGCCACGCGATTTGCTGCTTCCTTATCAACGTTTTTGGTGCTGCAAGGCAGCTATCAGTCGCCGCTGGGGTCTGAGCAAGCGTCATAGGCGGCGTCGCGCGCATCTGAAGAACTGGAGTGGATGGCGAAGCGTGATGATCGATGCGCCGTGGGAGTGATCCCAATTTCACAGCACCTTTTCTTTTGGAATGAGCTAGTGTAGCGCATGCATAGAGACTCGGACCTTCCCAGTCGCCACAAATCTTTTTGAGCTCTACACTCGAACTCAGCAACTGACATTCTCTACCCAGCCCAAAACTTTGCAGAGCAGCAGCTCCCACTCGAAAGCCTGTCGCCCGCCACACATCACGATACCCCACACGCGATCACGACCCCACCCAATTCACACTTTCGGCCTGTCGCCGATATAATGGGTCAGGTTTCTTTCACAGAGGATACAAAATTGCCCCAGGAGACCCAGACGTGCGAGGAGGAATCGTCCGTTTTTGCCTATCAGGATGGCCCGGAGAACAAGTCCTGGGCGGGCGCGCTTCCCTTGAAGCAGGGTCTCTATGATCCGGAACTCGAGAAGGATGCCTGCGGTGTGGGCTTCGCAGCGTGAGTGGCGCAAGATATGGTTTGCGCGCAACAGGAAGGCTGACTTTTCTATAGCCATATCAAGGGCAAGGCTAGCCACAAGATCGTGTCCGATGGTAAGGAACACGAGTATTTCACGGCTATGTATGTTATGCTAACGCAAGTTCAGCTCGCTCACTGCTGTGTAACATGACCCATCGTGGTGCCGTGGGCTCAGACGCACGAGATGGCGATGGTGCAGGTGTAATGACCTCCATCCCCCACCGGTTCTTCCTCAAGGAGTTCGAGCGCGAACAAGGCTACAAGCTGCCTAACCTTGGCCAGTATGCCACCGGTAATCTGTTCTTCAAGCCCGATGCCACCATCTTGGACGAGACCAAGGCCATGTTCGAGGACGTCGCAGACCAATTGGATCTGAGAGTACTTGGATGGCGAGTGGTTCCACGGGATTCAACTCTCCTTGGGCCTGCGGCACTCTCACGAGAGCCCATCATTCTGCAGCCATTCGTTGTCTTGAAGACTGCCTACGGCACGGGGCGAGAGCCAAACGCCGACTGGGCCGAGAAGTATGACAACGGCTACTTCGAGCGACAGCTGTATGTCATGCGAAAGCGCGCTACACACGTCATCGGTCTTCACAACTGGTTCTACGTCTGCTCGCTTAGCAACAAGAACATCGTGTACAAGGGCCAGTTGTCGCCGGTCCAGGTCTACGAGTACTACCACGATTTGCTGAACGTGGACTACGAGGGTCACTTTGCACTAGTGCACTCTCGTTTCTCGACCAACACATTCCCCAGCTGGGATCGTGCACAGCCTCTGCGATGGGCGGCTCACAATGGCGAGATCAACACATTGCGAGGAAACAAGAACTGGATGCGGGCACGCGAGGGTGTCATGAAGTCCAGCCTCTTCGGCGACGAGCTCGACCTTCTTTACCCCATTGTTGAGGACGGTGGTTCAGACTCTGCGGCTTTTGACAATGTCCTTGAGCTGCTCACCATCAACGGTGTTCTTTCGCTGCCAGAGGCGGTCATGCTCATGGTACCAGAGGCATGGCAGGGCAACCACACCATGGATCCTGCCAAGACAGCCTTCTACGAGTGGGCTGCCTGCATGATGGAGCCTTGGGACGGTCCTGCGCTCTTCACTTTCTCTGACGGACGATACTGCGGTGCCAACCTTGACCGAAACGGTCTCCGTCCGTGTCGTTACTACGTTACCGACGACGACCGCATCATCTGCGCGTCCGAGGTCGGCACTATTGCCATCGAGCCCGAGCGGGTGGTTCAGAAGGGTCGACTTCAGCCCGGTAGGATGTTGCTTGTCGACACTGTCGCTGGACGAATTGTCGACGATGCTGAGCTGAAGAAGACGGTCTCTGAGCGTAACGACTTCCGTGCTTGGATCGACAAGCACCTGTTGACTCTTCCCAAGATCTTGCAATCTGTTACCGAGAAGGGCATTGACCTCTCCCACACTCTGACTGAGACAAAGCTACACGAGGACCCTCGCCTGCGAGCTTTCAACTACTCTCTTGAGCAGGTTAGCTTGCTTCTCGGTCCAATGGCCGCTGACTCCAAGGAGGCTCTTGGCTCTATGGGTAATGACGCACCTCTTGCTTGCTTAGCAACCCAGCCTCGTCTCCTCTACGAGTACTTCCGACAGCTGTTCGCACAGGTCACCAATCCTCCGATCGATCCTATTCGTGAGGCTATTGTCATGTCCCTGGAAGCCTATGTCGGTCCACAAGGCAACCTACTCGAAATGGACGAGTCTCAGTGCCAGCGTATGCTGCTTCCGTCACCCGTTTTATCTCTTGAGGAGTTCAAGGCGTTGACCAACACTTCTACCGTGCATTCTGCGTGGACCGTCAAGAGCATCGACATCACTTTTGCAAAGAGCGAGGGTATCGATGGTTACATGAACGCCCTGGACCGCATCTGCGAGGAAGCTTCGGAGGGTATCAACAACAACGACAACATCATCGTCCTTACCGATCGCGCAACCTCGCCAGACCGAGTACCGATCTCTGCCTGTTTGGCTACTGGTATGGTGCACCACCACCTTGTTCGCAACAAGTGGCGGTCCAATGTTGCCCTTGTTGTCGAGACTGCTGAGGCCCGTGAAGTCCACCATATGTGTGTTCTTGTCGGGTATGGTGCCGATGCCATCAACCCATATCTCGCCATTGAGTGTATCTTGAAGATGCACCGCGAGGGTCTCATCCGCAAGACGCTCACCGCCGAGCAGCTCATCGACAACTACAAGCACTCCTGCGATGGTGGTATTCTGAAGGTCATGTCCAAGATGGGTATCTCTACCCTCCAATCATACAAGGGTGCTCAGATCTTCGAAGCTCTTGGTCTTGATGACACCGTCGTCGATCGTTGCTTTACTGGTACGGCTTCGCGTATCAAGGGTATGACTTTCGAGCTCATCGCTCAGGATGCCTTCGCTCTTCACGAGAAGGGTTACCCTACTCGTCCGATTGTCGAGATCCCCGGTCTTGCAGAGACCGGAGAATACCACTGGCGTGATGGTGGCGAGCCTCACATCAACGACCCCACAGCGATGGCCAACATCCAGGACGCCGTGCGCACCAAGAACGACAAGTCGTACGAGGCCTACTCTATCGCCCAGTATGAGCGCATCAAGGACTGTACCCTTCGTGGTCTTCTCGACTTCAATTTCGATGATCGCGCACCCATCCCCATCGACCAGGTCGAGCCATGGACCGATATCGTACGCCGCTTCGTGACGGGCGCTATGTCTTACGGCTCTATCTCCATGGAGTCTCACTCCACCCTTGCTGTTGCCATGAACCGTCTTGGCGGCAAATCCAACACCGGAGAAGGTGGTGAAGACCCTGAACGCAGTTTGCGCATGGAGAGCGGCGACACCATGCGTTCCGCCATCAAGCAGATTGCATCTGGTCGTTTCGGAGTTACATCCAACTATCTCGCCGATGCCGACGAGCTCCAAATCAAGATGGCCCAAGGTGCTAAGCCTGGTGAGGGTGGTGAGCTTCCCGGCCACAAGGTCTCAGGCTCCATTGCAAAGACCCGCCATTCCACCCCCGGTGTCGGTCTTATCAGCCCGCCTCCCCACCACGACATCTACTCGATCGAAGATCTCAAACAATTGATCTACGATCTGAAGTGCGCCAACCCTCGCTCTCGTGTTTCCGTCAAGCTCGTTTCCGAGACCGGTGTTGGTATCGTTGCTTCCGGTGTCGCAAAGGCCAAGGCTGACCACATCTTGATCTCGGGTCACGATGGTGGTACCGGTGCATCCCGATGGACTGGTATCAAGTATGCTGGTCTCCCTTGGGAGCTGGGTCTCGCCGAGACTCATCAGACTCTGGTGCTTAATGACCTTCGTGGTCGTGTCATCGTCCAGACTGACGGCCAGCTGAGGACCGGACGCGATGTCGCTATCGCCTGTCTGCTTGGTGCTGAAGAGTGGGGCTTTGCTACCACGCCTCTCATTGCCATGGGCTGCATCATGATGCGAAAATGTCACCTCGTGAGTAACCCTACGTTTCCCTTTCCTTTTACACGCGCTCTCGACAACATCCCGCAGGTCTCATGAGCATGGCAATTTGCTTCTCAAGGACCTTTGTACCTCTTCAGCCCTTACTTTCCCTTTCCTCTCACAACGCGCTCTCGACAACATCTCGCAGGTCCTATGAGCATGGCAATTTGCTTCTCATTGACCTTTGTAACCCTTCAGCCCTCACTATCACGAATAAGAAAGGAAGAAAGCTAATTCGTTTACAGAACACCTGCCCTGTCGGCATCGCCACACAAGATCCAGAGCTGAGGAAGAAGTTCCAGGGCACGCCCGAGCATGTCATCAACTTCTTCTACTACATCGCCAACGAGCTTCGTGCCATCATGGCCAAGCTTGGATACCGCACCATCAACGACATGGTTGGCCACTGTGAGGTCCTTCGCATCCGCGACGATCTACGCACCCCGAAGACCGAGAACATCGATCTTTCGCTGATCCTCACACCTGCTCACACCCTCCGCCCAGGTGTGGCTACCTTCAACGTACGAAAGCAGGATCACCGTCTACACGTTCGTCTCGACAACAAGCTCATTGCTGAGTCTGAGCTTGCTCTTGAGAAGGGTCTGCCGGCACGCATTGAGTGCGATGTTGTCAACACTGACCGCGCTCTCGGTGCTACGTTGTCTTACCACATCAGCAAGCGCTATGGCGAAGCTGGTCTGCCACAGGACACCATCCATGTCAACATCCGTGGGTCCGCTGGTCAGTCGTTCGGTGCCTACTTGGCACCGGGTGTGACGCTCGAGCTTGAGGGAGACTCCAACGACTATGTCGGCAAGGGTCTTTCAGGTGGTCGTTTGATCATTTACCCACCGCGCACCGCCGTTTACCGTGCCGAAGAGAACATTCTGATCGGTAACGTTTGTCTGTACGGTGCTACCAGCGGTACTTGCTTCTTCCGTGGTATCGCAGCCGAGCGCTTCTGCGTCCGTAACTCTGGTGCTACCGCCGTTGTTGAGGGTGTTGGTGACCACGCCTGCGAGTACATGACTGGTGGTCGTGTTCTCGTCCTTGGATCCACTGGCCGCAACTTTGCTGCTGGTATGTCTGGCGGTATCGCCTACGTTCTCGACATCCACCAGGACTTCGAGCAGAAGGTCAACCAGGAGATGGTTGAGCTTTCAGGCATCGAGGAGCCAGAAGAGATCGCCTTCGTGCGCGGCCTCATTGAGGACCACCACCACTACACTGGTTCCGAGCTCGCTGCACGCATCTTGCTCGACTTCACTCGCGCATTGCCTCGCTTCGTCAAGGTCATGCCTGTCGACTACAAGCGCGTACTTATGGAGGCAAAGGCCGAGGCTGCCGAGAAGAAGAAGAACGAGTACCCCCTTCCTCTGTTGCCGGGCAACGCTGTCCGCAGCGCCCACGAGGAGTCTCGCAAGACAGAGCACGAGCACGAGGCTAAGGAGAAGAAGAAGAGCGACCTGCTCGACATTGAGGAGAGTGTCACTGACGCCAAGGCTGAGAAGAAGAAGGCTCTCGTCCTCGATAAAACCCGCGGTTTCATGAAATACCAGCGCCGATCTGAGAAGTACCGCAACCCCAAGACCCGAACTCGCGACTGGGGCGAGTTGTCGCAGCGCCTGAATGAGGACGAGCTGAAGTACCAGTCCGCCCGTTGCATGGACTGCGGTGTGCCGTTCTGCCAGTCCGACACTGGTTGCCCGTAAGCCTATTGCAACGCCCAGCATGAACCACAAATGCTAACAATGCTTAGAATCTCGAACATCATTCCTAAATGGAACGAACTGGTCTTCCGGTAGGATATTCGTGCGAATTGAATGTGAGGAAAATGCTAACTTTTCTCTCAGTGGCCAATGGCGCGATGCTCTTAATCGTCTCCTCATGGTATGCTACTCGGCTCTCCCGTAACTTCTATCTTGCTAATTTTGAGGACCAGACAAACAACTTCCCCGAATTTACCGGTCGTGTCTGTCCAGCTCCTTGCGAGGGTGCCTGCGTTCTTGGCATCAACGAGGACCCAGTCGGTATCAAGTCGATTGAATGCGCCATCATCGACCGCGGCTTCGAGATGGGCTGGATGGTGCCATCACCTCCACAAAACCGTTCTGGCAAGACTGTTGCCGTCATTGGATCAGGTCCTGCCGGTCTCGCTTGTGCTGATCAGCTCAACAAGGCTGGCCACTCAGTTACCGTCTACGAGCGCGCTGACCGTGCTGGTGGCCTCCTCATGTACGGAATTCCCAACATGAAGCTAGACAAGAAGGTCGTTCAGCGTCGCACGGACTTCATGGCGGCTGAGGGTGTCGTTTTCAAGACGGGTGTCACTGTCGGAGAGGAGGGCCAGGTTACGCTTGACTCTTTGCGCGGCGAGTTCGATGCCGTCATCTTCGCTACGGGTGCCACTGTTGCGCGTGATCTGCCCATCCCCAATCGCAACCTGGAGGGTATCCACTACGCTATGCAGTTCCTGCACAAGAACACGAAGTCCCTGCTCGACTCCGAGCTGGCCGACGACACCTATATCTCTGCCAAGGACAAGCACGTTGTCGTCATCGGAGGTGGTGACACTGGTAACGACTGCATTGGTACCTCCGTTCGCCACGGCGCCAAGTCAGTCGTCAACTTTGAACTTCTGCCTCAGCCTCCACCAGAGCGTGCCCGCGACAACCCATGGCCACAGTGGCCCCGCATCTTCCGCACAGACTACGGTCACAACGAGGTCAAGACCCACATGGGCAAGGACCCGCGCGAGTACTGCGTGATGTCCAAGGACTTCGTCGACGACGGAGCCGGCAACGTCAAGGGCATCAACACCGTTCGTGTCGAGTGGACCAAGTCTGCCTCTGGCGGCTGGGACATGAAGCACGTTGAGGGCAGCGAGCAGTTCTTCCCTGCCGACCTCGTTCTGCTATCCATGGGTTTCTTGGGCCCCGAGCAGCGCGTCATGAACGACGTGATTGAGCTTGACCCTCGCAAGAACATCAAAACACCACCCGGCAAGTACAACACCAACCTTCCCGGTGTTTTCGCCGCCGGTGATTGCCGTCGCGGTCAATCTCTCATCGTCTGGGGTATCAACGAGGGTCGCCAGTGCGCTCGCGACGTTGACTCCTTCCTCACTGGCAATGCCACACAGCTGCCCGTCACTGGAGGCATCGTCAAGGCTACGCCTCTCCAGCTGCACAGCAAGGCCAATGGTGCTGCTGTTGCCGCAGCCGCATAGACGGATGACACGAGTATAATGAGTTCACGAAAAGAGAAAGAATCAAGAACGGGATACGCGATATAGGAAAGTTTGGGTCTGCTTATGCATGGAGTTTGATTTTACGCATGTTCCCTCGTTTTACCTGCAAGATACCAGTGGGAGTCATTGGGGCGACATTTGTAGTGTCCTTTCTTGTAGCATGATTTCGCACCAATTTGTGTACATAGAGCGAAATCAATCATTACTATAATACTTTACCACTCGCTTATGATTGTGATGTGATGGCGAGATGAGTGGATGGCATTTGTATGCGACAACCAACTCAGAACGAGTGCACGCAAGACGATGTAACGAAGCTATGCGACATTGAGGGCTGGACATTCTTGCTCGAGTTTGCTACGCCATTGACATTGCACTTTCCACGAGGGCAAGGCGTTGGGCGTTGTGTCTCATGCCAAGGAACAATCGAGCTGCTCTGCGTGACGTCACACATTCTAAACTTGAAGAAGCGTTCAAAGCCATACCGCGAGACCAGGGAGCACCACACACTGGGGTATTCTTGGATACTGAGCCTATAATGAAATCCCAATAGAATTAAACGATCATGTTACCGCGGCAGAGTTGCTACTCAGGGCGGGGCCCGCTCCAGCGCCTGGCAAGGTTCGTGAAGAAGCTTTCCAACAACTGCAGATCACTTCGTGATTGCTGACTCGGCATCAGGACACAACTGACCACATTGCCCCATATTGGAAGCTCAAAACTGGCCTCACCACGGCCCTGGACAATTGCAGGCCGGTACTCCACCCTCCAGGCTGGCGAAGACAAGACAGGCCATATTTCTGCTGGCCCCAATGAAGGTATACTCTTCTTCAACAATGTGTTCCCCATCCAAATACGAAAAGTCATGGGCCTTCCATTACCGAGGATACTGGACAGGTTCATGAGCCCGACTGGATCAGGGACAGATCCAAATGTTGTTATCGAGCGAGCCAAAGCTAAGAAAAGCATACCCATTCAGTCCACTGAGATTCTGCCTCGTATGAGGGAAGGCGGTGCGTTCGTCAAGTTCACGCATGACGGGAGTGCCACGACGTCTGAGATTGTGCAAATGCTACAGGCGTATCTGAAAGAAGAGCCGGTGAAGCCTTGGTGGAGCCCATGGAAACGAATGCGCGCGAAGGCAGTAAAGGGGAAGCCTTGGGTCGAGGACATGATGCGCCTACCAGCTACACGGCTACGAGTCGAGTTCATTGCTGGAGAGCCGGGCGCGCCTGTTACTGACGCGGTGGAGCTGAGTCAAGAGCAGCTGTTCCAGTTCTTTAGGCCATACGGCAAGTTGGGTGACATCGTTATGCAGGACTCTGACTCGAAGATTTTGCCTAGGTTTGCGTACCTGGACTACTCAAGTATCGGGAAAGCGATCATGGCGAAGAACTGTATGCATGGCTTTTTGGTTTCTGAGGCTGAAGGGGGCGGCAAGAAGGGCACGATCTTGAGGCTCAAGTATGAGCAGAAGATCAAGCCGCGCTACATCAGGGACTGGATTGTGAATCATCCGAGGATCATAATACCTATTCTGGCAGCTTTGATTGCTGGTACTGTGGCTATTGTGTTCGACCCGTAAGTTTCAACCCTGTTTCTTTGTAAGATGTACTGACGGGCATCAGCATCCGCACATTCTTCGTCAAGGCTCACATCACCCGAACGCTCCACTTTGAAGACAGCAAGTGGTACAAATGGATCAAAGGCTACGCAACCGACATTATCCGAGGCCGTAAGAGGGACGACGACGACTCATACGACGCTATCTGGGATGACCGCAAGGGCAACATCGAGCAAATCCAGACATGGTGTAAGAGAGTTCCATGTACGAACTGCATGTGAGACATACACTGACTTCGTACATCTACCTCTAGTGATGGAGACGGCAGACACCTTCATCATTGTCCAGGGTCCCCGAGGCTCCGGCAAGAAAGAGCTCGTGGTAGACCAAGCGCTCGAAGACAAGAAGCTGAAACTTGTCATTGACTGCAAACCCATCCAAGAAGCTCGCGGTGATAGTCCCACCATAAGCGCTGCTGCAGCATCTGTGGGCTACAAGCCTGTCTTCAGCTGGATGAACAGCATCAGCGGCATGATCGATATGGCCGCGCAAGGTGCAACGGGTGTCAAGACTGGCTTCTCGGAGACTGTGGACACGCAATTGAATAAGATCTGGAACACGACTACCACGGCGCTGAAGCAGATTGCTCTTGACCATCGCCACAAAGACGACAAAGACGCTCACTTGGCGGATGATGATTGGCTAGAAGCACATCCAGAGCGCCGGCCGATTGTTGTTATTGACAACTTCTTGCACAAGAGTCAGGAAGGAGGTATTGTTTACGACAAGCTCGCAGAGTGGTGGGTTGAATGTTGTCATTCTGAATCAAAGTCGTGCTAACATCAATCAGGGCCGCTCGACTGACCACGACAAACGTTGCACATGTCATATTCCTTACGAACGACGTGGCATTCAGCAAGTCCCTCTCCAAAGCGCTTCCCGACCGCGTCTTCCGCCAAATCTCCCTCTCGGACTGCAGCCCCGAAGTAGCCAAAAAGTTCGTGGTCACTCATCTCGACGCCGACGTAGAAGACGACCCAGCCCCCAAAGACGGCTCCGAAAAGAAGCGCCCCTCCCAGCACCGCACCGACCTGGGCGAGCTGGACAGCTGCATCGACCTCCTCGGCGGCCGCCTCACCGACCTCGAGTTCCTCGCCCGCCGCATCAAAACGGGCGAAACGCCCAACAAAGCCGTCAACGAAATCATCGACCAGTCCGCGTCCGAGATACTTAAGATGTACATCTTCGGCTCCGACGATGAAGGCGGAAAAAGGCACTGGAATACGGAACAAGCATGGCTGCTCATCAAGCAACTCGCCCAAAAGGAAAGCCTGCGCTTCAACGAACTGCTCCTCGACGAGATATTTAAATCAGGCGGCGAGCCCGTGCTGCGCGCCCTTGAGCAAGCGGAACTCATCACCATTGTTTCCGGGCCCAATGGGCGTCCATCGACTATCCGGGCCGGGAAACCAGTGTACAACTCTGCCTTCAAGCGCCTGACACAGGATAAGGTGCTGCGGAGTCACTTGGATATGTCCATCTTAACAAACCTGACGAAGATTGAGAACGCGACGATTGATAAAGTTGAGAACGAGCTGTTGTTGTTGAGTAAGTTGAAGAGTCAGCCGAGTCAGACGGCGGGGAGGGTGCAGTATTTGCTGGCGAAGTTGGTGGCGAGTCAGGGGAAGGTGGAGAGGTATGAGGGGGAGATCAAGGTGTTGAAGAAGGTTATGGGGGAGGAGGATTAGATGAATGAGGGGGAAGGGTGGAAGGGTGGAAGGGTGTGTTTGTAGTGATACCATCTCCGATCAATCTGTTACTAAGTAGGATTCA
>Ga0265780_10001053_pt1 | contig 40393 bp, 35 predicted proteins | sample P1T30metagenome_FD_192432 | JGI IMG/M metagenome (GOLD analysis project Ga0265780, IMG submission 192432) | Plant litter microbial communities from East Loma Ridge, Irvine, California - P1 T30 | ecosystem: Environmental > Terrestrial > Plant litter > Unclassified | place: USA: California...
TGACGCGGCTGTTCGTGGTGAAGGACATGCACGAACGGAAGGCGATGATGGCGGATTTGTCGGAAGGGTTTATCGCGATGCCGGGCGGGTTCGGCACGCTGGAAGAGCTGTTCGAGATGGTGACCTGGGCGCAGCTGGGGATTCATGCGAAGCCGATCGGGCTGCTGAATACCGAGGGCTTCTACGACGGGCTGGTGGCGTTTGCGCGGCACCAGCAGGAAGAAGGTTTCGTGCGGCCGGCGCACGCGGCCTTGATGAACGTCGATGCTGATGCCGAGACCCTGGTGCGCAAGCTCTTGGACGTAGCCTGAACCGTACGGTGGGCACCCCGTGCCCACGCGGTTACGTGCTCATCACACGGACACGTGCGGCGAGGTGTCGCTCGAAACGTCCGCCTCGGACGAAAACCCGTCGTGCATCTGGCACCATGCTGTACGCGCCACGGGAATCTGCGGTACGGCTAACGTAAAACGGATACGTGCGTACCGCGTGGGCACGAGTGCCCACCCTACGGGACTGCGCCATGCTGTACGCGCCAAGGGAATCTGCGGCGCGGCTAACGTAGAACGGATACGCCCGTAACCGCGTGGGCACGGGGTGCCTAGCGCGGCCCGGCCCACCGTACGGGTGCCGGTTTGATTCCGGCCGGAGGAATCAGCTTGCCAGCGCCAACGGTTCCTGCACCCGAGAATCCACCAGCCGCAACCGCGCACACATCCCCGGCTTCGCCACGTACTGCTCCACCATATCCTCGATCTCGCCCGCCGTCACCGGCTTGCTGAACAAGTAGCCCTGCATCTCGTCGCACTCGTTCTCGCGCAGGAAGGCGCACTGCTGCTCGGTCTCCACGCCCTCGGCAATCACCTTCAGATTCAGCTTGTGCCCCAGCGAGATCACCGCCATCGCAATCGCCTGGTCGTCCGGGTTCTCGGCCAGCTCGCTCACAAACGACTTGTCGATCTTCAGCCGGCTGATCGGGAAGCTCTTCAGCGCCGACAAACTCGAATACCCGGTGCCGAAGTCGTCCACCGACAGCGACACGCCCATGGCCTTCAGCTCGCGCATCTTGTCTACCGCCTTCTGCAAATCGCGCATGATCAGGCTCTCGGTGACTTCGAGCTCCAGCAGCTCGGCCGGCAGGCCGGAATCCTGCAACGCCGCCGCCACCCGTTCGACCAGGCGCGATTCCTCGAACTGGCGCGCCGACACGTTCACCGACACGGTGATCGGCGGCAGGCCGCAGGCGCGCCAGGTCTGGGCTTGCCGGCAGGCTGTGCGCACCACCCATTCGCCGATCTGCACGATCAAGCCGCTTTCCTCTGCCAAGCCGATGAATCGCTGCGGCGACACCACGCCGTGTTCCGGATGGTGCCAGCGGATCAGCGCCTCGACGCCGAAGATGCGACCGCTCTTCAAATCGACCTTCGGCTGGTACAGCAGGTGGAAGCGGTTTTCGCCGGCATCCCCCAGCGTCTCCTGCACCGCATGGCGCAAACCGTCGAGCAGCATCAGCTTTTCCTCGACGCTGGCGTTCATCTCGCGCGCATAGAACTGGAAGTTGTTCGAGCCCAGGTCCTTGGCGCGGTACATGGCGGCGTCGGCGTTCATCAAGAGGGCGTTGGCATCGGCGCCGTCGCGCGGGTACATCACCACGCCCATGCTGCAGCTCACCTGCACCGCCTGGCCGCCCACCTGTACCGGCTCGGTCACGGCCACGCGGATCTTTTCCAGCAGCGGCGTGAGGGCCAGCGGGTCCTGGGCCTGGTCGGGCAGCAAAATCACGAATTCGTCGCCGCCGAAGCGCGCCAGGGTGTCGTTGCGGCGCAGGCAGGCGCCCATGCGCTTGCTGACCACCTTCAGCAGCTCGTCGCCGGCCTTGTGGCCGAGGCCATCGTTGACCAGCTTGAAGCCGTCCAGGTCGACAAAGGCCAGGGCCACGCCGTTGCCGGCGCGCGCCGCGTTGCGGATCGCCTGGTCGATGCGGTCGTGCATCAGGTTGCGGTTCGGCAGACCGGTCAGTTCGTCGTGGTGCGCCATGTGGAAGATGCGCTCCTCGGCCAGCTTGCGCTCGGTGATGTCGCGCACGATCGCCACCACGCCGTCTTCGACCGGCACCACCTGGCGCTGCAGCCAGCGTCCCTTGGCGCCGCGCGCGGTGGCCAGCCATTCGCCTTCGCGCGCCTGGCCGCTGCTGGCCACCAGCACGAAGTCGTCGAAGATGCCGTTGTTGCGGTAATGCGGCAGGAGTTCGCACAGGCAGCGCCCACGCAGCTGCTCGCTGGTGAGGCCGAACACCTTCTCGGCGGCCGAGTTGGTCGCTTCGATTTCGAAATCGTGCACCAGGCCGCGCGCGTCGCGCACGGTACGGAACACGCAAAAGGCGTCCAGGCTGCCTTCGGAAGCGGCGGCATAGGTTTCCTGGGCGCGGTGCGCGCGGCGGCGCGCCTTGGCCAGCTGCCAGGACCACAGGGAGATCGTCGCCACCACCAGCAGCAGCAGGGCGGTGGCGCCAGTTGCGGCCAGCAGCCAGGCGCGGCGCGCCGCCGCAAACGGCGCGAACTGCTCGTCCTCGGCCAGGCCGACCACGATCGCCAGCGGGAAGCCGTGCAGGCGCTGGATGCCGGTGTAGCGCGCCACGCGGTCGGGCAGGCCGCGGCCGAGGGTGATCGCGCCCGGCGCGCTGTGGCCCAGCTCGATGCGCTGGCCCCAGCTGATGTTTTCGCCAATGCGCAGGGCGCGCATCACGCCATCGAGCCCGGCCAGGCCCAGCATGCCGTGCCGGCCGTCGCGCGCAGGTTCATAGGCGCTGGTGAAATAGGCCGGCTCGACCTCGACGATGGCAATTCCGGCAAAGCGCCCGCTGGCGTCGTTGATGCGGCGCGTGAAGTGCAGGTGCGGCTCGGCCTTGGCGGCATCGGCCATCGTGGCGCTGACAAAGGGCTCGCCCTCGTCGTTGTCGCGGTGGTAGAGGAAGTAGGCGGCGTTCGAGACGTCGAGCGCGCCTTCGCCGGCGCCGTTCTCAGGATTATTGGCCACGATGCGCCCGCCGCGGTCGGTCACGGCCACCACGAACACCAGGCCGGGCGGCAGCAGGCCCTGTTCGCGCAGCGCGGGAATCGCACCCTGCGTGCCCTTGGTCTCGACCGCGTACTTCAGCACCTTCAGGGTCTGGTCGATGCCGTTCAGGCTGCGCGCCATCTGCGCTTCGTAGGTGTCGAGGCGTTCCTGGGTAGCGGTGCGCGCGGCCACGGCGGCGGCATCGTGCTCGGAATCGACCACGCGCAGGGCCAGCAGCCACATGGCGGCCACCAGCAGCAGCGCGAACACTGGCAGGGCGATATGGGTTTCGAGGCCCTTGCCGAGCCAACTGGTGAGACTGGTGCGGCGTGCCAGGCGGCCCGCCTTTGCTTGGATGGTAGGCATGGATTCTTTCAACGCACCAGCAGGACCTGGCGCACACTGGGGTCGAGCGCTTCGCGCTCGATGTAGCCGACCAGGCCGGGGTCCTCGGCCACCGCGCGGCGCACGGCGGCGCTGTCGGCCAGTTCGCGTGGCGGCTGGCCGCGTCCGGTGAAGACCATTTTCGACCAGTGGGCCTTGAGCAGGGCCGGGGTCTTGCCGGTCACGCGCAGGTAGAACTGGTCGCGTTCGTTCGAGCCGATCGGCTGGTCGAGCGCGGTGGCCACGGCGCCGCCGGGAAAGCGCGCGCTCTGGCCGAGGAAGATCGCGGCTGCCTGGTCGGCGCGCAGCGCCTCCACGCTGCTGCGCGCGGAGACGATCACCACCAGGTCGCCGCCAAGGGCGGCGCTGCAGGTGAGCACGAGGGCGGCGGCGGCTAGCAGCCTGGCTGCAAAAGTCGTCATGGCCGCCTCAGAATACGAAGTCGAGTGCGGCGCTGGTGACGTGCGCCGTCTGGCCCGAGCGGAAGCCCGGACCAAGGTTCATCATGGTGCCGCGCGAGCCGCCGCGCGGGGTCACGCGGTCGTACTGCAGCTTGAACGCCACGTTCGGCGCGGCGTCCCAGCGCAGGCCGGCGGTGACGGTCGACTGCGAGGCGATGGTGCGCAGCAGCTTGTCGAGCACCAGGTTCAGTTCTGCCGCGGCGGCTGCGTGCGGCGGCGGCAGGCCGTCGACGGCCAGCGCATGCGGGCCGGGCGGCTTCTTGCCGACGATGCGCGCGTAGCCGAGATAGGGCGTGAATGCGCCATGGCGGTAGCCGCTGCTGGCGTAGAACGAATGCGTGGCGCCGAGGAAGGAATCGACCCGGTAGTGGCCCGCCTCGGCCAGCACGAACCACTGGCCCGGATCGTAGTTCATGCCGATGCTGAAGGCGTTGGCGCGCTTGCGTTCGGTGGCGATGGCGTCGGCCACCTCAAGGCCCTGGCCGCCGAACGCGCGCAGGCCGGCGAACAGTTCCGGGTACAGCGACACCGTCAGGCGCGTGGTGAAGACCGAGGCGCTCAGGCTCAGGTCGCCGCGCTCGAGCGTTTGCGACAAACCGGCGATGCCGGTGCCGCGCAGGCGCGCGCCCTGGTACAGCGCCATGTCGGTGCGGCCGATGTAGGCCTGGGTGGTGCCGCGCAGGGTTTCGCCGTTCCAGCGCCAGGTGAGGTCGGCGCCGTCGCTGCTGGAGAGCGGCACCGCGCCGTACAGCTCGACCGGCGTGCGCACCCAGGGATAGGCATAGCCGACCTTGCGGTAGTCGGCCGCCACGAACATCGGCAGCGCGATGCGGCCGACGCGCAGCGCCAGTTCCGGCGTGGCCTGGTACTTCACGTTGGCCCATTCCACGCGCGGCCGGTAGCTGTAGTCGAGGCGCTGCTCGGATACCACCTGCAGCACCGCCGACCAGCGCGGCGCCACCTGTACGTCCAGCTGGGCGCCCAGCTTGCTGTCCACCTGCGGGCTCCAGTCGTGGCTGCGGCCGGCGCCATCGCCCTTCAGCGCCGAGGAGCTGAAGTCGGCCTCGTGCTCGCTCGAATGGGCCACGCCGAGCGTGCCGAAGCCGGACAGCTTCCAGCTTGGCGCAACGGCGCCGCCGGCTTCGGCCGCATGGGCGGCGCCGGTCATCAGGAAAGCCAGCAGGCTGGCGCGCACGGCGCAAGGCATTACCTTGCCAGGAAATGGGTTGGGGTGCATGGTGTCGTTGTGATCAAGGATCCTCGCAGCGCAGGCGCTGGAGGGTAGGGGCGGCGCGGCCCTTGGCGGGCCGGTGCTGCATTGCCGGCGGACCGGCGCGGTGCATGGCGCACACGAAACGACTTTAGCGAACGCCTCCCCAAAAGTCGATAAATTTACGTACGGAAACGCTCTTGCCTGGCTCTGCCGTTGTGACGCGGCAACGTGTGTTGTTGAACATGTATCGCCGTTCGCTCAGCCTGTTGTCGTATGCGAAATGAAGCAGGTTCGCCGGACAGCGCTGTCCGGATCGCCGAATACTTGACCGATTCGCCACTGGCGGCAATACCAAGTATCATGGCAGGAACGGCCTCGCGCCTTTCACGACTCTTGTTCCTATTCCAATGCGCCGCTGGGTCCTCATCATGCTGCTGGTAATCTATCCGCTCCAGGTCGCCCTGGCCATGGCGGACCAGTGCTGCGTGACGACGCCAAACGGCATTACCCACCACGTGGCCGAGGGAGAGCCGGGCGCCTCCACCTTGGCGCCGGCCTTCGTGGCCGACGACGGCGTGTCGCCCCTGGCCGACCCGCATTGCCCGGCCTGCATGCTCGGGCACATCATCTACCTTCCCCCGGGCGACACGGCTGTGCCAGGCCAGCGCCACGAGTCGACGCCGGTTGCCGGCGTGTCTCCCTTCCTGAGTTCGCCTCCGGCGGCCCGTCCCGAACGTCCCAAGTGGCCTGCGCGCGCTGACTAGCGCGCGCAGGATTCTTGACAGGAGCCACCCGGCTCCCGCCCGCCTGCGCGCCTGATTTCCCTTTTCATCAGGAGCCAAGCATGACAACCCACCCCTTGCGGCATTGCGCCGCCGGGATCGTGGCGGCCTGGGCGTTCGGCTGTGCAGCCGCCGCGCCCCTGCAGCCCGAACCCATAGCCCTGCCCGGCGCGATCCGTCTCGCCCTCGACGGCCCGCGCCTGCGCGCCGCCGGCCACGAAGCGGCGGCCACTGCCGCCGAAGCCGTTCAAGCCGGCCACTACCCGAACCCGACCCTCGAATACCTGCGCGAAGGCGAGCAGGCCGGCACCCGCACCACCACCGTCCAGATCAGCCAGCCGATCGAACTGGGCGGCAAGCGCCGTGCCCGCGTGGCCCTGGCCGACAGCACGGCGGCACAGGCCAGGGACGAACTGGCGGCGCTGCGCCAGCAAGTGCGCGCCGAAGCCATCGCCGCCTGGTACGCCGTGCGTACGGCCCAGGAGCGCCAGGCGCTGGCCCAGGCGCTCTCGGCCCTGGCCGGCAAGAGCATCGATGTCGCCGCGCGCCAGGTGGCAGCCGGCAAGGTCTCGCCCATCGACGAAACCCGCGCACGCCTGGCCGCGGCCGAGGCGCGCACCGAACTGAACGCCGCTGCCGCCGACCTGGCGCTTGCACGCACCCGCCTCGGCGCCCTGATCGGACGGCCGGCCGACACGCTGCTGCTGGCGCCCGGCGAAGACGCGCCGCTGCCCGCCCTGAAGCCGCTGCCGGCGCTGCTGGCCGAGGCCGCGCAGTCGCTGCCGGTGCGGCGCGCACGCGGCCAGCTGGCGGCGCAGGAGGCGCAGACGCAAGTCGAACGCGCCGCGCGCCTGCCGGATCTGACGCTGACCGTCGGCAGCCAGAAAATCGATGACGTCGGCCGGCGCCAGGCCGTGGTCGGCGTCTCGCTGCCGCTGCCGCTCTTCAACCGCAACGAAGGCAAGTTGCTGGCCGCGCTGCGCCGCAGCGACAAGGCGCGCGACGAGCTGGCCGCCGCCGAAACCGAGACTGCGTCCGAACTCGGCACGGCCTACACCCGCTACGAGCAGGCGCGCCTTGACGCGGACTTGCTGCGCGCCGAGGTGATCCCGAGTGCGCGCTCGGCCTACGAGCTGACCCTCACCGGCTTCGAGCACGGCAAGTTCGCCTTCCTCGACGTGCTGGACGCCCAGCGCACCTGGGCCCGGGTCCAGGCGCGCCAGTGGGCCGCTACCCAGGAAGCCTGGCGCGCCTGGGCCGACATCGCACGCCTTGCCGGCGCCGCCATCGAACAAGACCAATGAGAACAACCATGAACCGGAAACAGACCATCACGATCGCGCTGATGTGCGCGGTCGCCGCCCTCCTTGCCGCGCTGATGCTGTGGCGCCAGCCCGGCAGTACCCAACAGAGCGGCGAGCATGCCGGCCACGCCGACTCGCACGGCCACGACGACCGCCACGAAGAAGAATCAGGCGCCGCGCCCGCCCATGAGGACGAAGACGAGCGCGCCATCGCCATGAGCGAGACGCAGATCAAGACCGCCGGCATCGCCATCGACAACGCGAAGCCCGCCCTGATCCAGGAACGCCTGCACCTGCCGGCGCAAGTGAAGGCCAACGCCGAACGCAGCGTGGCGCTGGCTGCTCCCGCCGCCGGCATCGTGCAGTCGGTGCTGGTGTCGAACGGCGCCTATGTGAAAAAGGGGCAGGCGCTGCTGACGGTGAACAGCCCGGCGGTGGCCGGCTGGCGCGCCGACGCCGCCGCCGCCCGCGCACGCCTGATGCTGGCGCAGACGGTGCAGGCGCGCGAGCAGACCCTGTGGGAGCAGGGCATCTCGGCGCGCCAGGACCTGGACGCCGCCCAGGCCGCGCTGCAGGAAGCGCGCATCGCCGCCGCCGTCGCCCGCAGCCGCCTCGATGCGCTCGGCATCGGGGCCGGGAAGGAACGTACGCCTGATAGCGTCTCCAGCACCGTGACCCTGCGCGCACCCTACGACGGCGTGGTGGTCGAGCGCCCGGTCGTCGCCGGCCAGTCGGTCGACGAAACCAGGCTGCTGCTGACGGTGGCCGATTTGTCGCAGGTATGGGTGGAAGCAGCGGTGCCGGGCGTGAACCTGGCCCAGGTGAGCGCGGGCATGCCGGCGAAAGTGAGCATTGCCGCCCAGCCGCGCGAGCTCGAAGGAACGGTGTCGTTTGTCGGCCCGGTGCTGGGCGAAGCCACGCGCATGGCCACGGCCCGCGTGATCCTGCCGAACCGCGACGGGCGCCTGCGCCCCGGCATGCTGGCCGACGTCGATCTGATGGGCCAGCCGGGCAACGTGGCGGTGACGGTGGCTGCGGACGCGGTGCAGACCGTGCACGAGCGCACTGTGGTCTTCGTGAGGACCGGCGCGGGCTTTCGCGCCCAGGACGTGAGCGTGGGCCGTTCCGACGGCAAGCGCACCGAGATCGTCAAGGGGCTGGACGCCGGCACGCCGTATGCCAGCGCCGGCAGTTTCGTGCTCAAGGCCGATCTCGGCAAGGGCGAAGCCGAGCACGATCACTAAAGGGTAGCCATGTTCCAGCAACTCATTGCATTTGCCATCGCGCGGCGCTGGCTGATCGTCTTCGCCGCCGTGTGCCTGGCCGGCCTGGGCGCCTACAACTATGGCCGGCTGCCGATCGACGCGGTCCCGGACATCACCAACGTGCAGGTCCAGATCAACACCGGCGCGCCCGGCTACTCGCCGCTGGAGGTGGAGCAGCGCATCACCTTCCCGATCGAGACCGTGATGAACGGGCTGCCCGGCCTCGAGCAGACCCGCTCGCTGTCGAAGTACGGCCTGTCGCAGGTGACCGTGGTGTTCGAGGACGGCACCGACATCTATTTTGCGCGCCAGCTGGTGAACGAGCGCCTGCAAGGCGCCAAGGCCGCGCTGCCCCCGGGCCTGGAGCCCGGCATGGGGCCAACCGCCACCGGTCTTGGCGAGATCTTCTACTGGACCGTGGAAGCCAAGGAGGGCGCGCGCAAGCCGGACGGCACGCCGTACACGCCGCAGGACCTGCGCGAAATCCAGGACTGGATCGTCGCGCCGCAGCTGCGCGGCGTGGCGGGCGTGACCGAGGTGAACACCATCGGCGGCTACCTGAAGGAATACCAGGTGGCCCCGAACATGGAGCGCCTGGCCGCGCATGGCCTGTCGCTGGCCACGCTGGTGAACGCCATCGACCGCAACAACGCGAGTGCCGGCGCCGGCTACATCGAGCGCGGCGGAGAGCAGTTCGTGGTGCGCACGCCGGGGCAGGTGAAGTCGCTCGACGAGATCCGCAACATCGTGCTCGACGTGGTGGAAGGTGCGCCGATCCACGTCGACGACGTCGCCGAGGTCCAGTACGGACGCGAGCTGCGTACCGGCGCCGCCACCGAGAACGGGCGCGAGGTGGTGCTCGGCGCCGTGTTCATGCTGATCGGCGAGAACAGCCGCGCCGTGGCCGAAGCCGCGCGCAACAAGCTGGCCCTCGTGAACCGCTCGCTGCCGGCCGGCGTGCAGGCCTTGCCGGTGTACGACCGCTCGGTGCTGGTGAACAAGGCGATTGCCACCGTGCGCAACAACCTGGTCGAAGGCGCGCTGCTGGTGGTGGCGATTTTGTTCCTCTTCCTCGGCAATTTGCGCGCGGCGCTGATCACGGCGCTGGTGATCCCGCTGACCATGCTGATGGTGTTCACGGGGATGGTGCAGGCCGGCGTCAGCGCCAATTTGATGAGCCTGGGCGCGCTCGATTTCGGCATCATCATCGACGGTGCCGTGGTGATCGTCGAGAACTGCATCCGAAGGCTCGGGCTTGCGCAGGCGGCAAAGGGGGGCTTGCTCACGCGCGAGGAACGCTTTGCCGAAGTGGCGGCGGCGGCGGCCGAGGCACGCCGGCCGCTGCTGTTCGGGCAGCTGATCATCATGACCGTCTACCTGCCGATCTTCGCGCTGTCGGGCATCGAGGGGCGCATGTTCCATCCGATGGCGATCACCGTCGTCATGGCGCTGGTGGCGGCGATGATCCTGTCGGTGACCTTCGTGCCGGCGGCGGTCGCCCTGTTCGTCAACAAGGCGGTGCCCGAGCACGAGAACCGCGTCATGGACCGTGCGCGCGGCGCCTACCGGCGCATGCTCGACTGGGTGCTGCGCAACCGGCCGGTGGCCCTGAGCTTTGCCTTGCTCAGCGTGCTGCTGTCCGGCGTGCTGGCCACGCGCCTCGGCACCGAGTTCGCGCCGAACCTGGATGAAGGCGACCTCGCCGTGCTGACCATGCGCATTCCCGGCACCAGCCTGTCGCAATCGGTGGCGATGCAGCAGCAATTGGAAAGCGCGCTGTTGAAGGAATTCCCCGAGATCGAGCGGGTCTTCGCGCGTATCGGTACGTCCGAGGTGGCGACCGACCCGATGCCGCCGAACGCGGCCGACAGCTACATCATGCTGCGACCGCGCGCCCAATGGCCCAAGCCGCGCAAGACCCACGCGCAGCTGGTGGAAGCGATTACCGAGGCCGCAAACCGCATTCCCGGCAACAGCTACGAGTTCTCGCAGCCGATCCAGCTGCGCTTCAACGAACTGATTTCCGGCGTGCGCAGCGACGTGGCCGTGAAGGTGTTCGGCGACGACACCGAGGCGATGGAAGCCACGGCGCGGCAAGTGGCGCGCGTGCTCGGCGGCGTGCGCGGCGCGGCCGAGGTAAAGGTCGAGCAGACCGAGGGCCTGCCGGCGCTGACCCTGACGGTGGACCGCATCAAGGCTGCGCGCTATGGCCTGAACGTGGCCGACGTGCAGGACGTGTTCAGCACCCTGGTCGGCGGGCGCGACGTCGGCATGGTGTTCGAGGGCGACCGCCGCTTCGCCATCAGCGTGCGCCTGCCGGAGGGGCCGCGCAACGACATCGACAGCCTGCGCCAGCTGCCGATCGCGCTGCCGCCGGTGAACGGGCACGCGGCCAGCATTCCCCTGTCCGAGATCGGCACCCTGGCCTTTGTGCCGGAAGCGAATCAGATCAGCCGCGAGAACGGCAAGCGCCGCATCGTGGTCACGGCCAACGTGCGCGAGCGTGACCTCGGCTCCTTTGTCGGCGAGCTGGATGCGGCCCTGGCCAAGGTGAAGCTGCCGGCCGGGACCTGGCTCAGCCTGGGCGGACAGTTCGAGAACCTGCAGGCCGCCAGCAAGCGCCTGGGCCTGGTGATTCCGGCGGCGCTGGCGCTGGTGTTTGCGCTCTTGTACCTGATGTTCAACAGCGTGAAGGATGGGCTGCTGGTGTTCAGCGGGATTCCGTTCGCGATGACCGGCGGCGTGCTGGCGCTGTGGCTGCGCGGGCTGCCGCTGTCGATCTCGGCGGCAGTGGGTTTCATCGCACTGTCGGGCGTGGCGGTGCTGAACGGGCTGGTGATGATCTCGTTCGTGCGTTCCTTGCGCGAGCAGGGGCATGCGCCGGAACTGGCGATGCGCGAGGGGGCCGAGGTGCGGCTGCGGGCGGTCCTGATGACGGCGCTGGTGGCCTCGCTCGGCTTCCTGCCGATGGCGCTGGCGACCAGTACCGGGGCCGAGGTGCAGCGGCCGCTGGCGACGGTGGTGATTGGCGGGATCCTGTCGTCGACGGCCTTGACCTTGCTGATTCTGCCGGCTTTGTACACGTGGGTGCATGGGGCGGCGGGCAGGCGCCGGGATTAAAGCACTAGTAAAGGCACCGGCAAGCGAGTGCTTGCCGGTGCCTGCGGCCTTGCCTCCATGCCGCATCGGAGAATGGATTTGTGTTTATGGCAAATTCAAGTCCATGCCCAGCTTCGTGGCAAGGAAGTAAGTGCCGAATACCAGGATCAGGGCCAGTATCACGAAGATGACAGTCACCTTGACGGCCGTGCGCAGCACCGCGCGCCGCTCCGTCAGCTTGCCCTTTTTCCCCTGGTCGTAATGCCACTTGATGGCAAAGAACATGCCCGTGCCTAACACGAGAAACTTGAACGCAAAGGCGAGAATCGGGAACCATTCCATGATGTGGGTATTTCCAGGCTATGAGTTGACACTATCTATCGTGAGCAACACCATGGCGGCTGCCATGGGACGATGGTGCTGCTACCTATTTCGGGACATACTACGCAAAAGCAATCTCCATACATCGAGACAAATTGTCCCAGTTGAAAACCATACAAGATGAGCACTTGCCAAGCTGGCTGCCGCGCTTGGCTGCGCGTGCCGGGCCGCGTTTCCTGCAGATTGCCGATGCCTTGCAGGCGGCGGTGGCGGACGGCTCGCTGAAGCCGGGCGACCGGCTGCCGCCGCAACGCCAGCTAGCAGCGCAGCTGCAGGTCGACCTGACGACCGTCACGCGCGCCTACGACGAAGCCCGGCGCCGCAACCTGCTGGAGGGCCGCGGCGCGCGCGGCACCTATGTGGCGGCGCCGAAGGTCGAATTGACCGCCATCCTCGACCTGAGCATGAACACGCCGCCACCGCCGGATGGCGTGGACTTCGACGACCTGTTGAAGCAGGGTTTGTCCCAGGTCCTGATGCGGGCGGACAACGCCTCGCTGATGACTTACCACCTGGGCGGAGGAAGCGATGCCGAGCGCAAGGCGGGCGCTACCTGGCTGGCGCCGATGTTCGGACAGGTCGATGCCGGGCAGGTGCTGGTCTGTCCGGGTGCGCAAGCGGCCATCGCCGCATTGATCCTGGCGCTGACCGAGCCCGGCGATGTCATCCTGGCCGAGCCGATGAGTTATCCCGGCCTGCGCGCCGCCGCGACCCAGTTCGGGCGGCGCATCGTTGCGGTGGATGCGGACCGGCACGGGATGCTGCCTGGAATGCTTGAACAAGCCTGCCGCCAGCACCAGCCGCGGCTGGTCTACCTGAATCCAACACTGCAGAATCCAACCGCGATTACCATGCCGGAACGCCGGCGCAAGGAACTCGCCAGTGTCGCCAGGCGCTGCCAGGTACGCATCGTCGAGGACGATCCCTACTGGCTGCTTGCCGATGCCCCGCCGCCGCCGATTGCCGCGTTCGCGCCGGAGCAGGTGGTCTATATCTCCACCCTGTCGAAATGCCTGACGCCCGGCTTGCGGGTCGCCTTCGTGCTGGTCCGCGACCCGGTCGAGCGCGAACGTTTCCTGGCCGCGCTCAGGTCCTTCGCGCTGATGGCGGCTCCGCTGACGGCGGCACTGGCCACGCAGTGGATACGCGACGGTTCGGCTGGTAAGTTGCTGGAAGGCGTACGCAGCGAGGCGCGCCTGCGCCACCGGATGGCGCGCGATGTCCTGGCGGGGCGCTACAGCGGAGCGGGCGACGGCCTGCATGTATGGCTCGCGTTGCCGGCCTACTGGAGCTCGTCGCAACTTGCGCGCGCAGCCGGCAGCGAGGGCATCGCCGTCACGCCGGCGGAGGCATTCGCAACGGGCAGCGAATCGGTGAATGCAATCCGGATCTCGTTAGGGAGCATCAAGGACCGCGGGCGCTTGCAGGCGAGCCTGCAGCGGCTGTCTCACCTGCTTGCGCGGCGGCCCGAGCCATTCAGCCCTGCCGTGGTGTGACGTTCCAGGAGCACTGCGCTTCGTTCGATAGCGCTAGTGCGGATCGAGATACGGCGCTAGCAGTTCCTGCACCCACTCCATGAAGGCGAGGGTGCGCGCCGGCACGTAGCGGCGCGACGGATACACAAAGGCGACCGGCATCGGCTCGGGCCGGAAGTCCGGCAATACCTCGACCAGTTCGCCGCTGTCGAGGTAGGCGCGGATGCCCACGTCCGGTACCTGGATCAGGCCGAGGCCGGCGCGGCAGGCGGCTTCGTAGCAGGCGGTGCCGTTCACGGTGAGCATGCCGCCGACCGGCGCCACCTGCGTGCGCTCGCCGTCGAACCATTCCCATACCGGCGCGCTGCCGCCCAGCAGCGCGTCGTAGTGGACGATGCAGTGTTTGGCCAGGTCGGCCAGCGTGCGCGGCGTGCCGAATTCCGCGAGGTAGCCTGGGCTGGCGCAGTTGACCATGCGGTAGCTGCCGAGTGGACGCGCGACCAGGCTGGAGTCGGCCAGCGGGCCGGAGCGCAGCACGCAATCGAAGCCTTCGCGCACCACGTCGACGCGGCGGTCGGTGGTGCTGAGGTTGATCTCCAGGCGCGGATGGCGCGCCATGAATTCCTTCAAACGCGGCAGCACGATCTTGGCGGCGATGCCGACGGTGAGGTCGACGCGCAGGCGTCCCGTCAGGCCATCGGAATCGCCGTCGAACATGGCGCCGAGTTCGTCGAACTCGTCGAGCAGGTCGCGGCTGCGCGCGTAGAAGGCGGCGCCTTCCTGGGTCAGCTTCACCCGGCGCGTGGTCCGCTGCAGCAGGCGCACGCCGAAGTCTTCTTCCAGTTCGCGCACGTTGGCGGACACGGTCGTGTTCGGCAAGCCGAGCTGCTGGGCCGCGCCGCTGAAGCTTTCCAGTTCGGCGACCTTCAGGAAGATGCGGATGGGGTCGAGTTTGTTCATGCCGAGGATTGTGCATGAATTTTGCAGAATCCTTGCAGATTTCCTCTGTTTATCCATTTGCGATGCAAAAATATACTGGCGGCTCATTCAACGAAGGAGCCCAGCATGACCCAACGTATCGCACTCATCACCGGCGGCAGCCGTGGCCTTGGACGCAGCATGGCGCTGCACCTGGCGCAGGCCGGTGTCGACATTCTCTTCACTTACCAGAGCAACGTGGCCGCGGCGCAGGAAGTCGTCGCCCGCATCGAGGCCTTGGGCCGGCGTGTTTGCGCGTTGCAGCTCGACACCGGCGCCAGCGCCAGCTTCGCCGCCTTTGCCGGCCAGGTGCGCGCCACGCTGGCCGATTGGGGCCAGGAGCGTTTCGACATCCTCGTGAACAACGCCGGCGCCGGCGTGCACGCGTCGCTGCTGGAAGTCACCGAGGCGCAGTTCGACAGCATCGTCGCCATGCACATGAAGTCGGTCGTGTTCCTGACGCCGCTTCTCCTGCCGCTGCTGAAGGATGGCGGCCGCATCCTGAACGTGTCGAGCGGCCTCACGCGCTTCAGCCTGCCGGGCTATGGCGTGTATGCGGCAGCGAAAGGCGCGGTCGAGGTGCTGACGCGCTACCAGGCGCGCGAGTTTGCCGGGCGCGGCATCACGGTGAACACGCTGGCGCCGGGCGCCATCGAAACCGACTTCGGCGGCGGCGTGGTGCGCGACAATCCCGAACTGAACCGCATGGTGGCGGGCATGACGGCGTTGGGGCGGGTTGGCCAGCCGGACGACATCGGCGGCGCCGTCGCGGCCCTGCTGGCCGAAGGAAATGGCTGGATGACCGGCCAGCGCATCGAAGTCTCGGGCGGGATGCTGCTGTAACGCGTTCTACAGCAGAGCTCGTGTCTGGATGGCAGACCTGACCCCCGTTGTTTAATCGTCAGCCCAGAGCCGCTCGCCGGTGTGTTCCATGTGCGTCAGATAAAGGCGCAAATCGAGTTCGAACTGGTGGTATTGCGGCTCCATCCAGCAGCACAGTTTATAAAAGGCCTTGTCGTGGTCCTTTTCCTTGAGGTGGGCCAGTTCGTGCACGGCGATCATGCGCAGGAATTCCAGCGGCGCATCGCGGAAGACGCTGGCGATGCGGATCTCGTGCTTGGCCTTCAGCTTGCTGCCCTGGACGCGCGAAATCTGCGTGTGCAGGCCGAGCGCGTGCTGGACCACGTGGATCTTGCTGTCGTAGGCCACCTTCGACACCGGCTGGGCGTTGCGCAGGTACTCAATCTTCAGCTCCTGCACGTAGTCGTAGAGCGCGCGGTCGGTGCGCAGGCCGTGGGCGCGCGGGTAGCGTGAGCGGAGCAGGGGGCCGAGGCGGTTTTCGCTGAGCAGGCCGGCGGCTTGCTGGCGCAACCCGTCGGGATAGGCGGTGAGGTACTTGAGTTCTGGCATAAGCGCGGAAATGTAGCACAGCTGGGAGCCGCTTGCTGGGCGGAATGTGGCTGCCAGGTGCGGCTCGCGTGCGCCGTCGGGCGGGAGCGGGTCTTATCCTGACTGGCCGTTACCCAGCATCAGGAGAACAAAATGGAAGCCCTGGATTTTCAAAGCTGCATCGACGCCTGCAACGCCTGCGCCAACGCCTGCGACCATTGCGCGGCCTCGTGCCTGAAAGAAGAGGACGTCAAGATGATGGCCAGGTGCATCGCCACCGACATGGACTGCGCCCAGGTGTGCCGGCTGGCGGCGAGCCTGATGGCGCGCGGCAGCGAGCATGCGGCGGCGTTCTGCCGCCTGTGCGCCGAGGTGTGCCGGAACTGCGGCGATGAATGCGCGCAGCACGAGATGGATCACTGCCAGCAGTGCGCGGCAGCGTGCCGGCGCTGTGCGGACGAATGCGAAAAGATGGCCGCCTGATACCGTTGTAGCGGTTGCAGCACAAACCTGGGCGCATGAAAAGCCTGCCGCGCGGCTCGCCAGAACGGCGAGACCGCGCGGTTACTTCAAGCGGGCAGACAGGGTCCGTCCCCCTTATTCCTCCTTGCCCCCCTGGCGGTTGCCGGCTGCCTTGGCCGCACTGGCGGCGCGGTTGGCGGACTGCCGGCTTTCGCCGCCCTTGCGGCCGATGTCGGCCATGTGTGCACGGTTGCGGCTGACTGCCTCACCGCCTTTCTGCCCCGCGCGGCGCGCTTCTTCGGAATCGAACTCGTGCGCCGTGCCCTTCTGGTGGGCGGCCTGGCCACCCTTGCTGGCGATTTCGCGCTGCTGGTTCTGGTCCATTGCCGCGAAGCCGCGCTTGGCCGGCCCGCTGCTGCTTCCGCTGCCGCTGCCGCTCTTCTGGGCGCTGCCGCCGGAGCTGCCCGCGCTCTTGCCGCTCTCCTTACTCGTCGCCATGTCGCTCTCCTGGTTGCCCTGCACGTGGATGGAAGGTACTAAGCGCTGCATTGCTGCGCTCGTGCGGTTAGAGACACCACGGTCCCGTTAGTTCCATCAGTCCGGTGCGCGCGGCGGCAGGCGCATGCCGGCGTGCGGTTCCATCGCGTCGATCACGTCCGGGGCTTCGTTCAGGTCTTCGTCGAGCTCGCGCCGGCGCGCCTGCATCTTGCGCCCCAGCGCGGCCAGGTCGATGCCCGAGCTGCGCGCGGTGTCGAACATGTCGGTCTCTTCAATCGCCACGTGGTGCTCGACTTCCTCGGCCAGCACCGCGACCGTGGCCTCGAAGTGGTCGTCGCCGGGGTACATGACTTCCAGCTGGCTGACCAGCTCGCGCACGCCGGCGTGCTCGACCTCGGCCTCGTCCATCATCTCGTCGTCCTCGGCGGCTGCGCGCACGAGCGGGTAGAACAGTTCTTCCTCGACGATGGCGTGCAGGGCCAGTTCGTAGCAGATCTCGTCGACCAGTTCGGCCTTGCGCTCGTCGTCGTCCGTGATGCCGCGCAGGCGCTCGAATTGCGCGAACAGCTGGCGGATCCTGTCGTGTTCGTGGCGCAGCAGCGCGAGCGCGTCTGCCGGCCTGTCCTGGCGTTTGCCGGATGGTGCCATGGGAGCCTCCGTTCGGTAGCAGTGGAAGGGGGCGGAGGGACGTCAGCGGACCGGCGCATGCGCGGCCTTGCCGTCGGGTGCAGCGCCGCTCTGCATGTAGCTCTCGGCGCCGCGCGCGGCTTGCCAGCTGCCGTTGTTGGCGTCGCGCGCCAGGGTCGCGGTGCCCGCGCCCAGCACTTTCATGAGTTCGCCCTGCCAGGCGCGCAGGTGCTCGACCGTCGGCTGCGTTTCGCGCATGGCAACGGCGCCCATCTGGAACGGGTCCTTGCAGGCGGCCAGGGCGCGTCCGAAGCGGATATGGTCGTCGAACATCTGGCGCATCATGCGCAGGTTCAGTTCGCCGATCTGGCCGGCGGCGTCGACCGCGTGGCGCGTCATCTGGGTGAAGAGGTCGACCTGCGTGTCGAGTTGCGCGCGCAGGGCGGGATTATCGGTGGGGAAGGTTGGCATGCTGTCCTCGAAGTGAGCGGTGGGGTGGAAAGGGCGTCGAAGTAGACGCCCCCAGGCCGCACAAGTTCAAGGAGATTACACGCGCCCTGAAACGAGTCAAGGCGCGTGATTGAAGCGATGGAGTTCAGGCGTCGGCTACTTTGAGTACCAGCTTGCCGAGGTTCTTGCCCTCGAATAACATCAGCAGGGCCGACGGGAAGTTCTCGAAGCCGTCGACGACGTGCTCGCGCGTCTTGAAGCTGCCCTCCTGCATCCAGCGCGCGATGGTGGCCACGCCTTCCGGATAGCGCGCGGCGTAGTCGGTAACCAGCATGCCTTCCATGCGCGCACGGTTGACCAGCAGCGACAGGTAGTTGGCCGGGCCCTTCACGGCGCCGGTGGCGTTGTACTGGGAGATGGCGCCGCAGATGACGATGCGCGCCTTCATGTTGATGCGGGTGAGCACCGCGTCCAGGATGTCGCCGCCGACGTTGTCGAAATAAACGTCCACGCCTTGCGGGCAATGTTCCTTCAGCCCGGCGTGCACGGGACCGGCCTTGTAGTCGATGCAGGCGTCGAAACCAAGTTCCTCGACCACGAAGCGGCATTTGTCTTCGCCGCCTGCGATGCCGACCACGCGGCAGCCCATCTGGCGCGCCACCTGGCCCACCGTCATGCCGACTGCACCGGCCGCGCCCGACACCACCACGGTTTCGCCCGGCTTCGGCTGGCCGACGTCGAGCAGGCCGAAGTAGGCGGTCATGCCCGGCATGCCGAGCGCGTTCAGCCAGGTCGGCAGCGGCGCCATGCGCGGATCGACCTTCGCCAGCATCGCGCCCTTGTCGTCGGCCGGGCCGCTCCAGTAGCGCTGCACGCCCATCACGCCCATCACGGTGTCGCCGCTGCTGAACTTGGAGGACTTCGATTCCTCGACGATGCCGATGCCGCCGGCGCGCATCACCTCGCCGATATTCACCGGACGCACGTAGGATTTGCCTTCGTTCATCCAGCCGCGCATGGCCGGGTCGAGCGACAGGTACAGGAGCTTGATGCGGACTTCGCCGTCCTGCAGCTCGGGCAGGGGCGGGGTGGCGCGCATCCAGTCGCTCTCCTTCGGCACGCCGACCGGGCGGGCGGCGAGAAGGAACTGGTCGTTTGCAGCTTGGGTCATGTGGTTGTCTCCGTTCAGGTTGGGTTGTCCGACGTGCTCGAAACACTATACCGAATAAACGGACGGTCGTGCGTTTTCTCGCGTGGCCATTTTTACAAGCCCATGCGACAATCGAACGACCCTTGTCCCGAACCCAGTCCCTACCTGCGAGCCGCCCACCATGACGCATCCGGAATACATCCTGACCCTGTCCTGCAACGACCAGCGCGGCATCGTGCTGCGCGTGGCAGGCTTCCTTGCCGAGCACGGCTGCAACATCATCGACTCGGCCCAATTCGGCGATCCGGAGTCGCACCTGTTCTTCATGCGCATGCACTTCGCGGCCGAGGACCCGGCGGTAGGCGAGGCCGACCTGCGCGGCGCCTTTGCCGCCTTGTGCGAGGAAGCCGGCATGCGCGGCCAGCTGTACGATGCGCATGCCAAGCCGCGCGTGCTGATCATGGTCTCGAAGATCGGCCACTGCCTGAACGATTTGCTGTTCCGCTACAAGAGCGGCCTGCTGCCGGTGGAAATTTCGGCGATTGTCTCGAACCACATGGACTTCTACCAGCTCGCGGCAAGTTACAATATCCCGTTTCACCACTTGCCGTTGGCAACCGGCGCGAGCGAGGACGCAAAGCTGGCCCAGGAAGCCCGCGTGATCGAACTGCTCGACATGCACAGGATCGACCTGGTGGTATTGGCGCGCTACATGCAGATTCTGTCGCCGGGCTTGTGCGAGGCATTGAAGGGCAGGGCGATCAATATTCACCACTCCTTCCTGCCGAGCTTCAAGGGTGCGCGGCCGTATGCGCAGGCGCACCGCCGCGGCGTGAAGCTGATCGGCGCCACCGCCCACTTCGTCACCGGCGACCTGGACGAAGGCCCGATCATCGAGCAGGACGTCGAGCGCGTCGACCATGCAATGACGGTCGAGGAGCTCACGGCGATCGGCCGCGACGTCGAGTGCGTGGTGCTGGCACGGGCGGTAAAGTGGTTCGTGGAACATCGGGTATTACAAAACGGCGATCGAACGGTCGTCTTCAAATAAAGAGAAACAAGAGCATCAATGGCGCTGAAAGCAACGATCTACAAGGCTGACCTGCAAATCGCGGACATGGACCGCAACTACTATGCGGAGCACGGGCTCACCATCGCCCGCCACCCGTCGGAAACCGACGAGCGCGTGATGATCCGCGTGCTGGCGTTCGCGCTGCACGCGAGCGAGTCGCTGAACTTCACCAAGGGCCTGTTCGACACCGACGAGCCGGATTTGTGGCAGAAGGACCTGACCGGCGCCATCGACACCTGGATCGAGATCGGCCAGCCCGACGACAAGCGCCTGCTCAAGGCCTGCGGCCGCGCCGAGCACGTGTTCGTGTACAGCTACAGCGCCACCAGCAGCATCTGGTGGAAGGGCATCGCCAACAAGGTGGACCGTGCGCGCAACCTCACCGTCATCAACATCCCGGCCGAAGCCAGCGCCGGCCTGGAAAAACTGGCCAAGCGCGCGATGCAGCTGCAGTGCACGATCCAGGACGGCCAGATCTGGCTGACCGACAGCGTCGACACCGTGCTGGTCGAGCGCGAGACGCTCAAGGCCGGGGCCTGATCTATAATCGTCCGCTTCCCTTTTTGTGAATCGACCATGAACCGACACCTGATTGCCTCCCTGGCCGCCGGCCTGTTCGCAACGAGCGCGCTGGCGCAAGTAACCGTCACCGACCCCTGGGTGCGCGCCACCGTGCCGGCCGCGAAAAGCGCGGGCGCCTTCATGCACCTGCAGTCGGCCACCAACGCGCGCCTGGTGGGCGTGAGCACGCCGGTCGCCGGCCGTGCCGAGATCCACGAGATGGCGATGGAAAACAACACCATGCGCATGCGCGCGGTGGACGGGATCGACCTGCCGGCCGGTAAGCCGGTGCACCTGGCCTCGGGCGGCTATCACCTGATGTTCTTCGAGCTGAAGCGCCAGCTGAAGGAAGGCGAGACCGTGCCGGTGACCCTGACCGTGCAGGACGCGGCCAGGAAGCAGACCAGCGTGACGGTGCAGGCGCAAGTCAAGCCGCTGACGTATGTGGCGCCGGCGATGCAGGGGCATCACGGGCATTGAGTTGACGCTGTCATGCGATGGCGGCTTTCGCCTCTGCGACGGCCCCAATCGTACGGTGGGCACTCCGTGCCCACGCGGAACGGCGCATCGCGTTGGCCCACGATCCGGCCGCAAACGATGAGCGTCGGCGGCGCATCCCCAAGCGTCATGTTGGCGCCGCATCCACGCTCAGCGCCGCGGAGCGAATATTCCCGGCCACGGGCTCCCGGATCAACACGTAACCGCGTGGGCACGGAGTGCCTAGCGCGGCCCGGCCCACCCTACGGTTGAGGTTCCGGGCTTCGTTAGCGTGGCGACGCGCCTACCCGCTTGACCTCCCCCGACCCCGCAACCGACTTGCTCACCTGCGGATCGCCGTAATACTTCACATCCCCCGACCCCGCGATCGATACGCCGAGCCGGTTGCGCGGCCACACCACGGCGTCGCCCGACCCCGCCACCGACACGCTGGCGCCGCCGGCCTGCACCCGCCCCAGGTCGACGTCGCCCGAGCCCTTGATCGACACCGACAGCTTCTCCACGTTGCCGCCCGCTGCCTCGACGTCGCCGCTGCCGGCCAGCGACACCGACAGCGTCCCGGCGTCGACGCCTTTCAGCTGGATCGAACCGGACCCGCCGACGTCGATGTCGAGTCCGCGCGCGCGCAGCGGGTCGGCGTGGATGCTGCCCGAGCCGCCCAGCGACAGGCGCTCGATGGAACGCGCCTGCACCACCACGCGGATCGAGGCGGACTTCAGGGCGAGGTTGCGGCGTGCCGGACGGATCTTCAGCACGCCATCCTCGACCACGGTCTCGATCAGCGGCAGCACGTTGTCGTCGGCTTCGACGGTCACGCTCTCGCTGTTCCCGATGCGCAGTTCGACACGCCCCGGCGTGCCCAGCGACAGGCCGCTGAAGCCGCTTACCTGGCGGTTCTGCTTGACGATGCGTCCGCTGCCCTGGACCTGTTCGCCGCCCCAGGACCAGGAGGCGGCCGCTGCCTGGCCGGCGCCGCAGAACCCGGCGGCAACGCTGGCGGCGAGGCAGGCGCCGAGCAGGGCGCGGCGGACGAAAGATGGGGCCGTAGGCTTGATCATGGTGTGCTCCTCATGGCTGTCGATGCTGCGACTCTAGCGCAGGGCCGCGAGGTGCGCGCGCGTTGTGCGACGAACTGCAGCGACGCGCGGCCAGGATGCGGCCGGAAGGGCGCGACCGGTGCCGCCGCCGATGGAACTCTGCGTTGCGCCGAGGTCTAATGAAAACAAACACCGAACCATCCGAACCATCCGAACGAGACGAACAGGCGGAGGACAGCATGGCGAACACAGCGAGCGATCCCGGACATGCAGGCCATGGCGGCAATAGTGGCAATAGCGGCGGCACTGACGGAAGCGGCGTGGCCGGCGTGTCCGGCCCGGCCAATGCCATGGGGCCGGGTATCCCGTTCGACAACGATGCCACCCTCGACCTGGCGCGCCGGGTCCGCGCCGCCATGGCCAGGGAAAGCATCGACGGCACGGGCACGGCGGCCGCGGGGGCGCACCTGAGTCCCGAGGCCTACAAGGACAAGCTCGCCGCCGCCCTGGCCGATGCCGTCGTCGGCTGGCTCATGGCCGACGGCCGCAGCGCCGTTCCCGGCCTGCGTACTGAATCGACCGCACCCGCCGACCCGCGCCCGACCCAGGAGCGCAGCGCCGCAAATGGCGGCGCGGCCAGCCAGCCGGGCGACGCCGGCGCGCGCCCGCGCGAGCAGCCCGTGGCGGCAAGCTCTCCGGCCGCCGGAGACGGCAAGGGCGAGCTGTCCGAAGCGGTCGGCTTCATCGGCAATCCAAGCGCTCGCGCAGCGGAGGGCGCGGCCGGCATCGGCAAGCTGGACGAGATGCTGCGCGGCTGGCGCAAGCAGCGCCTGCTGACCGATGCGGGCAAGGATGTGAGCCCGGAAATCGCCGTCGGCCGCGACGAATCGCTCGATGCGGCCTTTCTCGAATTGCTGGCCGGGCGCCGCCGGGCGGTCGGCATCGTCCGCACCCGGGGCTTGGCCTACAATGGCAGCTACAGCAATGCGTGGAGCGGCACGTGCTCGCTGGTGGCGCCGAACCTCCTGCTGACCAACCACCATGTCCTGAACTCGCCGGACGTCGCGGCCGTGGCCGAGGTGGCGTTCGACTTTGAGGTGAGCGCCCAGGAGCTCGCGAGCGGGCGCAACACGGTGCCGGCGCCCGGGCGCAGCTACCGGCTGCGTCCCGAGCAGTTGTTCGTCACCAGCCCGACCGACAATGGGCTGGACTATACCTTCGTCTGGATCGACGACGCCGCGGCGACAAACGCCACGCCCCTGAGCATGGAGCGTGCGGCCTTTGCCATCGAAAGCGGCGAGAAAGCCTTCATCATCCATCACCCGAACGGCAAGCCCAAGCGCGTGTCGCTCGACGACACCGACGTGGTCTCGGCCCATCCCGACGGCCCCCTGATCCACTACACCACCGATACCGAGCCCGGCTCGTCGGGCGCACCGGTGCTGGACCGAAGCGGCCGGCTGATCGCCCTGCACCATGCTTCGCGCCGCAACAGCGAGGGCCTGCGCACGCCGGAAGGGGTGGCGCCGGAATACGTCAACGAAGGCATCAAGCTCGCCGCCATCGCGCTCGACCTCGAGTCGCGCCGCGCCGGGGAGGCCAGCGCCATGATCGACATGGTGCTCGGCGAAATCTATGGCTCGGACACCCTGACCGGCTTCTTCGGCGCCGCCGGACGCCAGGTCGGCGCCGTCCAGGCCGGCGCCGCGCGGGTTGCCGAGCTGTATGGGGCGACCGACCAGGACCTCGACGTCGGCTTCTGGAACCTCGCCTGGTTTGCCGGCCGCTACACCGAGCTGGCGGGCGACGCCGCCGCCAGGGTCGTCGACCTGGGCCTCGACCTCTGGGCGCTCGGCGGGACCTCCCCGGCCGCCACGGCGGCGCTGGCGCAGGCGATCGAGAGCAAGTTCGGCTTGCAGCTGCAATCCCTGCCCCTGCCGGACGGGGCGCCGCAAGCGCAGCAGAGCGGCGCCGTGATGTGGAATCCGGAAACCGTGGAGTGCAGGCCGCAGCCCTGGCCGGAGGATGTCGCTGCGCTGTTCAGGCTGCGCGGCGAAGACTTCGCCGGCGAAACGCAGCCGGCGCCGGGGTCGGGCGACATCTTCTTGCGCCAGCCGGCGCTGTTCCAGGTGCGCGGACGCGGCGGCCTCGCCTTCAACCTGGTGCCGTTCGACCTGGGTGCAGCCGCGGCCGACAGGGGCCGCCGCAACATGGCTGCGTACATCCTCGCACGCGCGATACAGGAAATGATCGAACACCACGGCGCCAGCCACGACTGGCTGCTGGGCGGCGGCTTCGATGCCGAAAGCACGAATGCCAGCCTGGCGGCATGGGCCGGCAAGGGCTACACGCCGGCGTCGGCGCAGGACGAGGCGGGTGCGGCCCTGAGCTACCTGAAATGCCCGGGATCCGGCGTCGGCCAGGTCTTCCTGTCGCCGAACCTGTCGCGCCTGTACGGGCCGCAGGATGTGTTCCGCGTCGCCAGGGAGAAAAGCCAGGCCGATTACCTGAGCCGTTTCGGAGAGCACCGCCCGCTGCTGCTGCGCCTGTCCGCACGGGGCGCCGGCGCGGCGCCGGACGCGCATCCGGGACAGGGGGTGGAATTCAACGCGCGCATTGATGCGGCGCTGCGGCGCGCACGCGGCTAGGCGCCTGCCCGTCCGGCACCATCGCCGTCAAGCGCCATGCTGGTCAAGCTCCTGTATTCGGCCCTGCTCGCGGTCGTGGCCCTGGCCGCGGCGGGCGAGCTGTTGCGTGTCTGGACCGACCAGCGCCTGTACATTGGCGCCTTCGAGGTTGCGGCCGCCGGCGCTGGCGGGGAGGGGGGAGCGGCGTTCGCGGCCCAGGTGGGCCTGGCCCATGCGCTCATCTTCCACCAGCTGCAGGAATACAACCAGCGCGGGATCGGCGGCACCTCCGACACGACCTACAACATCGCCCCCGACGAGCAGGCCCGGGTCTTCGAAAACAAGTTCGCCGACCTGGCGCTGACCTACCAGGACGTCAACATCGGCCAGCTGCTCTCCAGCCTGCGCAAGTCGCTGGCCCAGCCCAACGAAGTAAGCGGCGCCGTTACCGAGCTGGGCGGGCAATCCTGGGCCAGGGTCATATGGCCGCAGGCGCCGGCCGTCGGCGGCAAGGCCGAGAGCGCCTTTCTCACCGATACCCGGCCCGACCTTCCGGGCTCGGTGCACCAGGTTGCCTGCAGCATCGCCTGGGCCCAGGTGGCCAGCGACAAGGCGGACGGCAACAAGGCAGCCATTGCCGCCATGGGACGTTCGCGCTTTTGCCGCTGGTCCGAGGCGCTGGACGTGTATTCAAGGCTGCTCGCGAAAAAGCAGGACGTGGCCCTGGCCGCCATCGCGCCCTGGCGCAGCGAACTGAAAGCAATGGCCGATGCCGGCGTGCGCTTTTCCGATATTTTCCGCCTGCGCGCCGATTTCACCGACCTGCTGGCCCCCGGCGAGCGCCGGCCGCTGCTGCCCGAAGCGCAGGACGACCGCCTGCAATACGCCTTGCTGACCGATCCGGAGATCCAGAAGCTGCCGCCGGACGTGCGCCGCCTGCACGCGTTCGGCCTGGCCCGCCCGGCACTGGCGCTGGAAGCGGGCAAGCTGGGCGGCCTGCGCGACAACTGGCGCTCGGTGCTCGAACCGTACGCAAAGTCGATCGCCCGGTCTGCGGCGGCGGTGGGTTCGCTGCGGCGCGGCGACGCAAGCATTGGGCGCAGCACGGCTTTCCGCATCCGCAGCGACCTGGTCATGACCGTGCGGTATGCGCTCGCTCCTGTGCTCGATGATGTGCCCGTGCAGGTGCCCGATGCTACCGACCCGCCCGACCCACGCACCGCCGGCCTGAGCTTTTGCGAGGCCGACAGCGCGGTGGGGCACTGCCCACCGGAGAAGCGCTTTGCCGTCACCGGCGTGGTCGTGGATGGCGGTCCGGACTCCTTTATCGTGGTCTTGCGGATCGAGCAGCGGGGACCCGCTGACTTCCTCCTTCTGCGCGACACGTCGGCTGCGCGCGAGGACCTGATTGACCAGTATGCCTACATCGTCGGCTACCCCTACCACGATACGCGCGTGCCGCCGGTGCTGCTGGAGACCCTGCTTGGCAATACACCGGGCATCAAGCGCCTGCTGCCAGGGCGTACCCTGGGATTCGTGCCCGAGCCCAGGCCGCCGCCGAAGGCCCCCGTGTTCACGACCGACATCAGCACGCTGGGCGGAACCGGCGGCGGGCCGCTGGTCGATCTGGTCAGCGGCCGCGTCATCGGCGTGCACTTTGCAGGGGAATGGATCGACGAGAAAGGCAAGTTCAGCTCGTCAGAACTGATCACGCCGGAACTCGTCAAGACAATCGAGGAGGCTCTCAAGCCGGCGCCGGATGGGCCTGGCGTTCAGCCTGTAGATGCGCCCGCACCGGCGCTACACTGAGCCGGGCAGCGCACACGCTTGCCGAAACTACACGCAGCACCGCCACATCCACTACAATCTCGCCCTTTTGACTCCGGCCCGGCCGGAAAGGAAGTGGAAGATGAATGCGGTCCTGTTTCTCCTGGCATTTTGTGTCGGGCTCTTTATTTCGGTGCAGGCAGCCGTCAACAGCCAGCTGGCCCATGCCCTGCATGCCAACTCGGTGGTGGCGGCCTGGATCTCGTTCACGGTCGGCACCGTGGTGCTCGGCATTGCCGCCTTTGCCCGCGGCGGCGTGGGCGAGGCCCTGGGCGCCCTGGTGCACCAGCCGCTGTGGAAGATGAGCGGCGGCCTGCTCGGCGCGGCCTTTGTCTTCGGCACCGTGTTCCTGGCGCCACGGATTGGCTTGCTGAACCTGGTGGTGCTGGTGATCGCCGGCCAGCTGATGATGTCGATGGCGATCGATAACTTCGGCCTGGTCAACATGGCCGTGCGCAAGGTATCGAACATCCGCCTGGCCGGCGCGCTGGTGGTGGTAGCCGGTGTGGCGCTGACCCTGTTCGGCGACCGGATTGTGGCGGCGTTGGAACGCTAAATAATTTCTAGTCAGCAGATGTATTTTCTGAGAGGCATGGTTTTATAATGGTCGAACTTGTCGGAACGACACTTCGATTGACCAAAGAGCCACGCCAGATGGAACATCACCAGTCCTCGCAAATCCCCACGCTGACCTACATCGAGAACGAAGACCACCCGGTCTTCGGCACGCTGGTCGAGCAGATACTGCACCTGCTGAATTCCCGCCTGGTGTTCTCGGACATCATCATCCACCAGAACAGTCCGCTCATGCTGCGCCAGCCGAAGGGCCTGGTGGCGGTCACGGATTCGCCGATCACGCGCGAGGAACTGGAAGAATTCTTCGACGTCATCGAGCCGAACTGGGCCGAGCGCATCGCCGACCGCGCCTTCGACCGCTCGATCGACCTGCACACGGCGCGCATCCGTGCCAACTGCTTCAGTTTCCAGGGCAAGAAGCGCTGGGGCTGCGTGATTCGCCGCTTCCCGAAAGAACCGCTGCCATTGGCCGAACTCGGCCTGCCGCGCGATGCCCAGGAATTCGCGCAGCTCACCAGCGGCCTGGTGCTGATCATCGGCGACACCTGCCAGGGCAAGTCGACCACGATTGCCTCGATGATCGACGAGATCAACAAGCGCCGCTCGGGCCACATCATCACCATCGAAGACCCGGTCGAAACCCTGATCCCCCAGCGCAAATGCATCATCACCCAGCGCGAGGTGGGCAAGGATGGCGACGTCGAGAGCTATTACCTGGGCGCGCTGGACGCCCTGCGCGAGCGCCCGGACGTGATCGTGATCGGCGAAATCCGCGACGCCCAGACCGCCCAGGAAGCCCTGGCCCTGGCCGAATCCGGGCCGCTGGTGCTGGCTTCGCTGCACGCGCGCTCGACCGAGATGGGCCTGCAGAAGATGCTGCGCCTGCTCGGCAGCGCCGACTCGCAAGCCCAGGCGCTGGCGCATGCACTGCGCGGCGTGCTGTGCCAGGCGCTGCTGCCTTCGCTCGACGCCAACCGCTACCACCTGGCCAGCGAATGCCTGGGCAATACGCCGGCGGTGGCGCGCCTGATCGAGGCCGGCGATTTGGGTGCGCTGCGCGCCCACATGAACAGCGGACGCGACCCCGGCACGCATACCATGAACGCCTCGCTCGAGCGACTGCTGGCCGGGCACAAGGTCAGCGTCGAGGATGCGCGCAACGCCACCACCGACCGTGTCGGGTTTGCCGAGCTGGTCTGAGCCTTAGTTCAGGCCGAGGTCGAAGTCGAAATCGGTATCGCTGCCAGTGCCGGAGGCCAGGCGCTCGGCCAGCACGGCCGAGACCACGGCCTGGATCACGTGCACAGCCCAGCGCTCGGTTGCCTTGCGCGGGCCGGCTTTCGCTTCGCCTTCGGTAATCCCGAGCACGGGCGCGATGCAGCCGATGTTCACCGCGTACAGGGCGGTGCCGTAGAGCGTGCCCAGCGCCACCGGCGACAGCGACGGCAGCAGTTCGCGCAGCTTGGGCAGGGCTGCCGCAAAGGCCGCCGAGGCGCCCAGGTGATTCGCGAATTCGACCACGCTGGTGCCGCTGTCGCCGATCATCGCGCGCGACCCGGTCAGGTCGTCGATCCAGTCGACCGCATCGCGGTCCAGCGTCTTGTGCAGCACGCCGCTCTTGCGGCCGGCCACCATGACCGCCGTCGTGACCACGCCTGCAATCAGGCCGCCTACTACTGCTGCTTTGTATCGTTCCATGACTACTCCGCCTTGAAAGGTGAGGGCAATGCCTGATCGGCCCGTGCTATACGGAGTGCGATTAGAGAACGCTTGTGATGCGCTGGACCAATTCTGGTGGGCACACATCAATGGCGTACATTGCCGGGTTCACTACCTTATCAGGCCGTGCCCAACCCTTCTGTTCGATTCCAGACAGAGTATCTCCCTAGCGGTAGAAAGGACGCCATAGCACTTTTATTCCGTGATCTCCGCTCCTTCCTGTGCAGCCGAAGTGGTTTGCTCATTTCGCAGCAGTTCAGGGCGCTGTTCAAAGAATTTGTCGAAGCGTTTCAGGCGCTTCATCCTGCTGTCCGTTTGTTTGCGAAGATCTACCATTGCCTTGTAGATCGCCAGCATGTCATCGATCTCTTGCGCGCACCGCGATTCGATCGCCTGGTAATCCGCAGCGTCATAAGCGTCCCACACGCTGGTGCCGGACTCCATCTTTCGCCCCGGAGTGTACTTTTGGTAGAGTTGCGCTTTCGTTTTCGGATACGCGAAGTAGCCTTGGTTGAATGAAAACTGGCAATAGGTCGCGACGCTCAAGTCGATTTGCCGGCATCCACATAGAAGATCGTGTACATCTTCCGGCGGCGCTACCTTGGCATTGACCATACGTGCAATCAAGGCTGGGATGTCGCTATGCGATATGCCAATCCCTGCGAGCATCAATCCTCCTGATTGTTTGCGCATAGAACGCCATTGGCTATCAATGTGCTTGTATAGGCCTTTTAGCACTGCGGCTTCCGATCCGAGTTCCCATTCCCAGAATTGCCGTGGCGTTTCTGCGCGATCCTGCATGGGGAAATATGTCTGTAGCACGCCCCCGATGATTTTGTGACCGGTCAAAAAGGGGGAGAAGCTCATGCCCCCGTAACTGTCTCGTCCTCGATCTTGCTTTGGTACGTAGTATTCCAGATCGAGAAAAATAACCTTGGTTGTCTCGGGATAAAAACGCAACATATTTACTCGCAGCATGAAAAGAAATCTATTCTAATTGCTGATAAGTAATATTGATAGCAACTGACAGAAAACGACGAAGTACAGTCGTGTTTGCGAGTCTAAGATGTTTCGTAGGCTCCAGTTAGTTATAAAGTGGCGAAAGGGGGAGCTGAATACATGAAAGACGGGTGTTACTGCACGGTCTATTTAATCGAGCGGCACGGCCCGATACCGGTTCACCTGCGCGCTCGACACCGGCGCCGCCGCATTGCCCCAGCTGGCGCGCAGGTAAGTCACCAGCGTCGCCACCTGCGCATCGTCCAGCACGTGGCTGAAGGGCGGCATGCCGAACGGGCGCGGATTGCCCGCCGTGGCCGGCGCAAAGCCGCCGTTCAGTACCACGCGGATCGCGTTCACCGGTTCCGCCAGGCTCAGCGCCCGGTTGCCCGCCAGCGCAGGGTAGGGCCCGAGGCCCTCGCCGCGCTCGCCGTGGCAGGCGGCGCAATGCTGGCGGTACAGGCGGCTGCCTTCTTCCAGCACCTGGTCCGGTGCGCGCGGCGCCGGCTCGCGCACCGGGGACGATCCACCCGGCAGCGATTTCAGGTAGACCGCCATCGCCCGCACGTCGGCTTCGTTCATGTGCTGCAGGCTCTGCGCCACCACTTCGGCCATCGGCCCGGTGACGCTGGCCCCTGGCGCCACGCCGGTGCGCAGCAGCTGCACGATGTGTTCTTCCTTCCACTTGCCCAGGCCCGCTTCGCTGTCGGACGTGAGCGAAGGCGCATACCAGCCGATCGTCGGAATCAGGCCGCCTCCCAGGCCATCGTCCGAGGCGCCGAGGCGGTTACGCGTGCTGTGGCAGGCGCTGCAGTGGCCGAGGCCCTCGACCAGGTAGGCGCCGCGGTTCCACTGCGCGCCGCGTTTCGCATCCTCTTCGAACACGCCCGGCTTGAAATACAGCAGGCGCCAGCCGGCCAGGGCGAACTGGCTGTCGTAGGGAAAGCGCAGGGCGTGCGCACGGTTCTGCGCCTGGCGCGGCGGCAGGCTGCGCAGCCAGGCGAACAGCGCGTCGGAATCGGCGCGCGAGACCTTGGTGTAGCTGGTGTAGGGGAAGGCCGGATACAGCAGGCGGCCGTCGCGCGACTTGCCGTTGTGGAGGGCGTTCCAGAAATCGTCGGCGCTCCACTTGCCGATGCCGGTGGCGCGGTCCGGGGTGATGTTCGGCGTGTACAGGGTGCCGAAGGGTGTTTCCATGGCGCGTCCGCCGGCATACGGGGCGCCGCCGCGCGCGCTGTGGCAGGCCATGCAGTCGCCGGCGCGGGCGAGATAGGCGCCGCGCGCGATGTTGGCCGAGGTGGGGCCCCAGGCCTCGGGCGAGGCGGCCGGCACGAACTGTTCGCGCGGCCAGGCGAGGGCGACGGCGATGGCCAATGCGGCCAGCACGCCCAGCACGGCGCCGGCGAAAAGGCGGGCGCGCCGGCTCATGGCGCGCTGCCGCAGGCCATCGGGAGCGGGTGCTCTGGCCGTTCCAGCGGACGCAGGTCGGGCGGCGTCGGCTGGCCGGCCAGCCAGGCCGAGATGGCGGCCACGTCGCCCGGGTTCAGGCGCGTCGCAATCGTCGCCATGCAGTCGGGCGCATGCGCGCGGCGCACGCCGTTGCGCCAGGCGCCGAGCTGGGCGTTCATGTAATCGCGCGGCAAATTCAGCAAGCCGGGGATGCCGGGCGCCACGCCGCCCAGGCGCGCGCCGTGGCAGGCCGCGCAGGCCGGCAGCTTCAGCGCCGGGTCGCCGCGCCGCACCAGTTGCTCGCCGCGCGCCAGCACGGCGGCCGCTTCGCGCGGCGGCGGCGGGGCCGGCACCGCCGGGTGCTGGTGTGCGAAGTGGTCGGCGATCTCGTGCAGGTAGGGATCGGACAGGTGGTTCACCATCCAGGTCATCAGCGGATACTGGCGCCGCCCTTCGCGGAAGTTTTCCAGCTGGTTGTACAGGTAGCCGGCCGGCTTGCCGGCGATGCGCGGGAAGTAGACGCCGCCGGCGCGCATGCCGGCCGTGTCTTTCGGCGCGTGGCAGGCAATGCAGGCGGCAATGCGCTGCTCGAGGGTGTCGGGGATGGTGTTTCCAGGCTGCGCGTACGCGCCCAGCGAGGAGGAAACCAGTGCGCCAGCGGCCAGGGTCCGCAGCGCGGTTGCGCCAGGCAGTGAAAAGCGGGAAAAGCGGGGCCGGCTGGTCGTCAAATCGGTTTTCCTGTCGTTGCGAGGCCGGCTGTACGCCGGCCCGGTGTCACGTCGAAACGGGCGGCGTGTCAGCTTGCCAGGCAAGCCTCGTATTCTGCCCAGCAATCCGATACGAAGGGGTCGCAGACCCGGTAGAACTTCCAGCACAGGTCCGGGTTAGCGGCATGCGCCGCCGTAGTGCCAAGGCTGAGGGCAAACAAGAACCATGCGAACTTGCGTTTCATGTGCATCTCTCCGGTGGGACAGACGGATGACAGAATGATACCGCGCCGTCTGTTTGCGCGGCATCAATATTGCGAAAAAAATAAAGAGCAGCAGCCGGTCAGCGCGCGAGGCAGGCGAGCAGCTGCTCGTAGCAGAGGTCCGGGTCGTCGGTGCAGAGCTGGTACAGCTTGTTGCAGTGCGCCGGGTTGGCGGCGTGGGCAGCCGACAGGCCGAAGCTGAGGGCGAACAGGAACAATGCGACTTTGCGTTTCATGATGTCTCCTGGTACAGACGTGATGGGAGAACGATGCCGCGCCGTCTGGTCACGCGGCATCGCATGGCGAAAAAAAAGGGGAATTACGCGCGTCCGGGCCGCGCGACAGGCCAAGGACCTATTGCGACTGCGCCACCGTGCGCGGCGCGATGCCGGCGTTCTTCAGCGCGTCGTCGTAGACGGGGGCGTTGAAGCCGTCGATGCGGCGGTTGCCGATCAGGATCAGCGGTACGCCCTTGCCGTCGAGCTTGCTGAAGGCTTCCTGGGCGGCCGGCGACTTCTGCACGTCGTAGTCGACATAGGCGATGCCGCGTTCGTCCAGGTACTCGCGCGCCTTGGCGCAGTAGGGGCAGGTGGAGGTGCCGTACATCACGACCTTGGTGCTGGGGTTCGGGAAGTAGGCGGCGTAGTTGCCTTCGGTGTAGTCACCCTTGAGCCATTGCGGCACGCGCGGCGCAATGGTGCCGATGGCGATGCCGGCGCCAATGATGAGGAGGTAGGAAAAGATGGTCTTCAGGTGTTTCAATGCGCTCTCCCGTGGTGACGTGGTCACTTGTTATGCAGGCGTTGTTGCCACAGGAATATTACCGCGCCAATTGTTAAACCGGAGCAGTCAACAATGATAGGTTTTCTGCCAGGTTGTTGCCGGCGTCAGGCGGCGGGCGGCTGTGCGCGCCAGTGGCGGTAGATGCGCAGGGCGACATGGGCGTCGTCGGCCGCGTACAGGATCTGCTTCTCGGACAGGCGCGGCAGCGCCCAGTTGGTGGTGGTGATGCGCTTCGATTTCGTCAGCGACTGGGCGAAGAAGCGCGCCACGGCGGTCTTCGCACCCAGGGTGTTGCGCTCGCCGCGGCGGCGCAGCGCGGTCGAGAGGTCGATCACGTTCTGTGTTTCGATGCCGAGCTTGCTGCGCAGGCGGCGCAAGTCGTCGCCCAGGCCGAAGCCGACCTTCAGGATGGCCGGCGATTCGAGCACGGTGCGCAGCAGGGCGTGCAGCTCCGGGTGCAGCGGCGCCGCGCCTACCTGCAGCAGGTAGGCAGTGTCGTCGGTGGCAAGTTGCACCAGGTGCGGGCCGGTCGATTCCTCGCCCTTGGCGAAGGTCGGCTTGGACTCGGTGTCGAAGCCGACCACGTCGGCCGCCGTCAGCGCCGCCAGCGCGGCTGCGGCGTCTTCGGGCGTTTTCACGAGCCGCACATTGGCCAGGGCGATGCCGGCGTAGGGAGGCAGGGCCTCATCGGCCGGCAGGCCCGTGCCGGTACCCAGGTTCGTGCTCAACGACCGCTCAGCCGCGCGAGAACTTGGAGGCCAGCTGCTGCAGCTTTTCCTGGCGCAGGCGCGCCGCTTCGGCTTCGGCAGCAGCGGCTTTTTCGGCCTTCTTGCGCTCGGCTTCCTTCTTGAAGCGCTGCTGCAGCTGCTCCTTGGCGTGGCTGCGGTGGGTGTCGGTTACTTCCGCGCCGGCAGTGCCGTCGAGGTCGTAGCGCACGGTGGCCTTTTCCATCGCGCGCAGGTAGCGCATCGAGCCGGTATGGATGCCGAGGGCGGCCCGCATGGTCTTGCGGTCCAGGCCAGGCATGCGCGCCAGCAGTTGCTTGTCGATGCCGATGGCCAGCGGCAGGCAGTCGCGGAAGGCAGGGAATTGCTGCTGCAATTGCTTGAGCAGGGTACGGGCCGACGGGGCCGGCGCCGTTGGCGCAGCAGCCGCAGCGCTGGCCGCAGGGGCAGCGACGTCGGGCGCGTTCTCCGCCGGGGTAGCCGACGCGCTGTCCGGCGCGGTAGCCGGCGCGGTAGCCGGCGCGCTGTCCGATGCGGGGCTCGGCGTGGTCGCTTCCGTGCTGGTGTTCTCGGCGGGAGTGCTGGTGGTGACGTCGTCGGATTCGGCGGCAGGACTAATGGTGTTCATTGACTTCATGGTAATAGCAGGAAAGCGAAGGATAGCATGCGGGCTCGCACTAGTGCGGCAATCGTGTGGCATTTGCGGGATGCGCTTCGCCGGATGGAACCGGCCAGGCTCGCGCCGCGTGCCGCGAAATCGTGTATGATCCGCCTCTTGCCTTGCGCACGGCTTGCGCCGGCGCAGACGGACGGAAGAGTGGTTTGCTAACAGTCTGGCAATATTATGTGGTTTGTTTATATCCATTATGGGATATTTCAATTGTCACCAATTCTTGCTTTAAGGCATAATGCCGACTATCCCCTCTATTCTTCCTAACCGAGTCTAGATACAAGCCCGTTTCATCCGACGGGCTTTTTTTCGTTCCGACATGCACAGCGCAATCTTGATCACAGCCTTTCGACTCCCTGCCAACCGCACATCCGGCCCTGCCGCATGCTGCCGCAGGAAAAGGCGGGCTTGATTTGCGGCCAGTGCGCCCTTAGCTAGGGCCATTCCCGATTTCCCTTCCCCCGGCCTCAGCAGGCCATGGTGAATTATTGACCTCGCAGGCATCCACCCGCCGCGACAGGAGAGTTTTTTTATGAAGAACACCGCCAAGACCCTGACCCTGACAGCGAAAAAGGCACCGGCAAAAACCACCACGGCCCAACTGGCCGTGCCCAAGACCGCGACCTCCTACTTCCTCGAAACGGAAGCGGCGGCCAAGGTAACGGTGGTGAAGACCCGTTCGCGCCTGGCCTCGCTGAAGGCGCAGGCCGAGGCGGTGGACGCTGCCGCTGAAGCGCCTGTTGCTGAAGCGCCAGCCGCTGCAGCGCCGGTCGAACTTGCGCCGGTTGCGCTGGCCGACACCGCACCGGCCGTGGAAGCTGCACCGGTTGCCGCCGACCTTGCACCGGTTGCCGCCGAAGCCGCGCCGCCCGTGCAGCAGGCCGAGCCGGCTGCCGCTCCCGTGGCCGCTGCTCCTGTCGTGGCTGCCGCCGCTGCGCCTGCCGACGCCGATGCCCCCGACGCCGACCTCGGCTACACCGTGCCGACCACCCCGGCGGTGGCCCCGGTCATCGTGCGCAAGCGCACCTCGAAGCTGGCCGCGCTGAAAGCCGCCGACGAGCCGGCGCCTGCCGTCGCCGCCGTGGCCGTTCCCGCATCGACCTCCACCGCTGTCGCTGCTGCCGAAGCTGCGCCGAAAGTGGTGCGCACCCGCACCGCGCGCCGCATCGAAGCGGCGGCGCCGACCGTGATCGCCACCGCCGGCGGCAGCAGCGTCAGCAAGACCACCGACGCCGCCACCCTGGCCGCCATCGACACCACCGGTTACCTGCTGCCGCAGGTCAAGGTGCCGGGCCGCCGTGGCCGCAAGCCGAGCGAATTCATGCCGGAGAACGACGAAGTCGCGGCGCTGAACGCCGTCGAGCGTGCCGAACTGAAGGCTGTGTCGAAGGCGCGCGAGCGCAAGGCCAAGGGCGTCGCCGTGCTGAGCGAAGAAGGTTTCTCGGGCGAGGAACTGGAAAAGCGCCGCCAGCAGCTGCGCAACCTGATCAACATGGGCAAGGAGCGCGGCTACCTGACCCATGCGGAGATCAACGACCACCTGCCGGAAAACATCATCGATCCGGAAGCGATCGAAGGCATCATCGCGACCTTCAACGACATGGGCATCGCCGTCTACGAGCGCGCCCCGGAAGCGGAAATGATGCTGTTGTCGGACAACGCCGTGACGCCGACCAGCGAAGACGAAGTCGAGGCTGCCGCAGCGACCGCACTGTCGACCGTCGATTCCGACTTCGGCCGCACCACCGACCCGGTCCGCATGTACATGCGTGAAATGGGCGCCGTGTCGCTGCTGACGCGCGAAGGCGAGATCGAGATCGCCAAGCGTATCGAAGGCGGCCTGAAGGACATGGTGCAAGCCATCTCCGCCTGCCCGATCACGATTTCGGAAATCATCACGCTGTCGCACAAGATCGCCAGCGACGAAATGAAGATCGATGAAGTCGTGGACGGCTTCGTCGACCTGAACGAAAACGCCGCCGCGACGACCCCGCCGCCTGCCGCCGCCTCGGACGACGATGAGGAAGAAGAGGAAGAGGAAGAAGAAGAGGGCGAATCCGGCGCGGCCGGCGGCGCGGCCGGCTACTCGGCCGAGCAGCTGGCGCAGCTGAAGAAGAGCGCGCTGGAAAAGTTCAAGCTGATCGAAGAGCAGTTCGACCGCATGGGCCACGCCTTCAAGAGCGCCGGCTACGGTTCGGCTGCGTATGTGAAGGCGCAGGACATCATCTCGAACGAGCTGCTGGGCATCCGCTTCACGGCGAAAGTCGTGGAAAAGCTGTGCGATTCGCTGCGCGGCCAGATGGACGAAGTGCGTGCCATCGAGCGCGCCGTGCTGGACATCTGCGTGAACCGCTGCGGCATGCCGCGCGCCCACTTCATCAAGGTCTTCCCGGGCAACGAAACCGACCTGGAATGGGGCAACCGCGAAGTCGACTGCGCCTATCCGTACAGTGCCGTGCTGAGCCGTAACCTGCCTGCGATCAAGGAACTGCAGCAGCGCATGATCGACCTGCAGGCACGCGTGGCGCTGCCGCTGGCCGACCTGCGCAAGATCAACAAGCAGATGGCTGCCGGCGAAAAGCGTGCGCGTACCGCGAAGCGCGAAATGACCGTGGCCAACCTGCGCCTGGTGATCTCGATTGCGAAGAAGTACATCAACCGTGGCCTGCAATTCCTGGACCTGATCCAGGAAGGGAATATCGGCTTGCTGAAGGCGGTGGACAAGTTCGAGTACCGTCGTGGTTATAAATTCTCGACGTATGCGACCTGGTGGATCCGCCAGGCCATCACGCGTTCGATCGCCGACATGGCCCGTACCATCCGCGTGCCGGTGCACATGATCGAGACCATCAACAAGATGAACCGCATCTCGCGCCAGATCATGCAGGAAACCGGCAGCGAGCCGGACCTGGCCACCCTGGCCGAGAAGATGGAAATGCCGGAGAACAAGGTCCGCGAGATCATGAAGATCGCCAAGGAACCGATTTCGATGGAAACCCCGATGGGCGAGGACGGCGATTCGCAGCTGGGCGACTTCATCGAGGACAACACGACCCTGGCACCGCTGGACGCCGCACTGCACGCGTCGATGCGCAACGTGATCAAGGAAGTGCTGGACTCGCTGACTCCGCGCGAAGCCAAGGTGCTGCGCATGCGCTATGGCGTCGAGATGTCGAACGACCACACGCTGGAAGAAGTCGGCAAGCAGTTCGACGTGACCCGCGAGCGGATTCGCCAGATCGAAGCCAAGGCCATGAGCAAGCTGCGCCAGCCTTCGCGTTCGGACAAGCTGAAGACGTTCCTGCACGAGAAATAATCTGGTTCAGGTTCGATGAAATGCCGCCCCGTTTCGACCGGGCGGCATTTTTTTTTGCTTCGTTTTTGTTGGCCTTATTAATCACCGGCCTGCGTCAACAGCGGCCTGTGGCCGAGACCGCAGGGTGGGCACTCCGTGCCCACGCGGTACGCACGCGTCCGTAGTCACGGACATGGAGGTGTCGCTCGCACAGCAAGCGATGGACGTGGCCGGGTTTTGGGTTGGCGGGCGATGCGCCGCCGCCGCGTGCAAAAGGATACGCACGTTACCGCGTGGGCACGGGGTGCCCACCGTACGGTTTCGGCCGCAGGCCGCCATCATACACGGCCGGAGGCCGCCATTGATGGAGGCCGCGGCGATCACGCCGCGCTCAGCCACTTTTCGGCAAACACCTCGGCCGGCACCGGCCGCCCGAAGTAATACCCCTGCGCCTCGCCGCAGCCGAGCGAACGCAGCGCCTGCGCCTGCGCGCCTTCTTCCACGCCTTCGGCGATCACGTCCAGCCCTAAATTGCGCGCCATGCCGATGATGGTGGTGACGATGGTGTAGTCGTGGCGGTCGGTCAGCATGTCGCGCACGAAGGACATGTCGATCTTCAGCTTGTCCGCCGGCAGCCGCTTCAAATACGCCAGCGACGAGTAGCCGGTGCCGAAGTCGTCGATGGCAATCGCGAACCCGTCCTCGCGCAGGGTCGCCATGGTGCGGATCGAGCCTTCCACGTCGGCCATCAGCCCGCTCTCGGTCAGTTCCAGCGCCAGGCAGCCGGGGGCGATGCCGGCAGCATGGGTGATGCTGCGGATGCTGGCCACGAGGTCTGCTTCTTCCAGCTGCTGGGCCGCGAGGTTGATCCACAGCCGGCCCGGGAAGCGCAGGCCGGCGTCGACCCAGGCGCGCATCTGGCGGCAGGCTTCGCCCAGCACCCAGCGGCCCAGCGCGCAGATCATGCCGCGGCTCTCGGCAATCGGAATGAAGACGCCGGGACTGACCCAGCCGCGCCGCGGGTCGTGCCAGCGCAGCAGGGCTTCGGCGCCGATGGCGCGGCCGCTGGCCAGATCGACCTGCGGCTGGAAGTGGAGCTCGAGCGTGCCCTCGGCCAGCGCGCTGGACAGATCCTTGGCCAGCTCGATGCGCTCCAGTAGCCCCACGCTCATTTCGGGCTGGTAGAACATGAAGCCGCCGCCGGCCGCCTTGGCGCGGTACATGGCGATGTCGGCGCGCTTCAGGAGGTCGTCCATGCACAGCCCATCGCGCGGGAAGGTGGCGATCCCGATCGAGAGACCGACCGGGAAGGTCTGGCCGTGGGTGGCCACCGGGTCCTGCATGGCGTCGACCAGGCGCTGGGCGATGCGCGCGGCCACCGCGGCGTCGGCGCGCTCGGCCACCACCACGAATTCGTCGCCGGCCAGGCGCGCCAGCACTTCTTCCTCGCGCAATGCGGCCTGGAAGCGGCGCGCCACCTTCACCAGCACCTGGTCGCCGACGCCGTGGCCCTGCGTGTCGTTGATCTCCTTGAAGCGGTTCAGGTCGAGGAACAGCACCGCCAGGGGATCGTCGGTATGGCCCGCGCGTTCGAGTGCGCCCGTCATGCGCTCGGTCAGCAGGCTGCGGTTCGCCAGGCCGGTGAGGGCATCGTACAGGGCCAGGTTGCGGATCTTTTCGTCGCTGGCCTTGCGCTGGGTGATGTCGGTATTGATGACCAAGAAGGCCTGCGGGCGTTCGTCTTCGTCGCGCACCAGGGTCCAGTAGCCGTCGACGGTGAGCAGGGCGCCATCCTTGCGGCGCTGGGCGATCTCGCCGCTCCATTCGCCGGCCTCGAGGGTGATCTTCACCACCGCGCCCGATGCGGCCGGGCCATCGCGGTATAGCCAGTGGTCGATGCGGTGGCCCAGCACCTCCTCGCTGCTCCAGCCGTACAGGCGCTGGGCGCCCTTGTTCCAGAACTGGATGCGGCCGTCGATGCCGCGCACGATGATGGCGTCGCGCGCCTTGTCCAGCAGCGAAGCCTGGTCGCGGTAGCGCGCGGCATTCTGGCGCGCCTCGTCGCGCAGGCGCTGCTCCTCGGTCACGTCTTCGGCCATCACCAGGAGGCGCCGCTCGCCTTCGGCCAGCACGATCGCCGCCATCGCCACGCGCAGGTGCTTGTCGCCGAGGTCGACCCCGATGCCGTGGCGCGTTTCGCCTGCGGCCAGCAGGGACGCGGCCAGCTCGCGGATCGACGACTTCGGGATCACCGCGCCGAAGTCCTGGCCGCGCATCTGCGCTTCGTCGGCCAGGCCCACGATGTCGCAGAAGGCGCGGTTCATGCTCTGGATGTAGAGTGCGCCGTCGAGCACCATCAGCCCGGTCGGCAGGCTGGCGACGATGGCTTCGGCGTAGCGCTTCAGGGCCTGCATGGTACGCCGGTCGGTGATGTCGGTGAGGGCGCCGGCGACGCGGATCGCATGGCCGGCCGCGTTGCGCTGGGCGTGGCTGAGGGCGCGGAACCAGCGGTACTCGCCGCTCTTGCAGCGCAGGCGGTAGGTGACGTCGTAGGGCGTCTGGCCGCTGCGGTCGTGGATGTGGGCGGTGAAGGCGGTGACGGTAGGCAGC
>Ga0265780_10001054_pt1 | contig 40384 bp, 43 predicted proteins | sample P1T30metagenome_FD_192432 | JGI IMG/M metagenome (GOLD analysis project Ga0265780, IMG submission 192432) | Plant litter microbial communities from East Loma Ridge, Irvine, California - P1 T30 | ecosystem: Environmental > Terrestrial > Plant litter > Unclassified | place: USA: California...
ATCTCCGCTTCCGAGCCAGCTCAGCCCTCGTTCGCGACGGGTCAGCTTGTCCCCCAGATGCCTCCTCATGGTCAAGCTAGTCAGCACGGCACTCCTCGTGTTCAGGGCACTCCGTTTGCGATGCATCCTCCGGCTCTCCCGTTCCAGCACGGCGTCCCGTTCCAGATGCCTACTCGTCGATGTCCTCCCGTGTAAGCATCCCCCAACATCTCATACCCATTCATCTTGTCTAACACGACTATAGTGCACTCGACGAGTGCATCTGTCCGAAGTCCAGCAGCAACTGCACCTCCAGCCAGAATTGCTTCAACAAGAAGTGCATGTTCGTGCACCTCGGTCAGCGCGAGATCTACACGGACTCGTGCATCGACTCGCTGCCTGATCGCGACTCCGAGAAGCGCAAGCTGTAGGGTCGGGGAGGATACATCAGGCTTAGGCATGGTGCGCGGTATGATAATTGGGTGTTTTGAAGAGTATCAGGCGTATCTTTTCGAGCCATCTAGCTGGCGTCAATGTCCATTGTCTTCTTCTTCGTGATACCCTGGGCTGGAAGGAGTTCACGGCACTAGCATAATGTAAAAGTGCATCCACAAGACGTGACAGACATGTTTGAAAGTGCACCCATCTTGCGCTTACATTACAGGCAGATCCTACTCTTTCTTTCCAAATTCCTTCTCGCCACATATCTTACATGCATCACCGTCTCCTTTGCTCTCGGTCCGTCCCTCTCGCATATTGATGAAAACAGGGGCATTCGCGTAGACCTACGACCACGAAGCTCAACGGTTCAATAGTTCGGACCAGATCACCGAAGGCTTAAGCCGACATCACGTATGAGTGAGTAACAAAACAAAGGAGCGACGTCGGCACTTTGCACGGCCCGTGCGCCCACGCTAGCGTCAACGCTCCCTGTGCTCCCACCGAGCATATAAACCCCACGCCTCTCCCCTCCCATATCCCCCAACAAACCCCTCCAACTCGACGAGATCCAAAAAAGCAGCCAACCTCCGCGTTCCTAGCTTGGCGGACCGTGCAGTATTGAGATCGGTTTTGCAGCGGTGTCTAGCTGTGGTGGTTTTGGCCTGTTGGAGTGTGTGCGCTTTGAGATTAACTCGGCAAAATCACGCCTGGCGGGCCCCGTTTTCATTGATGTTCATATCCAATGGATTGGACTTGAGAAAGATGGCTGTGCTGTGACGATGTGCTTAGGACACTTCTCTCTCTTTTTCTTCTTCTTTGTTGATCAGCTACCTTCACCTTTTAGTGACCCTGACTTGACTGCTGAGCCCACTCCTTACTTCATTTAAGCTACATTGTCATCCTGTCCACCTTCACGTAATAAATCGCCATGTGCTTCCATTCCAACACACACTCATTTCCAGCCGTATGAATCTAGCACCCTTAAAGGACGTAAGTTCTCTCTGAACCGAGCATGTGGCAAAAAGGCAATATAAGACGTTCGCAGACCCATATTTCCTACACAAAGCTTGGAAAAGTCTGTCACGCGTGATTATCGATACGATCTGCACTACTGGGACAGGGAGTGTAAGTTAGACATGGTGTCAGCAGGAAGTGTGAAGCGAGCACGTTAGTATGCTGAGAGAAAGTGGGCCCGGAGGACGCTTGAGTTCGTAAGCAAGACAACGCCAGAAGTCACGGAGGACTTCAGCGTCGAACGAGAAAACAACTAGAACGAATAATGAAAAGACAGGGAGATGACAATGGGCCGAGGAACAGCGTAGTTGTCTGAGTGACCATTGAGCATTAACTATCATCACCCGCACGTTTCCAAAATCCCCACCACTCGTCACGCCCATGCCGTCCTTCAATTCCTCCTCAACCATCTCGACTTTCTCAAAACTCAAGACCCGTACCACCTACATCGACACCCACCTTGCCTACCATGAACACTAGTCTCTCCATCGTCTTCCAGAATAAACCCCGATCCCAAAGTCGCTGCACACGTCCTCGCCGTGCCCTTCACAACACTGTACAGCACAGCACAAATATTCTCGGTACAATGAAAGAGTGGCTCTTCCTTGGTTTTCATCCAGCATCAAGTCATCGTCGCCAACAGTACCCATTACCTGACCTTACGTACAGTTCGCAAGACACCAAGACACCATCGCAACGATGTGGCGGCATCCTCACTTGGGTATTAGACCTTTGATTGAGAGGCTTCGAGTTTCAGTCGGGTGCTTGTCGTGTGTCCTGCAATACTCTCTTCGTTCCTCCTTGCTAGCGAATACCTCAATATCGATTTCGCGCATCTCTGCATTTCCCACTACGAGAGGAAGGAATAAACGTGAGTGCACAAGCATCATGAGCGACAGAATGTCAGAGCCATGGTTTGACGCACTTGGCTTATCATTGTAGTCATGCTATCAGGCGTGCTCGCACACCTTGGGTATCTATTGAGCGGCTGTTGAATGGCCACGCCCTACCCATCCCTCGACGCCAAACACCTTTTGTCACCATCATCTCCCTCCTCCCCTCAACCCATCATCCCCTCTCGCATGTTGTTGAAAACAACGAGCATCCGCGCTCACACACAATCGAGAGAACGCTTAGCTAGACACATAAGTCTGCTTCGGGCTCGGATAACTCGGGCCCAGCTCCTGAATACTCAACTTCGCCAACCACTGGCCCATATCGATCGCCTGCTCCAAGCTCTTGCCCTGCACGATACCAGCGACGAAACCGCCAGCAAAGGCGTCGCCCGCCCCGTTGGTGTCGTTGATCTTGTCCTGGCCGATAGCGTGGACATCGACCTCGGTGAGTTTGGCGTCGTCGCCGCTGACAGCGATGGTGGGGAGAGTACCCTGTGTGATGACGACTGTGCGTGCGCGCTTGCTGTTCTTCTTGGGTCCCTTGGCGATGTGCTCTGCGATTTTCTTGACGTCCTTGGTCTCGATGCCATGCGACTCTGCGAACGCAGCGGCCTCGGTCTCGTTGCCGATCAGGATGTCGACGTATGGGAGTACTTCGTCCAGCGGCTCCTTGAAGAACTGCGAGATGAACGGCGCCGACAAGTTGAGTATGAAGGTCTTGTTCTTCGCAGCCGCCTCCTCAGCCAGCGCCTTGATAGCCGGAACACACACCGTCAAGTGGAAGCCACCAACGTAGAACACCTGCGCGTTCTCGACCTGCTTCCAGATGCGCTCCTGCTTCAGGTGCTCGATCTTGTAGTTGTTCGCGGCCGCGAGATCTGTGCACATGGAGCGGTTGTGGCCTGTGATGACGACGCCGCAGCGGCCCGTGGGTGTCTTCTCGTCGTACAGGTACTCGGCTTTCACGCCGGCGTCGGAAGTGATCTTCTCGAGCGTCTCGCCGTACTTGTCTTTGCCGATGCAACCAATGTACACGGTCGAGTTGGGCGGGAGCATGTACTGTGCGCCGCGGGCGGTGTTTTGTGCGGCGCCGCCGGCGATGAGCACGGCCTTGTAGTTCTTCATCAGGTCGTCGTAGATGCCCATGTGCTTCTCGGGGTCGGCGAGGATGGCATCATTCGCGTTGAGGCCATACTTATCGAGCAGTGCTTGGTCGCTGTCGAGCTGTCAGCAGGGTTCTTCGCCGTTATGAGGATGAAGTATAAATTGAAGACGTACCCGACGCCCTGGATGTCCAGCAGCGGGTTCTCCAAGCACAGAAGTTCGTATTTGCCAGCCATTGTGAGTGTAGAAGCTGAGTTGCGGTATGTACGGGCGTGAGGTGATGATGTCGTTCAGGTACTCAACGTGGGGCAGAAATGTCAGTCGAGGGGCAGCTCCGGCGAGGAAGGTGCAGCCGAGGCCTCGGAACTTTTCCAGCTCATCACTATCGCGACGATTGTTGAGGAACATGAGTTGGAAAGTACTTTGATTGCGTTATAAATGTGTTTGGTTTCTCTTTCTGCGTTCCTGTTCAATCCCCCATTTCTTCAATACAACACGTGCTGCCCAATCCAACGTACAGCACCGCGCCTCTTCCACTTTTCATCGCAAAGTACCAAATGGACTGGAGAAGGGTGAGTACTACTTCCCCGCTCCCCGTCCTGCTCGAATCAAGTCCTGAAATGCCGATTCTAACCCCCGCTTCAGCTCGCGGTAGCTTACGATCAGAACGTTTTGCTCGTCTCGGCTGATGAGCGCAACCTTTTCATCCGTACCAGCATCGAGCTTATTCAGGCAGTCCAGCACATGCGCCAAATCCGTGACTGGGTGCCCATTCGCGTCCACCTGATGGAAGACGTAGTCGCGGAATAGTTTGAGATAGTACCGCTCGCCTGTCTCAGCCCACATCGATGACGGATTGCTCGTGTTGTTGCCTGGCATTTGCTGCGAGGCGTCCAGCTCCGGGCGTTCATTGATCATGTTCAGCTTGGTAAGAAGTCGCACCAGTCTAGAAGACTCTAGCTCGCGGCCCAGGGTGTTGGTGAGAGTATCCTGTGCGTGCAGCTCGCTGTCGAAGACGGAGGCAAGCTGGTCAGCAATGCCCCCTAGAAAGGTGTCAATATCCTTCTGCATTGGTCCAGTTGGCGTCGTGGGAGATGTGGGCGTGCCTGCTGATGGCTGAGGGCTGACTAGCCATTGAATGCAATCTTTGAGACGCGCCGTGTAGCTGCGGGTGATGTAGTCCATGGACTTTTGCATTTGCAGATGTGCCGTGGAATTGTTGTTGGCAATGCAAAGAATCAACCGGCCCAATTGAACAAAGTCGTCAGCTTGCGCCTCTGGAAGTGGTCGCGCATTCTCGAATTGAACAATATCCATAATGGCACAAGCATTCAGACGGATGCGGTTCTTAGCCGTCAGCAGAATCTTGGAAGGCGATATCAGCCTGGCAGCCAAACCGGAGCCATGTATAGCCCTTAGAGCAGACGCGATCTGAACAATGTAACCCCACAGCACTTGCTCAGGAACGTGCGACGATGCCGGTTGTCGTCCATGGAAACGCTGTATTGGCTTGAAATGCTCGTCCGCAAGTGACTTCGAATTGGGATGGTAGTCTGTGACCAGTATGAGTGAGCTGTCACCAAAAGCGCGTGTCGTGAAAGCTTCATGGATGGTCACGACGCTTCCGTTGAGAATGCGCTTCCATGGCTGAGCAGAGCGTATCGCCGTTTCGCTTGTGAGTCGGAAATTCTCGAGGCGACGAAGCGCATAAGTCTTTCCGTCCTTCCCCGAGATCGCCTTGTAGATCCAGCTTGCGTAGCCAAAGGGCGCATTGTTCTTCTGTGGGGTGGTGTCGAGGCAGAACAGGCTGTGGAATTGCTCGATGGGAGGTAAGGTCGTGTTGGGCAGGACCTGGCGAGCGACTTCCGCCTTCTTCTGTAGGTCTTCTCGAACAGAATCCGGAATGAAGAAGTCGTGGGCTGTGCGTTGATATGCTAGCAGTCCTGTAGGTTGCGGCCCTACCGGCCAGTACAGGTGGTATGCTGGGGACGACTGGAAGCCATTGTGGTTGAAAGGGTAGCCGGAGCTCATGCCGGATGAGTCCTGTGCGTACGGGTTCATGGTTGCCGACTGATGCTGTCCTGTGATCGTAGAAATGCTTGCGTTGGTAGTATACGGGTCGTAGCCGAAAGATGATGCCGAAGCATCGGACTCAACCTGCGTGAAGCCGACCCTTGTCAGATCGTGTTTGCCATTTCCTCGAATCATGGTGCAGAAGTAGCACTTGGTACATGGGTGGGCAGGAGCCATTGAATAACGAAATTGTCCACACATACCATCGGACCACCAAATGTCTCTGCTGGTACGAACTCTCGATAGTCAGACGCGTGCCAGTCCAGGGCGGGCTCCTTATTGTGCAGGCTCGGGGTGCTGACGGCTGCAATAATCAGCATGCAAAAGTTCCTGGTATGAGGCGGACACCCCCGAGGACTTACCAGATCGTTGCGACTTTGGCGTAAACACCGCAGCGTTGGCAGCTTTAGGCGAGATGGCAGCATTGCGTGCAGAGGGCGTGACTGATCCGTTGGGAGCCGTCGACAATGGCGTGAAGGATGGGGAGTCGACGTTGAAGCGCTTCTTCACGTTCTCACTCTGGCTCAACTTGGCGTGATCGTGGATGTAGGGACAGGCTGGAAGGTGTCATGATAGCATTCGGCGGGTGTAGTGGCCAGCACTTACTGTTTTCGTACCGGCAATGCCCGTAGATTGTGACATTGCGACAGAATGTATTCTTAGTTTCTAGATGGTCTGATCAGAGAGGTCGCATCATGGCCAGCGATAGGTGGGCGCATACCGCGACCTTTTGGCCGGGGAGACACCACTCCTCGTCGCGAGTCACCCGAAGGGCTTCCAAACGTTGTTGCCATCAAGCGACCCTGGACGACAGCCGGACTGTGTGTGGAGGAATGTGGATGGCGCTGCTTCTGGATAGGTAGTGGTGAAGAACTCTCGTTGGAGGGCTGCGATGTTGGCGGCTTGCGTTCCGAGCTCGTGTCATCCGGTGAGCCGCCTTCTCTACTCCATTTGGCGTTGGACTTGCTTGACTTGTTGCGCCTATAGTTCCGCGCCCGGCCCTGGGGTCCCCGGGGTGTGGTATCGCCGCGACGAGCGACGGCGGCCGGGAGAGAGTCCCGTGAGGAGTGCGAAGTCAGCTCGGATAGCGATTCGGTGGTGGAGGATCCCGAGCTTGCGGTGACATTCGCCTGTGTATTGCCCGCAGAGAGCAGGAAGAACGACGGCTGGATCGGGTTGACCGTCTGCGAGGGCGCGCCTTTGTTCGGCGTCGAGGGCTGAATGGTGGGCAACGGCGCCCGGGATGCGTCGCTGCGAGAGGATGTATCTTTGGTTGTATTAGAGATTGTGTTTTGCATGTACGAGAAGTTGTAGAAGAGAGACGGCTGCTGGCCGCCATCAGACATGGTGCATGGAGCGCTCGTGGTAGTGGACCGTACGTCGTTCGTACTATGGAGACTCACTGTGAGATATCGTGCGGGCAATCACCTCCCCGCGTCAATGCCTTCTTCCTATAGGAGCAGGAGCTGTCTCTCCATCGGCAGCCGCGAATCCAACACACAGTCAAAGCAGCGTCGGCGCGAGCGTGGAGAGGGCGAGGTGGGACAGCTCCAGCTATGTTATCGGCGATGCGCCCGCGGCCCCAATCCGATAGGTACTAGTTTGCCGTGTTTGCAGCCGCTTCCAACGCAGGGCTTCAAACTTCAACCACCTCTCTTACACCATCGTTTTGCCTGAAGCCCAATGTCGTGTGCACGGTCCGACACTCATGTTCAAATGTCGATGCAGCTGTGTGAATGTTGAACAAGAGTTGGGAAGCAAGTCAGACCCGAAATCACGCTGTACTTCACCCTGTCGCGTACAATGGAGTCTATAAAGGGTGCTCTGAAAGGGAAGGTCATCGCGCATGAGGACTACAATCAAGATGACCATTGTCCTCAGCTTTATGACTTGTGAACGTCCACGGGTAGTCGCGAGCGCGACTTCCCAATTCGCAAGAAATGATGCTGCGCAAAGGTAAACACGCGACAAAGAACATATTTCCACCTTCACCACCTCTCTTAACAATCAATGTCGTTGAACACACCAGTCTCAATTTTCTTGTTCTCACCAGCGCGCAATCACACAGGTGAAAAGCGACAGGAGCGGCAGTCGCGATGCGTTCACTCATCATACTCACCTCTCACGAAAACTCCGCCTCGTTCTCTTTTAACCCGACAAGCGCACGTCAACCTTCGCATCCATGGAGCAACAATATATTTCAGACTCGCTCGGCAGCCATACTCACCCCGACTACACCTCTGGCCTCATCGAGCCATGCGCAATCTTTACTGAAGGTCCAGATCTTAAAGTTCGCGGTGCCTTTCATCTCCTCGCGTGCGGCCACATCGTCGCAATCGATGGCGAGGATAGGCGCTGTGGGCGCAATTGTCTCCACACGGCCACTATGACAGCGTCCGCGCAAGAACAGCAAGCATCTGTACCATCTACCAACGCTCTTCTCACTAACACCGCGCAGCACCAAGCAGCCCCAACCGTACCTCAGCGACACCCAAGCCCTTGACCTGCTCTACTGCGAAATCTGCTACGGCATACCCTTTGAGCGCTACAAACTCATCACCTCGACAGATATACCGTCGACGCTTCGGACCGCTTTCGCACTCACCAGCTCGATACTACAGTCTACCTTTGCCCTACGTCTCGACGAGGTCAATGCGCTGCTCTGCTCGCCCATCTTCGATCGCAGTCGCATGCCTCCCAAGTGGCAGTACACGCATGGCCTTCGGTGCGGTCACGTGGTGTTGAGCGCCAACACGCGGATGTGTGCGGCGAATTGTTCGATCTCTTCGAGTTGTCAGGACGCGAGCTTTCCGTGGCAGGAGGAATCGGGAGGGGTACTGGAAGAAGTGGGTGGACAGAGACTAGGCGATGTGATCTTTTGTGGGGAGTGCGTGGCGCGGGCAGAGCTGGTGTATGAGCGGTTCGCTTGGCAGGACGAAGTGAGGAAGGCGCAGGATGCGTTGAAGCCAAAGGTCGCGTCGGAGTCCGAGAGCTACTAGCTAACAAGAGGGGGAAGATGGTTGCGAGGTCCGCTTGGTTTCAACTGGGCAGAATAGTTGCTGGTTCGTCTTACACCATCTCTCCTATGGGGCGATCTGCTTACAGCAATAGACAGATCAAGTTGCTGCCATTGGTAGACGAGCATACCAGAATGTCTGTCCGGCGGTTTACTTGCCGTCAGATGAAGATTTAACAACGAATGGCGGAGATGGTACGAAAAGATGTACCAGTAGACATCTCGAACAGTGACGTCCCATTTTCTAGTCATACGACTTCTTTCGAATCCCTACTCCTACTACCCGGTATCTAGTAGCCCTGACTGCGTACAATGGACTCAAGAGTACGACTTCATCATCGCTGGCGGTTGCAACACACCAGTGGCACCCAACCTCTGTGACTCCTCCAAACACACCACTGTCGTGCACACAGAACACAACACACTGCCTCCTGCTTTCTAACATCAGCCTAGCAGCCGAACTCGCTAAAAACGGCACACTCGTCCTAATGCGTTCTTTGGGTGTAGGTCAGAATATCATTAACCACCTCATTATCATGCAAATACACACGCTCAAAGACGCACCGCTCGGAGTGAGCACATGCCCATGTATTTCCTGCTCTTCGCTCACGTGTCCGTCTGAAGAACGCGCGCAACACCTTGTTTAAGATGGCGTTGGCATCACTGAGCACGACCTTCTAGTAGAGGAGATACAACTTTGCATCCTAGACCTGTACAACACTCTCTTCGTGTCAATCCTCAAGTCTGCCCAGGGACCCAGCGTCACTGGTACAGATAGCGCACAAATCACCTTTGGAGTCATCCACCCGCGTTCTTTTCGCGCGGCTCTGTCGTCTTCTCTAGCTCCGGCCTGCCTATCAATCTCCGTACACCTAAGGATTCATCATGCATCGCGCTTGCCGCTGTCCGATGAAGTTGTTTCTGCCTGCGCTCACACCTCCAATCGCAGACATTTCTCGACAGCGAAGTCGTGCCGCTGGGCTTCGAAGTCCGTTCGATTGAGAGGTCAGACGAGCAGAGGATTAGGGCTCTAACAGGCATGATTGCGCATAGGACGGGGACGGTGCTGGATGGTAGGTTCATGGTGAAGGGTGCGAGGGAGCCGAGGGCGTGCGATGAGACTCTATTCCCGAGGCGATGGTGGCGATGCCGCGTTGTGCGGTCTTTGCGTTGGTGAAGATATCAGAGGATATGGTCGCATGGGTGGTGAGACGCGGAGAGATTACGTGCTGTTGAGTGGTGTCGGAAATGACGAGGGGTCAGTAGATAAGAAGTCGGTGGGCGGGAGGACATATGAGACCACTCACGGCAACTCACTCGTATGATCACTGAATTCGCGCCCATATTATGTTCATTCTACCTGCCTATCTTATCAAAGCCCTTCTTCCTCAAGTGCGATCCATCGGACCACCAACTCAATGAAAAAGCCAACAGCACAAAAGTGCTCCGAGTGCCGCAGCACAAGGGGTTGACAAGTGCCAAGGCGAACGCAGCACATATCCAGGACTGGAACCTGCAGACAGAAGTCTGGTAAAGCAAAGAACAAGCTCAGCGGCTAACACCTCTCGCGCTGTAGCAGTCAGACACATCCGTGGCACCGACGAAGAAAGCTGCGGTCATCCGACGCGCAGACTCAGGCACATCCGTGGCAACAAGGTTTGAAGTAGCAGCTAATGTCCATTGAGCCGACTTGAAGCACATCCGTGGCAGCAAGGTTTGGAAGCTGTTGACAACTGTCGAGCAGGCTTGGGCACATCCGTGGCACCAAGACATTGGAAAACTGGTGATATTAGTGATGTGATGGAGTGCGACCAGGAAACTTACAAAAATAAGCTGGTTGGTGAATTGACGCTCGAGAAGCAAGAAGGCTCCGTTACAGTAAAGCGAGGCGTGGACTGCGAGTATGTGGTGAGAAGAGAAGGCGAGGGCGGGGCGTGAGCTGTATTTATGCTCAGAGGAGTGTCGAGCTGATGGTCGCTAAACGCCAGCCACCTAGGGGCCTTAGGCTGGTCGGCTATTCCGAGGCAAACGTTAGCGTAATTTGGGTATTCACCCCTGAGGACCCTCGTTATACAATTGCCCGCGCTTGCGTGGGTGGGCACGTGCTCGTTCATTCACCCGACATACGTCATAGCTGCAGCAGCAGCCAATTGCTGCGTAAGCGAGATGGCCAATGCTCTACCCAGCGCACTAGTTTAGCGTGTCTGGTCAGCCTCCCCGCAGTACAAAGCCTTCGCTCTCCTCACATGCTCCTCTTCTTCCACCATGTTTGCTCACTCCGACACCAGTTCACGTTTCCTTCGCTTCCACTTCCACTGTAGTGCCAGTTTCTGACTTCACTTTCTTACCACTCTTGTACTTTACGTTCTTACCACCTCCCTCCTCGTCCCCGACACCGGCACGTTTTGACTTGCTAATACGATAGATCTCCTACTTTAACGCTTCAGACACGAGGCCGGCATATCAACTGGGCATGGCGCTTGGGGTCGCACCCTTGAACATTGTTGCTTCAGATACGAAGCCGGCAACTCAAAAGGTTGACGCTTGAGGACCGTATCATTGACCCCTGACTACGAACCCGAGGCATTTTCACCCTTGTTCCGAACTTAAGGACCCAAATGAACCCTTCTTTCGCTCTGCTGCTCGGTTTTTGGACCCTATGGAATGCTTCTGGGCGGCTCAGCTTCATCAGACTTCTTGTCTGCTGCGGGTTTTAGGCCTGTCTCGGGGCTCTCCCTCGAAGCATTCAGGCAATAGCTTGGATTATCTAGTTGGCCTTGTGTCTTCATTCTTTTTTCATTGAGCTCAGAGTCCTCCCAGACTTGACTCGAGGAAGATTGACGAGAGGATGACAATGCCATGATGCCGAAAATGATCTATGCGCGACAGTCTTACGGTACCGCGAGAATTCCCGGTGCGACATAACAAAAATGCTAGTTTCGATCGCCAGATGCAGGTACTTTCACCTCGCACATCACCCTGGAAACTAACTCGCTCCAACCTACCTTCGCACAGCATATAATTCTCGAATCTCCACACACCTCACCTCTTCCACTCCCCACTGCCCATGCACGCTTCTTTCGCGACAGAAAGTCCATTGGCCTGACGCTTGCGGACTCAGTAGAGATTTTTGAATCACCGACTTTTGCTTGGATGTCGTCGCCTAACACCAAATTCGACGCTCTATACAATGAGCCGGCAGGTCTTTTTCTGGCGCTCGGTAGACTATCGTCCCTTGACCACGCTTCCATTTCTAGGCCGACAGTAGACTTGTAGACCCATCGGACTCTTGTTCCGCTTGCTGCCTGGCTTCTGTCTATTAGGATTGGGGCTGGGTGGTTGGCTTCACCGGACCTTTTTAGTCTGTTGCGGGTCTTTTGACCTGCATCAAAGCTGCGCTTTGAAGGGTTCGCGTTCTTGTTGCGCGAATTTAAAAAGGCCTCATGCCTTTAAATTTTTCATTGAGCTTGGAGGCATCACAACCTGGCTTGAGGAAGAAACAACGACAGCGCGACGTTCGAAGATGGCGATGAGCGCATTTGTTGATCTGAAATCTTTCCAAGATCCTATCCGTGCTATGTGAGCTGTGCAACATCATCAGCGTGTAATACCTCCCATTGATAATCCCACCCAAGAGTTCACATCTATAATAGTCCTCTGGCGAAACATCTACCCTCGCTTGGTCGCGAGTGCCAACGTTCTCCATCTAATAACCCATTCCCACTATCTTCCGTACTTTCCCAATGCGAACCCGCACCGAACCCACATCGCCCAACGCCATTTTCTTCGGTCATGTCTTCGCGACGAATCAATCATAAATCTACACGCGTCAGTCACGAGCCTTGAGAGACCAGCGTAAGATATGCTCACCTCCTCTACCTCCATTCGTGGCTTAGGCTCTCTCCAGCTCTGATTATCGCTTGCTAGGGGTCATCAGATACTCCGGATTCGTGAAGTCACGTGGTCGGCGCAAGGATTCGGGAGACTCAGACGCGGACTTGATCTCGGCAGGCCAGAAGTCGGCCTTGTAGGCGTCGTAGTCTAAGTTGAGTATGCCGCTCGAGAGTGGTGGAAACTGAATAGGAGGCTGGTCAAGCTTTTCGGTGGAGGTGCGTGTAGTCTTGTGTGACGTGTCTAGCGGGAACGAATTACCTACCACGGTGCTAGTGGTCGAGAGAGCGCTGCCGTACTTGTTTGGCGGCTGTTCGTTGAGGGGGTTGGGCAATTTGATCTTGATCTTGTGTACAGGAGTATCGATGTCGATGTAATACTGCTCCTTTGTCACGACGTCCAAGGACGCGTGGTCATCGAGAGGCTTGTGTAGCTCAATCTTGATGTTGTGCATGGAAGACCAGATGTCGACGCAGTACTGCTCCTTCGTCGTGACATCCAAGGATGTTTGGTCAAACTCGCAAGAACGTGCGGCACGTCCTGGAATGGCTCACCGAAAGCCGCAATAATAGGCGGCGTGTCCAAAGCGGTAAAAGCCTCGATTTTGTCACGTGGGGCTTGAACAACATCGAATACATTTCCAAAGGACATGTCGTCAAATTTCGGCAGCTCTGCAAGCTGCGGAACAGGCGACACACCAAGAGCCCTGTAGAGGATATCGTCGACCCAAGTACCAGAGTTGTCTACCTGCAGTTCGAGCTTGATCGCATCGCGAGAAATCGTACGCGCAGACTCGTCCGTGGAGCTGAAATCGAAATTGAGATCGAAGTGCGCTATTAATGGAATATAGGATGTAAGTGGGTCGTCCATGGGCTCCTCGTATTGAGACTCTGTGTCTTGAACGCTGGCGTCCTCAGGCTTGGTTGGCTCTTCGATGTCGAGCTCCTGAGAACCGGCGGCACGGGAAGGCGGCGGTATTACGACAGTGGGACGGTCGGCCGTGTCGTCTGTCAGATTGACGGGCTCTCCCTCCTCTCGGTCATTCTCCAATGCCGTCTCCTGGTTGCTGACCGTGAACACTTCCTTGGACGTCTCACACTGCTGGCCACCAATTACCTCGATCTCGTGATAATGCCGATCTTCAGCATCAGTGGCCTCATCCGACGATGTAAGCCGTGTCGACGTCTCGCTATCGCAAGAGCTAGCTTGAGATTGCAACTCTTCGACCTCGCATGACTCTTTGTTCGCGGGCTTGTTCTCCTCGTCTTCTTCGACGATGGTGAAGTAGAAGGCGGGTCGCGACATCAGTGGCTTCGCCGTCGCTAGCAGCAATCCAGGTAAAGAATCGTGATTCTCGTCGGCGTCGGCGTTGGCAGGAGGGATAAAGGCGCGCTCCAAAGCATTTTGTGGAAGCTGGAGTACGTCTTTGGCCTCAACAGACTCTCCAGTGTTTGGTTGGTCAATGTCGGCGGGAGTGTCAATGTTATTCTCCACTTCTGCGGCGACTAGAGCTTCGGTCTCGTGAGGCATGTCCATGTTTTGCCCAGTGCCTTCAATGGCCGCACGTTTGTCGTTTGGCTGGTCAATGATGACCTCTGCGTCGTCTTGGATGTCGCCGAAGACGGACTCATTTGCCGAGATAGGCGTTGCATCGATGTTGTGCCCGCCACCATTATCTTCAGCGTCGTTTGAGCTTTGGTCTTCTAGCTCGGTGTTCTCGTCCTCGTCGTGCCAGTCGTCCTCGTCTATTTCATCTTCCGGGCAATCTTCCTTGCTAGCGATGATCTCAGCAGCAGTGACTTTGTTCCACGGAAACAGCGGCTTAGGTGCAGTCGGCACAGTCTTTCCGGGCGCCTTCGAAGCGGGGAGGCCGAAGGTAAACCGCGAAGCCGATGAGTCCTGATCAGTAGGCTGGCCACCAAGAATTGACGCTGTGGGTGCGATCCCAAAAGTGGACTTTGTAGCATCCGAGGAAATGTCATCCGTGAAGCCAAAGACCCAGATGGAGTCGCCGAAATGGGTGTCGCTGTCTTCGTAGTAGCTGGAAGAGCGAAAGTAAACCCCGAGGTCGCCTTGGGCTGTTGAGTCGCAAAACCAGAGCTCGCCGTCTTCATGATATCCGGAAAAGCGAAAGTAAACCCCACCGTCGACTTCACCGGCTGCATATCAAAAACAGACCTCCCAGCGCCATCATTCCGCGCCACACCCTTCTCCCGCAACTCAGCAGCCACCTTCACCGCATTCGCAAAAACACTACCATCAGCCCGTACATCCACATCTTCATCCGCCAGTTCCTCAGCATTCTCCATCTTCTCATCAATCAGGCCCTGCTTTTCGACAGCAGACAGGTGCGGCACGGTAGTTTCGACGAATTCGGTGGTAAATCGCGTGGCTATGTCGTGCCACTGCATGAGCGAGAGGTTGCGGTGCCAAGATGGAGGAACGGGATTGTTTCGCGTACATAGCGACGGGTTGGTAGTGTCTTTTGAGGTGGAACGTGATTATGGCGTTGTGGCGCTCGGTGGGTAGGTTGGGGAGTAGGGCGGTGATCTTGTCTTGTAGGTAGTCACGGAGAATGTAGGGGTTGGTGCTATCGGATGTCCCGCTTTCGCCAGTTTCATCGTCTTCGTCTCCAGAGAAATTAGGCTCGGTGGCCTCGTCGGAAACATGCTCGTGCGTTTCCGCGGATTCAAGATCGTCGTTCGTCGAGACGTCGGACTCAGTCACCTCGTCGCTTGCAAGCTCATTGGCTTCGTTGATTTCAGACTCAATGACCTCGTCGTATTCGAACTCCTCTTCATCGTAGTACTTAGCCTCAGTAACCTCATCGGCTTCGAGCTTGGTTTGTTCGATCTCAGTGTCGATATCGCTGCTGTCTTCAGTGATGAGTCCATCAGTAACGGGCTTCACTTTGTCGCCCGCTTCGCTTTCTGCGTCATCAGTCGCCCGCCCGGACACAGGGAGATGCGACTCAATCTCAGCCGACAACGCGAAGGAACTCACGCTTCTCCAACTCGCGAAACGCCCCCAATCCCCCCATATCCTCGCCATCAGACACCCCCTCCTTTTTCGGCGCAGTCGGCACAAACAGCACCTTCTTCTGCGGCGTGCTAGCCAAGAAGTCAAACTCGCTCTTCGGAACATCGAATTTTTTCTGCGGCGGAGGATTTAATTAGTTGGTCGGTAGGGGTGTTAGCGTAGGCACGTGAGCCGGCAAATCGAAAATGGTCTCTGGGACTTGGAAGTCCTGAAGACAAATTGCTGTCGAGCCGGTGAAAAGACGATCTTGGATCTTCATTGGGATTGCCTCAGCATCGACTGCACAAGTCTCTGGAGACTCAGTCTCCTCTGCCTTCTGCGCCCCTCCACACCCACCCAAAACCCCCAGCACCACCTCACCCAAATCCCCATCTTCTCCACAAATTTCCTTCACAACAGCAACGCACATCCACTCATCATTCCAGCCCTTCCGCTTCTCTTTCGCCAACAAGTTTTTTCAACGCGTGACATTGAGCTGTACGGTCATGTGTGGGAAGACATGCTTTATGACGTCGAGCCAGTAGCAGTACTGGATGTAACTTTTGGATTTGGCTGTGGTGGGGGCGGTGGCGAGGGCTTGGTGTTTGGTGTGGAGGAGTTGCTAGAGGTGGGTGGTGTTTGTGGGGGTGGAGGAGTGGGTGGTCGTGCTGTCAGGGGTCTCGCCGAGAGCTTTAGGGGTCTTGGGACGATGGCCTTGGTAGTGGCGTTGGTGGCGATTGCTTTGTTTTTTGTGCCGAATGACATGTTGGAGACCGTGCGGTAAGAAGGCATTGCTACGGTTGTGATGTCGGTTTCAGGTTGCAGCTGTCAAAGCTGAGGGTTGAAGCTGAACAGTGTGCAAGCTGAGGAGTGTCGTTGAAAGACTTGGATGAGCGTGCTACTGTCGGTGCAGAAGTGTTTGATAGTTAATGTAAGGCGATGTGCGGTGAGTCGAGGTGTAGGCGGGCGGGAAGAGTGGTGAAGGTCGTGGCACATGCCAGAGCAAGACAGACGTTGCGAACCTCTCAACGACCTTTCACTCCCCGTTAGCTACTTCAAACTCGCCAAATACAACTTCGGAACACTAGACTTAGTGCAAAAGACATGGAGGTATCGATATTGATTGAACTATCTGATTACGTGGGTGTGTTGCAACGACAAGTGGGAAGGGGACATACTAAGAAAAAGGGGGTGAGCAGGATATGTGTAGTAATACATGTTCGTGAAAGGGCGTATCGCATCGTCGTCGTCGTCGTCAACAATCCGCTAGAGGTCACTCAGCGCTGCTTCGCCTCGTGCTCTACCATCCAACTCCGAAATACCTTGGCCTTGCTCATCGCGCCCACCCCGGCTTTGGAATCCATATGGCTCGCCGCCGAATACGCCTCAACAACGCTCATCGCGCCCGCCTCTTCCTCCTCATTGAATGGAATCAAGTCCAGAAACTGCCAGAGCGTAATAGACCCCAACTTGACGTGCGCTTGGATAACGTAGTCTGTGTTGACGACGTCCGGAATGGTTCGTGATACCAGATCCCAACCAGTGGAAGTGGACGATGCTTGGCGGGCCAGGAGGCGCTCGCTCGAGGCCAAGATTAAAAAGGCTTTGCCTACGGCTGCCTTGGTCGTGGTGTGTTCTTCGGATACGTCGAGAACTTCTAAGAAATCATCAAGTGATGCTGTGCCAATGAATGTGTGACGGTGCTTGTATTCCAGGTCGCGCTCCTTCTGCCGCAGTGTGGCTGCTGGGCCTGACTTCTCGGGTGCGCGTGCGCGAGGTGTCCGTGGCGTCTTTGGTGTCTGTGGAGGCGTGTCGAGCAGGGCGCCGAATTTGGTGCGTGGGACGTTGTCGTTTTGTGCTATTGCGGGTTTAAGTGGGATGCCAAGAGAAATTCTGCGCTCGTGTTGGGAGGTTGGGCACTCCACCGCTTTGGAAGGGTTGGATTGTAGGAGGAGCAGACCCTCGTTCGTCTTGGTCCTCGCGCGAAGAGGTAATGAGGCCCGCTTCGGATTGCTTCTGAAATTGGGCTCGGTGGATGGAGCCCTTGAATGACGTACGCGCCGTTGGAGGGGTGCAGGCATCACCTCTGTTCGTGTCGCTTGGTCGCCATCGCCATTCTCGAAAGTGAAGTAGTCGGGCGAGCCGGGCGCGGGGCGGTCCAGGGACAGCAATTCTGGCTCCTCGAACAGCGTCCGGTCCGAGTCAGGCGTGAAGGTGTTGTCCTCTGGTCTGGCGCGCGGGAGGTTGAACTTGATGCCCGGTGTGTCTGGTGGCGGCACCCACTGCACGCTCGACTGTGACAACGAACGACGCCGGCTCCTGCCGTCCAGGATGCGCTGCTCGGCCTCGCTGGTGGCAGCAAAGTGTGCTGGTGGCGAGCCGGGCGTGCGCGTGTCGTGGCCCCCCGCATTCGCGTTCTTGAGTGCGGCGAGGATACCGCTATCCCCGCGATCGAGGTAGAGTAGTCCCATTCTCCACATACTCGGTCGTCGTTGATGCGATGTCCTGCCGCGAGGTAATCCGGTGTCGTCACAATCAGCGTATGCGTATGTAGGTCGGACGGATGCAAAGGCAGAGTCGTGTTGGTCTGCCGCTCCTGCAGTCTTAGCCTCGAGTGGGGCGTTGCCAGTACTGTAAATGGCTACACCGCTTTTTCTTGAAAACCTTTTTGATGGAGGAGTTGTGTCCGTGCCGTCTCGGGTCCTTGTGCCATGGTCGTGGCCAATCAATACGCCTGCATTCTCTTGAAACGAGACGTGCAGATCTGAAAGACTCCGTCTCGAGCGTAGCGCTTTCTTCCCACCCGGATAATCCCGGCGTTTTAGACTCTCATGCACCATGGTACATCGGGCGACGGTGCTTTTCTTCATGGGCACCCCCAGTTTGACGGGTGACGTGTTGTTGTGAATGACCACTATGGACCCGCAAGTTTTTCTCTTGTTGTTGTTGACGTCGCGCGACGCGGTGAAGAGAGTCACGCGTAACTCGGCCTGTTGCGAGCACACGCGCACCCATTCCACCTTCACCAGCCGGAGGTGCTCAAGCAGGTGTAGGGCGGCTCGGAAGAGATAGTGCAGCTGCACGATGAAGCACATCGCCGCATCGCATTGCGCAAGAGTATTTTCGCGGCGGGAAGTTAGCGTAGGTTGTGAGCAGATCAGCGTGAGTCGATGCCGTAGGTATATCTAGTGATGTGTGTAGGCAGCATTATGATGGTGGCGTGTGAAGGTCAGGGTGTTTTTGACTTTTGTTGGGCGGAAGACTCTGGAATGTCGAGGGCAAAACACGGGCCACATGCACAACACGATGCAGGCATCAGAATGGGAGATTGAGCATTGTACTGATTCAGCCGCCACGTGCGATCGTGAGGCTCTCTAGGACGGGCAATTTGATCATGCGCCTCGCCCACCGCCTCTTCCTCGCGCCATCCGCACGCTATGAGGAACGAATTGCAGCGCAGACATACTTGACGCGAGACGGTCTATTGGATCCGCTGCAGTGCTCGACTCAGATGGACTGGTCGCTTTTGCACCATCTCTTCCACCTCCTCGACCAGATGCGCGCGGGTGAGTGAACCCTCCTCGGCCTCTCAGCTTAAGTGGCATGCGCCTGGGCTCATGCGCATCGTCCAACTGCTCATCGTCCTCAGAACGCTCACGCTCGTCCTTCACAACATCCATACCATCTCCTGCCGTGCTTGCAAAGGATTCGCCTCTCCGCGGAGCACCGACATTGCTGTCGCCCGTTGAGCCAAACGCACTACTGCGCCGACGGTGGGGAGGTCGCAACATGCTGGTACGACGATCGATACCGTCGTTGACGATGAAGAAGTCGTAGTTGCGAGGAAATTGGTGCTTGTCTATGCAGTGCAACCGGCGCTTCTGTGGAGTGCTACAGAGGCGGTCACAATGTGGTACCAGACATCCATACTGCGAAGAATTAGTGATGTATACAATGAACAAGCCGTAGACGTACCCAGACGTGCCCACACCTTCCTCATGAAGACGACATCAGCTACCAGGAGAAGTGTTTGAGGCAAAAGAAGACACATCATCAAAGGTACCTACCGTTCTCTCGCCTTGGTCACGTTTTGCGTCGTTGATTGGGTCGTGATTTTCTGCAATGTGCAGATGTAGAAAGTGCTCGTCTGGAAAGTTCCTCTGACATTCTGAGCATCTATTCATGTGTGTCTTCTGATAGTGGACGTCGTATGCATCGAATGAGTCGAACGCTAGCGGTTGATGCGGGGGAAGTGAGCAGCGCATGATGGCAGATCGGTCTGATACTGCAGAGGCGGCGTCTAGGTGCACTATCTTGATATCGGCGGACTGCTCGCGAGAGTACGGTGTGCTGGGAGCTTCTGAGGAAGACACAGAGTCCTGGCGTGAGCGTTTCGTTCCCATGATTGCGGCAGTCTCTGCTTTGAAGGTGGTGCAGACGGTGGACGTGAGTATGAAAATGGGCTATACCTTGTCTACCGGTCAATGTGTCTCGCGAGGCTGTGTTGACTGTGCTGGTTGACTGCAATATGCGTGCAAGGCACGATCAATGGTGTGGAGTGCGGGCCGAGACGCTGGCTGGAAACCACTTGGTGCGGTATCACTTAGCGTGAGTGGGCGTGGTTCGCATCGTACTCCGTCAACCTGTACCAAAAACTCACCACCACACCTTCCGCTAACTTACCCTCACTCCGACGCCGCAAACGCGTCCAGAGTGCTGCTGTTTGTTTGCTATAAGCGACAACTCACCACACTCGCTGCTTGTCTATCACCCCCACCGCAGTAAATGGAGCACGACAGCCACACCACACGCCCCTCGCTCCTCCGTGCCCGCTGACCTGCACGCCGACCGTGGGGTCACATTCGACAGACGAGAAGACGGCATGGCCGTAAACACCCAAATCAGCAAGGCGCAGGCGATTGAGCAGGAGCTCTATTCACATGCCGATGACGGCGCTGCGGGCAATGCGCTGGCGGCTGTGTTGAGCGAGTACCGCAAGGCCTGCGAGGAACTGCTCTGCGCCAGTTCCGAGCACATTGCCACCTACGACACCGACCACCAACTGTGGCAGGCGCACCTGAGGGTCAACAATGCCTTCAGGCGTGAGCATCGCGTGCTTCAACGCTCCCCAGACCGTGTCGTGGAGAAGCGCAAGTTCGAGAAGAACTACCTCCACTTCATCAAGGCCAGCCAGACCTTCTATCGCCAGTGCATCCTGAACCTGGACGCGCGCTACAGCGGCATTCCCAAGCTACGCAAGATCGCCCAGAGCTGGAAGCAGGAGGCGCCCAAGACATCTGGGAGCCCGAGCATACCCGCCGCTCTCAACGAAGAGGTCCTCGTCGCCTGTCACCAGATCCTGATCCATCTCGGTGATCTTTCGCGTTATCGCTCGATGGAGACAGAGGAGGCGGAGAAGCGCAAATGGGGCCCAGCGGTGGGCTTCTACAAGCTCGCCGATGAACTCTACCCAGATTCCGGCCATGCGCACAACCAGCTCGCTGTCATCTCGCGCGAGGACGGTGACCACTTCCGCTCCGTGTACCACCTCTACCGCTCGCTGGCTTGTAAGAAGCCATACGCGCAGGCGCAAGGCAATCTGGAGTTGGAGTTCAAGCGCATCATCGGTGCGTGGGACAAGGGACAGCTGATCAACAACCACAAGTCATCCGACGACCAGAATGCTGGGCAAGCTCTGATCGCTTGGTTTATCAGGCTGCACAGCAAACTGTACAAGGGAGAAGAGTTTGCCGCCCACGATGAGCTGGAGGGCGAGGTGCTCAGCCATCTAGCTATCGAGCTCAAGGAGCGGTCCTTGGACGCCGTTCTGCACAAGATCATTCTCATCAATCTGGCCGCTGAATATCATGCGACCGTGCAAATGCAAAGTACGTTTGTTACCTCTTCACCGCTCGCATATGCTAACATACTCAGGCCACGACCCGCCCAAGAACATCCGGCGAACGTACTTCTACTTCCTCCGCCTGAACGTCAAGACCTTCTTCGTCCTCCTCCAGGTCCTGCAGCCCGAGCTCGAACGACTCTCCGAAGCCGACGACGTTACCAAGACCGGCACCCGCGCTGTACAACTCTCGGATAAGATTACAGCCGTTGCACGCCGCACTCTACCCGGGCTGCGGCTGTACAGTACTTGGTTCGCGAGCTACTGGAAAGTGCTGAACGGGGATGTGTTTAGCGCTAACCCCGTAAACACTTTGACCACCGTGGACGTCCAGGAGCTGTGGAAGGCGTATGCAGCGACATTGACACTTTTGGCCTCAGGCTTCCCTGTTGACCAACTTCCAGTGGAGGAGTACATGCATGAGGAAGACACTGATACAATCGGTTTCCGGCCGTTGACCTCGAACGTTGCGAATAGGCTGTGGTATTCTGGTGCGACCTTGAAGCAAAAGTGGACCGATGTGGAACGCAATCATCCCAACGTCGAGATGCTCATGCGCGTCAAGGACCTGCTCATCGACGGGCTGGTTCTGACTCAGAACAACGAGGCTCCTCTAGATCTCGACTTTGGCCGTTTCATCTACAGCGAAGAAGGTGTACCATCCGAGCTGTTGGCGAGCCCGAGCAACCAGCCGGAGTCGTCGCCTGTGCTTCCCATCCAGAATGTCGACCTACCCCTGTTTCCTTCTCAGGACCCGCTCGCCGATGATGGAACATCGCACAGCGTGGCTGCGCCTTCCGAGTCTGCGTCCACCGCAGTGGCGAAAGATTCGGCTATGCACCGCATGGTGGACGACCTTCTCGGTCCTGACGACGGCCTGGACCCTCTGCCCGAAGAAGACGAGAATTTGCCGCCCACACCACCCGAGCAGACCTTCGAGGACACCACCATGATTACCAATGGCAAATATGCTCCGGCGCCTCTCAACATCAACGACCTCGTCAACTCGGTCAAGAATTACAAGCCGTTGTCGCCTTCTCCAGGCGCTCCGATGCTGTCCACGCCCATGGGCCGCACCGGTTCCACGTCCTCAGTCCGTCAGCCAGTCAACCTCCCGTCCGTACCAGATGGTCAGTGGAACAGCCCGTTAATCTGGAACCGCAATTACAACGGTACACCTGGTCTCGCGTCGCCGTCCATGGTGAGCGGCAACGAATTCAGCCGCTCGCCCATCAACGGCAACGGTATCGGTCACGTCCGTCAACGCTCTTCCAACTCACTGCTGGGCGGCGACATCACTCCCAATGCCATCCGCGCACCGCGACCGATCAGTGGTGGACTCGGTAGTGGCGCTGCCTGGGGAAATCCGAGTGCTGCTAGCCCGTCGTACTGGGGATCTGGGTATAGCAATGGCTTTGGCGGGACGTACAACAACGGCAATCAGAACGGATACGGCGGCGCATACACCAACGGCAACCAGAACGCATTTGCGACCGACGTTAATATGGCGAGTCCGCTTTTGTTCTCGAGCTATCAGGACAAAGCGAATAGCTCGTGGGGACGCACGCCGCCGAACGGCCAGGGCGGTTGAAGGAACGGTGCGGCTGTGAAAAGCTGCATCCTGTTTGCTTTTGTCGTATACCATCCTCATATGCTGGTCTCTACCAACCTGAACAGCGCAAGCCGCTCACTACCGGTGGTTCTTACACTACACACCAGCGCCACAAGCTTTGCTTGCGCAGTCGAGATCGAGGTTAGATACCGCCTTTCCTTCACTCAGGCACCGTCCTGTCTGCGAGACCTTCCTCGGGTGTGTACTCGTGCTACGCACTATATATTGGAGTATCAATTACAGACCTTTGGCCTTTGGTGGCGTCTAGTCGCAGGGAAATGGAACTGGACACAGATTGCGCTCACTACTGGTTGTTTTATCTGGCTTTTGTCTCACTTGGAATGAGCGCAAGTGCGCTCAATCTGGGTCGGGGACAGTGTCCTCTCTTGAGAACAGAGTGGTTGACTTGCTGGTTTTGCTTTATGACTACACGGTATTAATAATTGACTTTTGCCTTCGACTGCTTTACGTGACTTGCGCGTCTACACATGTGCCCTTGCACTCCCTCGAGTACAGCCACAAACCATTAACAGTATCGCATGTAGTCCAGCCTTGAGCGTGTCTTGATCTCTGCACGCCAATTCTCTACGCGACGCGACGATATGCTGCATTGTCGAGTCTAAATACGTGCTTCGTCAAGTCGCGATATGAGTTTCATAGAGACTCGTAAGAGAAGAGAACTTTAGCACTAAGTTAACAGTATCCGTATCCCCCTTGCACTAAAAACTGAACTTCAATCACCTCGCTACCTCACTCCCCGTTTCCAAAATAAAAGATCGCAGCCAAACTTTCAAACCTCATCCAAACAGATTCCCAGCCCCGAACAAACAAAGCACGAAGCCAAAAAAGAAAACATCTGATGTTTGCCGATTGCCAGAATCGAACTAGCGATCTTCGCATTTATAGGCGTGTACAAGTGCGACGCCTGGCAAATCTTTGTTAGGATTTGGAAGATCATTTGATGTGTGTGTGTTCAGAGTGGACTTACGTTACCACTGCGCCAAACCGGCTATGTCTGAACTCGATCTTTTGAGCTTGGATAGCACAACGTTGAAATGATGCGTATATATAATAATTTATTGAAGGGAGGGGAGACTTAAGTGGTGGGATGGAATTTTTGTAGGCGAGGTGCGGGGTCAATTTGAGGCAAGGGAGTGGATGGGATGGTGGGGTTTGTTCGGACTTCAGCAGCTGGTAGGTAGCGAAGTCGGAGGTTGGGATGAGGTTTGTGGAGCTACGACGTCATGGTTAAGAAAGGGAAAATGGTGTCTAAGTTTTTCAACGTTTTGCGTATTGCGACTATGGCAAATATGCAGAAGTAAGTAAGAGGGTTTTGATTTCCTGTGTACTGTGGGTGCGTTAGAACTTTGCAGAGACGGAGCATTGTGAGCTTGAGTGCATGGATTAGACTGAGTGTATTGAGTTGAACGGATCTAGATTGTCGCTGTGATACTACAATTGGTTTCCTGTGAATTCAATAGACGTCCCTTTTATGAGATTCGCATGCTGCGGTGAATTTGTGAGCACGGGGCGGGACGGCGGACGCGGATTACCCGCATGAGCTCGCGTGGTGGAGCCGACGACCGTTGCCTACCGTACCATATTCGTAGTTGCTAACTTACATTGAATTTGTACCATCACCAACCGCACGCAGACCTCTCGCCATAACAACCTCCACGACTCACCCACATTTTCTCTCACGGTCCTTTCCGAGCCTCAATATCACACTTGCACCACCACCCCCAACTGTCCACATCACACCCTCGACATGGCCGACCCGGGCGTCGACGTCGCGGCCTTAACGTCCGACCAGCAACTCGCGCTCCAGCAATTCACCGCCGTCACAGACCAAGACCTCTCCGCCGCAATCGCCCTCCTCCGCCGCTGCGAATGGAACGTGCAAATAGCCATCGCCCGCTTCTTCGACGGCGAGCCCACCGAAGACCCCATCGCCGCCGCCGCCGCGCAAGCCGCACCCCAAGACATCCGTCGCCAAGAAACGCTCATGAACAACTTCACACAAAGTCCGCGGTCCTCGACATCAAGTAGACGCGCCCGCATCGAGCCCGCGCCGCGTGTAGTCCCGCAGCCAGAAAACCAGGTCTCTACGCAAGCGCCGCTCGTCCTGGCGATACTGTTTGCGCCTTTCTCGCTCGTGTATAGTATGTTGGCGCGGTACTTCCGCTTCATGGGCTGGATGTTTCCCTTTATACCGCGCACGTGGGGCCGTCTGACCGCTTCGAATATCACACGTCCGCCGACACAGCGCGGCGCCGCGACGGGGCGGAGACCGCTGAATCCGCGCGACACGGCTGCGCGCTTTATACGGGAGTTCGAGGAAGAATACGGGAGCCACGAGCTCCCTTTCTTTGAGAGCGGGTACGCGCAGGCTTTCGATCTAGCGAAGAAGAATCTTCAGTTCCTGCTCGTTGTGCTCGTGTCGCCTGAGCACGACGAGACGGCGTCGTTTGTGCGCGATACGTTGCTCTCGCGCGAAGTCGTGGATTTCGTGCGCGATCCGGCGAATAATATCGTGCTCTGGGCTGGGAATGTACAGGACGCAGAGGCGTACCAAGTTTCTTCCGCGCTCAATTGTACCAAGTTCCCATTCGCAAGCCTCATCGTCCACACGCCCCAAGTCTCCAGCACAGCAATGGGCATCGCAACGCGCATAGCAGGCCCCACGCCCCCAGCCCAATTCATCGCCAAACTCCGCGCCGCAATGCAAGCGCACACCGAGCCGTTGAACCGCGTCCGCGCACAGCGCCAGGAGCAGCAGAGTACGCGCAACATCAGACAGCAGCAGGACAGCGCGTATGAGCGCAGTTTAGCGACGGACCGCGAGCGCGCGCGCAAGAAGAAGGAGGAGCAGGAACGACGGACACGAGAGGAGAAAGAAGCACTGGCGCGCGAAAAAGCTGCGGAAAGATATGCGCGGGACTTGGTGCAGTGGCGTAAATGGCGTGCTGCGAGTATATCTGCTGAACCTAGCGCTGAGGTTAAGGATATCGTGCGCATAGCGGTCAAGTTACCGAGTGAGGAGCGCGTTGTGCGGAAATTTACGGCGAACGCACATATTGAGGAGCTATACGCTTTCGTGGAATGCTACGAGGTGCTTGGCGAGATTGATGAGAAGGTACAGGAGCCAGAGGGCTTTGAGCACGAGTATAAGTTTCAACTGGTTAGTCCGATGCCGCGCGAGGTGTACGATTTGGAGGCTGGGGGGACGATTAGGGAGAGGGTTGGACGGAGTGGGAATTTGATTGTTGAGAGGGTGGATGGGGGGGATGAGGAGGGGGAAGAAGAGTAGATGTTGTGGTGTGTATGTGCATGTATTAGATGGGAGACGGTATATCATGGTATGAACAAGAGCTTCTTATAGACGAACAAGACAAGTACACCAGCGTTCGATTCAAGGTGGTGCAAGGCTCGTTCCAGTCAATAATTCAGGACGACAATGGTAATATGATATAGGAGCGAAGAGTCTTTCACATACACGAGATATTACACAGCTTCCTACATATACAATTGAAGTGTTTCAAGCTCACACAAGATCTTGACTTGGACATGTTCAGACTGCATCAGCATCCTCCTCGAACCCACACTCAATTCCGATCTGCTCCTTCAACTCAGCGTCCAAGGTATCTAGCCAATCCAGGTCTCTTCCGTCTCATCTATGATCCCCGACGCTGCCGTATACATGGTGCGCAGGAAGCACGAAGCCGCGCTCTTCGTTGGCATTGTAGGCATCCATGTCCACTTCGTGGTCGACTTCTTCCTCGACTTGTGATGGTGTATCGTCTTCCAGGACAGAATCTTCCTTCTTCGCGGAGATATGCATGTTCGCTCTGAACAACCATTCCACCGCCCAATGCTGCCCCATCTCTTTCCACAGCCGCGGTACATCCGCCACAGTCTTCGGCTCCAACGACTGTCCCTCCTGCCCCGGATGCTCGCGTTCCCAGATAGCCGCCTGCTCTTCCACAGCCCAGTCCGCACACACATCCGCCTTCTTATTCCCCTCGCTATTAGCATGTCCCTTGACCCAGACAAGCTCGACTTTAGCACCCATGTGACCCAGCCACTCCGCGTGATGATACAAATCCAGCAGCGAACTTCGCGCACCTATCATCGAGCCAAACCGCACATATTCCCCCCTCGCCAGGCTCTCCAACACAGACTTCGCGTCCGAGAATATCCTGACAACGCGCGGCTTCGTGCCCTCGTTCCCACTCTTCACGGCCAAGTCCAGCGCCGCAGCGAGCGCAAAGATCTCTGCATCTTCGCTGTTGCCGTTGTTTCTCCCGAGATGCGAGCGCATGCGTTGCAGTCCGTCAACGGAAGCTTACACCACGCCCGCACCGGGGAATCCTGCTCTTCGTCCCGATCCGCCGTGGGATCCGTCGACCCAGTATACGAGCGCGTCGCCTGCGCCGCATTAGAGGCCAATGTCTTGCAGGCGTACGGGGTCGGACTCGCGTGCTTCGTCGGCGGTGGGGATGTGTATCTTGCCGCTGAAGGCGCGGCCGGCGGAGGAAATGTCACTCATTATGCGCCATTCTCTGGTTCTGCGAGTGAGTTGGAAGTGGGCCCAGTTGTGGGCGGGGTTTTCTTTTGGGGTTATGGGCGCGGGAAAAGGTGGCCTTGAGAGACTTTGTCATGGTGTCGTTTAGTGTCCGGGGTATAGGGATGTAGAGTTGCTGCGGTAGAAAAAGTACAAAATTTGTCCAGGTGAAGATGAGGTCTAGTCCAGTCAACGCTTGGCGGCGCTGGTTGGAAATGTACATAGCGAATATGACCATAATGAAGATGGCAGAAGATATAATAAAGACACTCATACTCATCAAGAGACAAGCTATAAAGGCTGAGATAATAAGAAACACCAGAGAGTACTCTCGCGCCCATACTTATACCCACACCCAGTTTGCCCACACCCTCATCACGCGTATTTCAACTCACACAAATGATCACCCAATTCACCACATGCATCCATCACGTTTGTTCATCATCACCATGTCCTCGTCCGTCCCCATGGTCCACGCGAGTGAAGTACCAGCGTGACAAGTAAAAAAAGCAAACGATGAACTTCGCCAGGACGCGCAAGTCGCGAGTCCGACAACAAACTCCGCAAAGAATGAAGAAAGCGGCAACATTGAAACATGCCACGTGCATAGCGCCGAACATCGGCTCAAAAGTTGAGACGATGCACTGAGTGTAGCAAGGACTTGGGAATACATCGAAAGAGGCTAGAGCAAGCTTGTCTGATGACGACATAACCTGACACAGTGCTGGAAAGAGAGAATGCAACAACACCCATAAGCATTCCAGACGCGCCAAATGCGAGTGAAGGATTTGTATATGCTCAAGACACGCTAGATCACGTACCCTCCAGACTCTGAAAGCCGTCTCGCCATGTAAAGGAATCACAAACAACAGAGCTGACATCGATTAAGAAGGGCCCAGAGAGGAAGCATATACACCCCAGGAAAGTGTCAGGCACGCTGAAGACGATTAAGCTTCGTAGCATTTACGCGTGACGGCCTCCAAGCTGACGTATGCGTGGAGCGGAGAATGTGCGGTAGTGAAGATGATGAAAGTATGATAGAAGGACGAGACGGACACGATGTGTAGAAGTGAAATGAATGTAGATGCGTACTTACCATTCATTCTAGTCTTTATATTTCATTAAATCACATCAATCATTGGGTATACCTTCATCTCCAACTCCCCACCGAGCTACCCACAAACCACCCCCTCCCTCGGAACCTCCACCACACCCTCACCAACATCTTCCCCCTTCTTCTCCTCACTCTCCCTCAGCGACTCCTTCCCAACCACTTCACCCGTCTCTTCACTTTGCATATCCACCTTACCCCCAACCTTCAGTCCCACAGCCTCCGTCTCCGCCTTCTCCTTCTCCTCCTCCAACCTCTTCTTCTCCTTCTTACTCAAGCTCATACTGCCCTTTTCAAGCGCCTCCTTGGGCAACGGCCTAACGTACGGCTGACACACCCAGTACGGACGCTTACAACGTGCGACGGTTGCGAGGGAGGATTCGTATGGATCGTCGGAGGGTGGTGGGGGTGCGGGTTGTGTGGCGTTGGGATCGTATGCTGTGATGCCTTCCTTGACGGCTTTTTCAACGAGCAACAAGACGTTTTCGAATGCGTCGATGTCACCTGTTCGTGAGCGCGCGAGCGCGTCGCGCACATTGTGGTGTGCGCTTACGAGCGGGCGCAGGAGGTGGAAGAGGTGGGCTTGCATAGCTGTTAGATTTGGGTTCTGAGTCTTTTCTTTCTTTGCGGCGGCTTTGGATTTCTGCTTGGAGTCCTGCTTTTGTTTCTGTTTTTTGCGGGGTGGGCCTTCCTCTCCGACCTCCTCTTCCTTCTCCTCAACTGGTGCTTCTTCAGGGTCACCTGGCTTCCACAGCGGTGTCCTCACAGGCGGTGTCTGACCCAGTGCATACTTATGTATGATGTCGAGGTAACGGCGCATCACGGCGTCGACTCTGTATCCGCTCTTTCCGTCCTTGTCGCGCCAGTACTCGCGTCCTTCATTGCCGATGGGCGGCGGTGGCGCAAAGATAGTGGGGTCGTAGAGGTTTCCTTCTGCGCTCATCACGCCGTCTGCGCCAGTGGCTTCGAGACAAGTTGCGATGTCTTCGTGCTGGAGAATATTGCCGTTCGCAAAGATGACTGTATCCTTTGGTAGACTTTCCCTCAAGTGCCGTATCATTTGCCAGTCTGCCAGGCCGGTGTTGTGGCCCTTTTGTTCTCGCCGCCGGCCGTGGACGGTAATGATGCTTGCGCCTGCGTCAAGGAGAGTTTTGGCGTATGCTAGCGTCTTCTCTTTTGTTTCCAGGACGCGCATCTTGGCTGTGACGGGGACGTCGAGTTGTTCGTGGAGCTTCCGTATCATGCTTGCGATCAGATCTGGTGTCTCCTGCAGGAATGCGCCATATTTGCCCCTCTTCGCGATACCCTGTGGACATCCCAGATTCAGATCGACAGCATCACAGAAGGGTGCGACGTGTTGCGCCGCCTTGAGCAAGTCGTCCGGGTCGTTTGAGCAGAACTGCACGGTAAGTGGTCTGTCGATCGCAGGATGTCCATCCAAATGTCTTTCTGAATCCTGCAACTGTGAAGTATGATAGTCATCCGGCGGTGAGGGTATCGTAGCCTTAAGCGGCTGAAAGTGCGCATCCCGGTAATGGCTCTTCTCGTGGAACATTTTCGAGTGGAACATGGGCGTATACGCTAAGAGAGACCTCTGCTGATCGGAAGGGAGAAACGAGCGCGACAGCAAGCGCCATGCCTGTGCAAACCGTGTTGTCAGCCTCCGAAAATACCAGAAAGACGAGTAAAATATGAGACGTACGAACTCTGACTGTTCAACCATTGGCGCGAGCACAAGCTTCGGGCTCCCGATGCTCTCGTAGAAGGCGCGTCCATGCAGCTTTTGTCTCTTGCCATTCGCTTGTGCTACTCCATTGCTCTCGGCTGCCCCTCCCAGCGTGCCCGTTGTCTCAGTCGCCATACTCGCAAGATATCGTCGAGTTACTCGGAAGTGCGTCGCGGGGGCGATTGCGCCCCCAATCGCTTGTAGGAGGGGTGGACGTATGGCTGAAGATCTTCTGAGGTCTAGGTGGTACAGAGGTCTCTCGATGCGCTGTCAGTTCCAATATTCTCGTTGATGGTTCAGCAAGGAAGCCTTGTCTCAGTCATTGTCATGTCCATCTCACCACGAGCAGAAAATCGACATCCTAGCACCAGTCATTCCAGCCAATCGGAGCCCGTCAATCTTCCGCTATGGAGCCTCGTGTGTTGCACCATCGCAGCTATGCAAAAGTTAGAATTCCGTCATACGTAGTCTAATAAAATGCCTCGTGCCTTACCTCACATTGTTATTGCCTCACCTCAGCTTCTTCCTTCCACCTCTCATTCAATTCTTCATTTTCTGTTTGACCAGGATATATGTACAGCCTGAGAATTGAGTAATATCACGCCATCACGGTACCGCAAACACAGTCATGTTTGTCACACAATATACAGAATCTTCGCTCGTGTTTTAACGTCTTTATCATTCGCATTTACCGATACTCATAAAACACATGTTCGCAATGCCCATACTTGTACAATCAATTCGACCACCAACGCCGGAATACCAATCTATACGCCGCGGAAGCCGTGGCTTCAAAACGGCACAGAATACTGGGGACCCAATTGAGTCTGATCGATCACAGACGACCGCCCAGTACAAAAACACGAAGACCGCCCGATCAAACAAAATGAAGAACCACGAACGCGTGTCAATCGTGTCAACCATCGCACGTCTCCAGGGCCGGAAGACCCGTCTATCGGAGCATTCGACAACGAGCAACCATTACAAGGTGTAACTTCGACCGTAACGACATTTGTCGAGAGCGAATATGCCAGTCTAGCCCATCGAGGGGCAGTGGAAGTAGGAAACGCTGAAACGCAGCTGATCAGACAGGATCAGTCGTTAAACAATGCACAATGCAAGACGCCAGTATTATGCGGGATGATAAGTACTTCGAGGTAGACAGCGACCTGTCAGTGAAAGTTGAAGAGCCAGGAACCGGAGAGGGCGTGGCCCTGAGAGTGTCGTGAAGAGAAGGAAGCCTCAGGCTCAGAAAGTGCTCCAGTTCCATGCACCAAAGCTCTGGGCAAGGCTGCCCACACGTGGATTCTCGGGGCGCTTGGCTGGTGCAGGAGTCTCGACCGGGACCGCTGCGGCTGCGGCGCTACCACCTGAGCTCTCGCTGTTGGTACGACTCGTGCGTAGATGCTCCCACTCGCGGAAAGAACCATGGCAACGGTCGCACGCGCGGTGCAGCTCGCCCTCAGGGTGGAAGCGTGCAAGCTCATCGAGGCGAACCTGCTTGGACGAGTGCTGCCAGCAAAAGATGCCGCCGCACTTCCTGCAGTGGTGGCGCCGCTGGAAGAAGCCAAAGGGCTCTGCACATGAAGATGCCGAGCATGTGGAAGTGGAGCCATCGGCCTAATCAAGGTTGGTCAGTCTAGAACGATGAAGAGCGAAGACCAATTCGGACACCAAGGAAGAACGGTTACCCTGCGTCGGGTAATGAGTCTAGCGTGGGGAACAATAGCGCGTGTGGCACGAAGAGGCCTCGTCGCAAAGTCAACACCATGCCTCAGACACGCGATCGATGCTCGACCATCGTGAGCTCCATCGGCGATGACCGATGAAAGCCCGCCGATGTTGCATCGATCTTCGTGTTGAGACGCAGCACGACGAAGCGCTCGGCACGTCGGTGGCGCTGGCGGCGGGACTGGCGAGACCATGCGACGCTAAAGGGATCCACCTTCAACCATGTACGTAACAGCCCACGGCAAGCGCCGAATGGGCACACGACAAAATGTAAGATGGGTAGGCTAACAGCGGCTCAAGAAAACAAACAAAAGAGAGTAACAACGTACCTGCCAGTGGTTGCGCGTAATGGGGCCAGCGGTGGGCGACATGGGGACATCGTTGTAGATGCTGTGCCTGTCTTCGTTGCCGACCTGCGAGGTTGGTGTGGCACTGCTGTCGGTCGCAATTTGGGACAGACCAGAGTTCACTCTCCAGCCGCTGCTCGGAGAGCCGACGCCTGAGTCGACCTTGGGAGGTGACTTGCTGGTGGGCCTCTCGGTCTTCCTCAGTGCTGCTGGAACACCAATGGCAGTGCGGGGCTGGTAGATGCCCTGGTGCCGCTGCAGAGGCAGATGTTGTGATGTGCGGGGCGAGGTGGGCGAGATATTGAGGGGCGTGTTCGATGCTGAGCCGGTGGGCGAGTATTGGGTCGACTTGCGGTAGGCATGCTGTTGGTATGGCGCGTGGTGGTGCGAGGGAACCGTTGCGGTCGAGAACTGGGTGGCCGCCATGTCGATGTGTGCAGTCTGGGGAAGCACTGGCGGAGTATGGGGAAACAGGTGGTTCTATACGGCGCGAATTGATCGGACTTGCTGATAAGGACAGAATAGCGGTGAAAGTTACTCTTCAGCGGACGGACCGCCTTCGACGTTGGAAATGAGCGCAGCGACAGCGAGACCGGCAAGCAATCAGTGCCAATATGGCGGTGCAACGGTCGGCCCTGGCGGAAGATCCGTAAGAAGCGATGTGCGGCTCTTTTGGTAACGGCCAATTGGTCGCTGACGTACGGCGCGAGATAAGAGGGCGGTAGGCGGTGGTACAGGACGACGCTGGGGCCACAACGGTGTTGATCTTGAGCGTGTGTGGAATCTAGCAGCGCATCGTCAACGGCGAGGACGGAGGGGTGTCGAAGGTCGAAGAAAAGGTGTCGCGTGAGTGTGGAGCAGAGAATGGCTGGGCTGGGGGAGGCTCTTCTGGGGCAGAAGGTGAATTAAGGCCAGTCTTCTAATAATTCGAGGGCCCGATGCTAGTCGTTCCTCAGTTGGGATACCATGCCTGCTGCCAAGCTTATCATCTTTTGCCGACCGTCGGCGAACTTATCATTTAGTTTGGTAACAATCTCTAACAACCTCATGCGCTCTCGTCCGCTGTGCGCTGCACAGCCCAGAGCGCATCGAAACAGTGCGAGATTGCGACATTATATCCTCCGCGAGCGCCTCTTTGTCCTCCTCGCAAAAGCAATGGCACGACTCGTGTCTTGTTGTGTTGTCGTCTCTGTTGCGGAAGCAGCGCCCGGCTGCTCTTTCCTATTCGAGCCCTTATCTCTGGCTATCTCTGGCACCCAATAACATTTCAATGAGCACCAATACCCTGGTCCACAAAGTTCTCAACGTCTCCGAGGGCGGTCGCATCGCATCGCGATGAGCATTCTTCCTTGAGATGCAACATTAATCCATCACCATGATGCCTAACGAAGTCTATCATCTTGATCATCTTCCCATCTTCGTCATGCTCGATACACTGATACTGCAGGTATGCCGCCCGACGCGCACGCGCTCCGCTGCATCGAATCCACAGAGCCTCGAAACTGGCGGGGCACTCTAATGCCTGGCCAGAGCGCAGCGATTGCCGACGGCGAGGCTAAACAAGCTGCCGACACCAGCCACCTCAACCCACTTGGTCTCGGTCCGACTCTGCCTCCGTGACGAGCCCAGTAGATGTGGCGCAGGGGATGTCAAGATGTCATTGTTGCTGTGGCATCGAGACAGGCCGAGGTTCACAACTTCACGTGCAATCCCCGTAACTTCGACCATCAGCACTTTGCGGGGAATACCGGGGTAGTCTGGGAAGTGATAAGCCCGTGTCTTTCTCAATAACCGAGAAAACCCCTGTCGCATTTCTACGATTCTAACTCGGACCTCAATCGCTACCATGTCTCTACCCACTGAGGCCGTCTCGCCCAAAGCCGCACCTTTGCCACCTCTTCCAGCAGAGGATCCGTTGACGCCAGCCCAATGGAAGACTCTCCTTGCCATCACCGATGCTGTGATACCTGCAATCAAGCCTGTGTCCGTTGCGAATACCAGGACCGAAATAGCGGTCGAGGACAATGAGTACTCGACGGCTGTGAGTGCCTTGGTCGGACTCACACCACAGGATGACCCTGATGCGGAAACCGCAGCGAAAGAGTACCTTTCCGACTATGCATCGTCGAATCCTGCGTTCAAGTTGGAATTGCAAAGAGTCTTTGCAATGTACATGCCACAGGATGTGCGAGGACAATTGTTGTCGGTGCTGAATATCCTTGAGTAGGTGTCACTTCATTTCAAGTTTCATCACAGGTCATCAATGCAACACATGACGAATGCCTCCTGTCCCAACGTCGGCCAGACTCGAGAACTTCTCTCCAAAGCAGGCCACTAATCAACTAATAGCACTCGCGTCGGTTCCCTCGCACTCACCGGCTACATCACCCCAATTAGCCAACAACCCATCGCCATCCGCGAATCGATCGTACGGTCCTGGGCCACTGCGCGTCTCGGTCCACTTCGCCAACTGCACCGATCCCTTACGGTCCTCTCAAAGCAGACATGGATCAAAGCCACCCCATCTCTTCGTCGTATCCTTGGCGTCCCTCGCGTTCCTACTGGCATGAAGACTGGCGAATCCCATCCCTACGAGTTTATCCAATTCCCGCCCGGTGATCAGACCGAGGTCATCGACACAGATGTCGTCGTCGTAGGAAGTGGCTGCGGAGGCGGCGTCGTCGCGAAAAACTTAGCGGAAGCCGGACACCGCGTGATCCTCGTCGAAAAGGCCTACCACTGGACACCAGATCACTACCCAATGTCCGAAGCCGACGGCTGGAATCACCTCTTCATGAACGGCGCCTTCATCAGCTCAGACGACACCTCGACCAGCATCGTAGCCGGGCAATCCTGGGGCGGCGGCGGCACAGTCAACTGGTCGGCCTCACTGCAAACCCAAGGCTTCGTGCGCCGCGAATGGGCCGCAAAGGGTTTGCCATTCTTCACGTCCTCGAAGTTCCAGGAGTCGCTTGACCGCGTGTGCGATCGCATGGGCGTAGACACAAAGTACATACGCCACAATCCCGGCAACGCAATGATGCTCGAGGGCGCACGGAAGTTGGGATGGGCACACAAGGAAGTCCCACAGAACACCGGTGGCGCAGAGCACTACTGCGGCCATTGTACGTTTGGCTGCGGGTCTTGCGAAAAACAAGGACCGTCCGTATCCTATCTCCCTGACGCAGCGCGCGCAGGCGCACGTTTCATAGAGGGCTTCCACGCCGAGCGCATCACCTTCTCGAATACCAAGGTCGACGGCAAACAAGTCGCCACCGGCCTGCTTGGGACATGGACAAGTCGCGACTCCAACGGGGGCGTTGCCGGCACGCCCCTGACTACACGCAAAGTCCACATCCGCGCCCGCCGCGTCATCGTCTCAGCCGGAACAATGCAATCTCCCCTTCTCCTCCTGCGCTCCGGCCTAAAGAATTCGCAAATCGGACGAAACCTACACGTGCACCCCGTCATGGTGCTCGGCGGCATATATGCACAGGACATCAAGCCCTGGGAAGGCGGTATTCTGACCGCCGTCGTGAACGAGTACGAGAACCTAGACAACAACGGACACGGCGCGAAACTGGAGGCCACGAATATGATTCCGTCGAGTTGGTTGATCTGGCTGGATTGGCGCAACGGGCTGCAGTATAAGCTGGACGCCGCCAGACTAAGACATATGGTTGGGTACATAAGTCTTGCGAGAGGGAGGGATAGCGGGCGCGTGTATCCCGACCCTGTGGACGGACGCGTACGATTCCAATACACGCCCAGTAAATTCGACAAATCGCATATCCTTGAAGGCCTCCTCGCCCTTTCGAAGATCCACTATATCAACGGTGCGGAGGAAATTTTCACGGTCATACCTGGTATGCGGCCTTTCAAGCGCGACCCATTACTCCCATCTACCGGCGACGGCATCAACGACCCAGCGTTCCAAACCTGGCTCGAGGAAGTGCGTGCCAAGGGCTTCCCGAGCCCCGAGAGCACGTTTGTGTCGGCGCACCAGATGGGCAGTTGTCGCATGAGCGCGAAGAGCAAGGATGGCGTGGTGGATCCGAAGGGCAGAGTGTGGGGCACCGAGGGCGTGTATGTTGCTGATGCGAGTGTGTTTCCGAGCGCGAGTGGGGTTAATCCCATGGTTACCAATATGGCGATTAGTGATTGGATTAGTATGGGGGTTGCGGGTGGGTTGGAGGTAAGAGCTAGACTTTAGATAGAGGTGGTGGGCTGATGTATTGGTAGGGAGAGCTGCTTGCAGAGTTTTAGGACGGAGAGTTGAAATAATGTATTGTTGTTTGAATGGGATGTGTGTTTGAAGTCATGAACGCATAGTTGCTTGAGGGTTGGCGTGGAGGGGAAAGTTGTTCCGTCTTGAGAGGCTTGACGTACTGGTGGTAACTCATGGGACAACGCTGCTGCCCACGAGTGACGTGCGGAGAGTGTGGTCGTCTCTCCACATTGCGGGGGAATGAAATGCAATGACTGTCGAGAGCGCAGAGGCACGTCACCTCACCATCCCAGAACGTGCAACGCTGTAAACATTACACTTCACGAAACAGTGCCGGGATATGAGACCGACGAGAGCCATAGACGACCTCTGTTATCGCCATTCTCGTGGCATTGCTCCTCGTCTTTCATTCTCTGGGACAGACTCCCGGACCCATAAGTGGACAGGAGCCACTTTGTATACGTGCAGTATGTGAGAAACGAGCACTATCTGTGCAGCTCGCTCATGATGCTCGAGGCGCTGCATCGATTGAGGCTAGCTCCTAAATCAAGCGCGAGACTCGTACGAGATGAGGTTGGTGCCGGTGGAGATAGTGTTGAAGGTGAAGGTGAATTTAGATCTGACTTGAACGGAGAGCTATACAGGCTCCTAACTATTAGGCAGACGCAGTCTAAGCGTGGGTAGTGCTACATGGGGATGAGGTGTTGCGAGAAGACAGTGGCTCTTTGATGTGTAATTCGAGTGCTGAACTGCGCTGGTGGATCAGCACGTAAACGAAGTCTTTTTCGTACCTTCTTCACTCGCAGCAATGCTTCGCGCATACTGATATAAGTACAATGCCACGCTTCAAAGCGGTGCAGTTCTCGTCACCGAGCCGTCCGAAGAGCAGTGGCAACGGATACAAACTTATATCGAAAAGTATCGGATTCAGGATACGACAAGGAAGTTCGTGTACAGTACGACATGCTTGGTGCTGCCGCGTCTTCTACACCATTTGCTCAGTTCTGGGTTCAGTGTTTCTGGGCAGCAGATGCCCCTGAAAACGAGACAGGCACAAGGCGAGGCGGAGTACGTGCACTCTCCGAATTGCCCGCTTGCGAAACCGTGGTTTGAGCCAAATAAGACAGCGTTGGAAAGTGTTCAGCGAGCATGGCGGAATGTTGCCTCCCATCTGAATGGCGATATCTGACTTGACTTGCCCAGTGAAATTTCGGCATGGAGAAGGGCATGCATTCTGACTTTTGAGTAGGAAAAAGTTGCGGACCGTTGTACAGCAAATACGGAGCTTCGTATATGATGCTCAGGACCTGACAGATTGATCACGTCACACTTGCGAAAGACTGAAAGAGAATGCTGTCCTGTTGACAATTATGGGGAACGCGGAGCCGGGTAAGAGTGGAGAGGTGGAGAGGGAAGAAGAAGTGGAGTACGCTTTGTGAACGACAGCTTGGCTTAGAGACTCTTAACAAGTTGTGCGTAAGAGATAGCGCTAATGTCTGGTCTGTGCAGTCAGCATCGCCATCCCATACCTATCAGAAATCTTGAACACATCCGGCATAATTGAGACATGCGTGAGTACTTAAGGTTGTGTGGTTGGAACGGTATTTTTTCCCGCTTCCCATCACTAGTGCAACCGTCGGAAGCTTCCGAGAATGGACCCTTAGTTTTGACTCGACGGGAAGCTACGTCACTACAACGCCTTCTTTTGCTTTTCACTCGCTCGCACAAGCACCAAGCCTCGATCGACGATGAACCTGCAGCAGCCATCCCAACTAATGCCGTGTTACCCTGCATTTCACTCTGTTGGCAGGCGATTTCTACTCTGAATGGCAAACAGCTATCGCATGTCCTGATGGTGGGGCACAATGCGCGCAGGTGTACATATTTAGGACGCTTCGCGCTTGCGCCGTGCCAGTTTGCAAGATTGCACGATTGCACGATTGCGCCATCCTCCAATGTCAAACATACCTTACACCTTTACTTTGAGTCGCCAGACAAACACCATTCGCCTCCATCCAGCGTACATTATCGCAGAACATCAACCACAGTCCAAGGCACAAGCACAGCATGACGAGCGTCGTCAAGGGCGGCTTCGGCGCCCCCAGCAGCAATGGAGAGAAGAACGGTAACAACGGCACCGAGTTCATGAGCATGCTGCCGCCGCCGAAAGACAAGGTCGACGGCTACGACAACACGAAGCCCTGCAGCAAGCAGACCATCACGGTCCCACCATTGTTCGGCGACGCCATGATCATCCGTGAGGCAGTTTACGGCGAGCAGGGCGTACCCCTCGAAGCCGAGTTTGACGAAGACGATGCGCGCAGTTGGCACTGGATCGCGTATGCTTCTGTGGCCTCTACGGGCTCGCCGCCGAAGGACATACGCGTCCAGCCGCCGCCACAAACACAGACAGACGACATCCGCCGCTCTTCTGCCTCTGCCTCTCGCATGCCTGTCGCTACCATTCGACTGATTCCCCCGCCTCACGGCCCGAACAAATACACCCAAGACAGCGGCAGGCCAGACAGACACGCCGATGCAGACCCACCGGCTGAAGAGGTCGAGAGCCCCCACCCCGCCGAGCCCTACGTCAAACTGGGACGCCTCGCCACGCTCAAGACATACCGAGGCATGGGCCTCGCTGGTCTCCTCATCAACGCCGTCTTCGACTTCGCCAAAGCTAACCCCGACACCATATACAAGCCTCCGTCTCCCACGGCCATGGAGAGGGCTCAGATCACGGACCAAGGCAGGGAACAGCAGCTTCAATGGGAAGGTCTCATCATGATACACGCCCAGGTTAGCATCAAGAAACTGTGGGAGAAGCACGGCTTCAGTGAGGAACTGCGGAACGAGGAAGGCGAGGTTGAGATCGCTGCTGAGCCGCACTGGATGGAGGAGGGCATTGAGCACGTTGGCATGTGGAAGAGGATCGAAGTCAAGAGGGGAAGGTCTGCGTTGAACCCTTGAGCTCTACTCCCTCTACATGCTTACTCCTCCACCTTTCTGGCGTCTTTACTTACATACGTTTGGACAGGCTGGCACAGCGCGTTCAGGCACAACAGAGGAGGACCGGTCAGATCGGCCCGGCGCCGCTTCCAATGATGTAGGCTTCTCAATAAGCACTTGCTATCTCACGACGACTCGTTACGACATCAATATACCCCGAATTGTACGGCGAATGTTTTCCTTCTGCGTGTTATAGAGTCTACAGGCATGGAAGAGTTTTCAGGTACACAGGTTTCCCTTTCGAATCCGTAGACCCAAACATTATTTTCCTGTCACATTGCCCTTTACATACTTCTCCCTGAGTGACTGCAGCACGTGGATGTCATTCAGTGCTCACGAGGTAGGTCTATTTGCCTCCTTCGTCACGTTCTTCATGTGCATGTTGCGATGTCATTTGCTGGGCGGGAGCAAACATCATGTCCAAAGAAAATACGCATGCTCGCTGGCGAAACAAAATGCATTCGCGCGATAGGGCCCGCTCCGTTCGATGGCACGTGGGCGCTTTTCGATATCTACGACGGCGCCGAACAGTTGAGAAATGCGGGCAAGAACGTCATTGTGGCCTGGATCAAAGGCCACCGCAGGACCGCCGGCAGAGAAGGAAACCATCAAGCAGACGAAGCGGCTGAAGGTGCCCTGAGAAGCCAGATCGTCGCGTGTTTATGGAAAGGAGTAGCGACTGAGCTTCCTTCTTGGGTTCAGAGTCTTGACGGCGATGCGCG
>Ga0265780_10001055_pt1 | contig 40350 bp, 36 predicted proteins | sample P1T30metagenome_FD_192432 | JGI IMG/M metagenome (GOLD analysis project Ga0265780, IMG submission 192432) | Plant litter microbial communities from East Loma Ridge, Irvine, California - P1 T30 | ecosystem: Environmental > Terrestrial > Plant litter > Unclassified | place: USA: California...
CTTTAGGTCCCCTGGATGGAAAGCCCCGCTGCCATGCGTCGCCAAGTCCATTTGACCTAGCCTATCTCGTCCTCCCTTGCACAATTCACTTTCCCACCTTCTTTATCCAGCTCAGATACACGGCTGATAAGCTGACAGGGCGTCTAACCCTCCCCAATGAAGTCATTAGAAAGACTGCGCATTTATGCTTCGGTCGCGTTCGCGTCTAAGATATTGCCACCTGCACTCTTCCTGCCTGTCAGCTTATCGACCGACGCTGTAATTAGAGACAGCTCTCCCCCTGTTGTGGGCTTATGGACCTTCTCCACCCGAAGTCTTGGGCTGACATCCTCGAACAATCCTTCAAAGGCGACTAGAGTCCTCTCGCGGCCATTCAGGTTCATCAGCATAAGCAGGTCACGATCGCTATTCGAGATTTGTTAGCGACGCGACACTGACCATCGACGAAGCAGCTTGCAAACTTACTGGCTCTTTCTTTCGATTCGCTGCTCTACTGAAGGCTCGGGAACAACCACTTCGTTCAGAATCAGACGATCCTGCCGTCTCATAGCCTGTGCAAGAGGCTCAACGATCTGACCGGCGTACTTGTCACTCCAGTCGTGGAGGATGAACCTTGCAAAGTACACGATTGTGCGCGAGTTGGTTTCCCGTTGTGGTTGGGGCTTGAAGAAATCTTGTGCGCGGAAAGAAATCCGATGCTGTAGGTCCGTGGGACAGTTCTTTGCGCCGAACTCGACTGTCTCCACCAGATCTTGAACTTCAAACAGCAGCTGGGGGTATTTGCGCGCTAGTGCGATGGCTACATGGCCTGGGCCGCCTCCAACATCAACTACCAAGGTTCCTTCGGGAAGCTCGTGCCACGGATATCCACCATCGACAACGTGCCCGACATCGTATGCGCCACCTGCCGAGATCCCTTTCATTGCTCGAGCGAACATCTCGTGCTCTGCACGGCCGTCTGGCTCACGAAAGCGTTCGAATTGTGAGATGCGTCTTCCAATCGACACCGAGTAGGCTGTCTCGCTCGGTTCTGAGCTTGCGCCGTATTCCTCGATAGCTTTCGGAAGCTGTGCACCAGCAGGGTAGGCGACGTTTGAGCAAAGGTACACCCATGCCTCCAAGTCAGGATCAGTGACCAACAGACGCGACGCATCATTATGAGCGACCTGGCCGCTGGCAGCGGGCGTGAAAAGACCGAAGGACATTGCATGTTGCAGCAAACGTCCTACCAGGGACTCCGGAAGTTTGCCCGGCTGTTCGGGCGTAGTGATTGCTTCTGCTACTTCAGTAAAAGACCTTGATCCTTGCGTTGGCACGGCATGATGCAGGCGATACTTCATGATCATTTGCAGAGATGCCGTGGCGCAATGTTGGAAAGACAGATCAATGAGCCATTGTCGTGGGGAGCGATAGGCTAGGACCAATCGCTCCGCAGCGTCGAGGAGTGCCGCTTTCGCCTTCAACTCAATGTCTGATGCCTTTGCGGCGATGTTCGTAGCGTTGTCTAGGTCAGCCGCAGCCTTTGTGATAGAAGCGGTCAATTGTAAAAGAGACATGTTGATGAATTTGGGGTCTTGTGTGGTTTGACTTCTTCTCGTACCACGTCTCCGCATTATGCTTTATATTGCAGTAGTATACAACGGCGACCTCATGTTCGCCGCTTCACCGCCGCAGCCTCTACGAAGTCTCGGTCACATGATTGACGACCGCGAGCCCGAACTCTCGGCTTCGTGTAATACAGGCGCTTGCCGGTCTAAGCCGTCATGAATACCGCAGCAAAGAGATGACAGGAGCAAAGACCAATCAGGTCGATCAGCGGCAACTCTCGATCACCGATCTTTTGCATTCCATTACCTATGACTGGCAACAAACCTTTTTTTTCGAGAGCATAGTGTAGCTCTCAAGACTCCATCATTCTCGTCACCATGTCGGGAACCAAAGTCGAGATCTCGACTACTCCAGCAACCACAATAGCACATAGTGCTCTTCAGTTCTGGGCACTTTTCTTTGCCCTATGTGTCGCTGTGCTATGTCAGGCGTTAGACAATACCATAATTTCCACTGCCATCCCAAAGATTACCGATGACTTCAACTCGCTAACAGATATCGGGGAAGACCTCAAACCATCCATGAAGGATATTTGCTGACTTCTAATAGATGGTATGGCTCAGGCTATCTTCTGACTGCCTGCGCTTTTCAGCTATCTTATGGCAAGATATACAACTTATACCCCATCAAATGGGTGTTCTTGATTGCGTTGGCGCTGTTCGAAGTTGGCAGTCTCATCTGTGGTGCCGCCCCGAGCTCTATGGGCTTGATTATGGGTAGAGTAGTTGCTGGCATTGGATCTGGAGGACTTTTCTCCGGTGTGAGTAGTCCTTTGCAAATCCATCGACTGGACCTAAAGCTGACAAGGAACACATAGGCTATACTGCTCGTAGCAGAATTCAAGCCTTTGAACGAACGCGCCTTCTACAACGGCATGCTTGGAGCCATGTACTCGGTGGGTTCGATCGAAACACGTATATTAAAATGCTATCTTACATGTCGACCAGGTGGCAAGTGTTGCCGGCCCCCTCATGGGTGGAGCTTTCACAGGTACGTCTACTCCTTCGCATTCCGAGAGAACACGGCAGCTGACAAAGATTTAGAGCATGTAATCTGGCGTTTATGCTTCTACATTAATCTGCCTCTCGGAGTTGTTACAGCTGTCATCGTGTTGTTCCTTGTCCCAAACAGCTACGACCCTGAACGACACATCAGGCGAAGATTGCCTTTGAAAGAAAAGCTTCAAGAGATGGATCTTTATGGTCTTGTTGTGCTTGTTCCCACCATCATATGCATTCTTCTGGCTACTCAGTGGGGCGGAACAAAGTACTCCTGGAGCAACGCGCGAATCATAGCTTTGTTCGTGGTTGGGTCTGTGCTCTTTGCAGCTTTCGTCGTGATAGAAATTCGGCAAGGCGATAGAGCAATCGTTCCGCCCAGCCTCATTAAGAGGCGCACCGTCTGGGCTTGTTCTATCTTCTCTTTCTGTCTCTTCGGGTCTTTCCTCGTTGTGGCTTACTTCCTTCCCTTGTGGTTTCAAGCCATCAAAGGCGACACAGCGACCGAGAGTGGGATACACAATCTACCTAGCATACTGGGTACCACTATATTCTCAGTCGCGGCTGGTGGTATGGTTTTTGGACTGGGTTACTACACTTGGGCTTGCATACTTGGCAGTGTGCTTGCAGCAGTAGTATGTGTCATGCATAAGAACATTTAGTACTGCGACTGACTGAGTTAGGGTGCTGGCCTTCTATCAACACTCAAAGTCGACTCCAATGCGGCCAAGTGGATCGGCTACCAGGTCCTCTACGGAGCCGGCTGTGGATTTGGTCTCAACCAACCACTGATCGCTATTCAGGCTGCACTGCCCGACTTCCAAAAGTCTGAGGGAACTGCTGTGGTCATCTTCATGCAGACCTTTGGCGGCACTATCGCAATCGCTGTGGCGCAGAATGTTTTCAACAACAAGCTCGTGTCAAACATATTGGCTGCAGGTATACCCGTAGACCCAGCTGCGCTGCTTTCCGTAGGAGCAACGAAGCTGCAAGGCCTTGTGCAACCGCAGTTCTTGGAACGACTGCAGCTAGCGTACAACGACAGCATTACACAGGTGTGTTGATCTCCTCGTTTCTATGTATGGATCATACTAATGGCTTCTAGACGTTCTACGTTGCCGTTGCGACTGCTGGATTGAGCATGGTTGGCTCGATCCTCATTCCTTGGTTAAGCGTCAAACAAGCGGTTACTCCGAAAGATGCAGAGACCGCGGACAATGTTGTGCCTATCGAGCACCCATCAACCGACGCCGCTGTGATCCTGCCTGAATTTCTCAAGCAATCGGGAGAAGTCTCCAGCAAAGATAGCCAATCAACTGATATTGAAGGGGATCCGCCGAAGGATGAAGTATCCACTCATGACACTCAGACAAGCGAGGTGGAGAAGTCGTCCGTAGGATCAACTAATCGGAAAGTGGAGACTATCCAACACTAGGCAGCAAAAGTAATACAAGTAAGCCCTACCTGCTGTCGCCCTTGTCCGACCGCGCTAAGAGGACTACGGCGGGAAAGCAAGTCGAGGCGAATGTAGAGCCGGAGCCCTTGGTAGTCACGTGGTGATCTACCCGGGCACGTCAACACGGGATGTGAATTGTACATAGAACGACCAGTCGCAATAGAATGTACGATTTCTCGAAGCCCAAACACTGCGCCTCAATTTCTCGCTTGATCCAATGATGAACCATGCGCATAAGCAGGGCACCCGGAGCCGAGCTCAAAGAAGAAAGCAAGCGGGTCCGATCTTGCCAGCCGCCTGGCCCTGCATTTGGGGTGTGTTTCTCGTACAGGAGCCAAGGAACGATATGTATGCGGGGCGATACCCGAAGGTTTGGATTATGGTTTTTCCACGAGTCACTCTATTCTTTCGGTTGCTCCCGCCCGGGCACAGCGCTGGATCGCTAGCCGTACCCTCTGATTCTGGCCCGTGGATGCGTTGGTCGGCGATCCTTTGCCAGCACTACAGCCGCCGCTTCCTTCGAGAACGAGACTCGCACGCAGCGCGTTCATGCACAAGTGCATGTGCAGATAGATTGCGATCAATGGTTGGGTATGCTAAAGGGTTAACCGATATGCGGCTTATGGCTGTTCTGCGTAAAGTCTAGATTGTGATGCTTCAGGTGCTATGTCCCGGTGGTCAGTCCCACATCAGCCGAAGTAGCCGAAGGTGTGGCTGAGTGCGGTGATCATTTGAAGGATGGTAGCCGACTAAGTTTCGGCATTACTAAGATATCATTTAGTATAGATTCGCCGACAGCCACTCGGCACTAATCACCGTATGCCATTTCTGCCAAGACTGACTCGGGGCTCATGGCAGCCAATCACAGCGCGGGATCCGTAGCTAGCGCCATAAGTCAACATGGACGACGGTGAAGGATAGCCATGTAGTGAGTATGTGGCTGTGACTTTTGTGTCACCGTAGCCTGACTGTTTCCCGAGGAACGCTAGAGTCTTCATGATCACGGCATTGCTCGATGGAACGGAAACAATGTGACAGAAGTCTCAGTGCATTGCCGATGGGAGTGATGAGGCAAGCTTGAGCGCATACCCCGTGCACGAAAGAAATATCACTTTGAAATTCCTTGTAATGTGCATTATCTTTGTGGTCGCGGATTTTCCAGCCGCAAGCTTCGTCTCATTTTGCGGTTACTATATGATCTTGATTAGGCAGTTCATCGTGCTGGGCTCCCTCCACGACCGGTAATGTGTAAGAATAGAACATTCCTTACAGTCTGACCGAGCGCTCGGTGACATCTCTGTACTTCGCGTGCGCCATTCACTCGTATCTGCCAGGGCGGAACGTGCTTTGGGGTTATGACTAGAGAGGTTTTATGATGCGATGCAGTGCTGTCGATACAACTCAAAAACGGGACCTGCATGTACTACCCTTGCCTAACGCTCGCAGTTGCCGGTGTTCACAGACCAGGTACTCGGGGACTCTCCACCTCTGTTTACGCCCCGACTTAATGGTAAGAGGGTGTGGTGCCAGACAAGGTTGAGATTGAAGCACGCAATCACCGATCATGTATCATGCGTGCTTCATGGGGTGACCATGTTTGCGGGAGATGCCGGCAACCTGTGATGGGAACATGGCGCGTGGAAGCTATTAGGAATGCAGTAGAAGCAAGCATGTTGTACAGATCACGGGCGAAAGCTCAAGCTTGACCTCAGAACAACACTTGTTTAACATGGAAAAAAATTGATGATAACATCTAGCAAGTACACATTGAACACCCGAGTTCAACAAGCACTTCAATGAGAACCTAAACTATAGCCACTTGCAGACCAAGCTAGAGCTAGAGCTCGGCAACGCCAAGTTCCTCAAAAGCCTTCTGACCAAACATGGCCTTACTACCAACATAACTGCGCATGATGCCGCCAAAAGCACGCTTGCGCAGTCCTTCCTCGAAAGAAGCAACCTGTTGTGCCATATCGTGCTGATCAGATACGCTTCCACCAACAACACGCTCTGCATTATCCTCTCTCGAAGCTCCAGTGCTAGCAAAAATTCTTCCTAGTTCAGCTGCATCCCGCAATGCAACGTTCGCACCAACACCTCCACACGGTGACATAGCATGGACCGCATCGCCTAGTAGTGTAACGCATGGATCAGACTGCCACGCGGGAAGCTTTGGTGGCGCTGATACAACCCGCATAGTAGATGCCTGAGACACGTCTTGAAGCTCGAATAGCGAGCGAAGACTTGGGTGCCATTCCTCGGTGAGCGCGAGAGATTGAGCTGCTGAGGCCTGTGCAGATTCGGTGTTGTATGCCTTGTCAGAGTTCACGCCATGTGCTGTTGAGGAAGCGGGTGTGTTGGTGGCATCGGTGAACAATTCCCTGCGACCGATGAGAACCCAGTAGACGTAGTCTTCGGGCAGCGAGGTAGTAGACTCGGCTCGTGAGAATCTGATGGGCTCTGAGAGGAGAGTGAGCGGGCTTTCGCCGATCAGAATTGACTGGATCAGTGGCGCTCTATCAGCAGCTACGGTCATCCAGCGCACCGCCCTCGCTGGATAACGGGAAAGAAGCTCAGGAGTCATGACAGTTTTGCCATAGATGCATGTAGCGCCGGTGTCAAGAAACTTGTGCTCTGGGATCAGCTGCTTACGAATCGCAGACCTCGTTCCATCGGCACCTACAAGGAATCTTCCTTGAGCCGTGGCCCCGTCTCTGAATTTTGCTACGACGTAAGATTGCACATTTTCCTCACAGACGTCGTAGCTAGTGATTTCGCGCCCGAAGTAAATCTTGTCGCTGATGCCGGTCATTAAGATCCTTCGGAAAACAGTTCGGTCAACGGTGTACGATGCACGGAGCCCTTGAGCACCAGCTAAACCACCACCAGCTCGACTCTTGACGCACGCTCCGCTGATGGGATCAAAGTCAGTCTCGCCAATGGTGGACTCAGCGCATGAGGCTTCGAAAGCTGAGTAGACCTCTACTGTGAGACTCTCTCGGAGAGCGGCTGCTGCATCAGCTTCCAGCTTCAAACGATATCCCTGGGGTCGATGTTCGCTCGAAGGATCTCGCTCGAACACTACGAACGGGATGGCGTGCTTGTGGAGATATTGGGCTAGACAGAGGCCACTAATTCCAGCCCCCATAATGAGAACGGGTAAAATATCACGAGCATACATCGGGCGTGTTGATATTTTGGAACTGACTCCGTTGGAAACTGAGTCTTGGCCCGAGTGCGTAGTGTCGCCGTTTGGCCGGGTCATGTGGGTAGGGTGAATGCCATTGACCACGAAGGTCTCCGGGGTGCTCTCGTGAGCGGCCTCGTTAATGGTAGAGGTAGTATCGATGTTCGAGTTCACCGATGAAGTCCTCATAGCGCCGTTGGATACGAGTTGAGCATCTTCGCCCGCTTTCAAGTCCGTAGCATCGGCAAGGCCGAGTTCTAGCAGTCCCATATTACTGCCCTCGGGCTGCTCCACGTGAATAATGCGGAGACCCGCTTTCTCGACCAACGTTTTCCAAGTGTCGTATTCTCTCTCCTTTGCATTGAACACTTGCATCATCGTGAGGTCTCGCACTCTGAGCTGACGCTCCTGCAGAAGTGACACAGTGCCAGGTTGAGGCAGGATGGTGTCCATAATGACGATCCTTGCTCCTGTTTTCTTCATGGCATTGCGTAAGTGGGCAAGAATGGTGATGGCGGTCTCATCTGGCCAGTCATGAATGATCATGCGCAGGAAGTAAATATCGCCATCAACAACTGGCTGAGGTGTGAAGAAGTCGTGAGACATGAACCTGACACGATCGGCATGCAGGCTCCATTCGTCAGCATTCAAGGCCACTTTCGCGTTTTCGATCGTGTCGGGCAAGTCCTGAACGACGAAGTTGAGCCTCGGAAACGCGCTAGCAAGGGCACGGCTTCCATGACCACCAGAACCGCCAACGTCGACCACTTTCGATCCGGGAGTAATACTGCCCCAGTCGAATCCGGATATCATGTGTTTGAAGCTTGTGGCTTCAGAACTGGCCACATTACGCATGTATGAGGAGAACATGCTGTTCATCTTTGCGTTCTCCTTGAGATATCCAAAGAAAGGAACTTCTACGTTCATGGCAATGTTGAACGCAGTTTCGTTCTTGACCTCCGTCTTTCCCCATTTCTGCGTTGCATCCGCAAAATGGTAGGCAGAGGGAACGGAGTAATTGGTAAGCCAGCGGGCCCAGTCGTAGAAGCTTGGATCCGATGCGATGAGTGCTGATGTGGGAGAATGGGAAATTTTCAGGGGCGTCACTTCGGATAAGAAGCCATGAGCTGCAGCCATGCGCAAAACTGACTTCAGCTGAGACTCTGGCACATTTGCCCGGTCTGAAAGATCGGTATAGGTAATAGAACCTTGCTGCGGAATATGCTGGAGGATTTCAAGATTCACGATCCAGCGAAGACAGACCAGGTGCTGGTTCTAGAAACCGTTAGCAGTGTGCTGTGTGAAAATAGCCAACGGACGGCACACTCACATTCGCCGAGAGCTGCTCTAGATACTCTCTGGGGTCGGTAACGAGCTGCGAAAGTTGAACAGCCGCATTTGCAAGCTGTTTCCGCGGGCCCTCGAGCCCAACTGGAAAGGTGTGGTCTCCAGGGGCGCCAGGGCTGCTGTTGAGACTCTTTTCAGTGTCAAGGTGGTCATTCACCTCACGGCAGACTTGAATAATTTCCTCGAGCAAAGCAGATAGGCCTGTTGAAGCTGCCATGTTTGTAATGCGAGGAGATCAATAAGTTTGTTACTGAAAAAGGTGTCGGATCCAGTGATACTTGTAAGGCGGCACAAGGGCGAGGACACAGATCGACCGGTGCATCTGCAAATTTGCCAGTCTCTCCCTTTCCTCAAACACATCTTGCGGTATCCGATTGACACCATACATCATGACCGACCGAGCTGATGTCGGAGACCTGCTGAAGCAACCTCGTAAAGATGAAGTGATGATTACCGAACCACCATGGATGAGAAGGGGAGGTTCTGTGCACCGGTGCTCGAAAGCGCGCCAGAGGCTATCGTTATAATCTTGAACCCGAGTTTGATGACGAAGACACGGCAGAGGACGTGGAGATCTACGATATTGAGCAGTAAACTCGATGTGCAGTACTGAGGCACGTCATATTATGTGTGCGTAGAAGGCCTAGGTGCTCATTTCACGGAGAGCGGAGAGCTTGGTGTTGGCGAGCGCACAGGCTTCGCCATGGTGTTAGTGAAGATCTCGATCTACTCAGATGTGTAGCTTGAGACACGTACGCTTGGTGGTCTTGAGTGGCTGGAATGGGGCCAGCGGCCAGTGCCGGCTCACCAATCGCCAGTGGATGAAAGCTCGATGGCAACTAGATAGATCGATGCTCAGTGCTATGGTGAATGAGAGCAAAGGCTTACAACCAGGCTTTCGGCCAAAATTGGCCGCAGTTGCAACTACCGTGTTGACTATCTTTCGTCATAGAGCATATCGATGGTGGTGCTAGCTTTTCGATCATCAGTGCCATCATGCTTTCACCCGTGCTAGAATGACGACCAGCTCCATATAATATGACGGTATGGACGGTACTGTCTACCCAGATTCATCTCTGATCAGCGCAATCGTTCAACATCCTTGTGTGAATATTCACCAGACAGTCGTTCATACCCTTTTAGTTACCCTTCAAAGCTATTTTTGTATTAGCCACTACGTCACTCAACGTGCGTTATCTCAATATGACAGACCTTGTGCAAGTGTTCGTCTTCGGCGACCAATCCTACGACGCGAGCGAATTAATGTTCCGATTGCTCCACACCCACGACGATGTCATCCTGTCAAGCTTCCTCGACTCATGTTTCCGTATCTTGCAGCTGGAAGTGGACGGCCTGAAAGATGAACAACGTTCGGCATGTCCCCGATTTTCGAAGCTGGCAGATCTGCTACCACACTGGCGTAACGGCACTTTGAACCCTGCCTTGGACCAGGCATTGACTTGCATCTGTCACGTTGGGACGTTCATACAGTAAGTGCAACCATTCTGCACGTGCGACAGATTGTTAACAAGTTGAATCAGTGAACATGCGACGAGCGGAAAGACTTTCCCAACCGCACACAACGCCTGTCTCACAGCAAGGTGCACCGGGTTCATTTCAGCAGTGGCTGTTAGCTGCTCCAGTGATACTTCGACCCTGCTTGCATTGGGGCTCCGGACAGTCGCGGTAGCTTTCCGTGTCGGTGCGTGTGCATGGGACGTGGGAAGTCTTCTTTTCGCGGTACAAGACACACCACGACAATTTCCCCACTGGACTGTTGCCTTGGCAGGACTGAGCGAAGAAAAAGTGTCGGCTATCATCGAGCAATTCGCGATCGCAAAGGTGTGTTTCTCTTGAGACGAAACAGTGTGAAGACTTGGAAGAATTGATGTTGCTAACATTGGTCTAGAATCTTTCCGTCATTAGGAGACCTTACGTAAGCGCCAAGATCGGCGCCAATCGGTGCAGTGTTTCCGCGCCGCCACCCGTCCTCGACGAGCTGCTCAAGACGACGGCATTGTCAAAAGCCATCAAATTCGACCTTCCAATCACTGCTCCGTACCATGCTCCTCATCTATATACGGGAGAGAATGTGAAGGCGATCTTGCGCGGCGTGGAAGATGTTGTCGCCACGACCATCATCCCTATCGTCTCAAGCAGCACGGGCACCGTCGTGAAGTCGGCCACTTTTCGCGATGCACTTCGCGTTGCAGTAGAAGCTTGTCTGCAGCTCATGATCCGATCGGATCTCATTGCACCGGGAATTGCCTCACACGTACGACACGCTGATGGATTCGTGATACGCCACATCGCAACTGCACCGGACGGCCTCGCTCTGGCCGTTCAGACCGCGTTAAGCCAAGCTGGTGGCCGATCTCAAGCGAGCAGAGTGAACGTTTCAGACCGGAATGACACCACAAGCATCCCGAATGCGCTTTCAACTCCTAGAGCCAAGGCTAAAATTGCGATTCTCTCCATGTCTGGTCGCTTTCCGCAAGCATCTAGCATGGATGCTTTCTGGCATGTCCTAGAGAACGGGATCGACACTCATGAATTGGCGCTTGCATCTCGATGGAACACTCGCACTCATGTTGGTGACTTATCGCTGAAAGAGCTGCCCAAAAACACCAGCGGTACTGGTTTTGGATGCTGGCTACATGACGCTGCCCAATTTGACGCTCGCTACTTTAACATGTCCCCAAGAGAGGCGCCACAAGTTGATCCGGCGCAGAGGATGGCTCTACTGACTGCCACTGAGGCTTTGGAACAAGCCGGAATTGTACCCGGTCGCACCTCGAGCACCCAGAAAGATCGTGTAGGTGTCTACTTCGGTAGCACAAGTAACGACTGGATGGAGACCAACTCCGCTCAAAATATTGATACCTACTTCATCCCTGGAGGCAACCGCGCCTTCATTCCTGGGCGTATCAACTACCACTTCAAGTTCTCAGGGCCTAGCTACACGATTGATACGGCCTGTAGCTCAAGCTTTACAGCGCTGCACCTTGCCTGCAATGCTCTGTGGAAAGGTGAAGTTGACATGGCTATCGTTGGCGGTACCAATGTCCTCACCAATCCTGACATGACCGTTGGCCTTGATCGGGGCCACTTTCTGTCCCGCACCGGCAATTGCTCTACTTTCGATGATAACGCGGATGGGTATTGTCGAGGCGAGGCTGTAGCTACTCTTGTCTTGAAGCGTCTCGACGATGCTGTCGCCGACAAAGATCCTGTGCAAGCTTGCATCTTGGCAATTGCTACTAATCACTCTGCCGAGGCTGTGTCTATCACCAGGCCCCATGTTGGCGCGCAGCAGGATCTTTTTGCCAGCGTACTCGCCGATGCCGGAGTCAAGCACACTGACATATCGTACTGCGAGATGCATGGAACTGGCACACAAGCTGGTGATGCTGGCGAGACTACTTCGGTCTTGCAAAGCCTAGCACCTCTTGAGCCTCCTAACGCCGTCAGAAAGCAACACCAGCCACTCTATATCGGCGCAGCCAAGTCCAACGTTGGCCACGGCGAAGCTGCAGCTGGTGTGACGAGCCTGGCGAAAGTGCTCCTTATGCTCAAGAAGTCCACTATTCCCCCACATTGTGGCATAAAGACCAAGATCAACCATAAGTTGCCAGATCTCCCCTCCCGGAATACAGCCATTGCAATGAAGGCAGTATCCTGGCCCCGACCGATGAACGGTAAGAGACAGGTCCTACTGAACAACTTTTCAGCTGCCGGCGGTAATACGGCACTTATTCTGGAAGATGCACCAGAGGTACCAACCTTGGATGTGCCTGACATCCGACAATGCCATCTCGTCGCAGTATCGGCAAAGACACCTGCCGCCTTGGAGAACAACGTCAAGAACATGCTAGCTTGGCTGGATGAGGAATCCGACTCGAGCAACCTTACCCTCGCACGTCTTTCTTACACCTCTACCGCTCGTCGAGCACACCATCCTCATAGGGTGATGATTAACGCAACGAACCTTGACTCGGTCAAAGCTTCACTACGTACGGCGCTTGAACTCAAGAAAGGCAGCTCCCGCCCCAAAGGAACGCCGCGATTCGTCTTTGCTTTTACGGGCCAAGGTGCACAGTACGCTGGTATGGGTGCAGAGCTGTTTACAAAAATCACTAGTTTCCGCGCAGATATCGATCGCTATGATCAAATATGCCGACAACTGAATTTCCCCCCTATCCGGCAACTCTTCGAGGACCCAATAACCTTCTCCGATGCCACGCCTACGACATTACAACTAGCTATGGTATGCTTTCAAATGGCAGTCTACCGTATGTGGGTAACACTGGGCATAACACCGAGTGCCGTTGTCGGCCATAGCCTTGGCGAATATGCTGCTCTGTACGCTGCGTCCGTCCTGACACAAGCCGATGTCATCAACCTCGTAGGCTCGCGTGCGCAGTTGCTTGAGAAGCATTGTGAACAAGGTAGCCACACCATGCTTGCCGTCCGGTCCAATGCAGAAGATCTGGAAGCTGCACTCGGCCCTTCAGGAGTCACATACGAGCTGTCTTGCCATAACGGTCGCGAGAGCGTTGTGCTCGGTGGCACGAAGAGCCAAATCGAGACGATTCGCCCAACACTTCAAAGAAGTCGCATGTCAAACAGGGTACTCGAGGTGCCATACGCATATCACACCTCTCAAGTCGAACCGATTCTTGCATCTTTGGCAGCAGTAGCTAGAGGCGTTCATTTTGCAAAGCCTGCTATCCCTGTTATCTCACCTGCTTGCGGTACTGTTCTCACCCAGTCCGAAGACTTTGGCAGCGACTTTATTGTCAAGCATTGCAGAAATAAGGTCGACATGCTCGGAGCTCTACAAGCAGCAATGCAAATGAACATCCTTGACGAGAAAATGATGGGCATCGAGCTTGGACCTGAGCCTGTTGTCATCAAGATGGTGAAAGAGGTTGCTGGGCCTGCATTTCAGACGTTCGCATCAAGCCGTAAGGATGAGCCAGCGTTAAACATCTTGGCTTCCGCCCTGTCAGTCTTCTACACTGCAGGCACAGACGTCAAGTGGACGGCTTACCACGCGGACTTCCCTTCGGCGCAAGTTGTTCTTGAGTTGCCAGCCTATGCTTGGGATCTCAAGGAGTACTGGATTCAGTATGTGAACGACTGGTCACTACGCAAAGGAGATGCCCCCCTAGTCGTCGAACGTACAATTCTAGAGGGCACCTGTATCCACAAAGTTGTCAGCAACTCACTTGGAATAAGCGGTGGCGAGCTGTTGGTCGAAGCAGATCTCAGCCGCGATGATCTACACCCCATGGTACAAGGACACAAGGTCTATGGAGTTCCCCTCTGCACTCCTTCGGTATACGCAGACATTGCTTTGACGATCGGGGAATACGCCAAACAGTTCTCTGGAGAGGGAGCAACAAAGCTTGGGGTGGAAATCGCGAACATGAACATCCAGAGCGCTCTAGTCGCGACGTCGGATGGGAAGCCTCAGATGCTGCGCACGCATGCTCTGTACGATGCGAAGCAGAAGTCGCTTTATTGCACATTCTCCACCGTTGACGACGCTGGAAAAGTCAAAGAACAACACTCGAACTGCCTCATTCAATTGTTTGACGTGGAGGCTGCACGCACCGCTCTCAAGCCATCGGCTCCTGCAATCCAGTCACGGATCTCGAAGCTTCAGTCGCAGCTCAATGATTTTGGCAACACGTTCAGGTACAGCAAGGCCATGATCTATAAGATGGTCGGACAACTGGCCGACTTCGATCCCAAGTACCGTGCTTTGGAGGAGATCACCCTGGACAGCGATACGCTCGAAGCCTCAGGGAGAGTCAACTTCACCAAGGTCTCGGTTGAAGGGAAATTTCACACCAACCCTGCCTACATCGACGCACTTTCTCAGCTGGGTGGTTTTGTCATGAACGGAAATGAAGGCGTGGATCTTGATAAGGAACTTTTCGTCAATCATGGTTGGGCATCACTCAAACTCCTTGAAGCCATCGACCCCTCCAAGATGTACACCACGCACGTCAAGATGACCGAGCGGGCGGACAAACTATGGACTGGCGATGTTTCCATACTAGACGGAGAGGTCGTCGTTGGTGTGTTTGGTGGCGTCGCTTTGCAGGGTGTGCCCAAGCGCTTGATGAGCTACATTGTCAACGCTGCTAGCAAACGGACAAATGGCGTCGCGCCTCGAACAGCCGTTGAGCCACGGACTCAGAAAGTATCAACTCCAGATGTCATCAGCGCTGTCACAAAGACAACTACCAAACAGCTCGTCACTCAAGCGCCAGTAGAAGACCAGAGTATATCCACAGCCATCAGCATAATCAGTCAAGAAAGTGGCGTAGAAGTTGCTGAACTCACTGACGATACCTCCTTTGATGACATCGGTGTTGACTCGCTTCTGGGCATCATGGTCAGTAGCAGGATCAGGGATGAGCTTGGTATTGATGTGGACTCGGCCGCATTCCTGGAGGTTTGCACAGTGGGAAGCTTCAAAACGTTCCTGCGAGGACTCACGGGCACGACTGAGCAGTTCACAACCGTTACTGAGACTGTAAGCCAAGAAATTGCGCCCAAGGAGCTGCAAGAACTGTCACTCCAGTCATCTACGGATGCTAGGGATTACTCTGACGTCTGGGCCAATGTGCTAGCTATCCTTGCGGAAGAAAGTGGCATCGATGTGAACGTGTTGACAAGCGATACTTACTTCTCAGACATCGGTGTCGACTCGTTGTTGTCACTTGTGGTCGTTAGTCGTCTCCGGGATGAGTTCGACTTGGATCTTCCAGAGCAGTCGCTTTTCATTGACTATCCGACCGTGGCCAGTCTGAAGGCAAGGATCACTGGAGGCACACGATCTCCCTCTATCTTCAGTGATTCAGATGCTACCACTGATGTTCCGAGTGTGTTTTCGCCCAGTCTGGAGGTCGAGACTACTTTAGGAGACCTGCAACTATTGGCATCTGCGAAAAAGGAAGCTGTAGTTGCAGTTGCCGAAGTCGCTTTGACGCCACTTGAGCAGCCCGACCCCTTCATGTTAGTCGGACAGAATCGGCCGCCGATGATACACTCGAGGGACAGCACAAATTCATTGGCATCGATTGAGGAGATACTTCCTCCGGTAAAGCCAGCGTGGTCAATTGTTCTTCAGGGATCCCCACGTAACGCGGCAAAGAAGTTGTTCTTGTTTCCTGATGGGTGCGGTGCTGCCACATCATACCTACAGCTACCCACTCTATCGTCTTCGACAGCAGTCATTGCTTTCAATTCGCCTTTCATGAAGTAAGTCAAGATATAACCACAGCTTTCATGCAAAAAGCTAACATGATGTAGAAACCCTCGCGATATGGCCGATCGACAGCTCGATGAGATTGTCGCATCGTACATCGAGAGTCTTCGACGCCATCAGCTACACGGGCCCTACCACCTTGCTGGCTGGTCAGCAGGTGGCGTGTTAGCTTATGCCGTTGCTCAGGAACTCATGGCAGCAGGAGAAGAGATTACAACTCTCACACTGATTGACTCCCCACCCCCAACTGATGGTCTTGACCGTCTACCCCGTCGCTTCTTCGACCACTGCAGCGCAGTTGGTATTTTTGGGGGAGAAATGAGCGCCATCAACCCCTCCAACAAACGCGCAAAGCTTCCCGAGTGGCTCATGCCGCACTTCGAAGCTACCATTGAGCTTCTGCACGACTATCGCGCGCCGCCTATGCCTCTCACTACCAACGCGCCCAAGAAAATTAATGTCATCTGGGCCGGTGGTTGTGCGTTTGGTGGCAAGTATGCGCCGCTTCCGCCGGCATCGATGGTCGGTGAGGATACGGAGGGCATGCGGTTCTTGACAGAGCAGAGGACAGATTTCGGGCCGGACAAGTGGGCCGACTTGTTCCCAGGACGACATATCGATATCGATGTTGTGGAGGGTGAGCATCATTTCAGTATGATGCGAGGAAAGGGCGCGCAGCAACTCGGCGGCTTCTTGAGGAAGACGCTTGGCTTGCTTGTTTAGATTTCCTTTGAGATGTTTTGGTCGTATTTTTCATTCTTAGTTGGCCTTGTGGGTGCGTTCTATCTTCCCTTTACTGGTTCTGCTTTCGCGCACTTCCCCAGGGCTGCGCGGCGCTAAAGAAAGGTTTTCAAGGCCAACTTTTCGGGGATTGTGTACTGGGCGGTGTCTTTGGGATTTTTATTACGGTCCTAGATTTGGCGCTCCTTCACGGTCGCTTTAGATGTACACGCACACATGTGCAATCATTCTCCATCGCTTCGCAACATGCGATGGCTTTCTTAGCTACAATACTTTAAAATTGTATATTTCATTCACACCTCATCAGCATCTCTTGTATCAACCTGCCTGTACAGCACGTATTGCTAAGGTGTAGTTCACACTGGTATTGAACAGCAGTGCGGTAATATTACAGTCCTCGATGCAGTGATCGAAGCAGCAGCTCAGCAAATTTACAGAGATTAGGGTCGCTTTTCTTGGTGAGTGCGCTCTGGAAGTGACTCTCGGCTACAGGAAGACTCTCGTGAAGCAGCCTTTGTGCATCTTATCCGAAGATGGGTCTTGTTGTTCTATGAACACACACGCTTTTCTAGATCTGAGCGAAAATGATGAATGTTGTACAACGCTTAATTACGCAGTTGTTTTTATCACCTGTACGTACTCGATCGGCTACAACGTTCATCCTTCATACTTCTTACCACAGAAGAGAGTGCCCCGGATGAGGGAAAAGTAACTTTTGAATACATATAAGGATATAGTAGCCTGCATAGTTGTACGGACAGTGCAATGAAACTATCGCTCAGTGCAAAGGCTTCTGAGCGTCCAGATGAAGATAAGAACGACCGCTATCGTGCTCGACACGATCCACCACCAGTACCTCGTCAATGATATGCGCAACTCCGGCATACAATATGACATCTTCCTTGACCACACCGATGCCATTCACTGTCAGCACGCCACCTGTCGTCTTTCCAACATCAATATCCCCTCCATTCAAACTCTTATACCCGCCCTTCTTCCCAAACACCTCCCCATACAATACCCGATCCGGCACAACATGCCCCTTCAACAAACCCACCAACTGCCCTTTACTCATCCCGCCAACATCCACCTTCTCGAGCGCATCGTCACTCGGCACAAACACCGTAGCATCCCTCAACGCCTCAAACTCCCGCACCAGTCCCGCGCGATCCATGAGCTCGAGAAACCCGCCCAGACCATTGATCTGCGCCGTCAACGTGATATTATGCGGCAAAACCATGCTCGCATTCAACGTATGCAGCACCCCGCCATCGAACCTCAAATCCGCCTCCTCTACACCACCAACAACCCCGAGACCGGATTCCGTCACGACCGTGCCGTCGATACTGCTCAGTTTCACCGCCGCGCCCGCCGTCACGTTGGTGAGCACCGGCGGCTTGAGATGCGTGTGCACGACCCGGGTCTTCGCGTTGATATTGTCTGAGTCCCACTCGCCGTCTAGAATGTGGTAGTGGAAGAGGGCGCGCGCGACGGGCGCGGGGATCTGGCTGACGTTGAAGCCCCAGTTTGCTAGGTCGAGGTAGGCTTGGTTTGTGGGTGCGATGACGGTTATGTTGGTGAGGGCGTTGAAGTCGTCGAGCAGGGAGAATTGCTTGAGGAGGGAGTGTAGGGTGGAGAGTTTGGTGTGGGTTGAGAGGAGGGTTGAGAGGGATGTGGCGGAGGAGAGGGCGGGGAGGAGGAGGGTGAGGAGTTTCATAATTGATAGAAAGACAGGTAAAATTTGCTTTGCTTTGATATACTGGGAGAACTCTTAGTGTTGCGAAGTTTTGTTGCGATGTTGTTGGAGACTTGTGCTCATAATTTTTGAGATGGATTGGATGGTCACGTGCATTCACCACGCCAACAATCTCAAGCTCGAACCACATATCTCGCACGCAAAGCGACATCCAACCCGCAAATGCTCAGACCAGTGGCTTTTCGACCCTCGAGCAATACGGCGAGCGCATATTCCTGGCGTTCAAATCACCGAGCACCCACGGCGATTATTCCCCGAGACCCGCAACCACAAACCTCACCATGGCATCGCACACAAGTTATCGCAATGTTGGAAGCAAACTCTACGCAAGCTCCACCATGGCCTGCACCATCCTCAACTTCCTAACAGGCCTCCTGAGCCTCTCCTCAGCCCTGCCCTCAACCTACTTCCCATCCTGCATCAACCCAAGCACCACCCCAGTCCCGCACCCTCCCACACGCTTCGAAATCCACCTCACCCCCGGCCGCGCCAACCCCACCGGCGCTGGCTTCCGAAACGTCATACTGGTAAATGGGACATTTACCGGCCCAACACTGCACGTCTCGCGCGGCGACGATGTAGAATTCCTCGTTCGCAATCATCTCCGTGAGGATACCGCCGTGCACTTCCACGGCATAACCCAGTCCCTCTCGCCGTGGGCTGACGGCACGCCGGGAATCGCGCAGCGCCCGATTCGCCCTGGGGCGTCGTATTTGTACCGGTGGCGCGCGGATGAGTCGGGCGTCTTCTTCTACCATGCGCATTCGCGCGGGCAGTTGATGGATGGGATGTATGGTGCGATTGTGATTGAGCGGGGGGGGGATGAGGCGGATCCGTTTCATATGCTCAGTCATGAGGCGGGGGAGTGGGAAAGGATGAGGGAGGCGGAGAGGGAGATGAAAACGTTGATGATTAGTGATTGGAGTCAGTTTGGTTTTGGGGAGTTTATGGGGGTGGAGAGGGAGGCGAATATTGATTTTACCTGCATGGATGCGATTGTGGTTAATGGGGCTGTAAGTAACGATTGCATTCCTGTATGTGTCTTTCGTTGAAACTAATGGTCGTTTTAGGGGTCGGAATACTGTCTGGAGCGCGAGTTGTTGAATCAATATACGAACCCTCTGGTCAAGTTTATTCTCAGTCATACTGATGAGAAAGAGATCACCGATAAAGGATGCGTACCGCCTCTGAGATTATTCCAGGGGAACTACTCGCTGCATCTGGAGAAGCTACCTGCCGAAGCATTTCGCAAATGCGTTCCAGGTGTAGGTGGCGGCGCAAACCATACGGTGACAGTTCACTCCAGCAATGGATGGGCAGCACTTACTTTCATCAATCCCGGAGGATTGTATCCTCTCAAAGTCACCATCGACAATCATCCGATGCATGTGTTTGCAGTAGACGGCCACTACATCTACCCACAACTCGTCGACCAGATACTTGTAAACAATGGCGAAAGGTACTCAGTACTCGTCAAGCTAGACCAGGAAGTCGGACGGTATACTATCCGAATAGCAAACGATCTCCTTGGCCAAGTTCTAGGAGGCTTCGCCGCGCTGTCGTATAACGGCGTTATGGATGATCCACCACATCCAAAGCCACTGATGAACTACGCCGGCGGCTCATTAGTCAAGGACATTCGCATCTTTGATGACTTCAACACTAGACCCTATCCGCCTAAGCCACCAGCACCTGTCGCCGATCGCACGCACAAGTTCATGGTACGCAAGCTCCCTCAACCACATGGCGCATACGAGTGGACAATGTCCGGTATCGAAGGGCTCAACATGACTAGCGAAGACGTTGCCTCTCCCTTGCTTTTTCAAGACCCAGCTACTATTGAGAGCACCGAGCTGATGCTCACAACCAAGAATAATGAATGGGTCGACCTGATAATCGAAGTCGAAGGGCCATTTGCGCAGTCACATCCTATGCACAAGCACGGTAATAAAGCGTTCATCATGGGGCGAGGTGTTGGCTTCTTCCCTTGGGCTACGGTTGCGGAAGCAGAGAAGCATTTGCCGCGCGGGACGTTCAACTTCATCGATCCGCCGTACAAAGACACGTTCAAGACGCTCGAGGGAGTGAACAACAATGCATGGTTGGCTTTGAGATACCATGCCGATTCGCCGGGCGCGTGGCTGTTCCATTGCCATATCCAGACGCATCTAGCTGGTGGGATGGGCGTTGTGATTTTGGATGGTGTTGATTCGTGGCCGAAGTTGCCGGAGACCTATGCGGAGTGGAACGGATTCGACGCGCCGGCGTAGTGTTTGTACATCAGTGAATTGCAGATTTGGAAGGGGTTCGGTCGGGGCCTAATCGGTCGCTCCTCGTCCGAGCTCAAGGTCCTGAATGTTTAGGCGCTATGACTATGAGCAGTACAATTCAAAAAGCTCTCTTCTCTCACAAGGAAATGAGCACAGAACCCAGGTTCCCGTCAGCTCACCATCAACTCACCAAGATTGCCTCAACCTCACCTTTCCTCATGCCTGTCGAGTAAGGCCTACAAGTATCTACCCAAGACATTGATCGAGCTGATAACAACCAGTATGCTTCCGTTCGACCAGAACGCCCTACGTGATCTACCCCGCGAGCTGTGGAAAATGGTCTACTCGTGCATCTTGGACCCGGACACCATGCAACAAGTGCATAATGGTGCATTTGGGCCCATGGACACGGCGCCTTCACGGTACCATCCACCACAAGAAGAATGGCCGAAGTTCCTACTCCCCAGCGCCCTCGACGAAATCCTTGGAAGCGAACTCGTCGAGTATTTCTGTGAGAAGAATCCATACTTCGCCGTGGTCCATCCTCGTGAATTGACCGACATGTTCGCCAAAGACCTCTTCAGCACCGGGGTAACCTTGTCGGGCTGCATGCTTTCCTACCTCGAGATCCATGGTTCTACTACCGATCATCGCGGCACGTTCTCAACATGCGATCTCTTGACAACCAGCTCACCCCGCTGATTCTTCCCAAGCAGAAGTTCGCATCCAGGTTCAGACTTCGGTTTGTGATTCATTCCTCGTCCATGTTACCAATGGATAGTCCGAGCATAGAATTGTGCTATCCTAGAAGCCGGTACCTACTCAAACATCGATGCGACGGCGTGGCCACCGTACTAGCTCACGTGTGGTTGTCGATTAGACTGCTGAGATGGCGTGTTGAGGGCCAAGAATCGACGAGAAAAGTCGACGTTTGCCTAGCCTCATGCAGGCTTCGAGATCAGATTTCGGACTTCCAGATTTCGCGCGAGATGGAGAGGTGGAATGGGCCATGGTGGGTGGCGTTCGTGTTGGCGCAGGTGTAAGCTTCGGGTTGTGTTCGTGTCTTCTTTCGCTCAATGGGTGGTTGATAATCGAGCTGGGCATAGCTTCATGATCAGATGGAACGCAGAAGCATCCCGGAAGTACACCATCAACGGGAAGGAGCTAGCCATGCACGTGGAGAGCGAAAACTAGATCCATAATATGACCGCGGCAGTCATGTGGGGTGCAAAGCACAGGGCGAATTGTGTGGCTCACAGAGTTGTCGGACCCTTACGACTGCAGTACGCATCTGACATCGCCATGTCCAACGTAGCTGAAATGTAATCAGTGTGGTAATATTTGCAAATACTGACATCTGACATGGCGACAAGTTTCTTGTGAGTTAAGAGCAGAATTCCATGTCACGTATCCCGCTCGAATGCTACCCCTCGACGGCGACTGGTTTAGATTCCTATCGACCACACCGCGTTTGGTCTGTGGTGGAGCATCGCACCATTAATGTTCCAGCTCGTATAACGTTCCAGTGGCCATAGTATCCGGGGATGCGTGCATGTGAGGTTTCCAGGGCGTTCACTACCTACTAGGTACTTAGGTAAGCAGCTAATGCACGTGATATAGCAGGGGTCCACTGTCTTGGCACATTCGTCATGGCGCATGCGCCTCATGCGCTTCTGTGGCTGTGACTTCATGCGCGGCGACCCACGCAAGCTCCAAGTACTCGACCACAGCAACGCTTCTTCGACACATAACTTGAACACGACTTGTACAGTCTCTTTGAATCCATCTACACACTTGAATAAATAAACATGTCTGAAAAACCTACCACGGACAAGGTAAAATACCCCGCAGCACGTGGGAAGCCCCCCAAACTGACAGCTGCAGCCTCCCGAGAGCCCAACGACGGCGCGTGAACTCGACTTTGACGACGACAATGATGCGCCGACTTCGGCTACCCACGAGATAGTCACTTCGCCTCCTCCTCCTTCGAAGTCACCCAAGCCAGGCGTGCGCTTCACCGATGACACGACAGATATCCCCCCACCAAAGCCACCGCGACCCATGTCCCCCCAGCAGCAGGCACATAATACTTTGATTGAGGCCTTCCCGGACATTGACAGCAATGTCATCAAGGCTGTATTGGTCGCTAGCGGCGGCAAGGTCGAGCCTGCCTTCAATGCCCTGCTGAGTATGTTGATGCCTGGAGCCTGGAGCCTGGAGTCTTGGTGGAAGACGGCGAGCTAATCCTAGTAGGCATGTCGGACCCCAACTTCAAGGCGGAAGAAGCCCCTCCCCCACAGCCCCCGAGGCCGCAGCGCACACAGCTTGAGCAGGACGAGATCTATGCACGACAGCTGGCGGAACACTACCAGAGCCAGGGCGGCCATTCCAGCCAGGGCCAACGCAGGCAACAGCCCACTCAGCGACCGGATGAAGCCGACCGCGAGCACAGCTTTTTCGATGGTGCGTTCCTTCTCTTACTGGGCTGCATAACTTGGCTGACTAGATATAGACGACCTGCCCGAAATCCGTAAGAACATCGAGCAGGGCTTCAAGGAGACGCAGAAGACGGTCACAAGCTGGATTTCCAATTTCACCAAGAAGCTGGACGGCGACGGCGAGCCAGACGAGTACGATCGATATGGCAACCCCGTCCATCGCGACCAGCAACGGCCTGGACAGTCGGAGTCGCAGCGGCAGAACTTTGGCCCGTCGCAGTCGGAACAACTCTATGGCATTCGCAAGTCGGCGGAACAGCGCCGATCTGCCGACCACAATCGCTATGACGCAGACAACAGAGTGCTTGGCGACGACTTCGCGCAGCTGGAAATGAGGGACAACGATGGTATGGACCGCAGTAGTAGCTGTAGTTGGCACGTGAATCAGCACTGACGTTCCAGGTCCCCCGCCACGAACATCAAGCCGGCCAAACGCCAACCCCGACCTCTTCAAGCCTACTCCTGTATCCCCACCCCAAAGCGGGCCTGTGGATGAAGTCGATGCGCTGTACCGCAACCCCTCGCCCAGCAACCAGCAGAACAGCCAAGGGAAGTCGGGGGGCAAGAAATGGCAGCCTCTAACTTCGGTTGCGCCTCATCCCGAGCCCGAGGACCATGACCCTTTCAGTCTAGGCGATAGCGACGACGAAGATAACAAGACCAAGGACACTAACCCTGCTGACAGCGAGAGGCTGAAGAAGGCCGCTGCGACTAAGGAAGGCGCCTCAACGGGCGAGTTAAAGCCGGCTGAGCGGAGTGGAAGTATAGACGCCACAGCTGCGGCACTCTCGAAGGAGGCGAAATGAGTAGAGCGCAATGATGCTTCCTTGAGTCGGCGAGCGTCATGCTTGCCATAGCGTCAGATGCAGACGTCGACGACACAACTATCCAGCGAACAGACTTGGCAGCAATGGATCCCTGTTTGGTCTTTTACACATGTCAGCACTAACGCACCATGATTGAGCTCGTGACCATGTCGCGTTTTCACGCTAATGCTCTAACACTGTGGTTTCCGTTTCAGGAAGTCGTCATGGAACGCATTTGCGTCCTTCTAGCGTCTCTGCCCAATCCAGCGTCGCCCCCTTGGAAGGTCACCCCTGTCTTTTCTACATGTTCATAACGCGAATCTCAAATATCGAAGTTCCCCCTACGACCACGCATCTCAAGACGGCTTGCATATGACGGACTAGTGCCGGGTCAGCCACTGACTCTGACCAAGGGGAGCTGAAGCGGACGAATGCGAACACTGCGTCGATCACAAAAGGGCCGCATCTCAGATCCTCCACACTTAGCTCACATGTTGATCTCCACAAGCATTTCAGCAAGCATGCCGACAGACTCGTTGGTAGCTGCGACAGCTTCACAACAACCCGCCTAATCGGACGATTTTAATCGAGGTGGCGTACAACAGTCGTACGACTTCGCCGACATGCTCTCAGCCCTCGCGCGGGCCGAGAGAAAAGTCGTCCTTGTCGCCGGAGCCTCGTCTCCGGTTCACAGCGGCCTCTAACGCTAGGGCGCCGATCCGAGGTTCCAGGTCAGCAGCCCTATGCATGGGACACCCGACTTGAATGATGTTGCAAAACTCCAACATCGTGTCTCCAGATTCCTGCAAGCATGACAGATGCCTGACAGATGCTTGTTCAGCCTGTGTTTTCGCATTGTCATATGCACTCGCGTTCGCTGTTGTCCCCGCGAACAAACTTGTACAGCTCTTCTGGCAACATGAACATCATCAGGTCTTCGCCACAGGAACAAGGCACGGATACGAGACAGGCGAAGTATGTCATATCCCTGGTTAGTTCAAGAGCACGCTTGCATCTGAAGTGGGACGATCTCGTTGAGGCGTGGAAAAAGCGCCCTGCGAATCATAATGAGCGGAAAGTCCGCCATACTTTTCATGGGTTCAGACTAGACATCTTTGCGACCATCCAGCCACGGCTGCTGTTTCAGATAGCCAATCACCACTGCCGTAGTTTCGGCGTCGGAGCGACCCAACGGGAACTTTCAGGCACTGTTGGATCTACCTCTAGACACATCAGACATAGCGTTGGTCTTGAATCTGGATGTCGCAACGAACCAGAGTCAGGCGCATGCCATCTCCGATGTGATGGCCAACGGAATTCTCCACTGAAGGATCATTAGACTCATCGGAGCATTGATACGTTTTTTTGGCCAGATCTCGTGTGCAAGGTTGTCGTTGTGGGCTAGTTCCACTGCTAAGGGAGCATCGCCAGGATTAACCGTGAGGGAATGCAGGTCGTCTACGAGCTTTACTTAAAACATTTTGATTCTGCTTCGTGCTCCAGGGATATTGGTCTTTTGAGGGACGATTCTCGCGTATTCAAATCTTAAATTTGTTCCTGCGGGAGCTGGCGAAGCGCGCAACGCCAGTTCCTTTTCCTGGGACCGACGTTACAGAACTCTATTCTTGACTCGAGCACTTCTCGCATTGACACTTTCTTCACTGAACCACTATTTGGCTGCCGTGGTTTGAAATGTCAGACATGAAAAGAACAGGGCACTGCTCCCATCGCGACGGATCCGAGATAATATCCCCAGCTTTCTCGAATACCGTCATTCTGTTACAGGTAATCATCCGATCTGCTCATCCAGGACGCTTCCAAGACTCGAGTGCTTTTCATAGCACGCAATGGACGAGGAATTTCGACCAGATGCCTCTTTCGAACCATGGGGACCATTCATCTCCCCCAACTACAAGAGCGAGAACATCACGAGAACGGATATTATAGTGGCGTCAATTGTGTGGGGATTGACACTGATCAACGTGGGTATTGCATTATGGCTCGCGTTCATCCAGGCGCAGGCATCACGTTCGCCCCTACGAAGCGTCTACGTTTGGATGATATGGTTGGAACTTTCCGTGTCATTTGTAATGGGCTTCGAATGCTTCCTACATCTTCTCAAGCTAATCAAACCAAGTAAGCGACTAAGTATCATTATTCACTGGGTCACACACTGATCGTTCATAGGTTTCGCGTTCTACTTCACAATTCGTGAGCATATTCCTGATCACATCACCAAAGACATTGAAGCTAATGACAGCTATGTAGTGTTCTGTTGGTGTATCCAAGTACAACTCCTCCTGCAGATCATCATCAACCGTATCCGAGTTATAGTACCTGATCGTCGCCGGTCACGAAAAATCATGGTCACCACCGCAGTCTTTGTAACGGCCATAAACATCTCAGTGTTCTCCATTTGGATCCCTGCCCGCTTGCAGATCAGCCGCAAATACCACACTATCAATGAGTACTGGGACAGAATTGAGAAGGGTCTCTACCTCATGGTTGATGCTGCCTTGAACTGGTACTTCCTCAAGACCGTCAAGGCCAATCTCATCAGCAACGGCCTCACAAAGTACAATAAGCTCGTACGCTTCAACCAGCGCATCGTCATGGTGTCGTTGCTCATGGACGTCATGATAATTGGCGCGATGTCCATACCAAACTCTTTCGTGTAAGCTCCACACTTCCATCCAATTCGATATGCCTTCTGACGAGCGCAGATATATCCAATTCCACCCCCTCGCCTACCTCGTCAAACTCAACATCGAAATGACAATGGCCAACCTCATCAAACGCATCGCCGTCTCCGCCTCGCGCCGCAACGGCCAGCACTCCATCGCCGACGAATTCAAATCCTCCTCCAACGTCTCGTCGACGGGCAAGAAATCCGGCGCCGCCACACAACATCAGTCTACCCACGAACTCGCCAGCATCGCCTACCATGCTGAGGGCAAAGCCGACACGCATCGCATTCACAGCTTTGTGCCTACTGGCAATCAGATCAAGGCTACGCAGTCGATCACAATTACCAGTGAGCCCAATGCTTGGCCTAGGAGGGGCAGCGAGGTGGAGATTTCGGGCGCGTGGGCGCCGACTAAGAAAAACATGTCGAATATCATTGTTGAGGAGGCGGGGACGCCGAGGTCCAAGAGTATAGATAGCTCAATTCAGAGTGAGGGCGTGGTCAAGCGGACGCCCGAGGATAGTGACGATGAAGCGGCGCTCGTGGGGAGGGGGAGAGCGTGGGGAAAAGGGCCATCGAGGGGTCCATGATGAGAAATCGCTTTATACCATTGCTTGCCTGCTTACTTCATAGATCCAAGAGAATATTTTACGCCGGAACCTGCATGTCCGTCCTCCCTCCAAACGTCCCCCTCACCCTCTCCATCCTCTCCTCGCTGATGGCAAAACTCGCCGGGAACCACCCCGGCGCGCCATTGCCGGTCATCATATCAACAAGCGCTTCTGCGCTCTTCAGACACAACACCATCCCGTGCCCGTTGAACCCCGCGGATATCCACAGCCCCTTGTTCGCGGGAACTTCACCCACAAACGGGCGTCCATCTGCCGTCGCGCCCATGATTCCCGTCCACTCCTGCACGACGCTTTCATCATCGTTATCCCCGCCCCACGTCTCCGCGCCGAAATATCCCTTCAAACTACCCTTCAAGTATCCAGAAACGTCGCTATTCAACCGGCTATCATCCACCGTCCCATACTCGCCTTGCCCACCGCCATCAAGCCTTCCCAACCCGCCGCCAATGATAATGTGCTGCCCATGCGCATCCCCGTTTTTCACCGGCCGCGGAATCATGTACTCATACCCCTCTTTGTAAATGAACGAATACGTCGTGTCCAGCACTTTCGGCAAGAGATTCCGCTTCCCCGGCCGCTGCGCGGTGATTTGGCCGCGCATGGGCACGATGAGGGTTTGCAGCGCGGGGTGCAGGTACGGCGTGTATCCGTTTGTCGCGAGGATGACGTGCTGCGACGTGAGGGTAGAGTATTGCGTGTGAACGGACCATGTTGAGGATGCAGAGGGTTGGATGGAATGCACGGGCGAGTTAGCACACAACACAAGGCCTTTGGAGACGCAGTGTTGCAGAATGCCCGTGGTGAAGCGGTAGGCGTGGATGCGGCCGGCGAGGTATTCGAAGACGCCTGCGACTTTCTCCTCTGCCTGGACGGTAGGGTTGGTGTTTGACTCTGCGATGAAGAATTTTTGGCGGGTTTCGGAGGTGTTGGGATGGATTTTGTACGAGGCCATTTTGCCGTCCTCTTGCTCTTCGGGTGCTGCGTCGGCGCGGAGGGTGGAGATGGCTGTGACGCCGAGGTCGAAGGTTGGCTGGTCGTAGATTATGTCGACGGTGTTGCATAGTTGGCTTTCGCACTCGATACCTAAGTCTTTTGCCATGCGGTGCGTTTCTACGATGTTCGCGTACTCTAGTCGTGCGATCTTCAGTGCTTCTTCTTTTCGCAGCTCTTTTACGTGCTGCAGATAGCTTCGGTAGCTTGCTGCTTTCGTATGACCGCCGTTGCGACCTGTTGCTCCGCCACATATTTCACGTGCTTCGATCATGACGATACGTGATGCTGGATTTGACTTGAGAAGATTGTATGCAATCATAGCGCCGGAAATTCCGGAGCCGATGATTGCATAGTCGTAGGTTTGAGTTGGTTTCTCGGTTTCTGGCTCGATGATATTGGCGAGAGGAGATTTAGGTTCATGCCAGTATGATGGCAATGGATCTTTCACGGGCGGACCCACAGGGATTTGGGAGCGATGTTCCATTGCGGAAGAGGGGTCGGAAGTGAGACAGAGTGAGCTTTCGCAACGCAGGTCTTACTATGAAAGCCAAGAGTCTCTGCTAGTATTTGGTATGATGTGACTGTATTGAAGTGTATGACAGGTAGCATTGAGTGATAAGCGTAGCGTAGTAGACACACCCCGCATGTACTCGCCTGTTTTGGACTAGCGTGACACGTAGATCCACCTTCCTCAACCTTCTTAGACTCAATAATGTACACAATGTCTGACGTAGTCACAGTCTTCCTAAGCAGTGACATTTAATCAACTTCAAGAACATTCAACCAGCTCGACATTCTTGTTTACACTCGTGTTGGAACACACATCTCACTACTTCGTACTAATACCATGTATGTACAATGCACTGACCGCTGTGTTGAGCGACGTAAGAATCGAAATCATACGTTTCAAGTCGAACTCAATTTGCCATTTCGATGAAATTTAGTAAAAGTCTGTCTATTTCTACGCTGTATGAAACATGAATTCATCATGAATCGCCGCCCAAGGCCCGATAAAGCAGGAGAGAATACATACATGCTTGGACTCGACTAAAGCGTTATCATCTGTAAGCACAAACAGTTCCATGTCTTACTATCCATCTTGCAGGGTTTTAATACCCAGATTACTCGAACCCCTTGTCACCTGACCTGGTGACACAATCCAGCCCGTGATCCCATACCACATCACGTTCCCATCCCCTCCGTTCACAACTTTGACTAGCTCATCAATTAGGTCCCGCTGCAGCAAGATAGCACTGAAAAGATCGTCCGCAGTTTCGTAACTTGTGATGCTGAAGCTACGGTCATTGATACGGAACTCCGTCCCAGATAGCATGATAGTATGGCGTCCTAGTCTTTGTACTTTCGTCGAAGGCGACTTTTGAGTAGGTGGCTTGACCTTAGGCTGGCTCAAGATGTTTCCATCTGGATCATTGATATATTCCCTGGATTTCGTATCTCTATGTTTGACAAGAGTATAGAACGGAGACGCAGCCATGGTTTCCTCCGAGCCGGATGGTTGCTTGGCCGGGTTCGATCTGGCAAGATTATCTCTACTCCGCCTCCTGTATGGCCTATTACGCATCTCTGCGCTGAATTGAGTAGGCACACTGTCGAAAGGTACCCGAGATGATGTAGCATCGTGTGGCTGTGTTCTCGCATCACGCGCTGTGCGTGTGCGCGACCGATCAGATCTAGCATTAGGATCTGATATACGAGAACTCCGACTCTGAGTTACTGCTGGTGCATGTATAGATTCTGAACTTGGGCCAGACTCAGAGCTTATTGACCAGTGATACTGCAGTATATTCTCAGGCAAAATCCGTTTTGCACACGCTGTTAAGGTTTGCGCGAACACCGACAGATCATTTGACGTTTGTTTGCCTTCTTTCCTTAGCATAACCTCATCCATGGCTTCTCTCAAAACTCGTTTTTTCGTGTGGTACACAGAACTTTGGACTCCGCTACCAATGATTAATTCGCGCTCCTGGTTTCAGACCCTGCCAGACTTACATCGATTGCTGGACCATCTTGATCTTCTCCTCTAGGGCGATCCCAAATCTTTCCTCGATTATTTTTCGATCCCGCGCATTCGTCAGAGCAAGCTTGAGCACATCTAACTCCTCTTTGAGCTTTCGAATATAAATAAGATTGCTGAACCCATCGATGCTTGTCCGTGCCATGCTCATCAAAGCTCTAAGACTTTCGACAGACTTCTTGCTCCCGAACCACTCCAAGCGAGCAATGCATCTCTCTTCAAGCGAGCGCTTGCTTCTGGAATCTGGTAACAGGGCGCCGACCTTTTTCAGAAGTTGGGTTATTCCGCGGTTCGTTCTTTTAATCCAATTTTTGAGGCGATAAATCGAAGAAACCAAGTCTTTGTTTGCTGCATGGTCCTCGTTACAGAGGCGCAGAAATTCGGTAGATAAGCCGGCAAAGATAACTGCTTCGTCAGAGAGGGCTAAAACGTCTCGCCTGGAGTTTTTGATTCGATTTATAGCTTCGCGCACATCGTTACCGAGCCGCGACAACTGAGCACACAGAGTGATGCCCCCTACTACGGCACCAAAGATCTCTAGCCCGCTCATTGTTGGGTTTTCAGTGTATGATAGAGATCTTTGAGAACAACACAAGTGTAAAAAGGACGAGGAAATGCTTTAGAAACTTCTAGCTGGCACCCGACAGTCCTTTTAGAAGGCTTTCTAGACGAGGGCATATAACTGAACTTTGACCGGTGAATCAGGGCTGTGTATGCGACACGTTATCTTGACCAACCAGCAGTGTTTGACCTGCACCATGAGGTTGCATGCGCGCAGGCGAGCATGGCGGGGTAAACATCGCGACATATTGCAAGCCTACCATAGGTAGTGATCGCCTTCAGCACGTAGCTACTATACCGTAGTAATGCATGCCTGGCGAGTGTGCCTTGATGAGCGCCGTTTTGACCGGCTTGGTTGAGCTAAGGATGACGAAGCGGATATTCGCCGGTCTGCACATGGGCAGGTCTGGAATACTTGTATTGGGAATTTGCCGCAGCCAACATAACTAAGCCTCATCAATAATTCGTAGTCGCGACAGTAATTACTGCGCTCGACTAACTTCGTGTCAAAAGGGACACCATATGCAGCTACATGTACTACAATCTTTCACTAAATGATCCCATTGTTGACAGATTATAGCACAGCGCGACTACCATAGGTAGATTTAATAGCCGTTAGTCTGCATTAGCCACCAAGCGTTGAAGCCTTTTGGGTACGATGCACTTGTAAAAGAGGAGAGAATATTTCGGGATCTTCTAGTCAGTACCCAGCGATCAATTTAAAGGCTATTCAAAACATAACCGTGTTACTAAAATCCGACCGGTAACTCAAGGGTGTTGCGACAATGCAATATATCGAATGCCCGCCTGTTCTTCTGCTAAACTACGTAACCTGGGTCAGAAGGTTTGGCAAAAACTGTTACTCCAAGAGGCGGCGTTTGAACGCGAAGAGCACATATGCTACGCTAACAGCTACATCCACATATCTTGCACGAACCCAAAAGGCAGTCGGAGGCTCTTCCAGCATCACAGTCATTGTCGGCGTTGCAAGAAGCCCGGTCATATCCTAGGCCGGTGTTGGTGGCAGTCCAGCACCACTCGCCATGGGTGCCGCACTTACGCCAGCACCGGTTTTTAGTGCAGCCATACTCCTTGGGTTCATTCCAGCAGGCACGGCTGAAGATCTTGGTAGGATCGGTTCCCTTGTACTGGTCTGAGGATGGCTTGATGGTGGCAGATAGTACTACAGTAGTCTGGAGGATCAAGAGGAGGGTCATAGCAAAGACCATGATGTAGTTGTTGTGATGAGCCATGTTAACGGGGTCGGCTAAGTCAGGGGCGTGGTGGTTGTAAATGTTGGTTAATCGATGTAATGGTGGGGTTATCGCATCGATGGTAAAGCCCGTGAAGGCCTCGAATATATAGGTTCAGGACTGGTCTGGAAAGCTTTGACCCTTTGGTTGGCTGACTCCAATGATCTTGACTCACTAGCGGTGTTGAACATCTACCATGATGTGACATAGGGCTACCTCGTTAGTGATTGGCCAATGAGGAAAATATTCGACATTGTTCAGGCCAAATCACTAAGGATTGAACAAAGAGACAGGCTCTAACAATGAAACAGGCTTCAACAAGGAGAGAGGCTCGAACAATGGATTAGCCTCTAAAACTGGGATAAGCTCCAACAAAGAGACAAGCCTCAACAATGAGTCAACCAGGAAAAGTGTCTTTGAACGACCATCAGGACCTACGTGTGAAGGGAACAATCACGTGAGACGCCCGGATTACCCTACAGAATCCATAAAGAGAAATTTCAAGACCTCGGGCATGGCACGGACGAGAAAGGTCGTCTTTTCACGGCAAGCATGAAAAAAATACTGGAATTCCCGGACTGATGCGCGGTGAGACTGATACCAAGGTATCGTCAATTATATGTCAGCATGCGCAGGCATAGCAGTATAATCACCACGACACATTACATTCCCTTTGGGAGATCCCTAGCACATTGTGCGTCGAATTTCTGGTCCGAATTCTCGGTTCCGGATCAAAAGCAGGTTTGACTTGATGAACGCCTTCCTACCTGCTTGGGCAATGAGGCGCTTGCTATCATAGGAATACTTGCCCGTCTTGAGCGATTAGAATGAATGGTGAAGGGTATTTGTGTATGGTTTAAGGGAGCGTGTTGATGTAGCAATGCCGCTTGCCGCTTCATAATCGATTGATCTGAGAAACATGGTGCATCCATCTCAGAACCGGAACACAGGACATCTTGACCCAACTCATACTGATGCGACGCATCCCAGGTCTCGATAGCCCGGCGGTGCAACCCCCTTGTGCAACCCGACAGTCATCGAGGCTGGGCAGATGATGTCGGGCGACTCAGACAAAGAAGTCATAATCTTGCTGTAGACGCCGTGCCTGAGGTCTTTCAAGGTGTGCTAACTAAGCAGGCGTCATGGAACATTGGCTGCACTCCCATCATTCCGTGTTCAGGAGCCTTTCACGTTGTCAACTATGATATTGCAGCTTTTTGCAGTAAGAAAATTAAGCTGGAACCTTTACACCGCCATAATCATCAAACTATTACTGGTGGACAAGCAAAAGGCTTCAAATCTTTCCCTACCAGCTAAAGCTCCTGAACTCGGCGACTACGGCGACTGAAACTGGGACGACGCAGCATTCGCAGTCTACATCCTTCACAAAAATAAGGTCCCAGTCTAAGACGTTGCGTCCGTGCTCGAGCAGCAATGGACGGAACAGCGTAATAAGGATCACCTGGTGCAGCCCGCAGTGCCAACGACAGAATTCGAAACTTTAGAAGGGGCTTTGAAAGCGCATCTCAACCTAGACAAAGGCAAACGAGAACGTGACGACAACGACGCAGCTGATGATCTGGAATAGTAGCCGACGGCATCGTCGTGATAGTCGGAGAATGCTGGGAGACGAAGCCTGGTGGGCTCTTGTTTGAATTCGCAGATGATGAGATGGATTTTAAAATGGAAAAGTGCTTTTTCAAAGTGGAAGATACATATGTAATACTGTCTAGTCTGAGTTTCGGGGATGAGGAGTTGGCAAGGAGTAAGGAAGTTTACTGTATAGAGCCTTTCGTCTGAGTCACAGACCCTTGTGGCTGCGGTAAGACTATGCTCCGGTGTGCAGGACTTGTAATCGACTCGTCGAAGCGCAACGATCGTTCAAGGCAGATGGGAGGTGGAATTTTGGCAAGGACAGGTATCAATATCGCAAAAAAGACAATGATGGTTTACTAATATATACACTACTAAGACCAAAGCATATACAACGTAGCTGGACCTAAGAAAGAAACTTAACATCCTAGCGAGTGTACCATTAGAAAATGAAAGTCCCTCATAACGAAACTTGAACCTTCTCTGGGTCTAAGAATTCAACGGCATCAAACTTGGAAGCGGCGGTAACGGGGAATTGGGCCGGCCGCCGGGTTCGCGCAGTCGGCTTCCCTCTTTTGGTTTGTCTTGTAGTAAGAGTCTAGGGCCGCTGTGACCTTGTCCAACTCGCTGTACGGCTGCTCGAGGGCCAAAGTGTTCACCTTCTCTCGGATGCCGGCTTCGGAGAAAATACCAGAACGAGCTGTAAGATCGGACGGCTCATACGGTCTAGCGGACCAGCGTTGGTCTTCGGGGTCATGGAAGTCGGTCGTCTCGTTGTACCCAAAGTTGTCGAGCTTGGTGACGTCGAACGCTGCCATCATGTCTTGGTCTTCATGGATGAGGTTGTGGCAGTGGAACATGTACACGCCGTCCCATGGAGCGTAATGGGCCTCAACCAGGACGGTCTCGTGACGACCAAGCCACACCACGTCCTTTAGTCCTGCAGATTCGTAAGGCATGACTCCGCGGGTGGCCTCGTCTCCGTAGCGTGCTACTACCCTGAAGTCGACTAGGTGCACGTGGATAGGATGAGACCAGCCACCGGAGCTGTTCTCCAGCTCCCAGAGCTCAACAGTGCCGCGCGGCACCTTGGCTAGGATACGATTCTCCACATCAGCAAAGCCGATGCCGTTGATGCGCCACTCGCTGTTTGTCCTGTGGAAGCGGAAGTGATGATCGATGCTTGTCTTGTCGGCGGGGAATTGGATTTGCGACAGCTTTTCGGGAACGACTGAGTTGTCAGTGACTGGGTCGCTGCTCACCATGAAGCGCATAACCTTGTCAGTGTTTGAGTAGTCGTCGTCCGTTCCGATTCCATTTGCCTTGGGCAGGTTTCGCAACTCGATCGCTTGACCAGCGAAGTTAGAAAAGTCGAAGACAACCTCATAACGTTCGGCTGCGGCGACAAGCAAATCCGAAGTCTGGACTGGGTGCGTGAGGAGTCCAGCATCAGATGCGATGACTTGAAACGGCAGCCTTGCATTCGTATCGGCTGATGTGACGAAGTAAAGTGCAAAGTTTCGAGACACCGCTGCGTTCAAAAAACGGAAACGATACTTGCGCGGCTCAACGTTTAAGAAGGGCCATGGCTGGCCATTGACGTGGATGACATCTCCCCAAAGACTGTCGTCCTCACTCAGGCTGGACTGGAGTGTGCCATCGGCGTTCTACCATCAAGAGCGACGAGGTCAGTGAATTTTCACGACAGTCTCACAGAGTAGGGACTTACGTAGTACTTCGAGCTGAGCACCAATGGGATGTCGTACTCTCCGTATCCAGAAGGCAAGCCAAGAGCGTCTTCCGCTTGGTCAGTAATCAAGTAAGCGCCCGCTTGACCAAAGTAGGCGTTCTCCGCCGTCTACAACGTGTGAGCAGGGTTCTCGATCCGTGGTGCACAGGCGTGCATAAGCGAACTTACAAAGTGCATGGCGTGGTCATGGTACCAGAGGAACCTGGCAGCCTGGTTGTTCGGGTAGTAGTAGTCTATGACAACCATTGGTCAGCAGTGCAATGGTATCGGGTGACTTGACAGGGGCGGAGTTTTACCCTTGTACTGGCCGGGGAAGGTCATGTCTTCGGCCCATCCATCGAATGGAGCGCGGGATGGTGAGCCGTGCAGATGGATAGAGCTCTCGCGATCGCCTTGATTGATGAAGCGAACAACAGACTCGGTACCCCTGGGGACGATGATAGTGGGCCCAGGCGAAATTCCATCATATCCCACCAGACGAGCAGGAAGGAGCGCTGGATAGACCTGTTGAGTGTACTGATAGTTGACGCGCTAAATCAGTGACTGATCAATGTTCGCTTTGTGTGCGGATACCACATACAGGCTTGATGACCATCTCGTAGTACCAAATCTCTTTCCCCGTGATAGGGTTTGTGAACTTGCTATTCACCGTCAGCGAACGAAAGATCGAACAGCCAATGCTAAACTTACTACTTGGGCTCCTTGACTGGCGGAATAGGAAGAGCCTGACGGTAGATCAAAGGATATTCCGGGCTTTCCCAGTCCTTGAAAATTTGCACAATTTCATCTGGATTGTCTTCGACAACTGATGCAAGAGCCACCTTCTCCGCCTCAGGGATGTCATCAGTGTATTTGGCAGGACGTTCAATCACTGCGCCCACACCGACTGCTTTCGCAAGTAGGGACAGGCCGATGGCCACGCGGAGTATTTGAGAAGCCATTGTAAAAGATGCTTGGAGGATGTCCAGAGAAAATTGAGTCTTTGCTGGATGTCTTTCTATCAGGGTCCTACCGTCCCCTTTATACATCTCATCACTGTCATGTAGACGATGCACTGAAGGCACTATCTCGTCAAGCCCCAGTCGTGAATAAAATCTTTGCATAGCTCCTATCTCCGAAGTGTTGAGTAGCCAATCTGCCTAGTCGAGGCGGCCTTGCTGTGCCAATACCGCTGGCCAAGGACAACCCTTATCACATGCACCCTGAGGCGTGAAGGTGATGTAGAAAGACGGAGAAGCTTCCTATATTGTGTATCTTTGGCATCAGGTGGCGTGTACTACGGTCCAGGTCATCAGATAGTATGGTGCCATGGTCTACGCCATACATGAGTCTAGGAGTTGTGGTCACCCCCTAGCTATCTACATGTGGTAATATACACCTAGGTAGATGTTGATAGCATGATTCGACACCCTTATGGTGCTCATCTGATCACGGTCTTTATTTATTCTGCAATATTGGAGGAAGGTAATCTAACAAGACAGTGAGCCGTGTTTGTTTCACGGAACGCATAGCCTTGGCCCACGAAGCACGACGGGCATTACCAAATTGCTACTATTTTCGTCTTAAATCATAGGGGGCTTGGTGTAAGGTTCTTTCGAAAATTGACACTGACACATGAAGACTAAGCAGCTTCGTCGGTCACTTGACTCGTTCATGGCTATGCACTAGTGGCGGCCCTTACCTTCTGATCCGTTAAAATTACAAGCTACTGACAAGCTCCGTGCAATGTGGAGTCTCCAAGCTCATAGCTTCTACTTAAGAACACGCCTCATGTCATTGGCCGTGGTTTGACGCTCCGCTAGTTTCTTGGAAGGACATCAGTCCATTAGGGGTACGGCTGTAGACCGGCGTGGGGAAACTGCCAAGTTTTCGGTTCACCGGACGCATTTTCTCGGCGGTTATACTGCGGACCTGCATACTCCATTCTGTAGTCTTGTTGCTCCTTGACTATGTCTTGTTCTTGGGACCGGGTCTATTGGCGCACTAAAACGCGGAGAGCTTCCCGCACCTGCATGCTTGGCAGCGGGCGCGGCCTCGAATAATCGGACCTTATGGACGGGCCGTCAGGAACGGTCGTAAAAATACACACGTGGTTCTCTATGCTCCGGTTGCAAGCGAGGTCTTCACAGCAGTCAGTGCGTCTGGCGGTTATGTCCGACTCCATTGCTTGGCGTTTACTCACCGCACGACACTGAGACAGAACGACAACAGAATCAAGATTCACGACGCTTTCTACGATCTGAGATGCTTGGGGTGCTATAAATAACGTTTCAGTGGGTGTTTACTCTCCATGCAGCACCAATGCGACTGAATGATCCTCTGAGTGACACGTCTAGGCGCCATCAATCTAGATAAAATGAACAAGGAGGCTTGCTAGGACTTGGCTATGATGTGCCTAGGAAATTTAGTGTATGCTTGATTTATCGATTTACGCTGGAGATTATGCAGGGCCATTGCAGGCACGGGTAGTCCAGTGTTCTCGCCGAATGATCCATGGTGCCATATCGGGAGTCTTCGGGCAGCTTTCCGCCACCCGGCTATCCTACCACGATTGTGTCCTCGGGGGAATAGCACCCCGCGTCATTTCCGTGAGCGCCTGAGTCCATCTAAGTGTAAGAGCTCTGGACTATCGATTGAGGACGCGAAACCCAGTCACTGGGCAAGGAATGTGCGTCAAAGCCAATGGTATACAGTAGGTGTGGATGCTTTCCTTCTTGGCTATCTCCACAAGCACTGCGCTCAACACTCCTTCTTTGAGTCAAAATGGTCTTCGAATAGCATGGTCTCGACGCGCAGACGGAACTGAGGGTAGGAATGAAGTAAGGCTCGTGCAAAGGCTCGATATCCAAAGCTTGGAGATGAGACCACCACAATCTGGGGCAAGCAAGAGCTCGCTTCGATGCTCCGAGGAATACTGAGCAGTATCGTGCGAGATGACCTGTCAGTCAGGAGGTCAAGCACTGAACTCTTGCGAACGATTCTTGAGTATAAGAGACACTGAATATCTCACCACTTCTTCCTCACCACCATCATCCTTCAGTCTTCCTCTACAATGGCGCAGTTCAATATGCTCTCGCTACTCTTTGTCGGCTTCCGTCTCTTGTGTCTCCTCCCTCAAGTCTTCAGCCAAGATGCTCCACTGTTCGTACAGGGCGGCTTTGAGGACGCCACTGCAGTAGACGATACCTACAACTCTGGCGGTACCATCACTGTCAACGGCTTCAACATCCAAGTTCCCAAGAACCTTCAAGTCCAGTTTCCCGCAGCTTGGGTTCCATGGAAGGACTTCACCGCAGAGAAGGCCTCTATGCTGGGTTACGAGATTAACGTACTTCCTACTCTTTTCCACTCAGCACCCCGTCAAAGTCACTAACACAAAATAGGTCATTGGCAACTTCATCAACGGACAACCCATCGCCGCCCAAGTCATCGCCTACGAGTTCTTCGAAGGTCTGAGCAGCGGTTTCATCGAGTCTCTCAACTTTGAAGAGGGCAGCATCAAGATTGCCTCCGGACCCACCATTCGCATCAGTGACCCCAACGCCGTCTTCTCAGTTGGAAACAACGTCGCACCCTTCTTCACCGCCGACGATGAGAGTCCCAGTGTTTCTTCCTTCTCTGGCTTCCCCATGTGCATCCCCAGAAGCGCATCCGACCCACTCTGCCCGGCGACCAATCGGCCCTTCCAAGGTTCTGGCACTTTGTAAGTTACACACGCCGATGAGAGGATGCATGGTACGGTATGGTAAAGCAATGCTAACAACGGCCTAGCTCCGTCCCAGACCCTCTCGTCATGGCGCCCTTCCTCGCAGGCGACTTCATCACCTTCTCCGGGATCCGGCGCGGCAACGAAGTCATCGCCTTCAGCATCGTCGCGCAGAATGTCATGATCACCACGCTCGGCGACCTCGTCTACGTGCGCATGGAACTTGGTCTGCTCGGCATCGACAACGTCAGCCCCAACACCGAAGTCGCTGAGTCTCGCGTAAGTCACGTACAATACGTGTTTTGTTGATGGAAGTTAACTCGAGTCAGTTCGTCGGTTTCGCTTCCAACCCCAGGACCACGGTTGCCCTGTACGCTATGGACATCGACCCCTGCACCGGCGAGGTAACCGACCGCATCGTCGCCGCCATGGGTCTGCGCGGCGGGCGAAACGAGCAGAACAAATTCGAATACCGGTCCGATATTCTCAGCGGTTATGCGCGAGATTACCGCGTCGTCGCTGAGATCGATGGTATTCCCAAGACGCGCACGACGAAGAATGGTCTCCTTGCGGGTACTTATGTACAGCCCATCAATGTTTGGGTCCACGCTGAGCAGAACATTCCCGGGACGTTTCCTCCGGCGAATGACTTCAGCCAGATGCCGTGGCTCACACAGGGTGTTGGTGTTGATGAGGCGGGTAACCTTTGGGGACCGTTGGAGCCGTTCCCCCAGACTGGTGTATTCATTGAGGCGCCGCAGTGTGGAGTTGTGACTGCTGCAAGCTTCCTGGGCGATGAGTTGAACACTACTTGGACTGGTGCTGGTAAGTCCTCCCCCTTGGTCGATAATGGATGATAGAGATGTGCTAACTTTATCGTAGCGCAATTGCTGAATGGTACTGCGACGAACGTGACTGAGGCTGCGACACCGGTTGTGGTTGTAGAGGCCTCGAGCGCTTCTCCCTCTGAAGTTCAGAAGCGTGGCATCCCCAACGGGCGATGGTTCGCGAGGGCGCGCGCTGATGCTGAGACTCCACCTGATGGTAATGCTGTTTTTGCCGAGGCTGTTTGAGATAGAGCGAGTCATGTGGCATCGTAATTGAGTCTTGCATGGCAATAATGGACTTGAGATGTTAAGGGGATGCGCTGATATTCGTTCCATCGTTCAAGTTGTACCTAATAGCCTAC
>Ga0265780_10001056_pt1 | contig 40322 bp, 24 predicted proteins | sample P1T30metagenome_FD_192432 | JGI IMG/M metagenome (GOLD analysis project Ga0265780, IMG submission 192432) | Plant litter microbial communities from East Loma Ridge, Irvine, California - P1 T30 | ecosystem: Environmental > Terrestrial > Plant litter > Unclassified | place: USA: California...
TGCAACCATCGGCCTGAAAGTCGGCGAAAGCAAGACGTTCCCGCTGGCATTCCCAGAGGACTACCACGGCAAGGATGTCGCCGGCAAAACGGCCGACTTCACGATCACCCTGAAGCAGCTCGAGTGGGCCCACCTGCCAGCCGTTGACGAAGAATTCGCCAAGTCGCTGGGCATCGAAGACGGCGACGCCGGCAAGATGCGTGAAGACATCAAGGTCAACCTCGAGCGCGAAGTCGCCGGCCGTGTCAAGGCCCGCAACAAGGAAGCCGTGATGGACGCCCTGGTAGCTGCCACCGAAATGGATGTTCCGCAAGTGATGGTCGACCAGGACGCCGAGCGCCTGGCCGAGCAGACCCGCGCCGACATGGGCCAGCGCGGCATGGACGTGTCCAGCATGCCTTTCCCGAAAGAGCTGTTCGTCACCAAGGCCGAGCGCCGCGTACGCCTGGGCCTGATCCTGTCGCAGCTGGTCAGTGAAAACAGCCTGCAAGCAACCAGCGACCAGGTCAAGGCGCAGATCGAAGATTTTGCACAGAGCTACGAAGATCCAAAAGAAGTGCTGAAGTACTACTACAGCGACCGTAATCGCCTGGGCGAGATCGAAGCCCTTGTATTGGAAGAAAACGTCGTTAACTATGTCCTTGGTAAAGCGAAGGTCACGACCAAGTCGGTCGCCTTCGATGAATTGATGGGCAGCAACGCACAAGCTTAAACGTCCAGCCCGGGTCTTCCCGGGCTTGTCGTTCCGGCTTTTCTTCACACTCAGGATAGGAAGCGAACTATGAACCATAATCCGGCATTGGATACCCAAGCACTCGGCCTCGTGCCGATGGTCGTGGAGCAGAGCGGCCGCGGCGAACGCGCCTACGACATCTACTCGCGCCTGCTCAAGGAACGTGTGATTTTCATGGTGGGCCCGGTCAATGACCAGATGGCCAACCTGATCGTCGCCCAGTTGCTGTTCCTGGAAAGCGAAAATCCGGACAAGGACATTTCGCTCTACATCAACTCGCCTGGCGGGTCGGTGTCGGCAGGCCTGGCGATTTTCGACACGATGAACTTCATCAAGCCCGACGTCTCGACGCTGTGCACGGGCCTGGCCGCGTCGATGGGCGCTTTCCTGCTCGCCGCCGGCACCAAGGGCAAGCGTTTTTCGCTGCCGAACTCCCGTGTCATGATTCACCAGCCGTCGGGCGGTTCGCAGGGTATGGCGTCGGACATCGAAATCCAGGCCAAGGAAATTCTGTACCTGCGTGAACGCCTGAACAAGATCATGGCCGAACGTACGGGCCAGTCCGTGGAACAAATCCACAAGGATACCGACCGCGACCGTTTCATGTCCGCAGAGGAATCCGTCGAGTATGGCTTGATCGACCAGGTGTTGACCCACCGCGGTTGATGCCAGCCGGTTGACTCGGCCCGGATCGCCCAGGCAAGGGCCGGGATGCCGGCATCCCCGAAAAGACGCCCGGACGCAACACGTTCGGGCGTTTCTTTTTTATTTCGGTTAGCATGAGGCCTGAGTCGCCTTCGTCCTTGCATTCGAATCAGCGTTGTATTTACAGAATTTAAAAGAAACCTGCCCATGTCAGACAAAAAATCCTCCAGCGGCGAAAAACTCTTGTACTGCTCGTTCTGCGGCAAGAGCCAGCATGAGGTCAAGAAGCTCATCGCCGGCCCGTCGGTATTCATCTGCGACGAGTGTATCGACTTGTGCAATGACATCATTCGCGACGAGACATCGAATGTGGAAACCGTGGCCGGCGCCAAGTCCGACCTGCCGACCCCGCACGAGATCGCCGAGTTGTTGAACCAGTACGTCATCGGCCAGCAGACTGCCAAGCGCATCCTGTCCGTGGCGGTGTACAACCATTACAAGCGCCTCAAGCACCTGGGCAAGAAAGACGAAGTCGAACTCGCCAAGAGCAATATTTTGCTGGTCGGCCCGACCGGCTCCGGTAAAACGCTGCTGGCACAGACCCTGGCCCGTATGCTCAACGTGCCGTTCGTGATTGCCGACGCCACCACGCTGACCGAAGCCGGTTACGTGGGCGAAGATGTGGAAAACATCATCCAGAAGCTGCTGCAAAGCTGCAACTACGATGTCGAAAAAGCCCAGCGCGGCATCGTCTACATCGACGAGATCGACAAGATTTCCCGCAAGTCGGACAATCCGTCGATTACCCGCGATGTATCTGGCGAGGGCGTGCAGCAGGCGCTGCTCAAACTCATCGAGGGCACGATGGCGTCGGTGCCGCCGCAAGGCGGGCGCAAGCATCCGAACCAGGACTTCATCCAGATCGACACGACCAACATCATGTTCATCTGCGGCGGCGCGTTCGACGGCCTGGTGAAGATCATCCAGAACCGGTCGGAAAAAAGCGGTATCGGCTTTGGCGCCACAGTGAAGAGCCAGAGCCAGCGTTCGAACAGCGATGTGCTGCTGGAAGCGGAACCGGAAGACCTGATCAAATTCGGCCTGATTCCTGAATTGGTCGGCCGTTTGCCGGTGGTGGCAACGCTGGCCGAATTGACGGAAGAAGCGTTGATTCAGATTCTGGTCGAGCCTAAAAATGCATTGATCAAACAGTATTCGAAATTGCTGGATATGGAAGGCGCGGAATTGGAAATTCGCCCGGCCGCCATGCACGCCATTGCCCGCAAGGCATTGGCGCGCAAGACGGGTGCGCGTGGCTTGCGCTCCATTCTCGAGCACGCTTTGCTGGACGTGATGTACGATTTGCCAAACCAGCAAAACGTCATCAAGGTCGTCATTGATGAAAATACGATCACGAACGGTGCCAAACCGTTATTGATCTATAGTGAATCTGCGAAAGCATCCGGCGAAAACTAGGTTTTTTGCCGCGCGCACGCAACAAAAGGGCTGGTTATTTTAATTCTTGGCGGTACAATTTACCTCAATAAGAGAAATCGGCTTCACTCGAAAAGCCACTCGCAGCGCAAGCTGTGTGGTGGCTTTTTTATTTATTGCCTTTCTGTCTTGTTGTTTCTGATGATATTTTCACCGGGTTAATGATGGCGAACCGTCTATTGCTTTTTTAACTTGTAGAAATATTTTTGCGCTGCGGCCTTGTGAAGGGCTGCGCGGCTCCCAATATCATCAACACGCTTTCTATAAGGTATGCCATGACAACTTCCAAATTAACCGAGCAAACGACTCTGCCACTTTTGCCGTTACGCGACGTGGTCGTGTTTCCGCATATGGTGATCCCACTGTTTGTCGGTCGTCCCAAATCGATCAAGGCCCTTGAAGCTGCTATGGAGCAAGGCAAGAGCATCATGCTGGCCGCCCAGAAGGCCGCTGCCAAGGATGAACCATCGGCTGACGACATCTACGAGATCGGTTGCGTCGCCAACATCCTGCAAATGCTCAAACTCCCCGACGGCACCGTCAAGGTGCTGGTGGAAGGCGCCCAGCGCGCGCGCATCAACAGCATCACCGATTCGCCAACGCACTTCATCGCCGACCTGACGCCGGTCGATTCCGAAATCGGCGACGATTCCGAAGTCGAAGCCATGCGCCGCGCCATCGTGCAGCAGTTCGACCAGTATGTAAAACTGAACAAGAAGATTCCACCGGAAATCCTGGCGTCGCTGGCAGGCATCGATGACGCCGGCCGCCTGGCCGACACGGTCGCTGCGCACCTGCCGTTGAAACTCGAACAAAAACAAGTCATCCTCGAGATCTTCAATGTTGCCAAGCGCCTCGAACACCTGCTGGGCCAGCTCGAAGGCGAGCTCGATATCCTGCAAGTGGAAAAGCGCATCCGCGGCCGCGTCAAGCGCCAGATGGAAAAATCGCAGCGCGAGTATTACCTGAACGAGCAGGTCAAAGCCATCCAGAAAGAACTGGGCGAGGGCGAAGACGGCGCCGACATCGACGAACTCGAAAAGAAAGTCGTCGCTGCCAAGATGCCGAAGGAAGCCCTCGACAAGGCGACCGCCGAGCTGAAGAAACTGAAACTGATGTCGCCCATGTCGGCTGAAGCGACCGTGGTGCGCAACTATATCGACACGCTGGTCGGTTTGCCATGGAAGAAAAAATCCAAGGTCAACAACGATCTCGCGAACGCCGAGAAGGTTCTCGATGACGACCACTTTGGCCTCGACAAGGTCAAGGAACGCATCATGGAATATCTCGCGGTGCAACAGCGCGTCGACAAGCTCAAGGCGCCGATCCTGTGCTTCGTCGGTCCCCCGGGCGTCGGTAAAACGTCGCTGGGCCAGTCGATCGCCAAGGCAACGAACCGCAAGTTCGTGCGCATGGCCCTGGGCGGCGTACGCGACGAAGCCGAGATCCGCGGCCACCGCCGTACGTATATCGGCTCGATGCCGGGCAAAGTGCTGCAATCGCTGGCGAAAGTCGGCGTGCGCAATCCACTGTTCCTGCTGGACGAAATCGACAAGATGGGCGCGGATTTCCGCGGCGATCCATCGTCGGCCCTGCTCGAGGTGCTGGATCCTGAACAGAACCACACGTTCTCGGACCATTACATCGAAGTCGATTTCGACTTGTCGGATGTGATGTTCGTGGCGACGTCGAACTCGTTCAATATCCCGCCGGCGCTGCTGGACCGCATGGAAGTCATTCGTCTGTCGGGTTACACGGAAGATGAAAAGACCAGCATCGCGCAGCGTTACCTGTTGCCGAAGCAAATCAAGGCCAACGGCTTGAAAGAGGGCGAAATCACTGTCGACGAATCGGCGCTGCGCGACATCATCCGCTACTACACCCGGGAAGCCGGCGTGCGGTCGCTGGAACGCGAAGTGTCGAAGATTTGCCGTAAAGTCGTCAAAATGCTGCTGCTCACCAAAACCGAGAAAAAAGTCACGGTCGACAGCAGCAACCTGGACAAATTCCTCGGCGTGCGCCGCTACGATTTTGGCGTGGCCGAGAAAGAGAACCAGATCGGGCAGGTAGTGGGCCTGGCATGGACCGAAGTTGGCGGCGACCTGCTGACGATCGAAGCGGTGCAGGTGCCTGGTAAAGGCATGGTCATCCGCACCGGTACGCTGGGCGACGTGATGAAGGAATCGATCGACGCAGCCCGCACCGTGGTGCGCAGCCGCGCCGCACGGTTGGGCATCAAGAACGAGGCGTTCGAGAAAACCGACATCCACATCCACGTGCCTGAAGGTGCAACGCCAAAAGACGGTCCGTCTGCAGGCGTGGCGATGACGCTGGCGATGGTGTCGGCGTTGACGGGCATTCCGGTGCGCGGCGACGTGGCCATGACGGGTGAAATCACGTTGCGCGGCGAAGTGCTTCCAATTGGCGGCCTGAAGGAAAAACTGCTGGCGGCGCATCGCGGCGGCATCAAGACTGTCCTGATTCCTGAGCAGAACGTGAAGGACCTGGCCGAGATTCCTGACAACGTCAAGAACAAGCTGGAAATCGTTCCGGTACGCTGGATCGACAAGGTGCTCGAGATTGCCCTCGAGCGCATGCCTGATCCTGTCGTAGAGGCATTGCCGGTCGTTGCGGCAGCAGCGCAGCCTGCAGTTGTGGATGTCGTCAAGCACTAAGCCGGTGTGAGTTAGCAAACAAGCGGGCGCCCTGGTGGCGCCTGTTTTTTTGTCCGCCGCATACAGCGTGGAACCCACACTCCATTGAACTTTCTTGACAGAAAGCACCCTCCCTTGTTTAATACGCCCTTGAGTTTTTACAATGCTGGTCCGCGGACCATCGAATTACTGAACGAGGACAGAGTGAACAAGGCAGAACTGATTGAAGAAATCGCGAAGTCGGCGGACATTACCAAGGCTTCCGCTACACGCGCACTCGACGCCATGCTCAATGCCGTGACGACGACCCTGAAAAACAATGACAGCGTGACGCTGGTTGGTTTCGGCACCTTCACCGTGGGCGACCGCGCCGAGCGCACCGGCCGTGATCCGCGCACCAAGGAAGCCATCAAGATTAAAGCGGCGCGGGTTCCAAAATTTAAGGCTGGTAAAGCCTTGAAAGATGCAGTAAACTAATTGCCTTCGGTGCGGTGACAAGCACAGAAGCATAGCAGGCAAAGTATCGCCGTTATGTCGTTGTTGCGTTTCAGGGAGTGGTAGTTCAGTTGGTTAGAATGCCGGCCTGTCACGTCGGAGGTCGCGGGTTCGAGTCCCGTCCGCTCCGCCAAAAATTTAGCAAGAAGAGTATTGCCCCTGCGGGCAATACGTATTCGGACTCGTAGGGTTTCGCTTGCAAGCGAAACCGCGGCCGGCGGAACGTCGGCGAGTCCATGTCTAGATAGAAACGCAGACACAAATATTAGGAGTGGTAGTTCAGTTGGTTAGAATACCGGCCTGTCACGTCGGGGGTCGCGGGTTCGAGTCCCGTCCGCTCCGCCAGCATAAGAAGAAGAAAAGGTGAACGCGAGTTCACCTTTTTTTTTAATTTTTTTCTTGAGACCGAATTGGGTAACCATGTTTGAATATATTCGTAAGCACCAGCGCCTGATGCAGATTTTGCTGGCGATTGTCATCGTCCCGTCGTTCGTGTTTGTCGGTGTAGCCGGTTACAACGAAAGCAGCGGCGATGCGGGCAGTGTTGCCACGGTCGCCGGCAAGAAGATCACGCAGCAGGAGTGGGACGAAGCCCAGCGCCGCCAGATTGACCAGGCGCGCGCCCAGATGGGCGCCCAGTTCGACCAGAAGCAGTTCGACACGCCTGAAGCGCGCCACGCAGTGCTCGACCAGCTGGTGGCCGAGCGCACGCTGGCCAACGCTGTCGCCGAGAAGAAGCTGTCGGTAAGCGACGCGGCGATCCGCAAGCAGATCGAAGCCATTCCCCAGTTCCGCAAGGAAGACGGCACGTTTGACCTGGAAATGTACAAAGCGGCGCTGGCTGCCCAGGGCATGACGCCAACGATGTTCGACGCCAACGCGCGCCGCCAGATGGCGCTGCAGCAGCTGACCGGTGCGGTCCAGGCCACGGCGATCGTCCCGCGCAGTGTCACCACGCGCCTGTCCGACATGCGCGACCAGCAGCGCGACGTGCAGGAGCTGCTGCTCCCGGCTGCCGATTTTCTAAGCCAGGTCAAAGTCACTGACGCCATGGTCAAGGCGTTCTACGACAAGAATGCGTCGCTGTTCATGGTGCCGGAACACGTGAAGGCCGAATACGTCGTCTTCAACGCCGACACCGTCGCGCGCCAAGTCACCGTGTCCGACGCGGAAATCGCCGAAGCCTACAACAAGAACCCGGTGCGCTTCGGCACGGCGGAAGAGCGCACGGTCAGCCACATCCTGGTCAACAGCCCGAAAAGTGCCTCGGCCGCCGACGCTGCTGCCGCCAGGGTGAAAGCCGCCGCGATTCTGGCCGAAGTGCGCAAGGCGCCGGCTGATTTTGCAAAAATCGCCAAAGCCCAGTCGCAGGACACGGGTTCCGCCGAAATGGGTGGCGAATTGGGCAGCTTCCAGAAAGGCGTCAAAAGCGACCTGCCTGCCGCTGTCGATGCGGTCGTGTTCGCCTTGAAAGAGGGCGCCGTCAGCGACCTGGTGCAGTCCGAATATGGCTTTCATATCGTCACCGTCACATCGCTCAAGCCTGCGTCGCAAAAGACGCTGGCCGAAGCGCACGATGCGATTGCCGCCGAACTGAAAACAGCCAAGATGTCGAAAAAGTACTCGGAACTGGCCGAGCAGTTTTCCAATACCGTGGAAGAGCAGTCGGACAGCCTCAAACCAGTCGCAGACAAGCTGGGCCTGAAAGTGGAAACTGCCGAGAACCTGGGCCGTACGCCCAATCCTGCCCTGGGCGCCGCGCTCTACAACAACGCCAAATTCCTCACCGCCCTGTATTCGCAGGACGCACTGAAGAACAAGCGCAACACGCTGGCAGTTGAAGCAGCGCCAACGACACTGATCGCCGGCCGTGTGGTCGAGTACAAGCCGGCTGCCAAGCGTCCATTGGCTGAAGTGGAAGCCGCCATCCGCCAGCGCGTGACGATGGAAGAAGCGGTACGCCTGGCGCGCGCTGCCGGCGAAGCCAAACTGGCTGCGGCCCGCGCCGCCGGCGACGCTGCCGGTTTCGGCCCGGTGCAGGTCCTGACCCGCACCAAGGAGCCGGCAATCAATCCGGTCGCCGCCATAGCTGTATTCAAGGCCGATACGGCCAGGCTGCCTGCGTATGTCGGCGTCGAATTGCCTGGCCAGGGCTATGGCGTGTACCGTATCGCCAAGGTCTCGCAAGCGGCTGCTCCGGACCCTGCGCGCCGCGCCCAGGAAGCCGAGCAGATCACCGGCGCCGCTGCGCAGCAGGACATGTACGCATTCCTGGAAGTGCTGAAGGAAAAGGCGAAGGTCAAAGTGACGGCCAAGCCGGCGAATGCCAATTCGGTAGAGTAGAACGCTTCAGCCAATTAAAAAGCCCGGTCGCGCATGCGCACCGGGCTTTTTTGTGTCTGGCTGGTTAGCTCCGGATAACGCGGGTATCAGCTGCCAGTCCAACCGGATGCAGCGATTTGGCCGCCGCCATGAAATCCGCCTCGCCGATATCGCCCAGCTCCAGCACCCGCGCATCCTTGAACTGCGCAAAATTGCGGTCGATCGATTTCACGTAGGCCGGATCGTAGTGCTCCACCAATAATTCGTCGACCAGTGCCGCCATCTCGCCCGCGTTGGCCATTGCATGCCACGCGTCGATTTTCGCGCGCCCGTGCAGCAGCACCAGGTGCTCCAGCTGCGCATTGAGTGCGGCCGGTTCGCGGACGAAATGGCTGTAATCCTGCGTCAGCAGGCGGACGCGGTCCGGGCGCGACAGGGCCAGCGAAATGCAGGGGGAGGCGCGCATTGCCACCATCACTTCGTCCGGCACGCGCAGGTTGCCGACCTTTTTGCTCTCCGACTCGACAAACACCGGCAAGGCGGGATCGAAGCTGCGCAGTTTGGCCCAGATCCGGCTTTCAAACATTTTTTGCGACGGCTGCGGTTCGCTTGGCAAACTGCCCAGCACCGAGCCGCGGTGCGCCGCCAGCTGTTCCAGGTCGAGGACCTGCGCGCCAATGGCGGCAAGCGTTTCCAGCAACCGGCTCTTGCCGCTGCCGGTGGTGCCGCAGATCACGCGCCAGTCGAGCCGGGGCGGCGCCGCCAGGTCCGCGCTGACGTGGGCGCGGTACGCCTTGTAGCCGCCATCGAGCTGGATGACCGGCCAGCCGATTTTGGCCATGATATGCACCAGCGAGCCGCTGCGGTTGCCGCCGCGCCAGCAATACACCAGCGGACGCCAGTCGCGCGGCTTGTCCTGCCACAGCGTCTCGATGGCGCGCGCGATATTGTGTGCCACCAGCGGTGCGCCGATTTTCTTCGCCTCGAACGCGTTGACCTGTTTGTAGGTGGTGCCGACCAGGATGCGTTCGGCGTCGTTCAGGACCGGGCAGTTGATGGCGCCGGGCAGGTGGTCGAGGGCGAATTCGGATTCGCTGCGGGCATCGATGATGGCGTCGAACGTGTCCAGGTCAGGCAGGATGGCGTCAAAGGTAAGGACTGCGGGGTATTTCATTGCGCCTTCATGGTTGTTTGATCAGTGCGGAAAAGGTGGGCCAGATGTTGGCCAGGATGATTGGGTGCGCAGTGGCAAGCGGATGCAGGCGGTCGGGTTGAAACATATACGGTTCCTGCGCCACGCCCTCGAGCATGAACGGCACCAGCGGCGCCTTCAGTTCCGTGGCCACCTCCTTGTACATGCCGGCAAATTTGTCGGTGTAGGCGCGCCCGTAATTCGGGGGCAGCCGCATCCCGACCAGCATGACGCGGGCCCGGTTCTTTTGCGCCAGCGTGACCATGCTGCGCAGATTGGCTTCGGCCGACGCCACCGGCAAGCCGCGCAGGCCGTCGTTGGCGCCCAGTTCGATGACAACCATTTCCGGCTTGTGCTGCGCGAGCAGGGCAGGCAGGCGCGTCAGGCCGCCACTGGTGGTTTCGCCGCTGATGCTGGCGTTGACGATGGCGGCATCGACTTTCTCTGCCTTGAGCTTTTTTTCCAGCAGGGCCACCCAGCCGGTGCCGCGCACCAGGCCGTATTCAGCCGAGAGGCTGTCGCCCACCACCAGTACGGTTTTTGGTGCAGAATAGGCGCTCGCCGAGGCGGCCAGCATGAGCAGGCCGCCCACGACGGTTCGTTGTATTGTCAAAATCCGTTTCGATATTTTAAGACTGGCTAGCATGCGTGATATTCCCGAGGCAATCATCCATCAACAAGGTGCAGCAGCTGTGGCTGCGGCGCAACCCGCGATTGCGGCCATCGGCCTGACCAAGCGCGTGGCGGATGCCAGCGGCGAGCTGACCATCCTGCACAGCGTCGATTTTACAGTGCAAGGCGCCGAGACGCTTGCCCTGGTGGGCGCATCCGGCTCCGGCAAGTCCACGTTGCTGGGCCTGCTGGCTGGCCTGGACACGCCGTCGGCCGGCAAGGTGCTGCTTGGCGGCGTCGATATCTACGCGCTCGACGAAGACGGCCGCGCCCAATTGCGCAAGGAAAAGCTCGGCTTCGTATTCCAGTCGTTCCAGTTGCTGGGTCATTTGACGGCGCTGGAAAACGTCATGCTGCCGCTGGAATTGCGCGGCGACGCCAATGCGCGCGGCCGCGCCACCGACATGCTCGGCCGCGTGGGACTGTCCAGCCGCCTGAAGCATTATCCGAAGTTCATGTCCGGCGGCGAACAGCAGCGCGTGGCCCTCGCGCGCGCCTTTGTCACCGAGCCGCCGCTGCTGTTTGCCGACGAGCCCACCGGCAGCCTGGACGCAGCCACTGGCGAAGCAGTGATCCAGCTGATGTTTGAACTGAACCGCGAGCGCGGCTCGACGCTGGTCCTGGTCACGCACGACACGTCGATTGCCGCCCGCTGCGGCCGCACCTTGACGATAGCGGCAGGCCGCCTGCTGGTTTAAACGAGGCTGTTGTAGACGGCCCGGATGGCGCCCGGCAGTTCCCCGGCGCTCAAGCCAATTGGTCCAATCCCTTGTTCCACCAGCCGGTCGGCGGCGGCGCCATGCATCCAGACGGCGCCCTGGGCGGCCGGCCACGCGTCCCAGCCTTGCGCGAGCAGGGTGCCAGTGAGGCCGCACAGCACGTCGCCGGAACCGCCCGTGGCCAGGCCGGCGTTGCCGGTGGTGTTGATGGCTACTTGCCCGTCCGGGTGCGCCAGCACGGTTCCCGATCCCTTCAGCACGACGACCGCGCCGCAGCGCGCTGCCAGTTCGCGCGCGGCCGCCAGGCGGTCGGCCTGCACCACTTTTGCCGTCACGCCAAGCAGGCGCGCCCCCTCCAGCGGGTGGGGCGTCAGGATCGCCATCTGCGAGCGCGTGCGGACGGCTTCCTGCAGGCCCGGCTCGGCCGCCAGCAGGTTCAACGCGTCGGCGTCCAGCACCAGCGGCGCATCGGCAGCGATGGCCCTGGCCAGCAGGTTGCGCCCGCCGTCGCCCATGCCTGGCCCGACGACCAGCGTGCGTTGTTCCATCTGAAAGCCGGCGGCGGCGCGGAACATGATCTCGGGGTGCACGGGGTCCAGGGACAGGCGCGCATCGAGCGCGGCGACAAACACGCGCCCAGCGCCGGCAAACAGGGCGGCGCGCGCAGCCAGGATCGCCGCGCCTGCCATGCCGTCGGCGCCGCCGACAATGGCGACATCGCCGAATTGCCCCTTGTGCGAATTGGCGCGGCGCTTCGCCAGGTGCATGCCGAACGCCGCCGGCGTGACCAGAAGCGCATCAGGCGCCGGCAGCAGGGCCGCATCGATGCCGAGGCTGGCCACGCGCACGATGCCGCTGAAATCGCGCCCGTCGCCCGTATGCAGGCCGGGCTTGTCGCCAATGAACGTGATGGTATGGGTGGCGCGCACCGCGCCATCGTGCGCTACGCCGGTATCGGCATCGAGGCCGCTGGGTACGTCAAGCGCCAGCACGGGACACGTGAATGCCGGCACGGGCACGTCCACGGCGCGGGTAAGGCCGATGCCAAACAGGCCGTCGACGACCAGCGCCCATGGCATATCAAGGATGGCGTCGACAAACGTCACGCCATCCATCCGGCAGCGTTCCAGCGCAGCCGCAGTACCCGCCGACAGCGTGCGTCCCGCCAGGTAAAAGACCGAGACATCGACGCCGGCATCGCGCAGGTTCGCGGCCACTTCCAGCGCGTCGCCGCCATTGTTGCCGGGGCCGGCCAGCACTAAAACGGGCCGCACCTCCTGGATCAGGGTGAGCGCCCATTCGGCGGCCGCGGCCCCGGCCCGCTGCATGAGGGCGCCGGGTGGCAGGGCCGCCATGGCGGCGTGTTCGATGGCTTGTACCTGCGCCACGCTATAAAGTGCCTGGTGCATGTCGTTCTCCGTTCAAGTGCTGCGCTTACAATAAGCGCATCGTCAACGGGGAGAATATACATGGACTGGCAATTCTGGATCGATCGGGGCGGTACGTTTACCGATATCGTCGCCCGCCGGCCCGATGGCACGCTGGCCACGCACAAGCTGCTGTCCGAGAATCCCGAACAGTATCCGGACGCGGCCATTGCCGGCATCCGCCATCTGTTAAACGGTGACCCGGCGGCGGCCATCGAGGCTGTCAAAATGGGCACCACGGTGGCGACCAACGCGCTGCTCGAGCGCAAGGGCGAACCCACCGCGCTGGCCATCACGCGCGGTTTCCATGACGCGCTGCGCATCGCTTATCAAAACCGGCCGCGCCTGTTCGACCGTCACATTATCCTGCCCGAGCTGCTGTACCGCAGCGCCATCGAAATCGACGAGCGGATCGGGGCGCACGGCGACGTGATCGCCGCCATCGACGAAGACGCGACGCGCGCGGCGCTCCAGCAAGCGTACGACAGCGGCCTGCGCTCGCTCGCCATCGTGTTCATGCACGGGTACCGCTACAACGCCCATGAGCTGGTGGCCGAGCGCATCGCGCGCGCCATCGGCTTTACGCATATCTCCACGTCGCACAAGGTCAGCCCGTTGATGAAACTGGTCGCGCGCGGCGACACCACGGTCGTCGACGCGTACCTGTCGCCGATCCTGCGCCGCTATGTCGACCAGGTGGCAGCCAGGCTGCCCGGCGTGAACCTGCAGTTCATGCAGTCGAACGGCGGGCTGACCGATGCGCGCGCCTTCCAGGGCAAGGACAGCATCCTGTCGGGGCCTGCCGGCGGCATCGTCGGCATGGTGCGCGCCAGCCAGCTGGCCGGGTTCGACAAGGTAATCGGCTTCGACATGGGCGGCACGTCGACCGACGTGTCCCACTTCGCCGGCCAGTTCGAGCGCGTGTTCGAAACCCAGGTCGCCGGCGTGCGCATGCGCGCGCCGATGATGAGCATCCACACAGTGGCTGCCGGCGGCGGCTCGATCCTGCACTTCGACGGCAGCCGCTATCGCGTCGGACCGGACAGCGCCGGCGCCAACCCCGGCCCGGCCAGCTACCGGCGCGGCGGACCGCTGACGGTCACCGACTGCAACGTCATGCTGGGCAGGGTGCAGCCGCGCCACTTCCCGCACGTGTTCGGTCCGGACGGTGATGAAGCGCTGGACGCGGACATGGTGCGCGCCCGGTTCACGGCGCTGGCCCGCGACATCCGCGCGGCAACCGGCGCCGACCGCACGCCGGAGGAAGTGGCAGCCGGCTTCATCGCCATCGCCGTGGGCAACATGGCCAATGCGATCAAGCAGATTTCAGTCCAGCGCGGCCATGACGTCACCGGCTACACGCTCACCAGCTTTGGCGGCGCCGGCGGCCAGCACGCGTGCGGCGTGGCTGACGCACTGGGCATGCAGACTGTCTTCATCCACACGCTGGCCGGCGTGCTGTCGGCCTACGGCATGGGCCTGGCCGACCAGAGCGCGATGCGCGAAGAAGCAGTGGAAGAAAAGCTGGACGCTGCTGCCGGACTGGCAGCGCGCCTGGACGCGCTTGGCGCCGGCGCACTGCAGGCGCTGCGCGACCAGGGTGTGGCTCCTGACCGCATCACGCTGCTGCAGCGCGTGCACCTGCGCTACGACGGCACCGATTCCGCCATCGTTGTCCCGTTCGACACGCCGGCTGCCATGCAGGCCGCCTTTGAAGCGGCCTACAAGCGCCGGTTTTCGTTCCTGATGCCAGCGCGTGCGCTGGTCGTGGAAGCCATTTCCGTCGAAGCGCTGGGCCAGTCCGATGCACCTGCCGAACAGCCGTCGCGCGTTGAAACAGGCAGCGCGGCGCCGCTGGAAACAGCGCCGATGTTCGTCGACGGCGCGTGGCGCGACGTGCCGCTGTACCTGCGCAAAACTTTGCCGCCCGGCGCGGTGGTCGACGGCCCCGCCATCCTGGCCGAAGACAATGCGACGACTGTCATCGAAGTCGGCTGGCAGGCGCGCGTCACGCCGTACCTGCACCTGGTCCTGACGCGCGTGCAGGCTTTGCCGGCGCGGCGCGCCATCGGCACCACGGCGGATCCCGTCATGCTTGAAATCTTCAACAACCTCTTCATGTCGATTGCCGAGCAGATGGGCCTGCGCCTGCAGAACACGGCGCATTCGGTCAACATCAAGGAGCGGCTCGACTTCAGCTGCGCCATCTTTGCCGCGGACGGCTCGCTCGTGGCCAACGCGCCGCACATGCCGGTGCACCTGGGCTCGATGGGCGAAAGCATCAAGGCGGTCATGACCGCGAATGCCGGCGCGATGCGTCCCGGCGACGTGTTCATGCTCAACGATCCGTACCATGGCGGCACGCATTTGCCGGACGTGACGGTGATTTCGCCCGTGTTCGATGCGGCCGGCGCAGACATCCTGTTCTACGTGGGCTCGCGCGGCCACCACGCCGACATCGGCGGCACCACGCCCGGCTCGATGCCGCCCGATTCCACCGTCATCGAGGATGAGGGCGTCCTGATCACGAACTTCAAGCTGGTCGACGGCGCCAATGGCCTGATGCGGGAACCTGAAGCCCGTGCCTTGCTGGCCGGCGCGCGCCATCCTGCGCGCAATCCCGACCAGAACCTGGCCGACCTGCGCGCGCAGGTGGCCGCGAACCAGAAGGGCGTCGACGAACTGCACAAGATGGTGGCGCAATTCGGCCTGGATGTCGTGCAGGCGTACATGGGGCACGTGCAGGACAATGCGGAGGAAGCCGTGCGGCGCGTGATCGGGTCGCTCAGGGACGGCAGCTACCACCTGGCCCTGGACAATGGCGCCCATATCGATGTCGCCGTCACGGTGGACCATGCCGCGCGCAGTGCGCGCATCGACTTCACCGGCACCTCAAGCCAGCTGCCCAACAACTTCAACGCGCCGTCCGCCGTCTGCATGGCGGCTGTCCTGTACGTGTTCCGCACGCTGGTCGACGACGACATCCCGCTCAATGCCGGCTGCTTGACCCCCATCGACGTCGTCATCCCGCCCGGCTCCATGCTCAATCCGCGCTATCCGGCGTCCGTCGTGTCGGGTAATGTGGAAACATCGACCTGCATCACGAATGCGCTGTATGGCGCGCTGGGCGTGATGGCTGCGGCGCAGGGGACGATGAACAATTTCACGTTCGGCAACGCGCGCTATCAGTATTACGAGACCATTTCCGGCGGCTCGGGCGCTGGCGACGGCTTTGACGGCACGGACGTGGTGCAGACCAATATGACCAACTCGCGCCTGACCGATCCGGAGATCCTCGAGTTCCGGTTCCCGGTGCGCCTCGACAGCTACGCGATCCGGCCTGGGTCGGGCGGAGCAGGGCGCTGGCGCGGCGGGAACGGGGCGGTGCGCCGGGTGCGCTTCCTGGAACCGATGACGGCGGCGATTTTGTCAAACAACCGCATCGTGCCGCCGTTCGGGATGGCGGGTGGGGAGGCAGGCGCGCTGGGTGTGAACCATGTCGAGCGCGCGGATGGCAGCGTGACGGCACTGGGGCACATCGGGAAAGTCGAGATGGGGGTGGGCGACGTATTTGTGATCGAGACGCCGGGTGGGGGCGGTTTTAATAAGGGCTAGCTGCATGTCGGGGAGTTTTTATGATCCCGGCTTTAAAACCGTCATCCCGGCGCAGGCCGGGACCCATATCACCTCAAAAGCATACGCAAACGCTGATCAGAAGTGGCATGGGTCCTCGCCTTCGCGAGGATGACGTTAATAGAGGTTAGCGCTCGTCAAACAACCCGGCTCCGGCCGCGTGCTATGGATTCCCGCCTTCGCGGGAAAATGCAATCCCGTACTTCCGTTTCGCCGCCGCGTACTCTTCCTGCAGCGCCGCCAGCCGCGGATGCGCGTCGTCCAGCGCAGCGATCCGCGCCAGCAGCGCGCCACACGACTCGGCCAGCATGTGGTCCCACCCCAGTTCGAGGATCTGGCGCAGCATGCCGCCGGCCAGCGCGGCCATCACCTGCACATTCCCCGGCGCGAGCTGGATCGCTTCCTGCAGCGTGATGACGGCACCGCGCACGTCGCCCATCTTGCGCTTTTCGTCGGCCACGCCCAGCAGGATCTGCGCCTGCGCTTTCAGTTGCGCGCCAATGCCGTTGGCCAGGTCCTGCCGGCCCGCCTTGACGAAGACATTGAGCGCCTGCTGCTGCGTGATCCCTTCGACCCCGCCCTGCATTACGCCCAGCATTACCTCGGAAGCCTCCTGGTCCATCTTGTGCGACAGGCAGCTGCGCGCCAGGTCGATCCGCAGGCCCCCGGAGACGCTGCCGCCGTTGCGCACGCTCGATACGGCCGCCTGCAGCTCCGTGACCGCAGCGCCCGTGTTTCCGGCTGCTTCGTGCAGCAGCGCCACCGACAGCGCCTTGCAGGTGTCGACCGTGGGGCTGGCGCGCAGGGATTTTTCCAGGTCGCGAATGACGGTGCCGGCTTGCAGCGTGTCGCCGCGCGCAACCAGCGTCTTGACCAGCTTGACGTGGTCTTCGGGATCGCGAAATTCCGAGTAGCGCGCCTTGGAGACGACCAGCTTGAACGATTTCTCAGCGGCGCCCAGGTCGCCGGCGTCAAACGCGACTTCGCCCAGTTTGCGCAGGCGCCGCACCACGTGGGGCGAGCGGACCACGGCGTCTTCCAGTACTTTCTGCGCCTGCGCCACGTCGCCCAGCGCTTCGTGGCAGCGCGCCAGCAGATCGTAGGCCACCATCAGGCGCGGGTTGGCGGCCAGCAGGCGCTCGAGCGTGGTGCGCGCGTCCTCGGCGCGGCCGAGGGCGAACAGCACGCGCGCCAGGCCCAGGATGGCCCAGCCGAGCGGCTTGTCGGCGACGATCGACGCGTACACGGCCTGCGCCTCGGGCAGTTCGTCCAGGCGCACGTGCAGTTCCGCGCGCAGGCGCGCGAAATCGGTAGCGTAGCGGGGATGCCTGTCTGCTTCGATGCACACACGGATGGCGTCGCGCAGCTTCATTTGCTCGACCAGCTGCCAGGCCGGGAGCAGGGCGGCGCGGCGGTCCAGCGCGCGGTTGATCCGGCTGCCCAGGTCGTCCATCGTGAACGGTTTCAACACGTAATCGGTGGGCGTGAGTTCGGCTGCGCTGACGACTTTGCTCTGGATGCCCTCGGAGGTGAGCATGATGAAGATCGCGGCGGGGCCGATCAGCTGGTGGTGGCGCAGGTCTTCGAGCAGCTGCTGGCCGTCCTGACCGGTCTCGAGGCCGAGATCGTATTCGCACAGCACGATGTCGTAGCTGCGCCGCGACAGGGCGCGGATGGCAGTGCCGGAGCTGACGGCGAACTCGATCTTGCTGATGCCGGCCTGGCCCAGCATGCTTTGCAGGTTGCCGCGCATGCCCGGATTCGGGTCGACGACCAGTACCGACAACTGACTGTTTTCCTGCATTGTTTCTTTCATGTTTCTACCCCGCCCGTCGAGCCACCACGATACCGGTTCGGGCCCGCCGGAGCAAGTCGATGCTGTGGGCATGCAACACCCGTCGGCCGGCGTGGTGTCAGGGTATAATGTCGGCCTGTTTCCACCCGCAGCCTCGCTGCTCAAATCTCCTTCATGCCATGTTGATTCTGCCGGGTTCCAACGCCCTCTCCGCATTCCGTTCGCAACGCCTCCTGAATCAGCTGCAGTCTGTCGCCCCGGCGATCACCGCAGTCCAGGCCCGCTACTACCATTTCATCGACACGGCCACCAGCCTCACGCCTGACGATACGGCCCGCCTCGATGCGCTGCTGACCTATGGCGAGCCATTTGCGCCGGCCGCAGGCGAAGGCGCCGTCGAAGAATTCTTCGTCATCCCGCGCCTGGGCACGATTTCGCCATGGGCGTCGAAAGCGACCGACATCGCGCGCAACTGCGGCATGCATCACATTCACCGCATCGAACGCGGCGTGGCATTTACCGTGACGCTGAAAAAGGGCCTTCTTGGCTTCGGCGCCCACAAGGCCTTGAGCGCGGAAGAAACGGCAAGCGTGTCCGCGCTGCTGCACGACCGCATGACGGAGAGCGTCCTGCGCAGCGCCGACCAGGCATCCCTGCTGTTTTCCGAGCTCGACGCCAAGCCGCTGGCATCGATCGATGTGCTGGGACGCGGGCGCGCCGCACTGGTCGAGGCCAATACGGAGCTGGGTCTCGCCATGTCGGATGATGAGATCGATTACCTCGACGCCGCCTTTACCCGGGCCGAGCGCAATCCCACCGACGTCGAACTGATGATGTTCGCGCAGGCGAACAGCGAGCATTGCCGCCACAAGATCTTCAACGCCGACTGGATCATCGACGGCGTGGCGCAGGAGCGCAGCCTGTTCAAGATGATCAAGAACACGCACGAGCTGCACCCGCAAGGCACCATCGTCGCCTATAGCGACAACTCGTCGATCATGGCGGGCGCGGAAGTGACGCGCTTCTTCCCGCGCGGCGACGGTCACGAATATGGCGTCGACCGCACGTTGATGCACACGCTGATGAAGGTCGAAACGCACAACCACCCGACTGCGATTTCCCCGTTCCCGGGCGCCTCCACCGGCGCCGGCGGCGAAATCCGCGACGAAGGCGCCACCGGCCGCGGCTCGAAACCCAAAGCCGGCCTGGCTGGTTTTACGGTCTCGAATCTGTTTATCCCGGGCGCCGTGCGCGCGTGGGAAAACGCGGCCAGCGTGACGGCGCCTGCGGGCGAACGCACGGCAGCAGGCGCCTACGGCAAGCCGGAACGCATTGCGTCGCCGCTGCAGATCATGACCGACGGCCCGCTGGGCGGCGCGGCATTTTCAAACGAATTCGGACGCCCGGTCCTGGCTGGCTACTTCCGCACGTATGAGCAGAATGTGGGCGGGACCGGATACGGTTACCACAAGCCGATCATGATCGCGGGCGGCCTCGGGAATATCGACAACGCGCACACGCACAAGAATGACATCCCGGTCGGCAGCCTGCTGGTGCAGTTGGGTGGCCCGGGCATGCGCATCGGGATGGGCGGCAGTGCGGCGTCGTCGATGGCGACCGGTACCAACACGGCGGACCTGGATTTCGACTCGGTCCAGCGCGGCAACCCGGAAATGGAACGGCGCGCGCAAGAAGTGATCAACGCGTGCTGGCAGATGGGCGGGGACAATCCGATCATCTCGATCCACGACGTGGGCGCCGGGGGCCTGTCGAACGCATTCCCTGAAATTACCAACGACGCCAAACGCGGCGCGATTTTCGACCTGCGCAAAGTGCCGCTGGAAGAATCCGGTATGGCGCCGAAAGAGATCTGGTCGAACGAATCGCAGGAACGCTATGTGCTTGCGATTGCGCCCGAAAGCCTGGCCCTGTTCGCGTCGCTGTGCGAACGCGAGCGCTGCCCGTTTGCTGCGGTCGGCGTCGCCACCGAAGAGCGCCAGCTGAAAGTCATCGATCCCGAGATGGGCAACAACCCGGTCGACATGCCGATGGATGTCCTGCTTGGCAAACCGCCGAAGATGCTGCGCACGGTGGAACACGTGCACACGGCGTATCCAGCCATCGACCTGACCGGCCTGGTACTTGACGACGTGGCCGAACAGGTCCTGATGCTCCCGAGCGTGGCCGACAAGTCCTTCCTGATCACGATCGGCGACCGCACGGTGGGCGGCATGAGCGTGCGCGACCAGATGGTCGGCCCGTGGCAGGTACCGGTGGCCGATTGCGCCGTCACCGCCATGGCGTTCGATGCGTATGTGGGCGAAGCGATGGCGATGGGCGAGCGCACGCCGCTGGCCGTCATCGACGCTGCCGCTTCCGGCCGCATGGCGGTCGGTGAAGCCATCACCAACATCCTGGCTGCGCCAATCAACGACATCAGCGACATCAAGCTGTCCGCCAACTGGATGGCGGCATGCGGCCAGCCGGGCCAGGACGCCGCGCTGTTCGACACCGTGCGCGCAGTCGGCATGGAACTGTGCCCGGCGCTCGGCATCAGTATCCCGGTCGGCAAGGATTCGCTGTCGATGCGGACAACGTGGAAAGACGGCGACGACGCCAAGTCGATCATGTCGCCAGTGTCCCTGATCGTCACCGCCTTTGCACCGGTCGCCGACGTGCGCCGTTCGCTCACGCCGCAACTGCAGACGGACCAGGGCGAGACGGCGCTGATCCTGATCGACCTGGGTCGCGGCAAGAACCGCATGGGCGCCTCGGCGCTGGCGCAAGTCACGCAGCAATTGGGCCACGAGACGCCGGACGTCGATTCGGCGGACGACCTGAAAGCCATGTTCGCGGCCGTGCAGCGCCTGAACCTCGAGGGCAAACTGCTCGCTTACCACGACCGGTCTGACGGCGGCCTGTACGCCACGCTGGTTGAGATGGCCTTTGCCGGGCGCACCGGCGTGTCGGTCAACCTCGACATCCTGGCCATGGACACCGGCAACGGCGCCGACTGGGGCGATGCCAAGAACTGGGCGGCGCAAGTGGGCGAGCGCCGCAACGACATGACCTTGCGCGCGCTGTTCAACGAAGAACTGGGCGCCGTGCTGCAGGTCCGGGCTGAGGACAAGAGCTTTGTCATGTCGGTCCTGCGCGAAGGAAACCTGGGCGCGTGCAGCCATATCATCGGCAAGCACAATGACCGCGGCGTGATCGAATTCACGCGTGACGCGAAACTCATTTACACCCAGGCGCGCAGCAAACTGCACCGCCTGTGGAGCGACACCAGCTGGCGCATTGCCCGCCTGCGCGACAACCCCGATTGCGCCGACGCCGAATACGGTCGCCTGCTGGACGAAACCGATCCGGGCATGACGCCCGTCGTTACCTTCGACATGCTGGACAACGTGGCAGCCCCGTTCATCGCAACGGGCGCCCGGCCACGTGTGGCAATCCTGCGCGAGCAGGGCGTCAACTCGCATATCGAAACAGCGTGGGTGATGCACGAGGCAGGCTTCACGGCCATCGACGTGCACATGAGCGACCTGATTGCCGGCCGAGCCAAGCTGGATGACTTCCACGGCGTGATTGCCGTGGGCGGCTTCTCGTATGGCGACGTGCTGGGCGCCGGCGAAGGCTGGGCCAAGACGATCCTCTTCAACGCCCAGCTGGCCGACCAGTTTGCGCAGTTCTTCGCCCGTACCGATACGTTTGGCCTGGGCATCTGCAACGGCTGCCAGATGATGAGCAACCTGAAATCGATGATTCCGGGCGCGCAGGCGTGGCCGAAGTTCACACGCAATAAGTCGGAGCAGTTCGAAGCGCGTTTCGGCATGGTCGAAGTGCAGGATTCGCGCTCGATCTTCTTTGCCGGGATGGCCGGCACGCAGGCGCCGATTGCGATTGCCCACGGCGAAGGCTACGCGGACTTCTCGCTGACCGGCGACATCGACGCCGTGTCGGTGGGCCTGCGCTACATCGACAACCATGGCGCCGTCACGCAAGCGTATCCGTTCAACCCGAACGGCTCGCCGCAAGGCATCGCTTCGGTCACCAACGAAGACGGCCGCTTCACGGTGCTGATGCCGCACGCGGAGCGCGTGTTCCGGTCGGTGCAGCAGTCGTGGCATCCGGCAGCGTGGGGCGAAGATTCGCCGTGGATGCGGATGTTCCGCAACGCGCGCAGGTTCGTCGGCTAAGCATTGCACGCTTTATTCAGAGCGCCCCGGAAACGGGGCGTTTTGCATTGCGGGTGATATGTCTGGCGTATCACAGGAACTCAAATCAAGGATTGGACAAATCAGTGGGGATGCGTCACCCTGATGCACCGCTGCTTTTGTCCATTCGCTGTTTCAGGAGAATCCCATGCCCACCTATCGTTCCCATACCACCACCCAGGGCCGCAACATGGCCGGCGCGCGCGCCCGGTGGCGCGCCACCGGCATGAAGGACGGCGACTTCGACAGCAAGCCCATCATCGCGGTCGTCAATTCGTTCACGCAGTTCGTGCCGGGCCACGTGCACCTGAAGGACCTGGGCCAGCTGGTCGCGCGCGAGATCGAAGCGCATGGCGGCGTGGCCAAGGAATTCAATACCATCGCGGTCGATGACGGCATCGCGATGGGCCACGGCGGCATGCTGTATTCGCTGCCGTCGCGCGACCTGATCGCCGACTCGGTCGAGTACATGGTCAACGCCCACTGCGCCGATGCGATGGTCTGCATCTCCAACTGCGACAAGATCACGCCGGGCATGCTGATGGCCGCCATGCGCCTGAACATTCCGGTGGTGTTCGTATCGGGCGGGCCGATGGAAGCGGGCCGCGTTGTCAAGACGGTGGGCACGGAGCGCAAGATCATCAAGCTGGACCTGATCGACGCCATGATCAAGGCTGGCGATGAAAAGGTGTCGGATGCGGACGTCGCCGAGATCGAGCGCGCGGCCTGTCCGACCTGCGGCTCGTGCTCCGGCATGTTCACCGCCAATTCCATGAACTGCCTGACCGAGGCGCTGGGCTTGTCCTTGCCGGGGAATGGCACCATTGTCGCCACCCACAGCGACCGCAAGGAATTGTTCCTCGGCGCTGGCCGCCTGATCGTCGACATCGCCAAGCGCCACTACGAGCAGGACGATTACTCGGTCCTGCCACGCTCAATTGCCACCAAGGAGGCGTTTGAAAACGCCATGGCGCTGGACGTGTCGATGGGCGGGTCAACCAACACCGTGCTGCACCTGCTGGCCGCGGCGCACGAGGCGGAAGTCGCGTTCACGATGGCCGACATCGACCGCATCTCGCGCAAGGTGCCCTGTCTGTGCAAGGTTGCGCCGATGACCGACAAGTACCACATCGAAGACGTGCACCGCGCCGGCGGCATCTTTTCGATTCTGGGCGAACTGGCGCGTGCCGGGTTGCTCGACACGTCGCTGCCGACCGTGCACAGCACGACCATGGGCGCCGCGATTGCCCGCTACGACGTGGCGGTCAGCGATGACCAGGCCGTGCATAAACTCTATCGCGCCGCGCCTGGCGGCGTGCCGACGCAGACAGCGTTTTCACAGTCGGAGCGGTTCGAAGCCAACGACCTGGATCGTGCGGCCGGCTGCATCCGCGACCGCGCCCACGCGTATTCGCAGGACGGGGGTCTGGCGGTCCTGTACGGGAACATCGCCGAGAAGGGCTGCATCGTGAAAACCGCCGGCGTGGACGACAGCATCCTCGTGTTCTCGGGCCGCGCGCGCGTGTTCCCGAGCCAGGATGCAGCAGTCGAAGCGATCCTGGGCGACCAGGTCGTCGCAGGCGACGTGGTCGTGATCCGCTACGAGGGACCGAAGGGTGGCCCTGGCATGCAGGAAATGCTGTACCCGACGTCGTACATCAAATCGAAGGGCCTCGGCAAGCAGTGCGCACTGTTAACGGACGGGCGCTTTTCGGGCGGCTCGTCCGGCCTGGTGATTGGCCACGCCTCGCCGGAAGCGGCGGAGGGCGGCGCGATCGGGCTGGTGGAAGAGGGCGACATGATCGACATCGACATCCCGGCGCGCACCATCAACCTGCGCGTGTCGACCGAAGTCATGGCGCATCGGCGGGCAGCGATGGAAGACCTGGGTGCAGACGCATGGAAGCCGCTGGGACGCGAGCGCTATGTGTCGCAGGCCCTGCAGGCGTATGCGGCGTTGACGACGTCTGCGGATCGCGGGGCGGTGCGGGACCTGGCGCAGTTGAAGCGTTGATGTGAATTTGCGACGCCGCGTGAATGCGGCTTCCTTATGGGTCCCGACTTCCGTCGGGATGAGGGTTTTAAAGTTGGCAGCAATGGGACACAGTTCATTCACTAAACGATAAACCGTCATCCCGGCGAAGGCCGGGACCCATGCTGAGTATCCGAAGTCGAAAACGTCCAATCACACTGACCTGAAACTCTCAGCCATAAAAAAAGGCGCTTCCCCGGAAGCGCCTTTTTATTTGAGCAATCCAGATTACTGGATCTTTGCCTTCGCCATCAACTCTTCGCGGAACGCGGCGAGTTTGCGCTGTTGCAGTTGTTCAGCGACCTGCTGCTTGACTTCGTCAAACGCCGGCACCTTGGCCGGACGGGTTTCTTCCAGCTTGATGACGTGGTAACCGAACTGCGATTTCACCGGAGTCTGGGTGACTTCACCCTTTTTCAGTGCAACCATGGCCTTCGAGAACTCGGGCACGTACGAAGCAGGGCTGGCCCAGTCCAGGTCGCCGCCGTTGGCAGCCGAACCGTCCAGCGAACCCTTGGCCAGCTCTTCGAACTTGGCGCCGCCTTTGAGCTTGGTGATGATGGCTTTGGCTTCATCTTCGGTTTTCACGAGGATGTGGCGGGCGTGGTATTCAGTGCTGCCGACCTGCGACTTGTACTTGTCGTACTCGGCCTTGATGTCGGCGTCCTTGACCGGGTTCTTCTTGACGTAGTCAGCCAGCATCGCGTTGATGATGATGCTCTGGCGTGCATTGTCCAGCGCTGCCTTGACGTCGGCGCGGTTGCCCATGCCTTGCTTGTCGGCTTCCTGGATCAGCACTTCGCGGCCGATCAGGTCTTTCTTGATGGCTTCGCGCAGTTGCGGACCATCGGTACCTTTACCCTGGGCGACAACTTGCTTGACGACCTGGTCGACTTTGGACGAAGGAATTGGCTTGCCATTCACGGTGGCCACGTTTTGTGCAAACGCAGGGGCAGCGGCAATAGCCAGCAGGGCAATCATCAGGCGAGCGGGCTTCAAAATCATCATTCAGATCCTATATAAACGCGAAAAGTCGCCAGGCTGGCGACACCTGCCGGTGCATGGAAGCGCCGGCGAGTATTCTTCTAACTGCGCCGCAAAACGGCAGCGACGCAATATCTTACTGTACCTTGGCCTTTTTGACCATTTCGTCCTGGTACGCCTGCAAACGGCGCTGCTGCAGCGACTCGGAGATCTGCGGCTTGACTTCGTCCAGGGTTGGAATCTTGGCGGCGCGGGTATCGTCCAGCTTGATCACGTGGAAGCCGTTGGCAGTCTGCACCGGGGTATCGGTGATCGCGCCTTTTTGCAGCTTGACGAATGCATCGCTGAATTCTTTCGGGAACGACGATGGTACTGCCCAGTCGAGGTCGCCGCCGTTGTTGGCCGTGCCCTGGTCTTTCGACTGCTTGGCCAGGTCTTCGAACTTGGCGCCGCCCTTGAGCTTGGTGATGACAGCCTTGGCGTCCGCTTCGGTGGCCAGCAGGATATGGCGCACGTGGTATTCCTTGTCGCCGGCCTGGGCTTTGAACTTGTCGTACTCAGCCTTGATGTCGGCATCCTTGACCGGGTTCTTTGCCACATAGTCGCGGGCCAGGGCGTTGATCACGATGGCCTGGCGCGCGTTTTCCAGCTGGGCTTTGACGTCGGCGTTCTTGTCGTAGCCTTGCTTGACGGCTTCCTGCATCAGTACTTCACGGGAAATCAGGTCTTTCTTGACGGCTTCGCGCAATTGCGGCGAATCCGGTTGCTGGCCTTGGGCGACAACTTGCTTGACGACGGCGTCGGCACGCGACGATGGAATCGCCTTGCCGTTGACGACAGCGAGGTTTTGCGCAAATGCAGGCGCGGCAGCGACAGCGATCAGGGCTAACAGCAAGCGGGCTGGCTTAAAAGTCATTATTCATTCCTGGGTAAAATTACTTGAACGTAGTAAATATTGATGGGACTGCGCGTTTCAAGATGATCGGTCAAATTTCTTAAGACTTGCTGAAAATCACGTTATCGCGGATTCACTAGATCGCTTTTGCGGCGAGTTCATCCGGTGTCAATGCAGTAATGGCCAAGGCGTGAATCTCGTGCTGCATCATTAAGTGCACAGAATCATACACCAGACGATGACGCCTGACGAGGTTCAGCCCGGAGAATGCCGGGGCAACGATTGTCAGACGGTAATGGCTACCGCCGGATGCAGCGCCAGCATGGCCCGCATGCAGATGCGACTCGTCGACCAGGTCCAGCACGGTCGGCGCCAAACCCTCTTGCAGCAACGCGCGGATGCGCTCGAAACGGGTAGCCTTGGATGTATCGGGGATCATGCAGGTTCCTCTTCCATATATTTTCCCAACATCACGCTCTGGCCGATCACAAAGACAAAGAACAGGGCTGTGATGCCATAGACCTTGAAATTGACCCATGCATCGAGATTGCCTGGATAGATCACATACGCCACGATCAGGTTGATGGCGCCGACAATGGCGAAAAACGCAATCCATGCAAGGCCCAGGCGCGCCCAGATCGGCTCAGGCAATTTGACCTGTGTTTCCATTACCTGGCGCATCATGTTCTTGTTCAGCACGAACTGGGTAAACGCCAGCATCAGGGCCATGACCCAGTACAGGATGGTCGGCTTCCACTTGATGAAATTTTCATCGTGCAGGTAAATCGTCAGGCTGCCCATGACTACGACAATGCTTGCCGTGACCCACAGCATCGTGTCCACCTTCTGGCCGCGCAGTTTGAGGTACAGGATCTGCACGACCGTTGCCACGATGACGGTTACCGTGGCCAGCATGATCGGCCCCTGGTCCGCTTGCAGGCCGGCGCCGGCAACCAGCGAGCCCAGGTACGACTGCGCCACCGTGTATGCCGCCTCGGGATGCATGCCCGCCACCTTGTAGACGACGAAAAACAGAATCAGCGGGATGTAGTCGAACAGCAGTTTTTTCATGCGGCCTCAGTAATGCGAGAATTATTCGGTCGGGTCAAACCGCAGCGATGCGGAATTGATGCAATAGCGCAGGCCGGTTGGCGGCGGGCCGTCCGGGAACACGTGTCCCAGGTGGGCGTCGCAGACGGCGCAAATGATTTCGGTGCGCAGCATACCATGGGTGCGATCGGTTTTCTCGATGACATTGGCCGGGTCCAGCGCCGTGAAGTAGCTTGGCCAGCCGCAGCCGGACTCGAACTTGGCGTCCGACGCGAACAACGGCGTATCGCAGCAAACACAGGTGTAAATGCCGTGTTCGTGATGGTCCCAGTACTTGCCGGTAAAGGCGCGCTCGGTCGCCGCGTGGCGCGTTACCTGGTATTGCATCGAATCGAGCTGGGCTTTCCACTCGGCGTCGGTTTTCTGTACTTTTTCAGTCATGTGTGCTTTCAAGGGTTAGGAGGAACAGCTCACTTCGAGGTGGCTGGCCCAGTCGGGCGGCAAGGCTGCATACGCGGCATTTTCCGGCTGCTCGTCGAAGGGGTGCTCGAGCACGGCCAGCAGCTTGCCCACTTCGGAATAATCGCCGGCCTGCGCTTTTTCAATCGCCACTTGCGCCAGGTAATTGCGCAGCACGTATTTCGGGTTGACGGCGTTCATGGCGATGCGGCGTGCCGCGTCACTGCTGTTTTCCAGGCGCAAACGGTCACGATAACTGGCAGCCCAGCCATCGAACGCTGCGCGGTCGATGAACATGTCGCGCAGGACAGTGTCGGAGGCCGGGTCATTGATTTGCAAGTCGCCCAGGGCGCGGAAGAACTGCGTGAAATCGACATGGCTGCGCTGCATCACGGCAAACATGGCGTCGAACAGATCCCGGTCACCCGGCTGCGTCGTGGTCAAGCCCAGCTTGGCATGCAGCAGGCGCTCGAGCGTGGCGGAAAATTCCGGGCGGTACACTTCCAGCGCGGCTTCGACGTCATCGACTTCGCCAATCAGCGGCAACATCGCCTGGCCCAGCGCGTAGCAGTTCCAGTGCCCCACCTGCGGCTGGTTGGCGTACGAGTAGCGCCCTTGCTGGTCGGTATGGTTGCAGATGTGGCCGGGATCAAACGCTTCCATGAAGCCGAACGGGCCGTAGTCAAGCGTCAGCCCGAGGATCGACATGTTATCGGTGTTCATCACACCATGCATGAAGCCGACAACCTGCCAGTGCGCAATCATGCGCGCGGTACGGCGTGTGACTTCCGCCAGCAGCGCCTGGTACGGGTTCGCCTCCGCCAGTAGTTCGGGGTAGAAATTTGCCAGCACGTAGTCGGCCAGCACTTTCAATTGTTCGGGCTGGTCGCGGTGGTACCAGTGCTCGAAGGAACCGAAGCGCACGAAAGAGGGCGCCATGCGGGTGACAACCGACGCTGTTTCAAGCGTCTCGCGCGCCACGCCCTTGTTCGATCCCGTGATCATCAGCGCGCGCGTGGTCGGGATGCCAAGCGCCGCCATGGCTTCGGAACACAGGAATTCGCGGATCGACGAGCGCAGCACGGCCCGGCCGTCGCCCATACGCGAGTATGGCGTGAGGCCGGCGCCTTTCATCTGCAGCTCCATGGGGCCGCCGGGACCGGGCAAGGCCCCAAGCAGGATGGCGCGGCCATCGCCCAGCTGGCCGGCCCAGACACCAAATTGGTGGCCGGAATACACCGCCGCCAGCGGCGCAGCCTGGTCGGGTACGGTGTTGCCAGTGAAAGCCTCCACCATGTCGGGCTGCTGCAAGGTGGCCACATCGAGCCCGACCAGCGCTGCGGCGCGTGCACTGGCAGCTACAAAGTAGGGCGCCGGCAACGGGGTAGGCCGCAGGCGGGTGTACAGCGCCGGGGGCAACTGCGCAAATGAATTGTCGAAGGGCAGGTCGTCGGGGCGGATGGCAGCTCCAGTCATTGGAAAATTGTTCAGGGTAGGGAAATGGGGATCAAACCTGAAAAAACCAGATGAAATTCTACCGTAGCCCTCAGCGACACCCGCGCACATGATTTTTCATCGCTTTTTCCCTTTAAAAATCATCTGGCTCCGCCAGTGATTTTTAAGTGGGCCCAGACAAAAGTAGGTTTCCACTTTTGTTTGATACTGCATTGCAGCATCGAAATGCATTGACGCTGATTGGTGACGCAACTGACACTTGACCATCCAACAACCATGTCAGGAGCATCCATGAGCACGTCTTCCACCAGCCGGCCGCAGTCCCCATTGATCGGTCAGATGATGGACCAGCCGCTGCTGATTTCGCACATCCTGACGTTTGCCGCGCGCCACTACGGCGGCACGGAGATCGTGTCGCGGCGCGTCGAGGCGGACCTGCAGCAGGGTGACCTGCACCGCTACACCTACCGCGACTGCGAGGAGCGCGCCCGCCGCCTGGCGCGGGTGCTGGCCGGCCTGGATGTCGAGATGGGCCAACGCGTCGCCACGCTGGCCTGGAACGGCTACCGGCACCTGGAACTGTATTACGCCGTGTCCGGTTCCGGCGCGGTGCTGCACACCATCAATCCGCGCCTGCATCCGGAGCAAATCGCGTACATCGTCAACCACGCCGAAGACCAGTACCTGTTTTTCGACCTGACCTTCCTGCCGCTGGTCGAAGCGGCGGCCAAACATTGTCCGACAGTCAAGGGTTTTGTCCTGATGAGCGACCGCGCGCACATGCCGCAAGACACCACTATTCCCCACCTGCTGTGCTACGAAGACTTGCTGGCCGCCAGTGACGCAGACTACACCTGGCCCGTGTTCGACGAGTACGCCGCCGCGTCGCTTTGCTACACGTCCGGCACCACGGGCAACCCGAAAGGCGCGCTGTACTCGCACCGCTCGACAGTGCTGCATGCCTACGGCGCGGCCATGCCGAACGCTTTGAGCGTGTCCGCGCGCGACACCGTATTGCCGGTCGTGCCGATGTTCCATGTCAATGCGTGGGGCTTGCCGTACACCGTGCTGCTGGCCGGCGCCAAGATGGTGTTTCCGGGCGCTTCGCTCGACGGCAAGTCGCTGTACGAGCTGTTCGAAGCGGAAGGCGTCACCTTGTCCGCTGGCGTGCCTACCGTGTGGCTGGGCCTGGTCAACTACGCGCTGCAAAATCATTTGCAGTTTTCCACGTTCCGCCGCACTGTCATTGGCGGCTCGGCGTGCCCGCCGGCAATGATGGACACGCTGATCGACCGCCTCGACGTCGAGGTCGTCCATGCCTGGGGCATGACGGAAATGTCGCCGCTGGGCACGGCAGGCGTGCTGCAGGCGCGCCACCTGGCGCTGCCGACAGACCAGCAGCGCACGCTGCTGCAAAAGCAGGGGCACGCGATCTTTGGCGTGGACATGAAAATCGTCGATGATGCCGGTGCCGAGATTGCCTGGGACGGCGCGACCTATGGCCACCTGCACGTCAAGGGACCATGGATCATCAGCAGCTATTTCCGCGACGAAGGCGGCGACGTGCTGCAGGATGGCTGGTTCCCCACCGGCGACGTGGCCACCATCGATGCCGATGGCTACATGCAGATCACCGACCGCAGCAAGGACGTCATTAAATCCGGCGGCGAATGGATCGGCACCATCGACCTCGAAAACATTGCCATGGCCCACCCGGCCGTGCTGCAGGCAGCCTGCATTGGCGTGGCGCATCCGAAATGGGACGAGCGGCCGCTGCTGCTGGTTGTCAAGCGGCCCGGTGTCGAGGTCACTGCCAGTGAAGTGCTGGCTTTTTTTGAAGGCAAGGTGGCAAAGTTCTGGCTGCCCGACGACGTCGCCTTTATCGACGCGCTGCCGATGGGCGCGACCGGCAAGATTCAAAAAAACAAGCTGCGCGAGCAGTTTCGCCATCACAAGCTGCCGACTGCATGAAGCGCGTTACTGACCAATCCGGGGCTGCAGACGAATGATAACGGTGCGGTCGCTTGACGGTGGCCCACCGCGCCGTGCAGCGGTTCGCGTTCCATTTGCCACCAGGCGATTCACAGTAACCGCGCCTTGGCCCGCCGACTCAAGTACCCGTGCAGCATTGCCCGCGCGGGCTGCCGACAGGGCCAGGTTCATATCGCCGCGCCATCGGTCGCAATCCACGACTGTGATGTCAGTACGCAGATGATTGACATAGTGGCATGCCTTGGCAGGGGCGCGCGCCAGTTGCGGACAATTGGCCAGCCGTGTATTCGGTAACGAAGCGTACCCTTCAATCTTCGCCGTATATTCGACACCGTAACGTGCGCGGTAATCCGCGACGGCAAGCCCGACCGCAGTCAGCGCCGGCTCGAGATCCCCCGGCGCGCAGGAGTCGTCGCGAAACCCCCGCCCAGTGAAGCTGATCACGAATCCGTCGCCATCGCGGGTGCACAATGTGTCCGCACTTGCCAGGCCACCCGCTACGCACAGGACCGGCGCCGGCAGGGGCGGCACGGGCAAATTGATCACAGGGGCGATGTTGTTGTAATTGGTCGGGTTGAACGTATTGACGTTGCTGACACTGAGGTTGACTTTCAGTGTAACGGCAGCGCTACTGACGGCACTGGCGGCGGTTATAACGTTGACGGCGTTCTTCAGTTGCAGCGACGCCCCGGTCGCGCCACTTCCAAGCAGTCCGGGTGAGAGCCGTACGGCGTCATCGACAGTCGTGGCTGTTGCCGCGTCAGCGAGGCGCTGCACGGCGCTTTCCTCAACTGCATCGATATGCTGGAATGCCAGCGTGGCGGCCGTACCGTCCAGCGGGGCAGCGTTTACTTTTGCTGAAATTGCTTCCACCAAAAGTTGCTGGCGCGCTGTCCATGTATGTGTCATGTGCACACCCGCAGGCGTGACCTCAGGTGGCGTGGGTGAGCTTGGAGGGTAAGGTGGCGTCGCGGTATCGACGACTGCTCCGGACGCCAGTGGTTCAGCTTCCTGGAACGGCATGGCTGCGATCGCAGCTGGCAGGCTGGTTCGCAGAAAGATGCCAGACTGCGCAGAAGGTGAGCTCGCAAGGGTTTGTGTACCAGACGGCCAGAACGCAACAGGTGGCGCCTTTTCCACTTCGATCTTCACAGGATGTTTTTTCTCCACGTACATGATAATCGACGTATCGAGCAGTTCTGTCAGCATCGAGAACTGCGTGCCTTGCAACAGGTTGTCGCAAGCGGCACGCCGCAGTTCCATTGCGAGGGAATTGGTCAAGTCGAGCGCCGCGGCTTCCTTGGCATCACTTTTTGCCGCCTGATCCTGCCGAAGCTTGTTGGCTCGCACGATATTTTCATAAGCATTCTTCACTGCGCCCTGAAGATTCGGCCCGAATGCAAGGTAACCGATGCTCACGGCGCCATATGCCTTGTCGTCGAGTTTTCGCAAGACCGCATCGGGCGCCTTCAGGGAAGCGTGCAACATGTTCAGCGTGCGCCGCGCCACGTGGGTAAGGACCTGGTCCTTGATGCCTTCCTGAATGATGAGCATGTAGTCGCCGGAGATGGCCTGCTGGATCCGTTTCAAATGCACGTCCAGGTTGGCATCCCACGCTAACAGCTCGACTCGCGTGAGTGCACCAAGGTCGGCGGCGATACCGGATATTCTGAGGCGCAGTTCTTTTTTATCGTGGCGCACGTTTGCGAGCTTTTTTTGCAACACCTCCGCCTTGCGTTCGATATTTGCGAGCGCGGCCGCACGCGCGGACAAATCGCCGGTACGCATCGTCGACGCTACCTGCTGAAAGTATGGATCGATCGTCCAGGTCTCGCGCGCCAGGTCATGCATCGATCGGCGCAGGGCTTCGAGCGCTCCCACAAAGACTGCCATGTTGGCGGCAGCCGTCTTATCGCGGCTTGTTTCTGGCTCAGCGCGCTTTTTTTCCTGCGTGCTGGCGTGCCCGGATTCCATGGCATTTCCTGATGGATGACTTGCGGGCAGGAATTTGGCGCCAATCTGGTCCAGGGCGCACATCGGCAAAAGGTGTTCCTTGTTGATGCTGCAGACGCCGATATTCCCGAGTTGAATGCTGGCCAGGGCTCCGGATGCGTCCAGCCTGGCAGGCGGAAGACTGGTCGCCAGCCGGCATTGCTCGCTCACCGCAATGCGTTGTTCGATGGAATCCGTCAGGGTTGCACAGCCCGATAACACGGCAGGGACGACAATCACTACGACAGAATACCTGTATGCCATACGTTCCCTTTGAATTGTTATGCAATAGGCAAGCGTTACCTGCATTTATCAGACAAAAATGAATTGGCGTCAATACTGAAAGGATAAATGTCGTTCAATAAAATAAAGCGCTGCGTGATCCTCAAGAATAAGACGACCGTACTTTTTCAGTTATAGTTCAACGTGCTGGTTCAGACAACGAAACCCTAAAAAAGGAAGAGACATGAGCGCCAATTACGAAGTCCACGACAACGTTGCCGTTATTACGCTGAACAACCCGCCCGTCAATGGCCTGGGCCTCGTCACGCGCACGGCTGCCGTTGCCGCGCTGCGCCGCGCGCAGGACGACGAGGCAGTCGCCGCCGTGGTCCTGACCGGCGCCGGCAAGGCATTCTCGGGTGGCGCCGATATCAAGGAATTCGATTCGCCCAACGCGCTGGCCGAACCGTCATTGTTCTCGCTCATTGCCACTGCCGAGGGCCTGGACAAACCCGTGGTCGCCGCCATCCACAGCGTGTGCATGGGCGGCGGGCTCGAGCTTGCGCTCGGCTGCCATTACCGCGTGGCGCTGCCGGGCGCGCAAATCGCGCTCCCGGAAGTCAAGCTGGGCCTGCTGCCCGGCGCCGGCGGCACGCAGCGCCTGCCACGCGTGCTGGGCCTGGAACGCGCGCTGAACATGATTGTCAGCGGCACGCCGGTGCTGTCCGAGAAGCTGGCCGATACTGGCTTGTTCGATGAAGTGTTTCCAGCGGGGACAGACCTGATCCCGGCCGCCGTCGCGTTTGCCAAGAGTATCTCCGCCGTCCGGCCGCTGCCCAAGGTGCGTGAGCGGGCAGTCGATTATCCGAATCACGAAGCGTTCCTGCAGTTTTCGCGCAACACCGTGAAAGCCATGGCCGGCGCCTTTCCGGCGCCTCTCGAATGCGTGGAGACGGTCGCAGCGTCGGTCACAATGCCGTTCGACGCCGGCATTGCCTTCGAGCGCCAGCGCTTCATGCACCTGATGCAGACCACCGAATCGAAAGCCCTGCGCCATGCTTTCTTTGCCGAGCGCATTGCCAGCAAGGTGCCGGATGTCCCGCCTGATACGCCCACCCGCACTATCTCTACCGCTGCCGTGATTGGCGCGGGCACCATGGGCGGCGGCATCGCCATGAATTTCGCGAATGCCGGCATCCCGGTCATCATGCTGGAAACGAAGCAGGATGCGCTCGACAAGGGCCTCGCCACCATTCGCAAGAATTACGAAAACACGCTGAAAAAAGGCAAGCTGACGCAGGAAAAATTCGACCAGCGCGTCGGCCTGATTACCGGCACGCTTGACTACGCCGCCATTGCGCAAGCCGACATCGTCGTCGAAGCCGTCTTCGAAGACATGGGCGTGAAGGAAACCGTGTTCAGGCAGCTCGATGCCGTGATGAAGCCGGGCGCCATCCTCGCGTCGAATACGTCCACGCTCGATGTCGACAAGATCGCGGCACTTACCAGCCGCCCGCGAGATGTTATCGGCACCCATTTCTTCAGCCCGGCGAACGTGATGAAACTGCTGGAAATCGTGCGCGGCAAGGAAACCGGCAAGGATGTACTGGCCACGACCCTGGCGCTGTCGAAAAAACTCAAGAAAACCGGCGTGGTATCGGGCGTATGCGACGGTTTTATCGGCAACCGTATGGTGGAACAATATGTGCGCCAGGCCGGTTTCCTGCTTGACGAAGGCGCGTTGCCGGAGCAGGTCGACAAGGCCGCTGAACAATTCGGCTTTGCCATGGGCCCGTTCCGCATGGGCGACCTGGCTGGTAACGATATCGGCTGGTATATCAGGAAGCGCCGCGCCATCGAATCGCCCGGCATGCAGTATTCGAAAACCGCCGACCTGCTGTGCGAACAGGGCCGCTTCGGCCAGAAGACGGGGGCGGGCTGGTACGACTACAAGCCGGGCGACCGCAAGGCCTATCCATCGCAGCTGGTCAATGACATGGTGGTGGCGCACGCAAAGCAGCTGGGCGTCAAACGGCGCGCGATATCGGACCAGGAAATCGTCGAACGGCTGGTGTACGCGCTGGTCAACGAAGGCGCGCAGATTCTCGATGAAGGCATTGCGCTGCGCGCATCCGACATCGACATGGTGTACCTGACCGGATATGGTTTTCCGCTGTATCGCGGCGGGCCGATGTTTTATGCTGATACGGTCGGCTTGCCGAATGTGCTGGCTGCGATTGAACAATACGCGCGCGGCCTGAACGGCGCTGCATGGGTGCCGGCGCCGCTGCTGGTGAAACTGGCTGGCGAAGGCAGAGGCTTCAATAGTTAATTCTTCTGCCCATAAAAAAATGCCGCTGTCGCCAGCGGCATTTTTTATTGGTGCGTTACTAATCAGTCCGCTGCGTAGATATCGTTGTCCTTGGTTTCTTTCACGAACAGCGTGCCGATCACCACGGTAATCAACGCAACCACAATCGGATACCAGAGGCCGTAATAAATATCGCCCTTGTACGCCACCAGGGCAAACGCGGTCGTTGGCAGCAGCCCCCCGAACCAGCCGTTACCGATGTGATACGGCAGCGACATCGACGTATAGCGGATCTTGGTTGGGAACATTTCCACCAGCATGGCGGCAATTGGTCCGTACACCATCGTCACATAGATCACCAGGATGAACAGGAACAGCACCACCATCGGTTTGTTCACCTGCGCCGGATCGGCCTTGGCCGGATAGCCTGCCGCCTTGATACCTGCACCGATTTCGCTCTTCAGCGCCGCTTCTTTCGCCTTGCTGGCGGCATCGAAATTGAGGCCGTCAGGCGTCATGGTGGCATTGAACGAGGTGTAGCTTTTCTCGCCAATCTTGACGCTGGCAATGGTGCCTGCCGGTGCGTCCTGGCGGGTGTAACTAACCGATGCCGCGGTCAGGAAACCGGAAGCGATATCGCACGACGATGGGAATTTCTTGGTGCCGGTCGGGTTGAACTGGAAGTGGCAGGTCTCCGGATCGGCAACCACCACCACTGGCGACGTGACCAGCGCGGTTTCCAGGGCAGGATTACCGTAGTGCGTAATCGCCTTGAAAATCGGGAAGTAGGTCAGCGCGGCAATCAGGCAGCCGCCGAGGATAATGTATTTGCGGCCGATTTTATCGGACAGCGTGCCGAAGATAATGAAGAACGGCGTCGCCAGGGCCAGCGCGATGGCGACCAGGATGTTGGCGGTGGCGCCATCCATTTTCAATGTCTGCGTCAGGAAGAACAGCGAATAGAACTGGCCCGTGTACCAGACCACGGCTTGTCCCATCGTCAGTCCGACCAGCGCCAGGAAGACGATCTTTGCGTTGGCTGGCTTCAGGAACGATTCGGTCAACGGTGCTTTCGACGTTTTGCCTTCGGCTTTCATTTTGGCGAATGCCGGCGACTCGTTCATCGACAGGCGGATCCAGACCGACACGCCCAGCAGCAGTACCGACACCAGGAACGGAATGCGCCAGCCCCAGGCTTCGAATTCAGCTTCGCCAAGTGCGGTGCGGGTGCCCAGGATCACCATCAGCGACATGAACAGGCCCAGTGTTGCCGTGGTCTGGATCCAGGACGTGAAATTGCCGCGCTTGCCTTCCGGGGCGTGTTCGGCAACGTAGGTCGCGGCGCCACCGTATTCACCGCCCAGGGCCAGGCCCTGGAGGATACGCAGCGACACCAGGATGATTGGTGCAGCAATGCCGATGGTCGCGTAATTCGGCAACAGGCCGACAATGAACGTCGATGCGCCCATGATCAGGATGGTGACCAGGAACGTGTATTTGCGGCCGATCATGTCGCCCAGGCGGCCGAAGACCAGCGCGCCGAATGGACGGACAATGAAACCGGCGGCAAAGGCGAGCAACGCGAAAATGAAGGTGGTGGTCGGGTCGCCGACAAAGAACTGCTTGGCGATGATCGGGGCGAGGGTGCCGTACAGATAAAAATCGTACCACTCGAACACGGTACCAAGCGACGAGGCAAAGATGACTTTGCGTTCTTCCTTGGTCATGTTTTTGGATGCAGGGACGGATTTCGGTCCGCCCGCCGTCATGCCGGGTGTGATTGCCATGGATGTCTCCGTTTATATATTTGAATGTTTTCGGACGCCGCATCGAATGCAGCTGACATGGAGTGTGGACCGTTAAACTTACGTCATGCTTGCACCAAACTGACGCGAAACTTACAAAGCGGGCGCGTCAAGCTGGGCTGATTGACAGGAGGGCGACAGGCGCCATCCTGACGCGACTCTTTTTTGCGAACGACCGTACTTAATCATGCTATTCTCGAATCGTACTGCGCCGCAGAGCGCATTCAAACCATTCACACGACATGGAGACAAACATGCTTGACGCCGTCATCGTATCGACCGCCCGCACGGGCCTGGCCAAATCCTGGAAAGGCGCGTTCAACATGACGCATGGCGCGGCAATGGGCGGCCACGTGCTGGCCGCCGCCATCGACCGCGCGGGCCTGGCGCCGGGCGACATCGAAGACGTCATCATCGGCTGCGCCAATCCCGAGGGCGCCACCGGCGGCAACATCGCACGCCAGATCGCGCTGCGCGGGGGCTGCTCCGTCACCACCGCGGCAATGACGGTCAACCGGTTCTGCTCGTCCGGCCTGCAAACGATCGCACTGGCGGCGCAGCGCATCCTTGCCGGCGAAGGCGACATTTACGCTGCCGGCGGCGTCGAGTCGATTTCGTGCGTACAGCAGGAAATGAACCGGCACATGCTGGCCGACCCGTGGCTGCAGGAACACAAGCCGGCCCTGTACTGGCCCATGTTGCGCACGGCCGAAACAGTCGCCCAGCGCTACGGTATCAGCCGCGCGCGCCAGGACGAGTACGGCGTCCAGAGCCAGCAGCGGGCCAGCGCCGCCCGCGCAGCGGGATTGTTCGACGCCGAGATCGTGCCAATAACCACGGTGATGGGCGTCGCCGATCAAACCACCGGGATGCTGCTCTCGCGCGAAGTGACAATCTCAAGCGACGAAGGCATCCGCGCCGACACCACCCTGGAAGCCATCGCGAAAATTCGCAGCGCACTGCCGGGCGGCGTGGTCAGCGCCGGCAACGCCAGCCAGTTCTCCGACGGTGCGTCAGTGTCGATCGTGATGAGCAGCCGCGTGGCGGCAGAGAAGGGCTTGCAACCGCTGGGCATCTTCCGCGGTTTCGCGGTAGCTGGCTGCGAGCCGGACGAAATGGGTATCGGCCCCGTGTTCGCCGTCCCCAGACTGCTCCAGCGCGCCGGCCTGACGGTCGCCGACATCGGCCTGTGGGAACTGAACGAAGCATTCGCGGTGCAGGTGCTTTACTGCGCCGACACGCTCGGCATCCCCATGGACCGCCTCAACGTCAACGGCGGCGCCATCGCGGTCGGCCACCCCTACGGCGTCTCCGGCGCCCGCCTGGTCGGCCACGCCCTCATCGAAGGCAAACGCCGCGGTGTGAAGTACGTCGTCGTCACCATGTGCATCGGTGGCGGCCAGGGCGCCGCCGGCCTGTTCGAAGTCGCCTGATTCATTAAAACAATTACCCAACAATTAGGGTCAGAGTCAAATTAATCAGCAACTCATTCCGAAACACAAACTGTAGGGTCAGAGTCGAATTATTCGGCAACTGGTTGCAAAACAATTCGTCTCTGACCCCAATTGATTTTGGTGATTGCAGGAAAAATTACCAAACAATTCGACTCTGACCCTATTTAATAATTTGCGTGGATAACTAAATGGATTCGAAGATATTGTCGCGGCGGGATATCGATTTCTTGCTGTATGAATGGCTCGATGTGGAAGCCCTGACGCAGCGGGGGCGGTATGCGGACCATGCGCGGGAGACGTTCGATGCGGCGCTAGATACCGCGCAGCGGATGGCAACGGAATTGTTTGCGCCGCATAACCGGCTGAGCGATGCGCGGGAACCCACGTTTGATGGCAATGTTGTGACAATGATTCCCGACGTGAAGAATGCGCTGGACGCCTATGCGGCGGCCGGGTTGATTGCGGCTGGCCAGGATTATGCTCTGGGCGGGATGCAGTTGCCGTATGTGGTCGAGAAAGCAGTGACGGCGTGGTTCACCGCCGCGAATGTCGCCACGTCGGCTTATTTGTTCCTGACCATCGGCAACGCCAACACCTTGCTGAAATGCGCCACGCCGCAGCAGGTGGAACGGTTTGTCGTGCCGCTGCTGGAAGGGAAGTTTTTCGGTACGATGGCGCTGTCCGAACCGCAGGCGGGCTCGAGCCTGTCGGACATTACCACCCGCGCCGAACCGGATCCTGTCGAAGGTCCCGAAGGCGAGCGCCAGTACCGGCTGTTTGGCAACAAGATGTGGATTTCGGCTGGCGAGCATGATTTGGCCGGCAATATCGTCCACCTGGTGCTGGCCAAGATTCCGGGACCGGATGGCAAACTGATTCCCGGCGTAAAAGGCATTTCGCTGTTCATCGTGCCCAAGTTCGTGCTCGACGGGACCGGCCAGCCTGGCGAACGCAACGATGTCGTGCTGGCCGGGCTGAACCACAAGATGGGCAACCGCGGCACTACCAATACCTTGCTCAACTTTGGCGAGGGCAAGTTCAAGCCAGCCGGCAAGGCGGGCGCTATCGGCTACCTGGTAGGCGAACCGCACCAGGGCCTGGCGAACATGTTCCACATGATGAACGAGGCGCGGATTGGCGTGGGACTGGGCGCTGCAGTGCTGGGCGTGACCGGCTACCTGCATTCCCTCGACTACGCGCGCAACCGGCCGCAAGGGCGCCATCCGCTTGCCAAGAACCCGGCGCAGCCGCAGGTGCCGATCATTGCGCACACGGACGTGCGGCGCATGCTGCTGGACCAGAAAGCGTATGCGGAGGGGGCGCTGGCGTTGGTACTGTACTGCGCAAAACTGGTCGACGAGCAACGCACTGGCGACGCGCGAGCGCAGGAACACGCAGGCCGCCTGCTCGATTTCCTGACGCCCATTGCCAAGTCGTGGCCGTCGCAGTGGTGCGTCGAGGCCAACAGCCTGGCGATCCAGGTGCTGGGCGGCTACGGTTACACGCGCGACTATCCGGTCGAACAGTTTTATCGCGACAACCGCCTCAACGCCATCCACGAAGGCACGCACGGCATCCACGGCCTCGACCTGCTGGGCCGCAAGGTCACGCTGCAGGAGGGCGCCCTGATGCGCGCTGTCGCCGGCGAAGTGGCATCCACTGTTGCTGCCGCG
>Ga0265780_10001057_pt1 | contig 40308 bp, 36 predicted proteins | sample P1T30metagenome_FD_192432 | JGI IMG/M metagenome (GOLD analysis project Ga0265780, IMG submission 192432) | Plant litter microbial communities from East Loma Ridge, Irvine, California - P1 T30 | ecosystem: Environmental > Terrestrial > Plant litter > Unclassified | place: USA: California...
ACATCCAGAAATCAATAACTGCAAACGATAACTCGTACGCACAAGCAGCTTAATTGCTGCTAGCTCTACAACACCTCGCCTCTGGGGTGAGTCGCAAGACTAGTAGAGTCATTTACAGAGGCTAGGAATCAATCGGGTTACTTGGTTGCTTCCGAAATTTAAGGTAACTCGCCTGTCCAAAGCGTGCACATCCGCGTTGTATGGGTCAAATTAAATGATAGTGCTAAGTATGTAGAACTGTCTGTAGAGTGCTTGCGGACGCGGGTTCGATTCCCGCCGCCTCCACCAACCGCATTCCAAAAAGCCGCTGATTCGTCAGCGGCTTTTTTATTGCTCGTCCACCGGGCATCTCAAGCTGGTCGAGCGCCCGGACGGGCCGGCGCCGCGCCCGCGCTGACGCTAACCGGCGCAGCGAACAGCCGCGCACGGCAAACAAGCCGTTCGCCGCACCGCACGGTGGCCTCGTGCAGCGTGCCGCCACCGCTGGCGTCGGTCAGCCTTATTTCGGCCGTCAACAGGTCGCCGGCGTGGGCTGGCGACAGGAACTGGGCGCTGCAGCGCGCCAACAGGCGCGGCGGGCGCCGGCCGCAGGCGGCTTCGGACAGCGCGCCGAGCAGACAGGCCGACTGGCTGGCGAACTCGATCAGCAACACGCCCGGCAGGACGATCGGCCCAAGACGAAAGAAACCGGCAAGAAAAGGATCGTCGGCCTCGACGCGCTTGTGGGTGACGATGAATTCGGGCGGGCTGCATTCGGCAACCCGGTCGACCAGGATCCAGCTGGCTGCAAACGGCAGCAGCTCGGCGATCTCGGCCTTGTCGAGCAGCGACGGGGATGTCGGGCAGGCGTGCATGGGTACTCCTGTCGCGCCGGCATGGCGCACGGATAAGGCCATGTTCAGACCCTAGCCGCATGGAAGAGTTCAGTATCCGTCACGGCAAGCGATGAGGAAGACTGCTGCAACGCACGCTTCATGCGCACGCTTCATGCGCACGTCTGTTTCTTGTCACCAACTCATTCTTGCGCTAACATATCGCCGCCCTTGGGGAGTAGCCTGCTTCCTCTTTCGGAAGTTCCCGCATCAACATACTTGACCTGTCTGCGTCATGGTGCGGAAGCCTTCTGGTTGGCAAGACCATTGGCATGTTTGCGTGACGATCGGGCCACGCGACATGCCTTGTGTCGTGCCCGATCGGAAAGCTGTCATGACTCTCGCCGCCATCATCATCCTCGCCTTCGCCATGTCCACCGACGCCTTTGCCGTCGCGATCGGCATGGGCGCGCGCCGCAATCACGTTCTGCTCAAGGATGCCTTGAAGGTTGGCCTGCTGTTCGGCCTGATCGAGGGCGTCACGCCGCTGCTCGGCTGGGCGCTCGGCAGTATTGCCGCGTCGTATGTCGAGAGCTGGGACCACTGGATCGCCTTCATCCTGCTCACCGGCCTGGGCCTGCGCATGGTCAAGGAAGGTTGTGGCGACCCGGACGAGGCCGACGATCCGGCGCGTCCGTTCTGGCTGCTGGCCCTGACGGGCTTTGCCACCAGCATCGACGCGATGGTGGTCGGCGTCAGCCTGGCCTTTGCCGATACCGGCATCCTGTGGCCGGCGCTGGCCATCGGCCTGGCGACGCTGACGATGGTGACGCTGGGCCTGTTGATCGGCCGCCGCATCGGCGCCGTGGTGGGCAAGCGCGCCGAGATCTTCGGCGGCCTGGTGTTGATCGCGGTCGGCAGCGTCACGCTGTGGGAACACCTGCAGTAACGCCGCCCGCCGCGACCCTTGTCAGGACGTCGGTCCCGGATCGCTGCCGGCCTGCTGCTGCACCATCAGCTGCTTCATGATCGCGTCGTTGAAAGCGGGAATATCGTCCGGCTTGCGGCTGGTGATCAGCTTGCCGTCGACGACCACTTCCTCGTCGGTCCATTCGGCGCCGGCGTTGCGCAGGTCGTGCTGCAGCGACGGCCAGCTGGTCAGGTGTTTCGACTCGGCCACCCCGGCGTCGATCAGCGGCCACGGACCGTGGCAGATGGCCGCGATCGGCTTGTCTTCGTCGCCGAAGGCCTTGATGAACGCGATCGCCTCGGGCGACAGGCGCAGCTGGTCGGGATTGGCCACGCCGCCCGGCAGCAGCAGCAGGTCGTAGTCGCCCGGCCTGGCGTCTTGCACAGTCAATTCGACCGTGAATGTCTGGTCGGGCGTGAGGTGGTCGAAGCCCTGGATCTTCTCGCCCGCCTGCTTGGGCGATACCAGGGTCACCTGCACGCCCTGCTCTTCGAGGAAGCGGCGCGGCTCGGTGTACTCGACCTGCTCGACGCCGTCGGTCATCAGGACGGCGACGCGCCGGCCCTGCAGGGATTGGGTGGCGGACGGCTCGACGTGATCCGCCGGCTGCATGTTTTCTGCTGGTTGCATGGGGTTTCCTTTCGATGTGACGTTCGCATTGATTGTAGGACTGCCATCGCGCAAGCGGCGCGCGCATGCCTGCGGGAATGTATCGCCGGGCACGCCTGTTCACGCCAGCAGATAACAGACGTCGTCGCGGTCGCGCTCGAGCGGACCCGGGCACAGGAAGCCATCCAGGCCGAGGCGCACCGCGCCGTCCAGGCTGGCGCCGCCGACATCGTCGCGCCGCAGCACTACCTGCAATTCGCGGTAGGGCAGCTCGATCGCAAAACGCTCGAGCAGGGCCGCCAGGGCCAGCGCTGCCGGCGCGCCCGGCAGGAAGCGTTCGAAATCGGCCTTGCCGAGCGGCCCCAGGCGGATGCGGATGCCCAGCTCGGGCCGCATCAGGCGCGCCCCGGCGGTGGCGCCCTCGCCCAGCCGGCAATGGACGTTCGCCAGGCGCGTGCGCTGGCCGGGTTCGAGCACGTCCCAGCGTCCGGCAAATTGCTCGATCTCGACGGGCAGGCCGAAATGGGCCCGCAACACGCCCGCGATCAGGTGCGCGCTCACCACGCGGCTGCGCAGCGGCGCCGCGAAGCGGGCCAGGCTGGCCGCCTCCACGCCGCCGCAGGTCGCCTGCTGCGCGCCGGCGCCGCCGAGCGCCAGCAGCAGCGGCAGGAAATGATCGACGCCCGGCTCGAGCGCATGGCGCACCCGGTACTTGCACCAGGCGCGATAGAACAGCGCCACCTGGCGGCTGGACAACAGGTCGAGGAAGGCGCGCGGCCCGTCGTCGCGCGCCTCTTGTTCCCAGGCCGCGAAGCGCTCGGTGTAGTGCAGCGGCAGCGTGCCCATCACGCCCAGCAGGCCGATCAGCGCCGGGGTCACCTGGACCGCCGGCACGCCCTCGCTGGCCGGCACGATCGCCTCGATCTCGCTGGCAGGAAAATGCAGGGCCAGGCTGTTCCGAAAGCGGATCAGGCCGCCGAGCGCATGCTCGGGCGCCACACCCTGGCGCGCGAGCAGGCGCACCAGCAGGCGCACCGCCTGGAAGAATTCGTAGCGGTGCGGATGCCGCAGCAGGTCGGGAATCACACCAGCGCCAGGCTGCCGTTGCGGGGCTCGCATCGCAGCAACTCCCGCTCGCTCTGGCCGGAGACCAGCACCAGCCTGGTGAAGCTGTTCAGGTGCACATACAGCCCCAGGAAATGGCTGACCACCTGTGCGAACACGACCAGGCTGCTGCCGGCGAAGGCGTCCTCGTCGATCGTCATGTGCACCTCGACGCCGTGCACCAGGCTGGCCCCGAAGCGGTTGCGCAGCCAGGCGGTGCCGGGGCGCGACGCCATGGCGCGCACGCCGGCGATCTGGCGCTGCGAGGCGGCGGACCGGGGCAAGTCGTACAGCGCCAGCGTTTCGCGGAAGGCGTCGAGGTCGGCCAGCGAGCGATGGTTCAGCGCCAGCTGGGCCACCAGGCGCCAGTGCGTGCCGCCGCGGCTGTCGAAGCGCAGCGGGGCCGACGGCTTGCGCAGCAGGCGCAGCGGCAGCGCGCCGGTGGCGGTCTCGCTGGCCAGGTCGCCGCCGGCCGCGCCGACACCGACGCCGCAGGCGGCCGCGCCGTTGCTGCAGGTGAGTTCGATCGACGCGACGCCGGCATCGGCGCCATGCGGCGCCAGCCCGTCGTCGGTGAAGCCGATCCGCATGCGCTGGCGGCGCTCTCCCCGGTCGCGGTCGTCGCGCCGCGCGAACCAGTAGCGCTGGCCCTGCCCCGCCCCTTCGCCGTGGCGCAGGCCGTAGCAGGGCCGGTAGTCGAGACAGGCGGTCTTGCCGTCGTGGGTGCGCAGTACCTGCACCGCGTCGATGCTGTAGACCTCGACCTCGTCTTCGTGGCGGCTGGGGACGACGTCGTACATGGCGGCGCGCTGCGTGATGCGCACCGGCGCCGCCGACTGGCGGAACAGGTTCACCACCGGCGCGCAGCCGGTCACGAGATGGTTGGCCGACAAGGCGCGCAGGATGCGCGCCGGGCCGGCGTCGGCGTGCAGGCCGCCCAGCACGAAGTGGACGCTGAAACGGCGCGCGCCGGCCGGCAGTAGCGGCGCCAGCTGCGCCAGGTCGAGATCCAGGAAATGGAATTTGTCCGGGAACGCAAAATACTCGGTCAGCAGGCGGTAGGCCGGGTGGGCCTGCTGCGGTTCCGGCACCAGGGCTTCGTTATCGTCCAGCCCACCCAGCGAGAGCGCGGGCGCATCCAGGCGGCGCCAGCCGTCGACGCCGTCGGCCTCGACCCAGGTCTCGAGCAGATGCATGAACAGGGTGTCGATCAGCGCCGCCGCCAGTACGGGGTCGGCGTCGACATGGAGGCGCAGGCGCGCCAGGCCGCGGCCATGCAGCATGCGCGCCGGCGGCGCGCTGTCGAAGGTCAGGCTGATGCGCGCGCCGGCACGCGCCGCCAGCCTGATGCGGGGCGGCGCATGCAGCACCGGCTCGAACCAGGCGCGCGCCACCGTCACCGGCGCCAGGACCAGGTCGGCCGTGGTGCGGAAGCGACATGGCCCGCCGTGCGCGGCCAGCGAACTCATCTCGGTGCCGCGCGGGATCACGTGCACCTGCTCGATCTTGCCCGGCGCCGGGCCCGCGCCGGGGTCGACGCGCGCGATCGAGCAGCTCGGGACGCCGTGCAGGAAGTGCGGATACAGGCTGCCCAGCAGGGCGTCGGTGAATTCGGGATAGTCGTCGTCGAGTTTTTTCGCGGTGCGCGCATTGAGCAGCGCGCAGGCCTGGATCAGGCGCCGGATATGGGGGTCTTCGCTGCCTTCCGGGCCCAGGCCGAGTTCGGCAGCCAGCCGGGGATACTGGTGGGCGAGTGCGCGGCCGGCCGTGTTCAGGTAGACCAGTTCGCGTTCATAGTAGGGCAATAGCGCTTCCATCGCGGCCTCCTCGTGACACCCTACGGTGGTGCAGAACGTGGCGGCCGGCATTGCGGAGCGACAAAATTCCGACCCTATCCCGGCAGCTTCCATCGCCGGGCCATGTCGTGGGGCGCCATCTTCTACTGACGGCCTTGCAAGAAAGTCAGTAGAATCGTGGACCCTTCTTTCGCCGCGCCGCATCATGGATACCACCGTCCCGCACGTTTCCGCCAGCCCCGTCCGCACCGAGATCGCCACCCTCTGGCGGCTGTCGTGGCCGGTGCTGGTCGGCCAGCTGGCCACGGTGGGCATGGGCGTGGTCGACGTCGCGATGACGGGCCACGTCAGCGCCGAAGAGCTGGCCGCCGTCTCGCTCGGCACCGCCGTGTGGTCGATCGTGCTGGTGACCGTGATGGGCACCATGATGGCGATCAATACCGTGGTCGCGCACGAGATCGGCGGCGCGCGCCATGACCGGGTGCCGCATTCGGTGCGCCAGGCAATGTGGAAGGGCCTGCTGGTCGGCCTGGCCGGCTGCCTGTTCGCCAACCTGTGCACGCTGCTGTTCGACCATATCGGCATGGACGCCCACGTCGCCGGCCGCGCCGCGCTGTTTCTGCACGTGGTCAGCATCGGCATGCCGGCCTTCGGCGTGTATCGCGCGCTGTATGGCTACACGACCAGCATCAACCAGACCAAGCCGATCATGTGGATCGCCATCCTCGGGCTGATCTTCAATACCCTGATCGCCTGGCTGCTCGTATTCGGCGAGCTCGGCTTTCCGCGGCTGGGCGCGGTGGGTTGCGCGATTTCCACCGCGAGCGCCATGTGGCTGATGCTCGGCGCCATGCTGTGGTGGATCACGCGTTCGCCCGCCTATCGCCTGACCTATCCCTTCGACCGCTTCGAGGGGCCGGACTACCGGTCGATCGGCGCCCAGCTGCGCCTCGGCCTGCCGATCGGCGTCACGTATTTCGCCGAGGTCAGCGCCTTCGGCCTGATCAGCCTGCTGGTAGCGCGCTATGGCGTGGTGCAAGTATCCTCGCACCAGATTGCGCTCAACTTCGTGTCACTGGTGTTCATGGTGCCGCTCAGCTTTGCCATCGGCATGCTGACCCGCGTCGGCCAGGCGATGGGCGAAGGCGATCCGCTGCGGGCGCGCTTCGTCGGCCGCGTCGGCGTTGGCGTCTCGGTATCGTTCGGCGTGCTGTCGGCGCTCGGCATCGCCCTGTTCCGGCACCAGATCGCGGCCGCCTACACGTCCGACCCGGCGGTGCAGGACATGACCGCCCACCTGCTGCTGTTCGCGGCCCTGTTCCAGTTGTCGGACTCGACCCAGGTGGCGACCGCCTCGGCCATCCGCGGCTACCAGGTGACGCGCGGGCCGATGGTGATCCAGTTGCTGTCGTTCTGGGGCCTGTCGCTGCCGCTCGGCTGCATTCTCGGCCTGGCGCCGCAATGGTTCCCGTGGACGCCGGACGCGCCGCTGCAGGCGACCGGGTTCTGGATCGGGCTGGTGGTGGCGCTGACGGTGGCGGCGGTGCTGCTGACGTGGCAGTTCGAGAAGCTGGCGCGGCAGCGGATTCGCGAAGGCGGCAAGACGCCATTCATCGGCTGAGCCGGGCGGCGGGACAGGCGCCCGCCCGCGCTGGCCGATACTTGATCTGGAGGCAAGGATTTGCTGCGCACCCACGCCGACTCTGGTATCGTCTCGCGATTGCTGCAAATTAATAATCCTCAAGAGACATCAATGCGCCCTCTCCTCTTTCTCCTGGCCGCCCTCGCGGCCGCTCCCGCCATGGCCGAACGACTGACACTGGACCGCATCTACGGCGACACCGCGCTGGCCGGCGCCAGCGTGCGCAAACTGAGCGTCTCGCCCGACGGCGAGCGCGTCACCTTCCTGCGCGCCCGCGCCGACGACCAGTACCGTCTGGACCTGTGGGAATACAATACCAAAAGCAAGGCAACCCAGCGTCTGGTCGATTCCAAACAGCTGGTGCCGAACGAACAGTTGTCGCTCGACGAGCAGGCGCGCCGCGAGCGCGCCCGCACCGCCGGCCTGTCGGGCATCCTGGGATATACCTGGTCGCCCGACGGCAAGCAATTGCTGGTGCCGGTCGGCGGCGACCTGTACCTGGTCGACGTCGCCAGGCCGGACGCCGCGCGCAAGGTCGCCTCGGGCAGCGTGATCGACCCGAAGATCTCGCCGCGCGGACGCTACGTCTCGTTCGTGCGCAACCAGAACCTGGTCGTGATCGACCTGAAGACCGGCGGCGAGCGCCAGCTGACCACCGACGGCCAGGGCACCGTGCACAACGGCGAAGCCGAGTTCATCGCGCAGGAAGAGATGAGCCAGCAAACCGGCTACTACTGGGCGCCGGACGATTCGCACATTGCCTACCGCCGCTACGATGAAGCGCCGGTGCCGGTGGTGCGCCGCTTCGAGATCTTCGCCGACCGCACCGAAGTGATCGACCAGCACTACCCGGCCGCGGGCGACCCGAACGTGCTGATCGACCTGATGATCGTCAATCCGGCCACCGGCGAGCAGCGCAAGATCGACCTGGGCGCGGACAAGGACATCTACCTGGTGCGGGCCGATTTCAGCACCGACGCCAAGACCCTGGTCTACCAGCGCCAGACGCGCGACCAGAAGCGCCTCGACCTGGTGGCGGTGGACGTCGCCTCGCTGAACCAGCGTCCGCTGTTCTCCGAGACCTCCAAAACCTGGGTCAGCATCCACAACGACCTGCGCTTCCTCAAGAATCGCAAGGCCTTCATCTGGGCGTCGGAGCGCGACGGCTACAACCACCTCTACCTGTACGGCCTGGATGGCAAGCTGCTGCATCCGCTGTCGCGCGGCACATGGGGCGTGGACGATGTGCTGGCCGTCGACGAAGCCGCCGGCAAGGTCTATATTTCGTCGAACCGCGACGCCGTGATCGACAAGCAGGCCTACGCCCTGTCGCTGGACGGCAGCAATGCCGACCGCCCGACCCGCATCACCCAGGGCGACGGCTGGCACGACGCTTCGTTCGCCGGCAACGGCAAGCTGTTCGTCGACACCTACTCGAACCCGAGCACCCCGCCGCAGGTGTCGATCCGCCGCGCCGACGGCAGCATGGTCGAGTGGATCGAGAAGAATGCGCTGGACGCCAAGCACCCGTACACGCGCCACCTGCCGGAACATCTGGCGACCGAATACGGCACCATGAAGGCGAACGATGGCCAGACCCTGCACTACTCGATCGTCAAGCCGGCCAACTTCGATGCGAACAAGCGCTATCCGGTGTTCCTGTTCACCTACGGCGGCCCGCATTCGCAGCGCGTGACCCGCGCCTGGGGCAATTATTTTGACCAGTACATGGCGCAGCAGGGCTTCGTGGTGTTCCGCCTCGATAACCGTGGCTCGGGCCGCCGCGAGCGCGCCTTCACCGACGTGCTGTACAACGATCTGGGCAAGCACGAAGTCGAAGATCAGGTCACCGGCATCGACTGGCTGGCCAAGCAGAGCTTCGTGGATCCGAAGCGCATCGGCGTGTTCGGCTGGAGCTACGGCGGCTTCATGACGCTGCGCCTGCTGTCGGCCGCGTCGGACAAGATCGCCATGGGCGTGTCAGTGGCGCCGGTGACCGACTGGGCCTTGTACGACACCCACTACACCGAGCAGTTCGTCGGCGCCACGCCGAAGGGCGATCCGGAAGCCTACAAGCGCAGCGGCGTGTTCGCCCACCTGGACGGCATGAAGTCGCCGCTGCTGCTGATCCACGGCATGGCCGACGACAATGTCCTGTTCTCGAACACGACAATGCTGATCGACGAGCTGGTCAAGCGCAATGTGCAGTTCGACCTGATGACCTATCCGGGCGCCAAGCACGGCATCTCGGGCCGTACCAACCAGCGTCACGTGTATGGCTTGATCGCGTCGTACTTCAAGAAGAAACTGGGCGTGACGCAGCCGGACTGATACTCCGCGCGCTCAGGGACCCCAATAGGGACCCCAATAGCAAAACGGCCGCGTCGATCATCGACGCGGCCGTTTTAACGTTGTGCGGCTACATGCCGCACGGTCCGATCATGGACGTGGTGCTGGACGATTCGCGTCGTCCACAGCATCCTTGACGACTTCTTTGGCGTCGCCGTAGGTTTCCTGGGTCTTGCCTTCGGCCTGGTTGGCCAGGCCCTTTGCCTGCTGTTCGGTGCTACCGACCAGCTTGCCTGCGCCTTCCTGGATTTTGCCGCCGATGTCTTTCAGTTTGCCTTCGACTTGGTCTTTGTTCATGGTGCTCTCCTTGAGTTGGCATGCCTGAATAGCGATGCAGTGAAGCCAGAATACGCTGTCTTGCGCTGCTCATCTGTTAGCACACGCACACAGGGACCGCCGCACCGGCGCGACATTTTCATGACGCAAATGCTAATCTTTTGATAACGCGGCCTGCCGCCTATCCCTAGAACTTGCCATGAACACCAACGAACCGTCCGCCGACGCTGCGCCCGACCATCCCCACGCCCGGCGCCGCCTGGCGCGCCGCGTCACCCTCGTCAACGGCATCGCCGTCCTGTTCATCCTGGGCCTGGCCGCCGCCGTGCTGGCGGCCGACGCCCTGCTGCTGGTATTCGCCTGCATCCTGTTCGCGGTCCTGCTCTACACATTGAGCGACATCCTGCACCGGCGCTTCGGCATCAAGCGCAAGCTGGCGCTCGGCATCGTGGTGCTGCTGCTGGGTGCGATCATCGGCCTGGGCGGCTGGGCCATGGCGCCGCAGATTTCCGAGCAGTCGAGCCAGCTGGCCAAGGAAATCCCGGCCGCCGTCGAGCGTCTGCATGGCGAGGTGGCGCAACATCCGCTGCTCAAGCGCATCGTGTCCGAACTGCCGCCGCCGCAGGACATCGTTAAACAGATGAGCTCGCTCGTGCCCGATGCCGGCCTGTTCTTCGGCGGCCTGATCGGCACGCTCGGCAACGTCGTCATCATCATCTTTGTCGGCATTTATTTTGCCGCCACGCCAGGCGTGTACACGGGCGGCTTCATCCGCCTGATCCCGCAGCACAAGCGCGGCCGCGCGCGCGAGGTGCTCGACGAGATGGGCGATTCGCTGGCCAGCTGGCTGGTGGGCAAGGCGCTTTCCATGCTGATCGTCGGCACCACCACCGCCATCGGCCTGTCCCTGCTGGGTGTGCCGCTGGCGCTCATCCTCGGCATCATCGCCGGCCTGCTCGACTTCATTCCCTACCTCGGCCCGATCATGGCCGGCATCCCGGCCGTGCTGCTGGCCCTGTCGATCAGCCCGGACATGGCCCTGTACGCCCTGCTGCTGTTCGCGGCAATCAATATGCTCGAAGGTTATGTATTGCAGCCAATGATCGAAGCCAAGGCCATCGAGCTGCCGCCGGCGCTGGTGATCGTGATGCAGCTGATCTTCGGCACCCTGTTCGGTTTTGCCGGCGTGGCGCTGGCCACGCCGCTGGCGGCGGTGCTGTCGGTGCTGGTCAGGATGCTGTATATCGAGGATGTGCTGGGGGACCGACCGGCGCGCGGGGCGGTGGCGGATTAGCGCCGCCCCGCTTCCTGCCTGTCCTCGCGTGCTGCCTGTGATGTCACGTCGAGGAGGAAACCATCCGGTCCAGTTCAAGCAATCCCGACACCAGATGATCGAAGGGCCCGGTCGATTTCACGACCGGGCCCTTCTGCGCTACAGCCTGGAGCGGATGAATCAACGATTTCCTTTGGCGATTTCTTTCACGTCGCCGACTTTCTTCTGCGCCTTGCCCGCAGCCTGGTTCGACAGGCCTTCGGCTTGCTGCTGGCGGCTGCCGACGGCTTCGCCCACCTTCTGCTGCACCTTGCCGCCTACCTCTTTGGCCTTGCCCTTGACTTGATCCTTGTTCATTGCAATCTCCTTGCCTTTAACGTGGATGAGCCTTCATAGTGCGCGTAACCTCCAGTAGGTTCTGTTCGACGCTTAACAGATAGGCTTGCGCCACACGCTCGCCAGCCACGGTTGCTGGTCGCGTGGCAGGCCTGGCGGGCGATAGTAGTGATGCAGTGCGATGAAGCCGGCAGCGAGCAAATAGCGCTCCCAGGTCGGGTAATCGTAATAGCTGCCGTAACGCGCGCCATTCCAGCCCTCCTGGTTGTCGCCGCGCGGATTCGAGCTGAACAGCACCCCGCCCGGCTTGAGCGCACCGAACAGCTGACGCAATACCTGCGGTAGCACGGCGCTGGGCACGTGGAACAGCACGGCATTGGCGAAGATGCCGTCGAACATGGCTGGCGGCAGGTCGAGCTGCAGGAAATCCTGCTGCCACACCTCGCAGCCGCTGTAGGCGCGCGCCATGGCGACAAAGCGCTCGCTGCCGTCGACGCCGATGGCACGGTGGCCGAGCGCGCGGAAGGTCTTGAGGTCGCGCCCGGGGCCGCATCCCAGGTCGAGGATGGTGTGCGGCCCCGCGCCCTCGATCGCCTCCAGCAAGGCGCCGATGTTCTGGCTCACATCGTGGTCGATCGTGCCGGCGAAGAACGACTCGGCGTTGCGGTTGTAATGCGCGAGCGTACGCTGCGAGATGCTGTCATGCTGGTCGTCTTGGTTCATGGCGACAGTATGCCAGCCGGCAGCGCGCGGCGCTCCTGCCAGATGCGCATGTGTTCCCGCGGCGCCAGTTGCGGCGCATGGCGCCGATCGATGTGACGGGCCTCGTGCCAGGCGCCCGGCTGCGGAGCGGCGCCCGACGCACGGGTGTATACTTGGCGTTGGCGGTGTCGATGGTGTGGAATCCAAGGTGATGAGGCCCTTCACATCCAGGAAAACGTTATACTTTACATACCATGCTGTGCCGATGCCGAACCGGGGCGGCACGCCCCGCAAGCCATCGCACGGGCAATTTCAGCTGTTCACATAAAAAAATTAAAAATAGTTGGTGAAAACCCTCAAGTTTCCCGAAACCCGACCGTCAATAAACCAGACACCCGGCAATCCGGCCGAGGTCTTATTGTTTTGGTGACAATATTATGAACGCTAACGAAGTCCTCACGATGTATGAAAACCTGGCTGGCCTGACGGGCCAGATGGCGCAAGCCGCCAAGGCCGGGGACTGGAGCGAGTTCGCCAACCTGAACCTGGAAGCCAGCACCGAGGCGCGCACCGCAGCCGCCGGCGTGCCGGCCCTGGACGGCGCCAAGCGTTTGCGCAAGATCGACCTGCTCAAGCAGCTGATGGCCAACGACCGCGCGATCCGCGACGTGACCGAGCCGCAGGACAGCCAACTGGAGCGCGCGCTGCAAGCGCACTGATTCGGCTCCAGGATCATCAACCAAGGCACCTGCGGGTGCCTTTTTGTTGCCCGTGCGATGTGCACGGCGCCATGCAAAAAGCGCCCAACGGGCGCTTTCGGCGCCACCGGGCCAGGGGCCGGGCGGCGAAATCGGGGAGGGCGAACCCCAGCTATCTGCTGGCGTCGCCTCTTGCCGGTTGCTGCCGGCGTCCACCGCCACTGCAGGCAAGTGAACTGCTTCCGGTCGCAGGCGTTTCATCAACGTTTGTCCGGACCCCGCGCCACGCTATCGGTGGTGGCTGCGGCAGACCCTGCGCCGTCGGTGATCTTGTCGACCACAGCCCGAGTATAACCCGGAAATCGCGCTTGTCTAGACAGATTCTGTTGCTGATGCGCGAGGGTCGCCCAGCTTCGGCTCGACCGCTTTCGGCGCCGGCCTGCTGCGTGCGAAACGCTGGCGCAGGCGCAACATCAGCGGCTGGCGCGCGCCGGCCTCGCTCCGCCCTGCCCGCCTGCGGCGCCGCAACAGCAGCAATGCGGCGCCGGCCAGCGCCAGCAGCGCGCCGAAACCTGCAGCGATCGCGCCCCATGGGATGGACGCTTCCGGTTCCGGTGCGGGCCGTCTCCTGGCTGGATGCGGCTTGGTGCGATCGGCCGGCGTCGGCTGGCTCACCTCGGCCGGATTCGCGCCCAGCGCCACCTGCAGCACCTTCACCCTGCCTTCGAGCGCGTCGATCTGCGCGCGCAGCTGCGTATTCTTGTAGTCCAGCGCGGCGCACACCGTCGACTGGTCGACGCCCGACGGCGCACAGGCAGCCGGCGCCGCGGCGGCCGGCGCCAATGGCAGCGGGGGCGCGGCCGCCAACGCCATCGGCAGCGGGGGCGCGGCCGGTGCCGGCTTCGGCGCCGGCCGCGGCACTTCCTTCGGTGCCGGCTTCGCTGCTTCCTTGCTGACCGGTGCCGACTCCTCAGTGTCGGCCACGGCGGCCACGGCGGCCACGACGGGCTTGGGGGGCGGCGCCGGGCGCGGTCGTGGCGCCGCGGGCCGGGCCACGGGCAGCGCGGCGGGCGGGGCTTTTGCCGCCAGCGGCGCGGGCGGCTTGTTCGGCGCCGGCGTCGGCACGTTCACTGGCCCGTTCACCGGCATACTCACCGGCGCGAGAGCCGGCAGGGGTACGGGCGCCGGCGGCGGGCTCGGATTCGGCGCCATCGACAAGGTGGCCAGGCGCACGTTGCGCTGCCCTCCGTCGAACAACTCCAGGTAGACATGCAGATGGCTTGCTTCAACCGGCGCGGTCGACGTCAGATGCAGGAACTGGCGGCCATCGCGCTGCGTCACAGTCATGGAGAGGGTCGACAGCACATGCGGCATCGCGATATTGGCGCCGCGATACACGTTCGGATGCGCCAGTCGCACCTGGACCGGGGTGGCGGGTGCGTCGAGCGTGTCGAGTTCGATGTCGGCCACCAGTTGCTGGCCGATAAACGAATTCACGCGGGAATTGCCCAGTTCGGCTGCGCCGGCGGCGCCAGAGAACAGCGCGCAGATGATGATCAAAGGGAGGCGGCTAGCCATAAGGAATAACAAAGAGAGGAGCCCAAGCGTAAATAACGGACATTGGGATAAACTCTTTAGTCCCAGCCTTGTAAATCAGGACATTTCTATGGAAAACAGGATTGAGAAGGACAGCTTCGGCCCGATCGAGGTGCCGGCAGAGCATTTGTGGGGCGCGCAGACGCAGCGCTCGCTGCACCACTTCCACATCTCGAGCGAGCGCATGGCGCCCGAGCTGGTCGCGGCCCTGGCCCAGGTCAAGCGCGCCGCGGCGGCGGTCAACCGCTCGCTCGGCAAGCTCGCGGGCGACAAGGCCGACGCCATCATCAAGGCTGCGGACGAGGTGCTCGATGGCCGCCATCCGGCCGAGTTCCCGCTCGCCGTGTGGCAGACCGGCTCGGGCACGCAAAGCAATATGAACATGAACGAGGTGCTGGCCAACCGCGGCTCCGAACTGCTCGGCGGCGAACGGGGCGAAAGCCGCCTGCTGCACCCGAACGACCATGTCAACATGGGCCAGTCGTCGAACGACATCTTCCCGACCGCCATGCACGTGGCGGCCGCCTGGGCGCTGGCCAAGGAAGTGCTGCCGGCGCTGGCCCAGCTGCGCGGCACGCTGCTGCGCAAATCGCGCGACTTCGAGCCGATCGTCAAGATCGGCCGCACGCACCTGCAGGATGCCACGCCGCTGACGCTGGGCCAGGAGTTTTCCGGCTACGTGGCGCAGCTCGAGTACTCCGAACAGCAGCTCAAGTCCGCCCTGCCCGGCCTGCTGCTGCTGGCGGCCGGCGGCACCGCTGTCGGCACCGGCCTGAACGCGCATCCCGAGTTTGCGCCGCGTATCGCTGCCGAGCTCGGTTCACGCACCGGCCTGTCGTTCAAGACCGCGCCGAACAAGTTCATGGCACTGGCCGGCCACGACGCGATGGTCGCCGCCCACGGCGCCTTCAAGACGCTGGCCACGGCGCTCATGAAGATCGCCAACGACGTGCGCTGGATGGCGTCCGGTCCGCGCTCGGGCCTGGGCGAGATCACCATCCCCGAGAACGAGCCGGGCAGTTCGATCATGCCGGGCAAGGTCAATCCGACCCAGTGCGAGGCGCTGACCATGCTGTGTTGCCAGGTGTTCGGCAACGATGTCGCGATCACCATCGGCGGCTCGCAGGGCAACTTCGAGCTCAATGTGTTCAAGCCGATGATCGCGCACAACTTCCTGCAGAGCGCGCGCCTGCTGGCCGACGGCATGCGCTCGTTCGACGCACACTGCGCGCAGGGCATCGAGCCCAATCGCGTCCGGATCGGCGAGCTGATGGAAAAATCGCTGATGCTGGTGACTGCGCTGGCGCCGCACATCGGGTATGATCGCGCCGCGCAGATCGCCAAGAAGGCCTCGACCGACGGCCTGACCCTGCGCCAGGCCGCGCTGCAAAGCGGCTTTGTCGACGAGCAACAGTTCGACCGGTGGATCGTGCCGATCGACATGACGCGTCCCGATCCCGCATGAGCCACCCGGCGCAGCGCATCGGGCGCCGGCGCCGGCACCTTCACCGCGTGGGGCGATGGCGCCGCCAACCCCACGCAAACACGCACCATGACGTTGTAACAAGCGGCCTCGTGAATCGTACGCCGCCTTCACCACCCCGAGGATAGAATGCAAAAATTAGTTTTCGATTTGACATCAGAATTCGTCGAGGTCAACCAGCTGCTGAAGCTGGTCGGCCTCGTCGATAGCGGCGGCGCCGGCAAGAATATGGTCGCCAGCGGCGTGGTGTCGGTCGACGGAAGGCAGGAGCTTCGCAAGACGGCGAAGATTCGTAGCGGCCAGACCGTCTCGGTCGGCGATATACGGATCAGCGTCCAGTAAGCTGTACAGTGGTGACAAGCAGGCTGCCAGAACGGCGGCTTATGTTTGCGCACTAACAAACAGAGCGGGGCTTCCTTGTTTATATTTTAAGACGTCAAACATACGGCTTAGAGGTGAAGGCGATGGAAACCCCGGAACACTACGCGCAATCGCAAGAACAATTGATTGGCGACTTGAGACTCGTGATCGAGAATGCGGAAGAGCTCCTCAAGAATACCGATCACTACTCCAGCGCCCTGTACCAGAATGCGCGCGCCAAGCTGTCGCTGGCGCTCGAAGCGGCGAACGAGGAACTGTCCCGGTTCGAGGACGCCCAGCTCGAACGCATGATGGCCGCCACCCGCGCCGCCAACGACCGCTACCGCGACCACTCGGGCGAAGCGCGCATCCTGCGCGCCTTCCACTAAGCCAGACGCACACGCATCGGCGCAACGCCCGATGATGTCAAGCCTGCTGCAAAACCGTGGTCCGGCGAAAGCCCGGGCCACGTCGAGCGTCCCGGCGACGCATGCACACTTGGGTTCCGGCCTGCGCCGGAACGACGTTGATAGCTAACCTGGGGTCCGGCTTTCTCTTGGGTTCCGGCTTGGGCCGGAACGACGCTGACAGCTAACCTGGGGGCCGGCTTTCGCCTGGGTTCCGGCCTGCCGGAACGGCGTTGACAGCTTACCTGGGGCCCGGCCTGCGTTCAGGCCTTGGTATTGATCGAGTTCCCAAGATGCGCAGGCAGGTTTTGCGCCTGTGGCACGTTGTTCATCGCTTCGATCATCTGAGCCGCCGAGGCCGCCTGGATGTCGAGCGACTTCTTCAGCATCGTGACACCTACTTCCTGGCGGATACCGGTTTCGGCCATGCTGGTCGAGAGTTTGGCAATATTCGTGACGTCCATGTGCATCTCCAGAAATAGGCTTGTCAGTCCTTAACGGCGGCACCGACCAGAACTTGAGGGCGCTGGCGTAACCAGGCGCACAGCCAGCCCATCACCCTCGCCGCATCGTTCAGGTCCAGCCAGGCCAGTTCGGCGCGCGCCTCCAGCGGGCGGGGAGCGTCCGACACTACCGCGACAATGGCCGGATCGTCATGAAACAGGGCCGGCTTGCCGAGCGCCGGGCGGTGCACCTCGATCTTGGGCAGCGCTTCCCACTTGTAGCCTTCGACCAGCGTCAGGTCGGCCGGCGACAGGCGCGTCAGCAGTTCGGCCAGCGGCGGCTCGGGCTGGCCACGCAGCTCGCGCATGATGGCAATCCGGTAGGGCGAAGCGATCATCACCTCGGCCGCTCCCGCCAGGCGCAGGCGCGCACTATCCTTGCGTGGCGGCTCCAGCGCGATATCGTGGTGGCTGTGCTTGACGATATTCACGCGCAGTCCCGCATCGGACAAGCCCGCGACCAGCTTTTCCAGCAGGCTGGTCTTGCCGCTGCCCGACCAGCCCACCACCGCCAGGACCGGCCCTGGCCCCGGCCCGGCGTCAGTAGCCGACACGGTAGCGGGTTCCACGGTAGTTCATCACGGCCGCCTTCGCGGTCAGGCGCTCGAGCACCAGGCCGGGCGCCACTTCTTCCCCTTCGCGCCGCAGCGTCTTGTCGACCAGCAGCAGGCTCTCGCCCGGCGTCGGCGAATAGATGTAGCCGCCGAACGTCACCCGCGGGATCTCGCGCTGGAGCGCCTCGGACAATTGCTGCAGGCTGCGCAGGTTCTCGTCGGCGGCGGGCGCGGCGGCTGGCGCAGGGACTGCCGGGGCCGGACCGGCAGGCGGCGCCGGCTGGACTGTGGGCGCCGGGGACGGCGCCGCTTCACGCACCCGGGCCGGCGCGGGCGTGGAAGCCGCGGCAGGCGCTCGCGCTGCGGGCGCTGGCACTGGCGTCAAGGCCCGAGTCGGGGCCGGTGCGGGCGCCGACGCCAGGGCCGGCGCGGGGGCCGATGCAGTAGCTGGTGCCGTAGCTGGTGCCGTTGCCGGTGCAGGGGCCGGTGCCGGGGCCGAGGCCGGCGCCGCAGGCGCAGGCGCATACACCGCCGCGACGGCTGGTGCGGGTGCGGGCGCTGCGGCAGGCGTGGAAACCGGCGCCGAAGCCGCCGGTGCGGCTGCCACCTGCAGCGGCTGCTCGGCTGCGTGCCGCATCCACAGCAGTGCCAGCGCCGCCGCCAGCACACCGGCGCCGAGCCCGATCGCCAGATAGCGCCGGCCGGCGCCCCGTGCGCCAAGGGTCGGCGCATAGGTCGGCGGCGGCGCGTGGATGGTCGGCGCGTTGCCGAGCTGGCGTTCGGCCTGGGCCTTCTTGAGTGCTTCGAGGATGTACGACATTTAGTTTCCCGTCCCGTCCACCGCCAGCAGGCGCGGCTCGGCCACATTGGAGAGCTGGTTCAGGCGCATGTACGTGCGCGGCCCGGCCACGCCGTCCGCCTTCAGATCCTGGGCCGCCTGGAATCCACGCAGCCATTCGCGGGTGCGCGCGTCGAGTGGCAGGTCGAGCGCCGGCGCCGTGCTCTGGTGCAGGCCGGCCAGGCGCTGGGCGATCCAGTCGACGTCCGGCCCGCGGTCGCCCTGGGTCACCATCTCGCGAAACGCGCCCGGCATGCGCCAGAACGTCGTGAACTCGCCGCCGAAGCGCGCCACGAACGCGGGAATCGCGACCCGCTCGCGGCGCCCGTCGGCCGCCAGGGTGACGCTGCGTTCGTCCATCGCCACCAGCAGCGCATGGGCGGTGCGTGGACCATCGTGCAGGGTGACCACCGCCGGCCGGTCGAGCAGGCGCAGCTCGTACAGCCCGCCCCGCCCCTGGTAGCAGCGCAGGTTGGCGCGCTGCGCCGCCTCGCAGGTCGACCTGGCGTCCGACCCGCCGATGCCGGCGAAATCGGCGCCCCACAACGCCGCCAGCGCGTGCAGCGCGTCGTTTTCGTTACGCGCCGTGGGCAGGTCCCTGGCCGCCACCGGCGGCGTGGCGGCGGTCCCCGCCGTGGCAGCGGTCCGTGGCGTGGCGGCGGCCGGCGCCGGTGTCGCCGCCACCTGCTGCAGCGCCGCCGGCGCCCTGGTGAGCGGCCGCGGCGCGCTCTGCTGCGGCAGCAACTGCCAGGCCGCCGCGCTGATCGCCACGCCCGCCAGCACGCCGCCGGCCAGCAGCGGCCAGCGCACCGGTGTGCGCGGCGCCGCTTCGCCGGAGAATACCTCGTCGGCCGCCTTGAGCACGATGGCGCGCGTGACCTGGGCACTGCTCTCGACATAAGCGCCCAGCAGGGCCCGGTCGCACAGCAGGTTGATGCGGCGCGGCACGCCGTGCGCCAGCCGGTGCACCAGCGGCGTCAGGCCGGGCGGGAACGGCTGGCCCGTCGCTCCCGCCACCGCCAGGCGGTGCCCGATATAGGCGCCGGTCTCGGCTTCCGACAGCGGCCCCAGGTGGTAGCGCGCGATCACGCGTTGGGCCAGTTGCTCCAGTTCGGGCCGCGCCAGCATGGTGCGCAGCTCGGGCTGGCCGATCAGGATGATCTGCAGCAGCTTGCGTTCGCTGGTCTCGAGATTGGTCAGCAAGCGCAATTGCTCCAGCACGTCGCTCGACAGGTTCTGCGCCTCGTCGATCACCAGCACATTGTTCAGGCCCTGGGCGTGCGATTCGAGCAGGTAGCGGTTGATCGCATCGACATAGGCCTTGACGCCGGTACCGCCCTGCCCCGCCGGCACGGCGATGCGCAGCTCGTCGCACACCGTCTGCAGCAATTCCTCGGCCGTCAGCCGTGGATTGAAGATATAGGCCAGGCGGCAATTAGTGGGAATCTGTTCGATGAAGCAGCGGCATACGGTCGTTTTGCCGGCGCCGATCTCGCCGGTGAGCAGGACGAAGCCGCCGCCGCTGCCGATCCCGTACAGCAGATGGGCCAGCGCCTCGCGGTGACGCTCGCTCATGAACAGGTAGCGCGGGTCGGGCGCGATCGAGAACGGGGCGTGCTTCAGCTGGAAATAATGGTTGTACATGCGGTGTACTTGCGTGGCTAGCGGCCTGGAGGCTGCGGTTTGAACTTCGCGCAGTATATTTTGCTTTTGTCCCTGGCGTAGGCGATCGTGCTGCCCGGGTTGGATGTGCGCAAGGGGTAGCGCGATGCGTCCGCCGCCTTGAACGCGGTGCCGGTCTCGGCGCGCACGGATTTCTCGAGCTCCTCCGGCTTGCTGTCGACGAGGGCGGCCACGAAGACCAGTTGCGCGCTGTCGTCGCTGACCATCACCTGTTCGACCTTGGCGCCCCACAGCATGGCGTCGGCGCGGAACCAGAACGCCCCGCCCTCGCGCTTGTAGGCCGGGCCGAAGGCCTGGGTCAGGTAGGCGTGGAAATACGCATTATCCAGGTGGCTGCGGCACAGCAACGCGCTGCCGATCACGGTGCCGAAGGTGGATGGCGCCGCCATGGCCTGCGCGCACCCCAGCCCCGCCAGCCCCGCCAGCAGCGGCCAGGCGCGCAGCACGCGCCAGGGCCTGCGCCGTGGGCTGGCGGCGTGCGCGTATTGCGGGCCTGGTGGATGGATCACGGAAAAACCTCTCGGTCGACGATCCCGTCATTATGACACCCTGCGCGGCCGTTTCGCCACCGCCGGGGCCGCAAGCAGCGCAAGGCCGGCGCCGATGCCCCGGTGCTCCCCGCCGCCAGGCCGGCGCGCCAACCGCCTGGTCGCGGCCAGCGACCGTTCGTCCGCCGGATTCGCCACTTCATCGAATGGGCCCGGCAAGGCGCGCGCCGCTGGCATATCGTTCAGTCTCCCTCGACCCGGAGCAAGCACACCATGCACATCGTACCGAAGACCACCTTGAGCGCCGTCGCCCTCGGTCTTGTCGTTCTCGCGATCCAGACGAGCCAGGCCGCCGCGCCGGGACAGGCGCTGTCGGAACAGCGCAGCGTCGCGGCCTTCAGCGCCATCGAGCTGAGCGGGCCCTACGAGGTCGCCATCGACACCCAGGGCCGCTCCGGCGTCAGCCTGCGCGGCGCACGCGCGCAGCTCGACGAGATCGAGACCTTCGTGCGCGGCGATACCCTGGTGGTGCGGCCGAAGCCGGCCCGGGGCTTGCGCTTGCACTTCAGCGAGCGGCGCGAGAACGTCGTCATCCATATCGGCGCGCCGCACCTGAAAAGCCTGTCGATGTCGGGCAGTGGCGACACCACCGTCGGCCAGGTGAGCGGCGAACGCTTCGCGCTCAATCTCGACGGGCCAGGCGACCTGGAAGTATCCGGCGCGGTGCGCGACCTGGCGCTGCGCGTGAGCGGCAGCGGCGACGCCGACCTGCGCGCCCTGCGCGCCAGCAACGTGACACTGGCCATGAGCGGTCCGGGCGACGTCTGGCTGGCCAATATCGACGGCGCGCTCGAGGCGCGCAGCAGCGGCTCGGGCGACCTCGAGGCCCACGCCCTGCACCTGGCGCGCCTCGATGCGCGCCTGTCGGGGCCGGGCGATATGCTGCTGCGCGGCGCCACTGGCGACGTGCACGCCGAAGTCACCGGTTCGGGTTCGCTCGACGCCTGCGAGCTGGCCGCCGGCCGCGCCCTCACCCTGCAGAGCGGGCCCGGCGACGTCTGCCTGGGCGGCGCCATCGCCCAGCTCGACGCCGAGATCGGCGGCTCGGGCAATCTCATCGCGCACGGTTTGCAGGCGCAGGCAGCCAGCGTGCGCCTGCACGGCCCCGGCGACGCGCGACTGGGCGGCCAGGTGGCCGTGCTCAAGGCGCAGCTGACCGGCTCGGGCGATATCGACGGCGCCGCCCTGGCGGTCGGCATCGCCACGCTCACGACGCGCGGCCCGGGCGACGTCCGGCTGGCCACGATCTCGGACACGCTCGAAGCCGAACTGCGCGGCGCGGGCGGCCTGACGTCGGCCATCCACGGCAAGCGCCTGGTCCTGACATCGGAAGGCCCGGGCAGCGCCGCGATCAGCGGCCAGGTCGAGATGGTGTATGCGCGCCTGAGCGGCGCCGGCGCGCTCGACGGTCGTCGCCTGGAGGCGGACCGCGCCGATATCGCGGTCAGCGGTCCGGGGAGCGCCAGGGTGCATGTGGCGCAACGCGCCGGCGCGCAGGCGAAGGCCTCACCGGAGCGCGCACGCGGCCTGCTGGTCGTGAACCGCAACGGCCGCAGCCACGGCCCCGAATAGCTCAGCCGCCCGCGGCCTCGGCCAGCACCGCCTGCACCGCCTCGGGCAAGGCCGGCTTGAGCAGGTGGCGGTCGAAGCCGGCCGCGCGCGCGCGGGCGCGGTCTTCTTCGGTGCCCCAGCCGGTCAGCGCCACCAGCATGGCGCCATCGAGTTCCGGCATCCGGCGCATGCGGCGCGCCGCCTCGTAGCCATCCAGCCGCGGCATCCCGATGTCCAGGAACACGAGCGCCGGCCGGAATTGCGCCGCCGCTTCCACCGCGGCGGCGCCGTCGTGCACGGTGCGGATCTCGTGGCCATCGAGTTCCAGCAGCGACGCCAGCGACTCGGCGGCGTCGACGTTGTCGTCGGCGACCAGCACCCGCAGGATGCGCCCACGCCCGCCTGGCGCCGGCGCCTCGGCGCCTGCAGGCGCGGACGGTGCGGCGCCGGCAGGCGCCTGCGCCAGCGGCAGGCGCAGCGCGAAGGTGCTGCCCAGTCCGACCCCGGCGCTGTGCGCGCTCACCGAGCCGCCGTGCAGTTCGGCCAGGCGCCGCACCAGCGACAGCCCGATCCCCAGCCCGCCATTCGAGCGCTCGATGCTGCGGGCGACCTGGGTGAACATCTCGAACACCGCGTCGAGCATGTCGGCCGCGATGCCCACGCCGTTGTCGGCCACCGTCACCAGCACCGAATCGCCCTCGACCTGCACGCCGAGCGCGACGCGCCCGCCCTGCGGCGTGTACTTGGCGGCGTTCGACAGCAGGTTGCTGAGCACCTGGCTGATGCGCACCGGATCGACCTCGACCGGCACCGCAAGCGGCGGCACGCTCACCTCGAGCAGGTGGCCGGCGGCGTCGAGCAGCGGGCGGCTGGTCTCGACCGCGGTGGCCACCACGTCGCGCAGGTCGACCGGCCGCATCTGCAGCACCAGCTTGCCGCTCGAGACGCGCGCGATGTCGAGCAGATCGTTGATCAAATGGACCATGTGGCCCACCTGGCGCTCCATCATGGAACGCACGTTGTCGTGCACCGCAGGGCTGGCCCCCTTCATCTTCATGATCTCGAGGCCGTTGCGGATCGGCGCCAGCGGATTGCGCAGCTCGTGCGCCAGCGTGGCCAGGAACTCGGACTTGCGGCGGTCGGTTTCGCGCAGCGCCTCGGCCCCGCGCACGCGCTCGATGTGGGCCCAGCAGCGCTCCACCACCGCCTCGACCAGTGCCACCTCGCCCGCCGTCCAGTGGCGCGGATGCTCCTGGTGCACCGCCATCATCGCCACCAGCCGCCCCGCCTTGACCAGCGGGCAGCAGATGATGGCCTTGACGCCAATCAGGTTGAACATGCCGGCGCCGTCGTCGTCGCTCAGTTCGCGGTCGACGTCGTGGATCAGCAGCGTGCGGCCCTCGCGCATGTCGGCGCGCGCGCGCGAGCCGAACAGGTCGAGCGAATACACGCCGACGGTGCTGGCCGCGCCCGGCGCGGTCCAGTCGTGGCGGATGGTGAAGCGGTCATTGTCCGGCTCCAGGTCGGCGTAGGCGACCCGGGTCACGCCCATGTACTGGCCCAGCAGGCGGGTGGCCTCGTCCATGATCGCCTTCGGGTCGAGCGCCACCCGGGTGGCTTCGCCGATCGTGTCCAGCAGGCGCAGGCGTTCCTCGACCTGGCGCCGCTCGGTGATGTCGTTGCCGGTGGCGGCGATGAACAGCAGCGCGCCGTCGTTGTCCAGCACCGGCGCCATCACCAGGTCGGTGTAGCGCTCCTCGCCATCGGCCAGGAAATACGGCAGCTCGCGCATGACGATCTCGCCGCGCGCGGCCAGTCCGACGCACTCGCGCACCGCGGCCACCAGCTGTGGCGAACGGTTCCACCATGGGCACTCCTCGAACGGCCGCCCGACCACGTCCTCGCGCCGGTAACCGCCCTCGAGCACGATGTGGTTGGTCTCGATCAGGGCGCCGTCGGGCGCCATCAGGAAGGCGAAATAGGCGCCCTGCTCGAAGAAGGCGCGGAACTTGGCGTTGACTTCGGCGCTGGCCAGCGCGTCCTGGGCGGCCGCGCGCCCCCCCGACTCCAGCAGCCTGAGCTTGTCGTTGCTGGCCGCCAGCTCCTGCAAGGCGCGGTCGCGCTCGCGCTCGGACAGGACCTTGCCGGTGGTCTCGGCGCACACGCAGTACACGCCGGCCACCGCGCCCGCCTCGTCGCGCACCGGGATGGTCGAGAAGGTCGCGTAGATCTGCTCGGGATAGCCGTTGCGGCGCACCACGAAACCGTGGTCTTCGGCGTGCACCGGGATGCCGTCGAGCGTCGTCTGCATCATGGGGCCGACCTCGTCCCAGACATCGGCCCAGACCTCGGCGAACGGCCGTCCCAGCACGCGTGCGGGATCGTCGGCGCGCGCGCCCAGCAGTTCGCGGTAGCCGTCGTTGTACAGCAGATGCAGGCCCGGGCCCCAGGCCACATACATCGGCTGGCGCGCGCACAGCACCAGGCCGACGGCCGTGCGCAGCGATTGCGGCCAGGTCTCGAGCGCGCCCAGCGGATGGGACGACCAGTCGAACGCGCGCAGCGCCGCCCCGATGGCCCCTCCCCCGGCGGCAAAGGCCAGGTTGGGATTCGGAAGCGGTATTGCCGGGGCGTCGGACATGGATTCGATTAAAAGGATAGCGAACCCGAGACGATAACACTTTGCCCGCGGCTGCGCCGGCCGTTACCGGATGCCTGCCGAAATACCATACCAGTTTGCATACCAGTGAACCAAGGTCGGCAGTGCCAGCATGGATAAAGGAGCACCGGCTGCACTGCTAACCCCTGTCTCGAAAAGCATACCAGTTAAATACCTGTTGACATCCAAACTGGCCCTGCCTATAGTGCCCTGACCCAGTTCCGGCCGCTTCCCGGCCCTACCCATCACCATGATCGACTATCTCATCGGCGTCGACGGCGGCGGCACCAATACCCGCGTTCGCCTGGCTGGACGCGACGGCGCCGTCCTGGCGCTGGGCGCGAGCGGCGCGTCCGGCCTGCGCCACGGCATCGGCAACGCCTGGCGCGCGGTCGATGCCGCGGCCAGCCAGGCCTTCGCCGCAATCGGCATCCACGCCATTCCCCTGCAATCGTGCGCCATCGGCCTCGGCCTGGCCGGGGTGCACAACAAGGAGTGGGCGGCCGCATTCGAGGCAGCCAACCCCGGCTACGCGGCGATGGCGCTCGACACCGATGGCTTCACGACCCTGATGGGCGCCCACGGCGGGCGTCCCGGCGCCATCGTCGCCATCGGCACCGGCAGCGTGGGCGAAGCGCTGCGCGCCGACGGCTTGCGGGTCGAAGTCGGCGGCTGGGGTTTCCCGGCCGGCGACGAGGCCAGCGGCGCCTGGATGGGTTTGCGCGCGCTGAACCACATCGAGCAGGTACTCGATGGCCGCGTCGCGGGCGGGGATTTTGCGCGCGCCGTGATTGCGGCCTGCGGCGGCGGGCGCGATGCGATCCAGGTCTGGCTCGGCAGGGCGACCCAGACCGAATACGCCAGCCTGGCGCGCTTCGTCGTCGCGCACGGCGCCCTCGATCCGGTCGCCGGCGCCATCCTGGAACATGCCGGCCGCGAAGTGGCCGGCATCGCGCGCGCGCTCGACCCGAGCGAAGCGCTGCCGCTGTCGCTGTGCGGCGGCCTGGGCGACACGCTGCGCCAGTACCTGCCGCCGGCGACGCTGGCGCGCTGCACGCCGCCGCAGGGCGACTCGGCCCTGGGCGCGCTGCGCATGATCGAACTGCATCTGGAGGAATCCCCCGTATGAACGGTAATATCCTGACCCCTGGCGGCTGGGTGCGCGGCCGGCTGCGCTTCGGCGCACGCATCGACAGCATCGACGGCGCACGCTGCGACCCGTCCACCAACGCCGACGACTATATCCTCCCCGGCTTCATCGACGTGCACGTGCACGGCGGCGCCGGGCGCGACATGATGGAAGGCGGCGACGCCCCGCACGCGATCGCCGCCCTGCACGCCAGGCACGGCACCACCAGCCTGCTGGCCACCACCATGACCGCGCCGCCCGAAGACATCGAGCGCGCGCTGGCCGGCATCGGCGCCGCCTGCGCCCGGCGCGGCAAGGGCGAGGCGCGCATCCTGGGCGTGCACCTGGAGGGCCCGTACATCAATTCCGGCAAGCTGGGCGCCCAGCCGCCGTTCGCGCGCGAAGCCAGCCTCGAGGAAGTCAAGCGCTTCGGGGCCCAGGCGCCGATGAAGCTGATCACGGTGGCGCCCGAGATCGACGGCCACATGGAACTGGTGCGGCAGCTGTCCGGCGCCGGCATCCGGGTCCAGATCGGCCACACCAACGGCAGCTACGAGGTCGGCGTCAGCGCGCTCGAGCACGGCGCGGCGGGCTTCACCCACCTGTTCAACGCCATGCCCGGCCTGCACCACCGCGATCCCGGCATGGTCGGCGCCGCGCTGGCGCACGCCGAATACGCCGAGATCATCCCCGACCTGCTGCACGTGCACCCGGGCGCGATCAAGACCGCGCTGCGCTGCATCCCGAAACTGTTCTGCGTGACCGATTCGACCGCCGCCGCCGGCATGCCCGACGGCGAGTACATGCTGGGCCGCCAGGTGGTCCACAAATGCATGGGCGGCGTGCGCCTGGCCGACGGCACGCTGGCCGGCAGCACGCTCACCATGGACCAGGCGCTGCGCAACCTGGTCAGGATCGGCCTGAGCCTTGAGGAAGCCAGCTGCCGCGTCTCCACCAATGCCGCCGACTACCTCGGCGAAACCCGGCGCGGCCGCCTGGCCCCGGGCTGCCACGCCGACTTCGTGGTCCTCGACCGCGACCTGAACATCAAAGCCGTCTATATCGAAGGAGAACGCCTGTGAATGCGCCCGCCACCACCTCGCTGATGCTGCAGGAGGCCCTGTCGGCCGCCGACTGCGTCGCCCACCAGCTGTCGCAGGACGTCGAACGCTACGCCGAGCTGGGAGCGACCTTGCGCGCGACCCAGCTCCACAGCGCGGTAACGGTGGCGCGCGGCAGTTCGGACCATGCGTCGAACTACCTGGCCTACCTGATCATGGCGCGCCTGGGCCGCCTGGTGACGTCGCTGCCGATGTCGCTGATCACCCTGTACAAATCGCCGATCATCGCGCGCGACACGCTGGCGGTGGCGATCTCGCAATCGGGCCAGAGCCCGGACGTGGTCGAGCCGATGCGCTACTTCCGCGCCGGCGGCGCCACCACCGTCGCCCTGGTCAACGACGCCGCCTCGCCGCTGGCCGACGCCGCCGAATGGACGATGCCGCTGCATGCCGGCGCCGAAAAAAGCGTGGCGGCGACCAAGAGCTTCATCGCCAGCCTGGTGGCCGGCGCGCGCCTGGTCGCGCACTGGCAGGACAGCGCGGAACTCAAGGACGGGATCGCGGCCTTGCCCGACGCGCTGCGCGCCGCCGCTGGCGCCGACTGGTCGGCCGCGCTCGAGGTGCTGGCGCCGGCGCGCAACATCATGGTGGTCGGGCGCGGCATCAGCTTCCCGCTGGCGCTCGAATCCTCGCTCAAGTTCAAGGAGACGTCGGCCCTGCAGGCCGAGGCGTTCTCGGGCGCCGAGATCAAGCATGGCCCGATGGCGCTGATCGAGGAAGGCTATCCGCTGCTGATCTACGCGACCCGCGGCCCGACCCAGGCCAGCCTGGTGGCGCTGGCCGACGAGATGCGCGGCCGCGGCGCGCGCGTGCTGCTGGCCGCGCCCTTTGACGTCGCCAGCCGCGACCTGACGCTGCCGACGGCCGCCATCCCCGACCTCGACCCGATCGTGGCGGTGCAGGCCTTCTACACGATGGCCGCCAGGCTGGCGGCCGCGCGCGGCATGAACCCGGACCAGCCGCGCCACCTGAACAAGGTCACCAGGACCCACTGAACCCACCAGCCAAGAAACAAGCAATGAGCGACTACCTCGACCTGGCCGGCCAACTGATGATGGTGCGCCTGTCCGGCACCGAACTCGATGCCGAGACCGACGCCTTCCTGCGCACGCACCGGGTGCGCGGCGCCTGCCTGTTCCGCCAGAACATGGTGGACGCCGGCCAGCTGGCCCGCTTCACCGGCGCCTTGCGCGACGCCATGGGGCCGCAGGCGCTGATCGCGCTCGACCAGGAAGGCGGCGCCGTGGTGCGCTCGACCTGGGTGCCGGCGCCGCCGAGCGCGATGGCGCTGGGCGCGGCGGGCGATCCGGAGCTGGCGCGCGACGTCGGCGCGGCGGTGGCGCGCGCGGTGCGCGCGCTCGGCTTCAACTGGAACTTCGCGCCGGTGCTGGACCTGAACAACAATCCGCACAACCCGGTGATCGCCGAGCGCTCGTTCGGCGCCGATCCACTCCTTGCAGCTCGCCTGGCGCTGGCCTGGATGGCGGGCAGCGAGCGCGAAGGCGTGGCCTGCTGCGTCAAGCATTTCCCCGGCCACGGCGACACCCACGTCGATTCGCACCGCGACCTGCCCAGTGTCGACAAGTCGCGCGAGGAACTCGAGCGCTTCGAGTTCGCACCGTTTCGCATTGCGGCGCAGGGCGACACGGCGGCGCCGGCGATGATGACGGCCCACATCGTGTATCCGGCGCTCGACCCGGTCAATCCGGCCACCATGTCGCATGCGATCCTGACCGGCGTGCTGCGCGAGCAGTTCGGCTACCAGGGCGTGATCATCACCGACGGCATGGACATGCATGCGATCGCCCAGCGCTACGGCGCCGGCGAGGCGGCCGTCAACGCGCTGGTCGCGGGCGCCGACATGGTGATGGCGATCGGTTCGCGCGCGACGCAGGTCGAGACCGTGCACGCGATCGCGCAGGCGATCCGGGACGGCGTGCTGCCCCTGCACGAGGTGCAGGCGCGCCTGACGCGCCTGGGCCGGCTGGCCGACGCGCACCCGGCCGGCGCGGCCGACTACCTGCACGAAAGCGACGACCGCGCCCTGATGGCGCGCGCCTGGCGCGCCGGCCTGACGGCAGTTGGTCGCCCGCAGCGGCCCGCGCGCGGCAGCCGCGTGCGCCTGGTCGCGCGCGCCGACGTGGTCAGCGACGGCGTCTCGGAAGCCGGTGTGCCCGCCGCCCGCATCCAGGAGGCGCTCCAGGCGCTGTACGACGTCGAGCTGGTGACCTTCGCCGACAGCGAGGCGTTCGACTGGTCGGCATTGCCGCAGGACGGGCGCTTCACGATCCTGGCCTCGACCGCGCGCCGCCGCTACGGAGCGCACGCGCGCGCCACCTGGCGCCCCGACCTGCACCTGGCGCTGTGGAATCCCTACCAGGCGCTCGATTTCCCCGCGCCCGCCCTGATGAGCTACGGGTTCGCGCCGCCGGCCATCGAGGCCGCGCTGGCCTGGCTGGCCGGCGAGATCGAGGCGCCCGGCGTATGCCCGGTGCCGGGGTTCGATCTCGACTGACAACGGGCAGGTAACGCGATGTAACGGAGCGGGCGATCCCGCTCTCGCTGCGGCACAATTGCCAGGCCAGAAAATGGCTGATTTATGGGACAATCCCCGTTTTGTCCGAGATTGGCATTTTTGCTATAGTGGCAAAAAGCGCATTTCGTCAATTTTTTGTCTAGATAGAAGGATACATAATGTCCCAATTCCGTCTTGCCCGCCTGTGCCTCATGCTGGCCGCCGTCGGCCTCTCCGCCCCGGCCCTGACCACCGCCGTCCACGCGCAAGAGAAACCAGCCGCCGAGGCGCCAAAGGACACCGTCCGTCCAGAGCTGTTCAAGCTGCTCGACCCGGCCGCGATCAAGCCGCTGATGGATGCAAAGAATTACGCCGAAGTGCAGAGCCGCGTGCAGCAGGCCGAAGCCTTTCCGAACCGCACTCCGTACGAAGACTACGTCGTCAACCGCATGAAGCTGTCGCTGGGTTCGGCGACCAATAACAATGCGATCGCCAAGCCGGCGCTCGAAGCCGTGATCAATTCCGGCCGCCTGCAAGGGGCGGAACAGGCCGACTTCATCCAGGCCCTGGCGAATATGTACTACAACGACAAGGACTATCCGAAGGCGATCGAGTGGTTCAAGCGCTATCAGAAAGAAAGCGCGACGCCCGAGAAGGTTGCCCCGGCCCTGACCCGCGCCTACTACCTGGGCGGCGACTTCGCCAACGCCAAGTCGGCCCTGCTGCCGGCCATCGAAGCGGCCGAGAAGGCCGGCCAGAAGCCGAGCGAGGAAGACCTGCGCCTGCTGGCCTCGTCGGCCAACAAGGTCAAGGACGACGCCGGCTATCTGACCGCCCTGGAAAAACTGGTCGCCCACTACCCGAGCGACGACTTCTGGACCGACGTCCTGAACCGCGGCGTGGCGCGCAAGTCGGGCTTCGACGCCCAGACCAATATGATCAACGTGTACCGCCTCGAAGCGGCCACCGTCAAGCAGATGTCGCCAGAAGAATACGTCGACCTGGCCGAACTGGCGCTGCGCGACGGCTTCCCGTCCGAAGCCAAGAAATCCATGGACGCCGGCTACGCCGCAGGCGTGCTGGGCAAGGGCAGCAACGCCAAGTCCCACGCCGCCCTGCGCGACAAGGCGACCAAGGGCGCGGCCGACGACGCCAAGAACATCGCCGCCGGCGAAGCCTCGGCCGCCAAGGCCAAGACCGGCGCCGGCCTGGTCAACCTGGGCTGGGCCTACGCCACGATGGACCAGGGCGACAAGGGCGTCGGGTTCATCCAGCAAGGCATCGCCAAGGGCGGCCTGAAGAACCCTGAAGAAGCCAAGCTGCGCCTGGGCATGGCGCAAGCCTACGCCGGCAAGAACGCCGAAGCCATCCAGACCTTCCAGACCGTCAAGGGCGGCGGCGGCGCCGGCGACCTGGCCAAGTACTGGATCGTCCACCTGAACCAGAAGCAAGGCGGCGCGCAGACCGCGTCCAAGTAATTTGTCCGTCGTCACCGCGGACCCGCGAAGGCGGGCCGGGCCATGCGCCCGGCCCGCTTTTTTCATGGCGGCGCGGGTCGTCCCGGCCCCGCCCGTCTTTTCCACCCGTGAACGTGCGCGCCCGTACATTGCTCTTCCACATGCTGGCCGGATAATCGGCGTGTTATCAGCATTGGAGGCAGCATGACGACGACGGTACGCACGGGCCAGGCGCCGGCCAAGCTGGGGCGCGACGAGTTCCACATCCGCTTCCGCCAGGCTTTCCAGGATCCGGGCTACGACGCGCTCGGCGAGGAGCTGGCGGCGATCGAGAACGTGGCGTGGGACGCCTACCATCAAGGCCGCAAGGCCCCGCACACCGTCAAGGCCGGCCCCGGCTTCGCCGATCCCGGCTACGACCTCTCGGTCGAATGGAAGCAGGCGCGCGACCGCCTGATCGGCGCCGAACAGCACCAGAAGAACCCCGACTCGCGCAACCGCGTGCTGCTCATCATCGCCTCTTCCCGCAACGACGGCACCTGCCCCGGCGAAGTGTCCAAGACCTGGCGCATGACCAATATCGCCAAGGAACAGTTGCTGGAGGAAGGCTTCGAGGCCGACGTGCTCGACCTGAGCCTGATCAACTCCGACTACGACCGCCACATCCACCCGTGCAAGGGCTGCGTGTCGACCGCCATGCCGCTGTGCCACTGGCCGTGCAGCTGCTACCCGAACCACGGCGAGCGCCAGGTCAACGACTGGATGAACGAGATCTACGAGCGCTGGGTGCTCGCGCACGGGGTCATCATCGTCACCCCGGTCTACTGGTACCAGACGCCGGGCGTGCTCAAGCAAATGATCGACCGCCTGGTCTGCGCCGACGGCGGCAATCCCGACCCGTCGTCGACCCACGGCAAGAAGGCCGAGGAGGCCAAGCAGATCGAGCGCGCCGGCTGGGACTATCCGAAACACCTGGCCGGCCGGGCTTTCGGCCTGCTGGTGCACGGCGACGTGGCCGGCATCGAGGGCGTGCGCCGCTCGCTGTCGGACTGGCTGGAATGGATGGGACTGGTCAACTCGGGCAGCTTTGGCCAGCTCGACCGCTTCATCGGCTACTACGAATCCTACGCCGACAGCCACGAAAGCTTCGACAGGGACAAGGCCGTGCAGGAAGAAACGCGCAATGTGGCGCGCGCCGTGGCCACCGCCGTGCGCGAAGTGCGTGCGGGACGGGTGGCGGTGGCCAGCCAGCCGCTGAAGGATCCGCGGCCGAAGTAAGCTGCGGACGGCCGTCCTCATGGCGTCGCTGCCGCTGTTCACACGGCGCGCCAGCAACACGGCATGTCACCGCGGCCACCGAGGCGGCATCGGGTCGCACCCGGCAAGACCATGCGCGGCAATGGGCCAACCCTGCGGTATCATGGCCTGTCTTGTTATTTGCCTGCGCTGAATGAATCCCCTTGTCCAACTGATGCACGGCGCCGCCAAGGCCAGCCTGGCCGCCGGCGCCGGCAAGCTGCCGCTCCACCTGCAACTGCAGCGCGCGCTGCGCCAGGCGATCGACAACGGCACCTATGGGCCGTCCAGCGCCCTGCCCGCCGAACGCCAGCTGGCGCTCGAACTGGGCATCTCGCGCATCACGGTGCGCAAGGCGATCGATGCGCTGGTCGAAGATGGCCTGCTGGTGCGGCGCGCCGGCTCCGGCAACTTCCTCAACACGCGCATCGAACAGAATTTCGCCACGCTGAGCTCGTTTTCGGAAGATATGCGCGCGCGCGGGCGCTTGCCGCGCAGCGACTGGCTCAAGCGCGTGGAAGGCGTGGTGACGCCTGAAGAGGCGCTACGCCTGCGGCTCTCGCCCGGCGCGCCGGTGTACCGCTTCAACCGGGTGCGCTATGCGGACGATGCGCCGATGTGCCTGGAATACGCGACGATCGCGGCGTTCGCGCTGCCGGCGCTGGACGCGGTGGACGAGTCGATGTACGAGGCGCTGGGTGCGAGCGGCAACCGGCCGGTGCGCGCGCTGCAGCGGCTGTCGGCGCTATTGCTGGGATCGGAGCAGGCGCGCCTGCTCGGTGCGCGCGAAGGCGACGCCGGCCTGTGCGTGGAGCGCCTGGGATTCCTGCGCGATGGGCGGGCGGTCGAATTCTGCCGCTCCTACTTCCGCGGCGATACCTACGACTTCGTGGCCGAACTCAACGCGCCCTGAAGCATCGCTCAGACCGCGGTGAACCCGCCATCGACCACCATCTCGTGGCCGTTGACATACGAGGCCATGTCCGAACACAGCCACAGCGCCGCCTGCGCCACTTCGGCCGCCTCTGCGAAGCGCCCCATCGGATGCGCTGCCTTGAGCTTTTTCTCGTTGCCGGGATCGCGCTCGAGCGCGCGCGCCAGCATCGGCGTCTTGACCGCGGCCGGGCACAGCACGTTGACGCGGATGCCCTCGCGCGCGTACTCGGCGGCGGCGCTCTTGGTCAGGCCGACCACCGCATGCTTGCTGGCGCCGTAGATCGCCTGGTTCGGACTGCCGACCAGGCCGGCCACGCCCGCCATATTCACGATCGCACCGCCGCCCTGCTTGAGCATCCGGCGCAGCTGGTACTTCATGCACAGCCAGACGCCCTTGACGTTGACGTTCATGATGCGGTCGAACTGCTCGTCGGGGGCGTCGGCCAGCAACTGGCGTTCTTCCTCGACGGCGGCGTTGTTGACCGCGAAGTCGAGGCGTCCGTAGTAATTGATGGTTTTTTCGACCAGGGCCTCGACCTCGGCGGCGCGGGTGACGTTGGTCTGCACGAACAGCGCCTTGCCGCCGTTCTCGACGATCATCGCCGCCGTGGCGTGTCCGCCTTCGATCGACACATCGGCCACCACCACGCTGGCGCCGGCGCGGCCGAACGCCAGGGCGATGGCGCGACCGATGCCGCTGGCGGCGCCAGTAACCAAGACGACCTTGCCGGTGAACGACAAACCGTTTGCCGGCTGCTGCTTGCTGATGGCCTTCATGTAGCTCCCTGGATGAAACTTTTGCTTCCCAAAAGAAACATTTTAGCGCATCGATTCTCCTGTTGTCACAATTCAGACGGTTTTTGTGATGAAACTGTTGTAGTTACAACATAGTTACTCATGGTTTCGTAGCAGCGGCGACTTTTGCCTTGGTCTGGTCCCCCGCCATGAATACGGACAGCCTGGCCGGATCGATCTTTTTGCGGAATGCCGCGTTCAATTGTGCCAAGGTCACCGCATTCAATTTGCGCTCCAGCTCGGCCGACCATGCGAAGGTCTTGCCGCGGTACAGGAAATCGGTCCAGCCGGAAGCCAGCGAGGCATCGTTCGAGCGCGCCTGCAGGCGCTGCTGCAGCAGGCCCGAGCGGGCGCCGGCCAGTTCCTCGGCCGTGAAGCCCTGCGTTACCGCGCGGGCCAGTTCTTCGCGCACCGCCGCATCGAGCCGCGCCAGGTTCTGCGGCGCGGCGATGGCGGTGATCATGAAGCCGCCGGCCCGGTCCAGCGTCCCCGGCGTCAGGTCCGAGCCGCCCCCGTACGACAGGCCGTCCTTCTGGCGGATGCGGTCCATCAGCCGCGACTTGAGGCCGCCCTCGCCAAAGATGTAGTTGGCCAGGATCAGCGCCGGATAATCGGCGTCCTCCACGTTCAGGTCGAGATTCATGCTGGCGGTATAGAACCCGTTTTCCTTGTCCGGCGTATCGAGCGTGGCGCTTGCCGGCGGCACGTCGACGTAGGCCCCCAGGACCGGCGCGAACGGCTGCGGCGCCTTCCAGTTGCCGAACAGCTCGCCGACCAGCGGGGCAATTTGCTGCGGGTCGAAGTCACCCACGATCGCCATCTGGGCCGGGCTGGCGCCATATAAGTCGCGGTGGAAAGCGCGCACGTCGGCCAAACGCGCCGCCTTGATGTCCTCCAGGCTTTCCTCGAGGGTATTCGCGTGCCGGATATCGCCGCGCGGGTAGCGCTCGAAGTGCCTGGCGGCGGCGCGCAGGGCCACCACCTGCGGCTCGTTGCGGCTCGCTTCCAGCCCGACCAGGCGCTGCTGGCGCAGTTGCTCGAACTCGCTTTCCGGGAAGGCCGGCTCCTTGAGCACATGGGCCACCAGTGTCAAGGCCTCGGCCAGGTGCTCGCGCGTGGTCTGGAAGTGCGTGGGGCCGCCGCTGATCTTGAGCTTGTCGAAGGCGTCGGCCAGCTCGGCGCGGGTGTACCGGGTGGTGCCGCGCATCAGCATCGCACTCGTGAGGTTCCAGGTCTCGGCCTTGCCGAACAGGCTTTTCTCGTTGCCGATGTTCTGGCGCAGGTCGACCGTCACCGTCTCGCCGCGGTTCTTTTTCGGCAGCAGCGCCAGCGTGACGCCACCGGCGCTGGTCACGGTGGTGCGCTGCAGGATGTTTTGCTGGCTGGGATCGAAGTCTTCCGCCACCAGGGTCGAGGCCGCCGGCGTAAAGTCCTTCAGCGCTTCCTGCGGGGTGGGCGCGACCGGCAGCGCGGCGCGCAGCGGGGCGTCGTCGGGGACGAAGCTGCCGGTCACGCGGTTGCTCGGCAAATAATAGCGCCTGGCGCTGGCCGCGACCTGTTCGGCCGTGACCTTGCCGACGCGTTCGCGGCTCAGGAAGAACAGGCGCCAGTCGCCTAGCGCGATCGACTCGGACAGCGCCACGCCGACCTGCTGCGGATCGTTCAGGCTGCGTTCGACCGTATTCAGCCACGAGCGGCGCACGCGTTCGAGTTCCTCGGTGGTGGGCGGCGTGTCCGCCAGCTCTTCGACCGCCTGGGTCAGCGCCGCGCGCACCGGTTCCAGCGGCTCGCCCTTCTTGACGACGGCGCCGAAGAACTGCAGGCCCGGTGCGAAACCGGTCTGGCCGAAGCTGAACACCTGGCTGGCCTTGCCGGTCTCGACCAGCAACTTGTGCAGGCGGCCATTCGGTGCGTCGCCCATGATCTCGGCCGCGAAACCGAGCGATTCGGCTTCCGGGTGCAGGTCGGACGGGATCTTGTAGCCGACCGCGACCAGCTGGATATCGCCCTGGCGCCGCACCATGAAGCTGCGCTCGCCGTCCTGTGCGGGTTCCACCGTCCAGAAGGCCGGCAAGGTGCGCGTGGGCCTGGGGATCGCGCCGAACAGGCGGTTGATCCTGGCCAGCGTCGCCTGCGGTTCGAACTTGCCGGCCACCAGCAGCACCGCGTTATCCGGCTGGTAATAGGTGCGGTAGAAATCCTGCAGGTTCTTGATGGCGACATTCTCGATGTCGCTGCGGTTGCCGATGGTCGAGCGGCCGTAGCTGTGCCAGTCATACGCGATGCTCTGCATGCGCTTGAACAGCACATTGCCGGGCTGGTTCTCGCCGGCTTCGAATTCATTGCGCACGACCGTCATCTCGGAAGCCAGGTCCTTGGCGGACACGAAGGAATGGACCATGCGGTCGGCTTCCATCTGCAGCGCCCAGTCAAGGTTTTCCTGCGACGCCTGGAACACCTCGAAGTAATTGGTGCGGTCGAGCGACGTGGTGCCGTTGAACTGCATGCCCCGTTCGGAAAATTGCCTGGTGATGTCGCGGTTGTTCTTCGCGCCCTTGAACAGCAGGTGTTCGAGCAGGTGGGCCATGCCGGTCTCGCCGTAGTTCTCATGGCGCGAGCCGACCAGGTAAGTGACGTTGACGGTCACGGTCGGCCGCGAGGCGTCCGGGAACAGCAGTACTTTCAGGCCATTCGCCAGCCGGTACTCGGTGATGCCTTCGACCGAAGGGCCGAGGGTGACGCCCTTGGGCAATGCGGCGCCGGCGGCCGGCTTGGCGGCGGGCTTGGTGGCGGGCTTGGTGGCGGCCCTGGCGCCGGACTCAGCGCTAGTGGCCTGGGCGGCCGGGGCAGTCTGGGCGGCCTGGAAGGCGTGGGCAACCGGTGCGGTCAGTACGAGGGCCAGGCAGAGCGCGCTCACATGGGCGGCCACGCCGCGCAACGGGGAAATCGAATTCATGGTGTCCTGTCAGTGGGGCAGGACGCCAACCGTCCCGCCTGTCGCTCACGATGGTAGCAGACAGGCGGGCCGTGTGTTTCCTATGCGCATAGCCGGTTGACATGCGCCGCCGCGCCGCGCTACTGGCGGGCGCGGCGCTCGTGGGATTGCTGCCAGGAGCCGATGCGCGACAGCTCGCTCATTTCTTCGGCCAGGAATTCGAGCAGGTCGTCGGCGCTGACGATGCCGGACAGTTTGCCGTTGGCGTCCACCACCGGCACCCGGCGGATGCCGCGCAGGCGCATGTGCTCGATGGTTTCGTAGACGTCGTCGTGCTCGCTGGCGGTGAGCAGGTCGTCGCTCATGATGTCGCCGGCCAGCAGGCTGGCGGGATCGAGGCCCGGGGCAATCACGGCCAGCACGATGTCGCGGTCGGTCAGGATGCCAACTGGCACATTACCGCCGCCATCGGACTCGACCACGACCAGGTCGCCGACGTGGTGGCGCCGCATCAGCACGGCAGCGCCCTGCACGGTGTCGTCGCGGTTGCAGCAGATGGTCTCGTGGGTGCAGATCTCGCCGATGCGCATGATGCCCTCCCGTCATGTCGTGGCTGGCCCTGGGTGCGGACCGATGTCGCCAGGGCGATTGTTGAACCGCCTTCTGACTCAGGACAGTAGGCCAAAACAAAACTGGCGCTTTGATTTTTATCAAAGCGCCAGTGGCGGGAATCCGGCGGGGTCGCTCAGGCGGCGCCTGGCTTCTTTTCACCCGGCAGCGGCACGAAACAGGCGTCGACCACCTGCATATCGTTGTCCTTGGCGAAGCTGCACACGAAGTGGTACGCCATCGGCTCGATCTTCTGCAGCTTGCGGTTGACCACCACCGCCTTGGTGCCGTTGACCAGGGTCGGGTAGACGTAGGGAGAAAACTTGAGGTGGGCGTTGGGGCCGCCGGCGCCGGGGCAATACGTCGCCATGACCCCGCACAGCCGCTCGGCCCAGTCACTCGGGCGGAACGTCTTGCCGTTACTCGTGATGCCCAGGATGAAGAACTCGCCAGAGACTTCTTCTTCCTTGGTCTGCGATAAGTCGGTCATAGTCCTACGGGCTCAGACAGAAAATACTGCGTGGATGAGAGCAGGCCTGGCCTGCTGCGGACTGCTGCCTGGTGCCCGGTGGGCGGCGCTGCCCGGTTCAGGCAGTATTATATCTTATAGAAGACTTGAGGACGAGGCCCGGCGCGCCACACCCGCCCCGCCTGAGCTTCAGCCTGAGCTTCAGCCTGAACTTCAACCTCAGCGCAGCCAGGCCACGCTCGAGGTCAGCAGCAGCAGGATCATCCACAGGATCAGGGCCCGCCAGACCAGCCCGACGGTACTTTGCAGGGCGCGGACATTCGGCTCTTCGCCCGGCATCACGTCGACATCGCTGTCGCTCAGGTCGACGGTCGCCGCGTCCGCCGGCAGTAATTGTGGCGCATTTTCGTTCGGCGTGCCGAGGCGCACACCCATCGCGCCACCGCCGGCCGACAGGATGATGCCGCGCGCCTCGTCGACCCAACGGTTGGCGAAGTTACGCCAGGCATAGACCGCGTCCTCGAAATTGCCGACCACGGCGAAGGCCACCGCCGTCAGGCGCACCGGCACCCAGTCGATCCAGTAGAAGGCCCTGGCCGCGAACTGGCCGAAGGCCTCGTTGCGCATATGGTCGGGCTCGTTCCACGCGCGCGACAGGTATTCGGACACCCGGTACATGACCGCGCCGGCCGGGCCGAGCGGCATCAGGAACCAGAAGAACACGCCGAACACATTGCGGTGGGTGGTGATCAGGGCCTTCTCGACGGCAATGCGGGTGATCTCGGTGCTGTCCATGCCGACCGTGTCCAGCCGAGTCCAATCGGCCAGCAGTGCGCGCGCGCGCGGCTCGTCGCCCGCGTTGAGTGCGAACTGGATCGACGTGAAGTAATGGCTGTAGTGGCGAAAACCCAGCGTCAGGTAGACGATCAGGACGTTCCAGGCGAAGGCCAGGAACACCAGGTTGTAGTACATGAAGAACCAGTACACCAGCCAGGTCGGCAGCATCAGCGCCACCATCATCAGGATCCATCCCATGCGGCCGTTCTTCTGCTCGCCGGCATTGAACCAGGTTTCGATGCGAATCGCCAGCGACTTGATGCCGCCATACACCTGGTTATCGGCGCGCAGCGGCTTCAGCTGCTCGATGAGCAGTGCGCACAGGATAGAAAAGAAAGTCATTCAGGAACCCTTTTTTGTTATGGCAATACGAGTGCACCGTAACGATAACGGAGAAGCCTGCCAGAATCAAATAGTGGTCTGTAAGAAAGTTCTACGCCCTGAGGAAATGAAAGAGGTTGCGCAGCATGGCGGCCGTCGCGCCCCAGATGAAATATTGCTCGTAAGGCATCGAATAAAACGCCCGCGTGCCGGCGCCCTGCGGTAGTTCGAGAACGCGGCGCTGGTGGTTCAGGCCATCCATCAGGAACGCCAGTGGCACCTCGAACGCTTCGGCCACCTCGCCCGGATCGGGCCGCAGCGTGAACGGCGGCTGGACCAGGGCCACGATCGGCGTCACGCGGTAGGCGCTGACGGTGGCGTAATCGGGCAGCACGCCGATGATCTCGATATGCGCGCGGCCGATGCCGATTTCTTCTTCGGTCTCGCGCAATGCGGTCTCGATCGGGGACGAATCGAGCTCCTCGGCGCGTCCACCCGGAAAGCTGATCTGGCCGGCATGGCTCGACAGATGGTCGGTGCGGCGCGTCAGCAATACCGTGACGCCCTCGGGTCGCGCGACCAGCGGCACCAGCACGGCGGCGCGGCGCAGTTGTTCGATCGACTGGCCCCGGCCCTCGTCGGACGCCTCGGCGTCCCAGGCTAGCGTTTGCGCGAAGCGCGCACGCAAGGCGGCCGGCGTCAGGCGCTCGGGCGCAATCGGTGCTTCGCCGGCCAGGCTCGACACCGGGAGTTCAGTTGGATCGAAGACGAGTTTTGCCAAGACACATTTCCTGTGACGAAAAAGAAAAAGGCATCCTTGCGGATGCCTTTTTCAGAGCACGAGTAAGATTACTCAGCAGCAGCGACGGTTTTGACGCGACGCTGTGGCAGTTTTTCTTTGATACGTGCCGATTTGCCCGAACGCTCACGCAGGTAGTACAGCTTCGCACGGCGCACATCACCACGACGCTTGACTTCGATCGAAGCGATCAGCGGCGAGTACAGTTGGAAGGTACGCTCGACGCCTTCGCCGGACGAGATCTTACGAACGATGAAGTTCGAGTTCAGGCCACGGTTACGACGCGAAATCACGACGCCTTCGTATGCCTGGGCGCGCTTGCGGTTGCCTTCGACGACGT